>Ga0210379_10000145_pt1 | contig 19589 bp, 13 predicted proteins | sample PLMedo_2_FD_155468 | JGI IMG/M metagenome (GOLD analysis project Ga0210379, IMG submission 155468) | Groundwater sediment microbial communities from an aquifer in East River, Colorado, USA - PLM4_32_coex redo | ecosystem: Environmental > Terrestrial > Soil > Riparian zone | place: USA: East... | reverse complement strand
TGCTCGGTCCTGGGTGACTGTTCAATCCTCAGGCGCTGTGAGGATCCGCTCGGGAACACGAACAACCAGGCGTGCGCGACCAGCGCCACCTGCCCTGTTTTTGGCTTCTCCGCCTGCAACATCTACTTCAACCCGATCGCCTGTCGCGGCGACCGGGTCGGGAACGCGTGTGACAACTGCCCCGAGGACTACAACCCCGGGCAGGAGGACCCGGATACCGATGGCGTGGGTGACGTCTGCGAGCTCGACTACAACGCGGCGTTGGGGATCAACGACCTGGATGCGGACGCGGTTGGCAACCTCGCCGACAACTGTCCCAGCATCTTCAACGCCAACCAGGCCGACACCGGAACCCCCGGCAGCGCCGCGAACGGCATCGGCGACGCGTGCGATGGCACAGGGGATCGGGAGCCGTTCTACGCGGTTTGCATCACCGACAACGGGGTGCTGACACCCCCGGGCGGTGACGACCAGGCGCTCGGCACCACAACCCCCCGGAAGATCGTCGCCGGGCCGAACGGCCTCTGCAACACGGCCCCGGGAGCCGGGGATGTCGTGGGCGGCGTCCAGGACTGCAATCTGGTGCTGGGCGGCAACAACGGGGACGGCGTGCTCGACGGCGTCGACAACTGCCCCGGCGTCTGCAACCCGGACCAGCGCGACACCGACGTCGACGGGGTCGGCGATGTCTGCGATCCGCTCGAGGACTGGGACAGCGACGGTCAGCTCAACATCATCGACAACTGTCCGCTCGTAGCAGCGGCTTGCCTCGGCGGCGCGAATGCCGGACTGCCCTGTGTCGTCCCCGCCGACTGCCCCGACGGTTTCTGCGCGGACAACGCGCCGGATGCCACCGGAATCCAGCCGGACCTCGACCGGGACGGGATCGGCGACGTCTGCGATGTCGACTCGGACGACGACGACAACGACGGAACGCCGGACGACCTGCTCCAGTTCACCGTGGCCGCGGACTGCGATCTGTCCGTCGGCAACGTCTCGGTGACCGGAGTGACCCTGTCCGACGGCGGTGCCCCGGGTGGGACGGATGGGGACGGCTTCGCGGACCGCGGCGAGTTGCTCAAGGCCACGATCACCGTCAAGAACAACGCCGTAGACACTATCGGCGCTCCACTCGCGCTCACCAACGTCGTGATCGGGATCTCCTCGAGCAGCGCGTCGGTCAGCTGCATCACGGACTCGACCGCGACCTACGGGAGCCTCGCACCGGGTGAGGAGAAGTCCAACCCGAGCGGCGACCCCTTCTCGTTCATCGTGGCCGGGAACGACAGCGCCCGGACGCTGACCCTGAGCGACATCAAGCGGGCGCTCTTCTCCGTGACCGTGTCGGCGGACCAGATCAAGGGACAGGAGGCGGCCACCAGCTTCTCGCTCACCCTCGACCTCGACATCCTCGGGGACACGACGGGCGGCGGACCGCTGGGCGGCACGGGGACGCTGACCGAGAACTTCGACGGCATCGCCGGGACCGCCGGCCTGACGGCGACGTTCGGTCGGACCGGCCTCATCCTGGCAGACGTCATCCCGGTCGTCCCGGCGATCAACTGCCTCACGACGCCGCTCGGGCCGCCGGACTGCAGCCAGAACACCTCCGCCAATGACTGGCACCTGCACGGCTCGACCGAACCCGCGAACAACCCGGACGGCGGGAAGGCCCACTCGGGAACGCAGTCGTTGCACCTGGCGCGTCACCTCAGCCCCAGCGACGTGAACCAGACGTCCTATCGCTTCCGCCAGGTGACCGCGTTCTACGGCCCGCCGATCAACCTCGCGCTGTCCGGCGACCGATCGATGGAGTTCTGGCACATCGCGATGATGGCGGACGACAACGCGATCGGCTTCAACTCGGGTGAGGCTGGTGACATCGGCGTCGTCCAGGTCCGGGTCGATCAGGACCCCACGCCATCAATCGACAACTGGGGACCGTGGCAGCGGCTGGAGGCGGTCATCAACCCGTACGATCACGCTCACGACTCGCTGTTCACGAGCTCGTGCAAGTTCGACCCGACCGATGACTTCTTCGACGCCTCGGGAGGTGGTATCGCGGACGAGACGACGTGCCCGCCGAACCGTGGGTATTCGAACATGGGCGAGCGGATCGGCTCGGACGCGACGAACTGCACCGACAGCAACGGCAACGGCGTTCCGGACTGCGGTTCGGCGACGTCGACGGGCCCTGGGTTCACCTCGACCGGTTCCCTCGGCTCCGGCGTCTGGGTGAGGTCGCGCTTCGAGCTTGGCGCCTTCCTCGGCGGTCGCGTCCAACTCCGGTGGATCTTCAGTTCTACCGCCTTCGGCGATCCGATAATGCTGTCCTACCTCGAGACACCGGGGAACCCGGGCGCGTTCGACATCGACGAGAAGGATGACGGGTGGCACATCGACGACATCCGGTTCACCGGGCTGCTCACGAACCAGTTGAACCTGGCGGTCGACGGCGGTGATGACATCGTCTCCGGCACGAGCGTGCTGTGCGGCACCAACCTCACCTCCGAGACGCTCGCCGTCGGTGACGACGTGCAGGCGGTTGGGGTCGGGGTCGCTTGCGGCAGTGACGCGACTCCCGTCGTGACGCCGGGTCCGAACGCGATTCTCGACTCCGTGGGCAACTCGCTCTGCGGCGTCGGGGGCCCGCCCGCCTTCTGCACGACGGCAACGGCGAGGATCAACAACAGGGTCAACGGCGACTTCGCGACGCCGTACCCGGGCTCGCCGTTCGTGGTGGATGGCGGCTTGTCGACGCTTGACAAGTGCGAGAGCGGCGCGATCCAGTACGAGTTCACGCAGTGCAGCACGCCCACGATCGGCGGACCCTGTGACGCGGTGGCCAACGGCACCATCGTGCAGGGCTTCGCCTCGGATGCCCAGATCACCACGTTCCCGACGGTCAGCACGCGGTATCGGCTGCGCGTCCGGTGTTCGAGCCAGTCCGAGATCCCGGGATGTGGTGCCACGGCAGGGGCAACGACGGACGCGCTCGTGAACGTTTACCCGGCGGACGACGGCGGGATAATCAACATCGGTGGCTCGAACGTGAGTTGCAACCTCGCGGACTCCGGGGTTGCCACGGCCTGCGACGCCAACGACACAATCACGATCTCGTTCCTCAAGCCCAACCAGAACGGAAACCTGAACGGCTTCGACCTGTATCGGGCGACCGAGGCGTCGTTGAGCCTCACGACCGTACCGCCCGACAGTCCAATCGTCTTCGGGAATTCCTGCGTGTCGACGGGCTTCGCCCCGGCGCCAGGCACTCTCCCCGGTGCGTTGGTGACCACGGTCGAACCGCTCGACACGGTGGGAACGGGTGCCGACATCTCGACCCCGGCGAGCAGGGCGGTATTGACCTACCTCGTTTGCCATCACCAGATCGTCGGGAACGGCCCGGCACCGTGCAGCTTCTCTCGGCCGGGCGCAGGCGGTGGGAAGGTCCCACGCTTCGCGTCGAAGGGCACGGCCGTATCGCTCTGCCCGTAACGGGCGAGTAGCGCGTTCGGGGCTAGCTCTCGCGACGCGCCCGCCGCAGCGGCTCCAGAATCTCCTCGCCGTAGCGCGCCAGCTTCGCCGGGCAGACTACGGGAGTCGCGGCGAGATCCTGGAGCGTCAGGGGACGGGCCGCCGCGATCGCGATCAGCGTCTTGTCGTGGAACAGGTGCAGCGTGAGCCTCCGACGGGCGGTGCAGTCCGTCACCGACTGGTGCCGGGGCCACCGGCATCCTCCGGCAGAGGCGCAACACGCAGAGCTCCGTAGGCGATTCTAAGGTCACTTCAATTACTGCGGGTTGAGTGGAAACTTCCATACTCGGCTGAAACTTCTCGCGTGGTTGCGCGTTGAACGCGTATGCGCCACCGCATTGCGCTCTTCCTCTTCCTCTTCCTCGTCCTCGCCGCGTTCCTGCCGGTACTCTCGGACGACAAGCCCGAGCCGCTGCCGCCGATGACGGCGGAGAGGTGGCGCGAGGACCTCGACTTCCTGGCGCGCGAGCTCCCCAAGCGCCACAAGAACGCGTTCCACACGGTGACGAAGGAGCAGTTCACGGCCGAGGTGACGGCCCTGCGGGAGAAGGCCGGGGAGGCCGGGGACGACGCAATGCTCGTCGGCCTCATGCGGCTGACGGCCATGGTGGGGGACGGCCACACCAACGTGCACCTCCCCTCGAGCCTCCATCAGCTACCCCTCTCCGTCACCCTCGTCGAGGGAGTCCATCGCGTCGTCCGCGGCGCCGACGCGGCGGCGGCCCTGAAGAACGCGATCGACTTCCGCGAGCTCGCGCACGCGACCCTCGTGGGAGAGCCGATCGGCGAGCGGCCGAACAGCTACAGCGAGAACGACGAGATGCGCCTCCCGCACTCGCGCCTCCAGGTCTCGTACTCCACGCGCTACTACGCCTTCCTGCCAGGGAAGGACGGCCTCGTGACCCCCGACAAGGAGATCAAGCCCACGTGGGCGGAGTGGCTGGCGGGGGTGGACCCCGTGCTGGAGTGGATCCTCTCCCAGTAGTTGCAGCTCACCGCGCCGGAGCCGTCCCCTCTGGGCGAGGGGGACGTCGACGTTCGTGTGGCCGGAGGCGAGCGGGGGCTCGGCCTCCAGGGCCCGCCGCCGTTTCCCGCGCGCCCCTCGACCCGAGGTCGGCCGGGGACTACATTCCGGCCGGAGGCTGCGTCCATGGCCGTGACGGAATCAAGACTGAACACGGCCTACCGGCGGCTGCAGGCGTTCCGCCAGCGGCATGCGATGGCGGAGATCGCCGTCTTCTTCGCCGCCGGGTTCCTCTTCGACGTCCTGACCCTCTCCCGCATCGACGACGTCGCCACGCTCGTCCAGCAGGGGCTCTACCTGGTCCTGCTGGCGGTGCTCATGATCATGGACCTGCGCTACCGAGCGGGACTCGCGTCGCCGCCCCTTTGGCTCGCGCCGGCGTGGCGGTTCTCCGAGGACGCGATCCACTTCGTCTTCGGCAGCCTGCTGAGCTCGTTCACCCTTTTTTACCTGAAGAGCAGCTCGGGGTTCGCCTCCCTCCTCTTCATGTCGGTGCTGGGAGCGCTGCTGGTCGCCAACGAGCTGCCCCGCGTTCGCGAGTGGGGACCGGTGGTCCGCTTCGCTCTCCTCAGCCTGTGCGTGACCTCGTACGGCGCCCTGCTCCTGCCGGTCGTCCTCGGCTACATCAGATGGTGGATGTTCGTCGCGGCGGTCGTCCTGGCGTGCGCGGCGATCGGGTTGTGCGTGCGGGTGCTCTCCCGCTGGACCGGCGACGCGCCGTCGGTCCAGCGGCGGGTGGCGGCACCGGCGCTGGGGGCTCAGGCGCTCCTGGTCGTGGCGTATTTCGCGGGGGCGATCCCGCCCGTGCCGCTGTCGGTGCAGTTCATCGGTATCTACCATGAGGTCGTCCCGCCCGGGGCGCAGCCAGCCAGCGAGGGCGGCGACCCTCGGGCGGGCCGGACGTACGAGCTCAGGCACGAGCGCCCCTGGTGGAAGGTGTGGCACCACGGCGATCAGGAGTTCGCGGCGCGGCCGGGCGACATCGTGTACTGCTTCGCGCGCGTCTTCGCGCCCAGGGGGTTTCGGGACGCCATCTACGTCCGCTGGTCGTGGCAGGGGCGGGAGGGCGGCTGGCTGGACCAGGGACGGGCGCAGCTTGGCATCCTCGGGGGCCGGGGCGACGGCTTCCGCACCTTCGCGACGAAGAAGAACTACCAGCCCGGCCGGTGGCGCGTGGAGATCGAGACCGACGACGGCCGCGACATCGGCATCATCTATTTCGATCTCGTCAACGACCTCTCCTCCGGGGCGCGGAACTTCTTCGTCGACCGGCACTGACTCGTGTCAGGCCTGCTCGGCATCGTGATTCCGCTCTGCTAGCGACCTAAGAAGGGCTGCACCGCGGCGCGGACGAAGCCGCTACTGCGCCCCCGTTGTCCGGACCGGACCCAGCTGGCGGTCCAGCCAGTCGAGCGTCTCCCGGGCGACCTCCTGCAGAGGAGGCACGTGTCCGCCATCGAAGACGTAATGGCGCTTCGCATTCTCCGGCAGCGCAAGGAGGCGGAACAGCGGGTTCTGTGACGTCTCGAGGGGAAAAATGAAGTCGTGGCTTCCGTTGATCATCAGGACCGGGACACGGACGCGCGGGGCGAAGTTGAACGGGTCGATCTCGGGAGGCTCCTCCTCGGTGCTGAGGCCTCCGCCTACCAGGACAAGGGTGCGGAAACGGGGTTCGACGGCACCCAGGATCGGACCGATCGTCGCACCCATGCTCAGGCCGTAGAAGGCGAGCCGCCCGCCATCGATGTCTGGCCGGCTCTCGAGATAGTCGAGCGAGCGTCCGACGTCCTTCGACCACTGAATCACGGTATCTCGCCACGCGTTGGGGCCGCCCGTCCCCGGCGGCAGGCGGCGGTCGTAGGTGCCCTTGTAGCTGGGGAACAGCACCGCTCGCCCGCCCCTGACCAGGAAGGCGAACTGGCGCGTGCCCGCGTCGCGGATCGAGTGCAGGCGCAGGGCGCTGCCGGGAGGAAAGTAGAGGACCACCTGGTAGGGGGGAGCGGCGTTCTTGGGCAGAAAGAGCGTGGCCGGGATGCGCTCGCCGCCGGTGGCAGCGGCGTAGCTGACGCGCTCCTCCTTCCAGTACTCCGAGTCGGCTTCCGACGACTCGGTGCGGGCAGCGAGCGGGCCGGGGTCGTACTGGTGCAGACCTCGATACGCCGTGAAGATCGCGTCCTCTACCGGCGCCTCCTGCGAGTAGTCGCGGAAAACGGTCTCGATCGACCCGAAGGCCTCATCGGGAGGGGGCGTGGCGTAGACCGCGCAGCGAAAGCCCTGTATCGGACTGCGATCGATGGGGTCCAGGGCGTCCGGGCCCGTGAAGAGATAAGTTGGATCGCTCCAAGCTCCTCCCAGGCTGTAACGGCGAGGACCCGCAGCGTTCCACACCCACTCTCTCACGTTTCCGGCCATGTCGTAGCTGCCCCAGGGGGAGAGGCCCTCCTTGCTTCCCACCGGCGTCGGTCCCTTGCCGCCGAAGTTGCTCAGGGGGAGGATGCCCGAGAAGATATCGTCGGCCCCGGCCGCGCGAAACCAGTGGTGGAAGGTGGGGAGGCTCTTGCCTGCGAACTCCGCGTAGGCGCCGGCCTCGTACCAGCTCACGCCCCCCACGGGGAGATCGGCCTGCCCCTCGGGATACGCGCCCAGCTCCCAGGTGGAAGGACCGGGACGTCCGGTCGCGTCGCGGAACAGGGCCATGGCTTCGTCGAAGCTCAGCGTACGCCCCGCCTTCACGAACGGTTGCTTCCAATACGATCGCTTCGTGTATCCCCCCGCGTCCACGAACTTCTTGAACTCGCGGTTCGTGGTTTCAAAACGGTCCAGCCAGTAGTCCGCAAGCTCCACGGCTCGCGTGGTCCGGTAGGCATAGCGCCCGGCGGGAACGAGCACCATCCCGGCAGGGGCCTGCCCTCTGGGGAGGAGCTTCACCGACGGCGGTAACCTACCGGGGGGGAAGGCCAGCTCGACGGGCTCGTACCCATCCAGGACGAGCTTCCACCGGAGCTGCCCGAAGGGAGCGCGGACATTCTCCAGCGGTGAAACACCGAGCCGGATCCACTCCGCGCCCGGGTCGCCATAGGCCCGGAGGAGCACCTCCGCCCCGGGCGGCTCCGTGCGCAGGGACATCGGCACCGCAACGTCGCGCCAGAGTTTCTCGAACTGCGGGTCGCCCCTCAGCAGGGGCCCCACCTCCCGGGCGAGGCGGAAAGCCGCTACGGATTGCTCAGCCTCGGCGAGCCTGGCGATCTCCGGCACCGCGGTCTGCCGCGCCCAGCGCTCGCGAGATGTGTGCCGCCAGCTCCAGGCCGAGAAGGCGACGGCCGCCAGCACCACGACCGACACGGGCACGAGGACCCACCCACGCTTCAGGCCCTTTCCGGTAGCGCTCCGGATCAATCGACGCGCCTCGCAGGCCTGCAGGCTCTCGAGGAGGGCCGACGCATCCGGGCAGCGTGCGGCGGGGTCCTTCTGCAGGCAGCGGTGGACGACCTGCTCGACATCGTCGCCAACCTCCGCCCGCAGGCTGCGGACGGGCGCTGGGTCGTCGCGGAGGATCGCGGCCAGCGCCTGCGCATGGGAATCGCCGCCGAACGCACGCCGCCCCGTGAGCATCTCGTAAAGGAGCAGGCCGAACGAGAAGATGTCAGTGCGCGAGTCGACGGATCTACCCTGGGCCTGCTCGGGCGACATGTAGGCCGGTGTGCCCACGACCACGCCAGCTCGCGTCCTCGACTCCTGCGCCGCCGTTGGCGCCGCGCTCGCGTCGCACCCGGGGGGCGAGTCGTGGACCAGCTTGGCGAGCCCGAAGTCGAGGAGCTTGGCGCCGACCGGGGTCAGCATGATGTTGCCCGGCTTGAGGTCGCGGTGGATGATTCCCTGACGGTGCGCCACGTCCAGTGCGCCGGCGATCTCCACCGCATGGCGCAGCGCTTGGTCCAGCGGCAGCGGCCCCTTCTGAAGTCGCGCGGCCAGCGTCTCGCCGTCCAGGTACTCCATCACCAGGTAATCCACGCCGTCCTGGTGGCCGACATCGTAGAGGGCGCAGATGTGCGGGTGGGATAGGCTCGAGACGGCGCGCGCCTCCCCGTCGAGCCGCCGTCGCCGGCCCGGGTCCTGCAAGAGACCCTCCGGCAGGACCTTGATCGCGACGATCCGATCGAGCCGGGTGTCCCTGGCCCGGTAGACCTCTCCCATCCCGCCGGAGCCGGCCACCGCCAGGATCTCGTAGGGTCCGAGCCTCATGCCAAGCGAGAGTGCCATGCTGGACTCAGATTATAGTCCGGCCGACGCGACCCCGGGCTCGCGACACCTCGTCGACCTCACCGGCGAGTCGCCGGAGCCGTCGCGCGTCTGAGCGTCACATAGAGCATCACGAAGATCACCGCCATCTGGATCAGGCTCGTGATCGCGAGCAGGCGGCGATCGATCGGCCAGTCCAGCGGCCAGTTGAACGCAAGCACGACCCACCCGGCGGCGGCGGCGAGGGCGGCGCCCGCCCCTGGCGCCCGGCCCGCCACCACGAGCGTAAGGAGCCACAGCGGCGGCAGCGTGCCGTACGCCTGCGGCAGGAAGGGGCTTCTGAGCGTCGCCAGGATGATGATCGCCGTCCAGACGAGCACCTGGTCGGCGTCGCGCCGGGCCCGCAGGGCGGCATACAGCGTCATCGCCACGGCGACGACCATCCAGGCCGAGCCGACCATCGCTGCCAGGTCGAACGACGGCCGGGGGGCTCCGAACAACTCCGCCTTGAACAGCAATCCCGGGATCGAGAGATTGATGGCCACGGCACCCGGGTTGCGGAAGGCCGGGAACGACTCGCCGCTCAGGAGCTTCGGGAGGTGCTCGAGGAAGGCGGCATAAGGCGCCCAGCCGAACACGGCGAGCGTCAGCGCGGAGAACGCGACGCCCCACGCCGCGGTCCAGCCCACGGCGCTCCACCTTCGTCGCGCCAGCAGGTACACGACCAGGAGCCCGGGGTGGACCTTGCTCGCCGTCGCAAAGGCCAGGAGCGCGCCCCCGGCGGCGTCGCGACGCCGCTCGAATCGCAGCATCGCCAGCATCGCCATCACCACGATGAGGACCTGCACGTTCCCCTTCTGCAGAGTGCTCATCGTCGTCGGCGCCAGCCACACGAAGGGCGAAAAGAGCAGTGCCCGCGTCCCCGCCGCGGCGCCGAGACGCTTCGCGACGACCAGTTGGCCCAGCAGCAACAGCCCGCCCGAAATCGCGAACCATAGCATCCGCAGGTCGAGGAACTCGGGCGTCACCAGTTGCAGCGCGCGCGGCAGCAAGAGGAAGGGCGGCGGATACTCGAAGACGTCGATTCTGAATGGTCCCAGCATGCGCGCCCTGCGCGGCGCGGACGGGTCGTCGTCCGGCAACGAGTAGAGCGAGCTGTCGTAGATGCTGGTCGGCCCGGTCGACGCCTCTGCCGCCACGTGATAGGCCGAAAGGCAAGAGTGCTGCCGTTCCCACGCGCTCGACGGCAGGAACGAGAAGGCGACCTGCGACGGGTCGACCATGAAGACCGTCAGCCGGGCCAGTTGCGCGAGCGCCAGCACGGTCGCGACCCCCGAGGCGACCGTCAGCCACCGCGGCGCGGCGGCAGGGTCGATCGTGAGGCGGTTGCGCCGCTCGAGCCAGACCACCGCCAGCGCAACCTTGAGCACGGCGACCAGTCCCGCGGCGACCATCGAGCCGGTGAGACCCAGGACCGCGGCGAACGCGAAGATTCCGCTCGCCAGCGCGAGCGCGGCGGCGACGGCCCGGTGCATCACTTCGCCGGAAGCTCCGTCAAGAGCTCCAGCTGGATCTCCTGGATCTGGACCAGCCTCGCCCGCTGATTGGACAGGAGGTCGACGTTCTCCGAAATCAGCTCGTGCTTGTGGATGCTCTCGAGGACCTCCCGGTCGAGCGAGGACAACTCGCCCTTCTCGGTTTCGAGGATCGACTGCACGTACGCCGGGCGGAACGTGCCGAGGTTGGCGCGACAGATGTGGCTCGACGCCGACCCGTCCGGGTGCGCGATGCGAGTTTGATCGGCGATCTGCGGTCGCAGGGCCTCGCCGATGACGACGTCGCCGGGGGGGAACTCCTTCCCGCAGACGGCGCAGCTTGGCAACGCCCTGTCGTTCTTCTTCATCGTCCGCCTCCCGCGGCCGCGCCGCCGACCCCCCACGCCTGAGCGGCAGATCATATCGCGCCGCCGGGCCTCGCCGCGGGCGCTGCTTGCGCGACGCACCGAAGGCGGGCAGGATACGCCGTCGGAGGGTTGAAATGTCGCGCTCCCCGGGTCGCCACACGCTGGTGTTCGTCGCCGTCACGGTCCTGCTCGACACGATCGGGTTCGGGCTGATCCTCCCGGTCCTGCCGCGGCTCCTCGTCGACCTCACCGGCGAGAGCGTGAGTCGCGCCGCGATCGACGGCGGCTGGCTGGCCTTCACCTACGCCCTGCTCCAGCTCGTGTGCGCGCCGGTCCTCGGCAATCTCTCGGATCGATTCGGCCGGCGGCCGGTGCTGCTGTTCGCGGTCGGGGCGCTCGGGATCGACTACCTGGTGATGGGGTTCGCGCCCTCGCTCGGCTGGCTGTTCCTCGGTCGGGCGATCGCCGGGATCGCCGGAGCCTCGTTCACCCCGGCGTACGCCTGCGTCGCCGACGTGACCCCTCCCGAGCGCCGCGCGCAGAGCTTCGGCATCGTCAGCGCCGCCTTCGGCGTCGGCTTCGTCCTCGGGCCGGCGATCGGGGGCCTGCTCGGGGGGCTCGGGCCGCGCGCGCCGTTCTTCGCGGCGGCGGCGCTGAGCCTGGCCAATTTCGCCTACGGAAGCCTGTTCCTCCCCGAGACGCTGCCGCCCGAGAAGCGGCGCCCCTTCGACTGGCGGCGCGCGAACCCGCTCGGCACCCTCGCGCAGATGCGGCGGCGCCCCGCGGTCCTGCGCCTGCTGGGCGCGCTTTTCCTGTGGATGGTCGCGCACCAGGTGATGCCGTCCACCTGGTCCTACTACACGAAGCTGCGGTTCGGCTGGTCGGAGGCGACCATCGGTGCCTCACTGGCGGTCGCCGGACTGGTGATGGCGGCGAGCCAGGCGACGCTGCTGCGAATCCTCGTGCCACGGATCGGGGAGCGCCGGGCCGCGCTGATCGGGATCGGCGTCGCCAGCGTCGGCTACCTCGGGTACGCGACCGCCACGGCCGGGTGGATGATGTTTGCCTGGCTCGGGACCTGGTTCTTCGGGGCGACGGTGATGCCCGTAACGAACGCGCTGCTGTCGCACCGCGTCGAGCCGGACGCCCAGGGGGAGCTGCAGGGGGCGGTCGCGAGCCTGTTCTCGCTCAGCTCGATCGTCGGTCCGCCTCTGCTGAGCCAGGTCTTCGGTCGCTTCTCCGCGGCCGACGCGCCGCTGCGGTTCCCCGGCGCTGCGTTCCTCACCTCCGCGGTGCTTGCCGTCGCGTGCTTCGCGATCTACTGGGCCACGACGCGGCCGGTGGCAGCTAGCGCGGGCGCCGCCGCGCCGGCGAGGAGAGTGGCGCCAGCGTCACGACACTGAACCCGACGGCCGGCGAGTCGCCGAGGTTCTGGTAGGAGTGGGGCTGGTCGCCGTGGAACGCCGCGACGTCCCCGGGCGACAGCTCGAACCGCTCCCCCGCCGCCCACAACGTCAGCCGGCCGCGCTCGCAGCTCAGGTATTCGCGGGTCCCCGGGCGGTGTGGCACGCCGGTCATCCGTGCGCCGGGCCGCAGCTCGAGGCGATCGATCTCCATACCGGGGATAGGATCGGGGAGGATCTTGTGCACCCGCGCCAGGCCGTCGCGGCCGCGAACCGCCACGGGGAGTGTCCCCCGCGGGAAGAGCTGGCAGGCCGCGTGCGGCGGCGACAGCAGCTCCTCGATCGACAGCTGCAGCGCTGCACCCAGGCGCGACAGCACCGCAAGGGTCGGGTTTCCCGAGCCGGTCTCCGCCTGCGCGACGGTGGAGCGCGGCAGGCCGCACAGCCGCGCGAGGGCAGCCTGGGTCAGCGCGCGTCGCTCGCGGACGTAGCGGAGGTTCGCCGCCAGGTGCGCCGCGGGCCGTCCGTCGGGCAGGATCGTCGGCACGCCATCAGAGTAGCGTCTCGCCAATATATTGGCAAGGGAGTTGGTAAAACGGCCGGTCCGCCGTACGGTGGAGTCAGGCAGTACGACCCGGGGGCCGCGCTCCGCGGCCCCGTCGCACGGAGGATGCCATGAGCCAGATCCATCTCGAGCACGCACTCCTCGACGTCGCCGACGTAGGCAGGAGCCTCGACTTCTACGGGGCGCTGCTGCCCGACTGGCGGATCCGCTGGGAAGGGCGGACGATGGAGGGGGAGCGCTGGGTCCACTTCGGCCCGCCCGGCGGCGGCCAGCCCGGCTACCTGTCGCTCTACGAGCTTCCCGGCGAGCCGCCCGCGGGCGACGAAGGGCTGCGGATCGAGCACGTCGGGTTCGCCCACCCCGACGTCGACGCTCTGGTCGCGCGCCTGAGCCCGAGCGGGATCCGCCCGAGCGAGCGCGTCGACGACGGGAAGTACCGCCGGGTCTACTTCTCCGATCCGGATGGCCACGAGCTGGAGTTCGTGCAGGAGCTCGGCTGATCGGCCGGCCCTGGGTCCCCGCCCCTCTTCGACAGCGAAGAGAGTGACGATGTGCGGATGGTTCGGGGCGGCGCGGGAGGGGGGCTGGCTGGACCAGGGCCGGGCGCAGCTTGGCATCCTCGGGGCCGGGGCGACGGCTTCCGCACCTTCGCGACGAAGAAGAACTATCAGCCCGGCCGGTGGCGCGTGGAGATCGAGACCGACGACGGCCGCGACATCGGCATCATCTATTTCGATCTCGTCAACGACCTCACGTCCGGGGCGCGGAACTTCTTCGTCGACCGCGACTGAAGCAAGGTCGAGCCGTCGCGCGCCGACCTCGATGCCGCCCGCGCGCTCCGCCCCGCGCTGCCAGGACTGGGTCAGGCGGTCTCGTACTCGTCGCGGCGTCGCCACCAGATGCCCGTCTCGTTGCGCCCCTTGGGCGCGCGGTCGAGCCACTGGTACAGCCCCGATAGCCCATCCAGTCCGCGCGAATAGGCGGAATAGGTGTGGTAGACGACACCGTCGTCGAGCGCGAACGCGCTCACGCCCGGTCGCTCGCGCGTGTACGTGGCCACGTCCGTTCCGGTCGTCGCTGCGATCTCGGCGACGGGCCCGTCGCCTCCAGTCTCCCCCGGACGCCACTGCCACGCCGGCTCACGCTGGTAGTTGTATTCGACCGCTCCCTCGCGCTGCTGCTTTTCGGTGAACCCCACGCTGAAGTCGGCGTTGAACTCGCCACCGAAGGAGGACGCCCAGGGGAACGACCAGCCCATCCTCCGCTTGTAGGTCTGCAGCTTCGCGAGCGGGGCTCGCGACACCGCCCAGAGGGCAACGTCGTGGTTCGCCAGGTGGATCTCGAAGCCATTGAAACCGTCCGCGACCGCGGTGCAGGACGGACACCCCGCCGTATAGTCGGGCCCGAACATGAAATGGTAGACGAGGAGCTGGGAGCGGCCCCGAAAGAGGTCCGCGAGCGACGCGCTCCCTTCATCGGTCTCGAAGCGGAACTCCTTGTCGATCCGCACCCACGGCAGCGCCTGCCGTCGCCGCGCCAGCTCGTCGCTCCGCCGCGTCAGCTCCTTCTCGGCCACCAGCAAGTCCAGGCGGGCCGCGAGCCACTCCTCACGTGTTCCGGTCTTGTGCGTTGTCATCATCGATCCGTTCTCCTAGGGGTTGAAGGGTGCGACCGCCGGATTCCCTGGGCTTCTTGGGCGCGGCTTTGGCCCGCACCTTCGTCGCCAGCAGGGCGGTCAGGCCGCCCGCCGAGCCTGCTCCGGCGGCGACCAGCGCCACCGTGGTGAAACAGGCTGGACACATGGGCTGCCTCCTCGGGCCGGGGGCGACTCTCCTGTCCCGGCCTCTACCTCAATGACGTGCGGGCCGGGATGATCTCGACACGGCCGTCGGGAAACGACTGGAGGTGTCACGATGGTACCCGGCGGGCGAGCAGGAAGCTGCGGACAGCGTCGCTCTCGGTCAGGCCGATGGCCCGGTCGAATGCCTTGGCTGCTTGGTCCCGTCGCCCCAGCGCTTGGAGCAGATGCGCCCGCACGGCCCAGTAGGGCTGATAGGCGCCGACGGCGGGTCCGTCGAGGGCGTCGAGCATCGCCAGGCCGGCCTCGGCTCCACGCGCCTCCGCCACGGCAGCGGCCTGCCCGACACGAACCCCGAGCGTCGGGGCCAAGCGGACGAGCTGTTCGTAGAAGGCGACGATCGCATGCCAGTCGGTCCGGCCGCTCTGCGCCCGATCGCAGTGGACGGACTGGATGGCCGCCTCGAGCTGGAATCGACCGATCCGGCTCGCCCCCGCTGCGGCCCGTAGCTCGGCTTCCGCCTCTCGGATTGCAGCCGGCGACCAGACCGCGGGATCCTGCTCGGAGAGCGGAACGTACGTCCCGCCCGGCGTGCGCCGCGCGGCTTGCCTCGCCTCGCAGAAGAGCATGAGGGCGAGCAGGCCCTGGATCTCCGGCTCTCCGGGCATTGCCTGCCGCAGTGCGCGGGCGAGCCACACCGCCTCGCTCGCGAGCTCCCGTCCGCGCGGATCGGCGCCGACGGCCTCGTCCCACCCAAGCCCATAGGCGGCGTAGACGGCCTCGAGGACCGCGGTGAGCCGCACCGGCCGGTTGTGATCGGTGGGGACCTCGAAGGGAATCCCCGCCTCGCGAATCTTCCTCTTGGCCCGCGATAACCGCTGCCCCATGGCGGCAGGCAGAACGAGGAAGACCTGCGCGATCCTGGCCGCATCCAGTCCGAGCACCGTCTGCAGCATGAGGGGGGTGTGCAGGGCAGGGTCGATCGCGGGGTGCGCGCAGACGAAGAAGAGCTTCAACCGTTCGTCGGGCCACTCCTCGGCCGGCCGCAGGTCACCGGATCCGGAGAGCAGGAGCGCCAGGTCGCCGGCGTGCTCCTCCCGGACGCGCATATGCCGCGCGCCGTCGATGAGGCGGTTTCGGGCCGACGTGAGCAGCCAGGCTTGGGGGTTGCGCGGCACACCGTCGCGGGGCCAGGCGGTCAGCGCCGCGAGGAGCGCGTCCCCGAGAGCGTCCTCAGCCGCGGCCACGTCGTGCGTGCGTGCGGTGAGATAGGCGAGCAACCGTCCGTACGACGAGCGCGCCACCTCCTCGATGCTTCGCGCCGTCTCCTCCATCGGGATCAGGGGTCCACGAAGTTCGCGTGGAAGGCGACGTCGATCGGTCGTACCTCCAGGGCTCCGGTCGCGGCGGCGGGACAGCGACCCGCCCAGTCCAGCGCCGCATCGAGCGAGGGCAGCTCCAGCACGAAGAAACCCCCCAGTTGCTCCTTTGCCTCGGCCAGGGGTCCGTCCTGGGCCTGCCGGTTGCCGCTCCTCACCCGGACTGTCGTCGCGGTCCCCGGTTCCCGGAGCGGCGAACCGTCCACGTAGACTCCCGCTTCGACCAGCGCCTTGTGGTACGTCTTCCACGCCGCCACGTAAGGCGAGTCCGCGGCGTGATTCCTCTCCTCCACGTTGGCGGCGGTCTCGTAGACCAGCATCATGTACTTCATCGGCGACCTCCCTCGCAACCCTGCAGCACCTTGAACGCCTGGTTCCAGTCATCTCGCAGGGACTCGTTTTGCCGGCATACGCTAGCGCACCCCGGCCTCCACGCGCGAGGCCGCGAGCAGCCGCTCGAGCATGTCGGCGAGCCGCGCCGCGCTCGAGCCGTCCGGATCGAGCCCGGGGTCGTAGATCGTCAGGGAACCCGGCGCTAGATCGCGCGACCCGTGATCGCGTCGTGCTCGGCCTGCGGCCCGTGCGTCGCGAGCTCACGACCCCGGAATCACCGCGGGTCGCGGCGCCCTTCCGCCCGCTCCGCCTACTCCTCACCCTCCGCACGTTGGAGGGGGCCTTCTAGAGGATTATTAGGTCCGGACTTTACACCCCCGACGAGCTGGCGCGGCAGCGCTCGGGTAGCGCCAAGCACGCGCCACCGATCATCGCGCAGACCGGAACGGGGCAAATCCACCGTCGGGACTGGCTTTTCGGCCATCATGGGCTCGGACGACAGCGGCAAATACTCCCTGGCCGGCCTCGGCGGGAACCGAATGGCCTCTAGAGGCAAAGGGTAACTGAGAACGTGGATTCGCCCGGGCGGCGGACCCTGCCGGTCGTCCGAGTGCGGCGTGACCTGGAGAGCCCACAGGATGCGCTCGTTCCGATTCCAGCCCATCGCCTGTGGACTCATATCACTGGCGGCGTTCCTCCCGGCGTCCGCGGCCGCCGGCGATGCCCCCCGCGGGCTGTCGTTCGACGATCGCGTCGCCGCGCAGGAGGCGATCGAGCGCGTCTACTATCGCCATCAGCTCGGCGCGACGCTGCCGTTCGAGGAGGCGGTGCCGCGCGGCGTGCTGGAGCGTAAGGTCCGCACCTACCTCAAGCAGTCCGCGGCGCTCGCGGAGCTCTGGAGCACGCCGGTGACGGCGGAGATGCTGCAGGCCGAATGGGAGCGGATCGCCCGTGGCAGCCGGTTCCCCGACCGATTACGGGAGATCCACGAGGCGCTCGGGAACGACCCGGTGCTGATCCAGGAGTGCTTCGCGCGGCCGGCGCTGGTCGATCGGCTGAGTCGCAGCTTCTACGCGGGCGACGAGCGGTGGCATCCCGTCGCGCCTGCGGTGGTGGATCCTGACCCCGAGGAGGCGAGGCCTCGCGCCGCGGGGCGCACCTGGGACGACTGGTGGCCCCAGGCCTCGGCACGGTTCGACGAGTCGGGGGTAGCTCCGGTCGCGCGTGCGGCGGCGCCCCGCGTTGTGGAGGGCGGCCGATTCGACCGCAATCCGATCCCATACTCGGGGATGGCGGCGCCCGATCCGGATTCGGAAGCGGCGATGAGCTGCCTCGGCGACGATACCTGGGACAACGGCTCTCTCGACGACGCTCCCGTCGGGCGCGACTATCACACCGCCGTCTGGACCGGCAGCATCATGATCATCTGGGGAGGTGACGGGCTCAGTGGCCTCGACACCGGAAGCCGCTACGACCCGCTCACCGACACCTGGGCTCCCACATCGACGCTCTCGGCCCCCTCGCCAAGGGCGGGCCATACTGCCGTGTGGACCGGCACCCGGATGATCGTCTGGGGCGGCGGCATCGCCGACGAGCCGTACGTCGTCAACGACGGCGGGCAGTACGATCCCCTGAGCGACACCTGGACTCCAACGTCGACGACGGGCGCCCCTGCGGGCCGGGAGTATCACCTCGCGGTGTGGACCGGCACCGCGATGCTGGTGTGGGGAGGCGAGCCGCTCGACGGCGTCACCAACACCGGCGGCCGCTACGACCCGGCCACCGACTCCTGGACGCCGATGACCGTCACGAACGCCCCGGCGCCGCGCAAGGGGGCGCTGGGGGTCTGGACGGGGAGCCGTCTGCTTGTGTGGGGCGGAGAGGATGCCTCCGGCACCCTTGTCGATACGGGTGGCATTTACAACCCGACCCATGACTCCTGGACAGCGACTTCGACCACGGGCGCACCCACTGGGCGGACGGGGTCCGCTGGCTCGGCGGCGGCCACCGCCGTCTGGACGGGGAGCCAGATGGTGATCTGGGGCGGCTTCAACGGGAGCGTGCTCGACACCGGAGGTCGCTACGACCCCACCTCCGACGTATGGACCCCGACGGCATCGACGGGAGCACCGAGCGCGCGCGAGGCCCACACCGCGGTCTGGACCGGCGACGAGATGGTGGTGTGGGGCGGTGGTGGGGCGTCCTCGGTCGCCACGGGGGGCCGGTACGACCCCGTCGCCGACCACTGGGAGGCGACCGCCACGTCCAACGCTCCGGAAGCGCGTGGGGGCCATACCGCCGTGTGGACCGGTTCGCTCATGGTGGTCTGGGGAGGTCGGTCGATGGAGACCGGCGGGCGCTACGACCCGGCAACCGACTCGTGGACGCCAACCTCGACCGGAGGGGCACCGCCCGCTCGATCCTTGACAACCGCCGTCTGGACGGGCACGCAGATGATCGTCTGGGGTGGTCAAGGGACCACACAGCTCTTTCAGACCGGCGGCCGCTACGATCCCCTTCTGGACCTGTGGAGCGCAACGACGCTCACCAGGGCGCCTGCCGCCCGGAGGCTTCACGCCGCCGTTTGGACAGGGAGCCGGATGGTGGTCTGGGGCGGAGACACCGTCGTGTTCCAAGGGAGCCCCACGAACACGGGCGCGCGCTATGACCCTATCGCGGACTCCTGGGCGGCGACGACGCTCACGGGTGCCCCCGTGGCCGCTGCGTCCGCTGCGGCCGCATGGACCGGGCGACGGATGCTCGTCTGGAGCGGCGCTCTGGGAGCCCACGCGCAGTACGACCCGGCGCTCGATGCCTGGTTCCCGCTCTCCACCGTGAATGCCCCGCCGAATCCCCCGTCCGGAGGTATCGGACGCGGGGTCTGGACCGGGACGGAGATGCTCATATGGAACGGAGCCGGCGGAGGCCGGTACAACCCCGTGTCGAACACGTGGGCGAGCATGGCTACCGCCGGCCAGCCGTCCAGCCGAACTAGTTTTTCAGTGGTCTGGACCGGCACGGAGATGATCGTCTTTGGAGGCGCCCTCTTCTTCACGCCTCTCGGCACTGGGGCGCGCTACCATCCGGGCACGAACACCTGGACTCCGACGCCAGCCGTCGCACCCGGCCGTGCCTACCATACCGCGCTCTGGACGGGTCAGGAGATGATCGTCTGGGGAGGCGTGGAGGGTGGCTACGTCGTCAACACCGGCGCGCGCTACGACCCGTCCGCCGGCACGTGGACGCCGACCTCCTCGATCGGCGCCCCAGAACGGCGCCGCGATCACGTCGGCGTCTGGACCGGCGGGCTCATGATCGTCTGGGGGGGGCAGGGGTTCACCTTGGGCGGAGGCGGGCGCTATGCGCTCAACCAGTCGTCCGATCTCGATCACGACGGGACGACCTTCTGCG
>Ga0210379_10000144_pt1 | contig 19608 bp, 16 predicted proteins | sample PLMedo_2_FD_155468 | JGI IMG/M metagenome (GOLD analysis project Ga0210379, IMG submission 155468) | Groundwater sediment microbial communities from an aquifer in East River, Colorado, USA - PLM4_32_coex redo | ecosystem: Environmental > Terrestrial > Soil > Riparian zone | place: USA: East... | reverse complement strand
CTGAATCAAAAAGAAATAGGAGTAGTGTTGTTAAGTGGCCAGAAGGCAAAACCCCAAAAGCGCCGGAAGGTTTTACGGTAACAAAATTTGCTGATGGTTTCGAAAATCCGCGTTGGACCTATATTGGGCCAAACAAGGATATTTTTGTGGTGGAGAGCGGTACAAGGACAAGTAAAAACCAAATTACGGTTCTTCGCGATAAAGACAAGGATGGAAAATTTGAAACCCGTGAAGTGTTTCTTGAAAATCTCAACAAACCATTTGGGATGCTGATTTTAAAAGATTTTTTCTATGTAGCCAATACCGATGGATTATATCGATATCCTTATAAAAACAATCCATTAAAATTAGAAACAAAAAGCGAAAAAATCCTTGAACTTCCTGCCGGAGGCTACAACAATCACTGGACGAGAAATTTAATTGCAAACCCTAATGGAACAAAAATTTATGTTTCTGTAGGTTCTGGAAGCAACGTTGGCGAAAACGGAATGGATAAAGAAATACGCCGTGCCAATATTCTGGAAATTAATCTGGATGGAACCGGTGAGAAAATTTACGCAGCCGGACTCAGAAACCCTGTAGGAATGGACTGGAATCCTGTTAACAATGAGCTGTGGACCGCGGTGAATGAACGCGATGAATTGGGTGACGATTTAGTTCCTGATTATATTACAAGCATAAAACGAAACGGATTCTATGGCTGGCCATACTCTTATTTCGGAAACATTTTAGACCCAAGATTGAAAGGGGAACACAAAGATTTAGCTGCCAAAGCGATTGTTCCTGACGTTTCGGTGGGCGCGCATACTGCCTCTTTAGGATTGGTTTTTTATGACAAAAACAGTTTTCCTGCAAAATACAAAAACGGAGCTTTTGTGGGACAGCATGGGTCATGGAACCGCACTATAATATCTGGCTACAAAGTGGTTTTTGTTCCTTTTGCCAACGGAAAGCCCTCAGGAAAACCAGAGGATTTTTTAACCGGTTTTGTAGCCGATGAAGCAAAAGCTGAAGTATATGGCCGCCCAGTAGCTGTTACCGTTATGAATGACGGATCACTTCTTGTAAATGACGATAGCGGAAATACGATTTGGAAAGTGACTGCCAATAGATAACAGACCATTTGTATGATTGCAAAAAAACATTGCCTTCTTTTTTTTATGCTGATTGTTTGCCAAAACATTTTTGCACAAGATCAGAAAGGCAAAACTATTGATTCCCTAAAAACAACAAAACTTCAAGAAGTCATTATCAGCCCGCTTCACATTAACAACAGTTTATTAAATACACCAGCATCTATTGGCATATTATCAAAAGATGAACTTCAGCAAAACAACTTAACAGATATAAGCACTGTAATCAATACGATTCCCGGAGTATTTATGCAATCTTCCAATTTTACAACAAGCCGCATTTCGATTCGCGGTATCGGTGCAAGAACAACGTATGGCACCAATAAAATCAGGGCCTTTTATGGCAGTATTCCGCTAACTTCCGGAAACAGCGAAACCATCATTGATGATATTGATATAGAAAATATCGGTCAGATTGAAATCATTAAAGGCCCGCTTTCCAGCGTTTACGGCGCAGGTTTGGGCGGAGCCATTTTAATAGAACCACTGCTTTCAAAAAACAAAGGGCAAATTGCAAATATAAGTACCGTTCATGGATCTTTTGGTTTACTAAAAAACAGTGTAAATTATAGTTTGAGCAAAGAAAAAGCAAGTATTAATATTAGCTACCACAAACTAAAAACAGACGGATGGCGAGAAAACAGCTCTTACAACAGGGAAGGAATTACCATTGCAGGAGAAGCGTTGAAAAAACCAAACAGCAAGCTGACTTATTTTTCAAATTACACCTATCTAAAAGCGTACATACCGAGTTCTATCAACAAGAAAACATATGATAATAATCCCGAATGGGGAGCACCAACCTGGGTAGCTTCAAAAGGATATAAAGAATACAAATCAGTCATGGGCGGATTGGCTTATGATTTTAAAATCAATCAAAATTTAAGCAATTCAACCTCAGCTTTCATCAATTACAAGGATAATAATGAGCCACGGCCTTTTGATATTTTAATTCAATATACTATGGCTACCGGAGCGAGGACCCAATTTTCGGGGAATTTTAAAATTAGAGAAACGACAACGCAATTCATAACAGGAATTGAATATTTTACAGATGATTATACGGGCAATACTTTTGAAAATTTATACCTACATAATAATGACTTGGGCAGTTTAGCAGGAAATCAACTTTCAGAAACAGGTCAGAAAAGACATTTTTACAATATATTTTCGCAATTCAGAACATTAGTTTCAAAACAAGTTGAGTTTCAGGCTGGTTTAAATTACAATAAAACACGATTTAAACTTACGAACTATACGGCAAATTCAACTCAAAAATATAGTTATGATGGTATTTTTTCGCCACAGCTTTCCATTTTATTTAAACCAAAAGAACTTCAGACTATCTATTTTTCAGCAAGTCGTGGATTTTCATTGCCAAGTACAGAAGAAACGCTGACAAGTAATGGCATTATAAATGCTGATATAAAACCGGAGACCGGTTATAATTTTGAAGTAGGAGGAAAATTTTATTTTTTGAACAAAAATCTTTACACAGAATTTGCCTTGTATCGAATGGAAATAAAAAATTTATTAGTTGCCAAAAGAATTGGCGATGATCAATATGTAGGCATAAATGCTGGGCAAACATTTCATCAGGGCATTGAAATGGCAGTAAAAGACAATTGGCGAATCAACTCTGTTTTTTCCATAAATGCATATGTTTCAGCTTCAATAGGAAAATATGAGTTTAAGAAATTTGTTGACAGTGGCAATGATTTTTCAGGAAATAAATTAACCGGTGTGGCTGCAACCAAAACCAATGCTGGAATTACTTTAACTACGCGTTTCGGAGTTTATCTTTCATCCGATTTTCAATTTGTAGATGCAATACCACTGAATGATTCCAATTCGGTTTATTCCGATTCGTATAAAATTATAAATTTAAAAGCAGGTTACAATTTTGAAATACTGCCTCATTTAAACACGCAGTTTACTGTAGGGATAAATAATGTAGCCAATGAAAAATATGCTTCGTTAATTTTGCCCAATGCAACCGCTTTCGGGAACGCAACTCCAAGATATTATTATCCCGGGCTTCCAGTAAATTATTATGGGACAGTTTCATTAAATTATTTGTTTTAGCTGTTGTAATTTTATTTAAAAACTGTTTACCAAATCGTACTTTTTTAATCAACAATTGTCAATTGATTTGTACTTTTAAAACCAAAAACATAAATCATGGTCACCGAATTCCAAACAAATTTAGATTATGTAACTGGACATCGAGCCAACAGAGAAAAATATGCCAATGAAGTTCTGGATAATCCGGAACTTTTCCCTGAGTTAGTACAATTGAGTTTTCAGCCTTCGAGCAAAAATGCTTCAAAAGCCTTTTGGATTCTGGAATTTGTCTGTTACCAAAAATTGGCATGGTTACAAGAGTATTTGGATTTTTTCTGTTCCAATATCAAAAACCTAAAAGACGAAAGCGCCATTCGACCAGCATCTAAAATTTGCCAGCTTTTGGTACTCTCTCACTTTAAGAAACAAGAGATACACCTTTCGAAAAAGCATTTAGAAGAAATAATTGAAAACAGTTTCGATTGGCTGATTAACGATATTAAAGTAGCTCCCAAAGCCTATTCGATGCGCACCTTATATCTTTTGGGACAACATTACGATTGGATTCATCCCGAATTGAAAACGATAATTACCAAAGAATATCTCAATCATAGTGCTGCTTACAAAGCGGTAGCCCGAGAAGTTTTGAAGAAACTAAAATAGCATTTCCCTATTCAATCAGGAAAAAGTATCTTTGCATACTCAAGGCAATAAGCCGAAGAAACGAAGCAAACACAATCACAATGAATTATTTTTCTTCCAATTTTAAATTAGGCATACTTGGTGGCGGACAATTAGGCAAAATGCTGTTGTTTGACACTCGAAAATTTGATATTCAAACGTATGTACTCGATCCGAGTGATGAGGCACCTTGCAAAATAGCATGTAATCACTTTTTTCAAGGCGACTTGATGGATTTTGAGACCGTATACAATTTTGGCAAACAAGTTGATGTTTTAACTTTCGAAATTGAATTGGTGAATCTTGAGGCGCTAGAAAAATTAGAAAACGAAGGGACAAAAGTATATCCTTCTCCAAAAACATTAAAACTCATACAAAATAAAGGAATTCAGAAAGAATTTTATAAAACAAACAATATTCCAACAGCCGATTTTAAACGTTTTGCAACTTTAAAGGATTTGGTAATTGATATTGTTGAATCTAATATAAAATTTCCTTTTGTGTGGAAATGCACCGAATTTGGATACGATGGAAATGGCGTAAAAGTCATTCGACAAACCTCCGATTTAGAAAATTTACCTGATGTAGAATGCATTGCAGAAACGATGGTTCCTTTCAAAAATGAATTGGCCGTAATTGTTTGCCGTAATCCATCGGGAGAAATAAGAACGTATCCAGTAGTAGAAATGGAATTTCATCCCGAGGCCAACCAAGTTGAATATGTGATTTGTCCGGCTCGAATTGACGAAAAAGTAGCCATAAAAGCCCGAATGATTGCCTTGAATGTTTCGCAGCAATTCGATCACGTTGGTCTTTTGGCAGTCGAAATGTTTCAAACCGAAGACGATGAAATCTTGGTAAACGAAGTCGCACCTCGCCCACACAATTCAGGTCATTATTCTATTGAAGCCAGTTATACTTCTCAATTTGAGAACCATTTGCGAGCCATTCTTGACTTGCCATTGGGAAATACTGAAAGTAAAGTGGCCGGGATCATGGTTAATCTCTCTGGTGCCGAAGGTTTTTCTGGAGATGTAATCTACGAAAACATTGAAAAAATATTAGGTTGGAACGGTGTTACACCACATATTTACGGAAAAAAACAAACGCGTCCTTTTAGAAAAATGGGACATGTAACGATCGTGAATGAAGACATAAACGAAGCGAGAAGAATTGCGGAGGATGTGAAGAATACAATAAGAGTGATCAGTTAAAAAATAATTATAAATGTTAAATTATAAATTTTAAATGAAAACCTAAATTGTTTTAATTTATAATTTATAACTCAAAATTCAACATAAAAACAATGAGCAAAGTAGCCATAATCATGGGAAGCATTTCGGACATGCCTGTAATGCAAGATGCCATAGACATTTTAAAAGGATTTGATATCGCTGTAGAAGTCGATATTGTATCGGCGCATAGAACACCGGAAAAATTATTTGATTTTAGTAAAAACGCCCATACTCGTGGCATTTCGGTGATTATTGCCGGTGCTGGTGGTGCTGCCCATTTACCGGGAATGGTAGCTTCAATGTCTCCGTTGCCTGTTATTGGAGTTCCGGTAAAATCAAGTAATTCTATTGATGGTTGGGATAGTGTTTTGTCTATTTTGCAAATGCCTGGTGGCGTTCCTGTAGCTACAGTTGCTTTAAACGGAGCCAAAAACGCCGGAATTCTTGCTGCTCAAATCATAGGAAGTGCCGACAAAAATGTATTGGATAAAATCATTTTGTATAAAGAAGGACTTAAAGAAGCGGTTTACAAATCTTCGGAAAACTTGAATAAATAAAAAAAGCTCCGTAAAGGAGCTTTTTTTGATATTGTAAATTCTAAACTCGGGGAAATTTAGAATTACCAATAATATTTTCAATATAAATTTCTTTTAATTTGGGACAAAAAGAGCTTATAATTTCGATCGGATTAATATTGTACTTATTAATTCCTCGACAAAAGTACATAAAAAATCGACAAAATACATAAGTGCTAAAAAATTTAACAAAAATTTCTTGTTTTAACATTTGATTTTCAAAATCACAAGTCATTAGTAATCATTAATTTGAAATAAAATAGACACAAAAATTATGAACATCTTACTTCAAAAATTTGACACCAAGCTAGACACGGTGCCGTTTTCTAAAATAAAAAACGAAAATTATCTTCCTGCCTTTCAAGAAGGAATTGTTTTGGCCAAAGCCGAAATTGACGAAATCGTAAACAATACAGAAAATCCTACATTTAAAAATACAATTGAAGCTTTATCATTTAGCGGCATTACTTTAGACCGAATTTCGACTACTTTTTTCAATTTGAACTCGGCCGAAACGAGTGACGAAATGCAGAAAATTGCCCAAGACGTTTCTCCTTTATTATCAGAATTCGGAAATGACGTTCGTTTGAACGTAGGTCTGTTTGCCAAAGTAAAAGCCGTTTACGATCAAAGAGATTCTTTGAATTTAAATCCTGAACAAAGTACCCTTTTGGACAAAAAATACAAAAGCTTTTCCAGAAATGGAGCCAATTTATCCGAAGACAAAAAGAACCAACTAAGAGAAATCGACAAAGAATTATCTACATTAAGTCTGAAGTTTGGCGAAAATGTACTGGCCGAAACCAATGCTTTCGAATTGCATCTTATAGACGAAAAAGATTTGGCGGGTTTACCAGAAGGAACTGTCGAAGCCGCCCGTTCATTGGCGAAAGCCCAAGAAAAGGAAGGTTGGATTTTTACATTGGATTATCCAAGTTACGTTCCTTTTGTGACATACTCCGATAATCGTGAATTACGTAAGAAAATGGCAATTGCCTTTGGAGCGCGATGTTTTCAAAATAACGAATTGGACAATCAAGAAATTGTATTGAAAATAGCCAAACTTCGTTTTGACAGAGCCAATTTATTAGGCTATAAAACTCACGCTCATTTTGTACTGGAAGAGCGTATGGCCGAAAATCCAGAGAAAGTATTCTCTTTTTCGAATGATTTATTGGCCAAAGCCAAACCAGCCGCTCAAAGAGAATTTGATCAATTATCGGCTTTCGCCAAAGACTTAGACGGTATTGAACAGCTTGAAAAATGGGACGGCGCTTATTATTCGGAGAAATTGAAACAACAATTATTTAATTTGGATGACGAAAAACTGAAACCTTATTTTCAGTTGGAAAAAGTATTAAATGGAGCTTTTACAGTTGCCCAAAAATTATACGGATTAACATTTACCGAGATTTTCGACATTGATAAATACCATGAGGAAGTAACCACTTACGAGGTAAAAGATGAAAACAGCGGTTTAGTTGCTGTTTTTTATGCTGATTTCTTTCCTAGAAAAGGCAAACGCAATGGTGCTTGGATGACATCATTCAAATCACAATATATAAAAGATGGCATCAACGAAAGACCACATATTTCGAATGTTTGCAATTTTACAAAACCTACCGAAACCAAACCTTCCCTATTAACGTTTAATGAAGTGACCACTTTATTTCATGAATTTGGTCACGGATTACACGGAATGTTGGCCAATACAACCTACCCTACTCTTTCGGGAACATCCGTGTATTGGGACTTTGTGGAACTGCCAAGTCAAATCATGGAAAACTGGTGTTATGAACCTGAAGCTTTGGCTTTGTTTGCACATCATTATCAAACTGGAGAAGTGATTCCGATAGAATATGTAAATAAAATAAAGGAAAGTGCCAGTTTTCAAGAAGGAATGGCAACGATGCGCCAACTGAGTTTTGGACTGCTCGACATGGGTTGGCACGGACAAGACCCAACCAATATTACCGACGTAAAAGCGTTTGAAACCGAACAATTTGCAGACACACAATTGTATCCAGATGTAAAAGAAAATGCGATGAGTACCGCTTTTTCACATATTTTTCAAGGAGGATACTCGTCTGGCTATTACAGCTACAAATGGGCCGAAGTTTTGGATGCCGATGCTTTTGCTTATTTTCAAGAAAAAGGAATTTTCAACAAAGAAGTAGCAACCAGTTTCAAAGACAATATTCTTTCTAAAGGAGGAACAGAGCATCCTATGATTTTATACAAACGTTTCAGAGGACAAGAACCGAAGCCTGATGCGTTGCTGAAAAGAGCGGGATTGCTATAAATTATTAAAATTTCAGATTGAAACCGAGGTAGAAATACTTCGGTTTTTTAATTTAAAACCTCTTCATGTTTTACAATATAATTCAATGCTTCTTTGACAACATCATTCAAATTCAATCCTTTTTTGGATGCCAAAAGAGCTGTTTTTTGATGTAATTCTTGTGAAACTCGAACATTAAAAGACCCTTTAAAAACTTTATCTGGAGCTTTATTTAAAACTTCACATTATTCAAAATAATCTAGTACCGCGTCTTGAAAAGATTTTTCCAATTCGACAACAGAAGTTCCTTCAAAAGTAACCAAATCATTTATGCCTTGAATTTTCCCAAAGAAAATCTTGTCATCTGCAAAAAACCCTACAGTTCCGATATATCCTTTATATTCTAAATAATTTTTCAACTTTTACAACTTTACTTGTACAAAAATACTATTTAATTTATTTGCAACTAAAAAATAGTCGCAATAATTATTTCACTTAAAAGACACAATTAAGATATAAAACAATTCTTTCAAATAAAAACACTTCAATAAACTTTCATTTATTATTGAAACTTTAAAAACTTTTGTTTACATTTGTACTATGGAATTCAAAGAAGCAAAAAATAAGTTCGTACAAACATGGGGAGCATTAGGCTCACAATGGGGAATTAACAAAACGATGGCGCAAATTCACGCTTTGCTAATGGTTTCTGTTGAACCAGTTTCTATGGAAGATGTGATGGAAGAATTGCAAATCTCACGAGGAAATGCAAGCATGAATTTAAGAGCACTGATGGATTGGGGAATTGTATATAAAGAATACAAAGCAGGAGAACGAAGAGAATTTTTTACGGCAGAAAAAGATTTAGATGAGCTGGCTTCTAAAATTGCAAGAGAAAGAAGCAAACGCGAAATCAAACCTGCCCTTAAAATCCTAAAAGAAGTTTCTACTATAAATGCTAATGAAACTACTGAAGAAAAACACTTTGTGGACCAAACGACCAAACTTTATGATTTTGTTTTGAAAGCGGACAATATGCTGGATAAAATGACAGAATTCAACGAAAACTGGTTGGGGAGATTGGTTTTAAAAATAATGAAATAGTCTTAAAAAAATTTAATCAAAACTTTCATTTTTTTCTGAAAGTTTAAAATACAAAAAAACAACCCATGAGCTTCTTAACCGCAAATTGGAACAATCTCGCTTTAATCAACTATGAAATTGATTCTAAAATACTAGAAAAACACCTTCCAATTGGAACTGAAATTGACTTTTGGGACAACAAATGCTATGTAAGCTTAGTCGGTTTTATGTTTAATAACACTAAAATATTGGGAGTAAAAATTCCTTTCCATATCAATTTTGAAGAAGTAAATCTCAGGTTTTATATAAAACGCTTTGAAAATGGAGAATGGAAACGTGGTGTGGTTTTTATCAAAGAAATTGTTCCAAAACCAGCTATTACTTTTATTGCAAACACCTTGTACAATGAGCATTATCAAACTAACAAGATGAAACATTCTATCATTGAAAATGACATATCAAAAACATTCATTTACCAATGGAAAAATGGTAATCAATGGAACTCTATTCAATTGGAAACAAAACTGCATCCGACAGAAATTGAGTTGAACTCAGAAGCCGAATTCATAACAGAACATTATTTTGGTTATACCAAACATGACGAAAATACCACTTTTGAGTATGAAGTCACGCATCCTAGATGGGAACAATTAGAAATGATCGATTTTAAAATCGATGTCGATTTTAAAAGTAATTATGGCGATAAATTTGCCTTTCTCAATGAATCAAAACCAGTTTCTGCTTTCTTAGCCAAAGGCTCAAAAATTACAGTCGGAAATAAAAAAACTACAAAATGAAAACACTTAAAAACCAAACTCTATTATACGACAAAGATTGCCCCCTTTGTCGAGTTTATACTTCTGGGTTCATTAGCGCTGGAATGCTGGACGAAAATGGAAAGAAACCTTATTGTCAAATAAATAATGACGAACACCATTTTATAGATATAAAACGTGCTTCAAACGAAATTGCATTGGTTGACAACAAAAATAAAACCGTAGTTTACGGAATCGATAGTTTACTAAAAATCATCGGGTATTCCTTTCCGTGCGTGGAAAAAGTTGGAAATATAAAACCAATAAAGTTTGTCCTGAAAAAGCTTTACTCTTTTATTTCATACAATAGAAAAGTAATTATTCCGAGTAAAATCAAGAAAGAAGGTAAGTTACAATGCGTTCCTGATTTTAGTTATAAATATAGATTGATTTTTATTGGATTTGCAACCCTAATTGCCACTTTAGTTTTATATAATTTTTCAAATCTAATTAGCCTTTTACCAAAATCTACAATTATTAGAGAATTTATTCTTGCAACTGGACAAATAGTTTTTCAGGGATTGTTTTTGATGAAATTAGACCCAAAAACAATTCTAAATTACATCGGAAATTTAATGACTGTTTCATTGATGGGTTCTTTATTACTAGTTCCCGTTCTGATTGTAAATTCAATTTTTAATGTCTCAGAATTAATTCCTATAACTTGGTTTGGCATAACTGTTTTACTAATGCTAATCGAGCATTCAAGAAGAATTAAAATTTTGGAATTGCCATTCTACTTATCTATTACTTGGGTCATTTACAGAATTATTGCCTTATTATTTATTTTAAATTTACACTAATGCAAAAATTAATCATCGCAGCTGGAACTGGATTCCTAGGGCAAGTTTTACTCCATCACTTCAAAGATAAATTTGAAGAAATTGTAATTCTGACAAGAGGAAAATCTAAAACCATAGACTCTATAAAATATGTAAACTGGGATGCTAAAACCTTTTCTGGTTGGGAGAGTGAATTGGAAAACGCCACTGTTTTAATTAATCTCGCTGGAAAATCAGTTGATTGTCGCTATACCAAAAAAAACAAAAAAGAAATCTTATTGTCTCGGATTGAAAGTACACGGATTTTAAATCAAGCTGTTTTAAATTGTAAAAAACCACCTAAACATTGGCTAAACTCATCAACTTCTACGATTTATCGCTTTTCTTTAGACAAACAAATGGATGAAATAAACGGTGAAATTGGAAATGATTTTTCCATGAATGTTGCCCAATCTTGGGAAAAAGCATTCTTTAAAACTGAAACTCCAAATACCTTGAAAACAGCTTTGCGAACTTCAATTGTTCTGGGTAAAAATGGCGGTGCTTTTATTCCGTTGAAGACTTTGGCTAAGACCGGTTTTGGCGGAAAACAAGGAAAAGGAAATCAATTTATAAGCTGGATTCACGAAAATGATTTTGCTAATGCTATTGATTTTATTATCCAAAAAGAAATTTCAGGAGTTATTAATGTAGTTTCTCCAAAACCAATTCCGAACTCAGATTTTATGACGAAACTTCGAAAAGGAGTTGGCTTCCCCTTCGGAATTCCGATGAATACTTTCTTATTGAAAATTGGATCTTTCTTCATTCAAACAGAAACTGAATTAGTATTGAAAAGTAGAAATGTAATTCCGAAAAGACTTTTAGAAAATGGATTTCAATTTAAGTTTGGAAATTTAGATATTGCTTTTCAAAATTTATTAAGCAAATGACAACCATAAACCTCACAACAAAAATAAATGCAACAAAACAAATCGTTTTTGATGCTTCCAGAAGCATAGATATTCATCAGAAATCAGCCAGTAAAACTAATGAATTGGCTGTTGCCGGAATAACTTTTGGGTTAATAAATCACAATGAAACCGTAACTTGGCGAGGCAAACATTTTGGTTTTTACTTAACCCATAAAAGTCGAATTACAGCAATGGTTTTCTACAATTATTTTGTAGACGAAATGGAAGAAGGAAAATTCAAAACCTTTAAACATCAACATTTTTTTGAAGAAACAAACGGAGTTACAACCATGACCGATAAATTACAATATGAAACTCCCTTTGGTGGTATTGGAAAATTATTTGATTTTTTATTCTTAAAAAAACATTTAACCTTTTTCCTCTTGGAAAGAAATAAAGTTTTGAAAGCAGTCTCAGAAAACTAAAGCTTCAAAATAAAATCGTATTCACCAAATAACATACCTTTTTATAACCACAAAAGACAAACCCACCAAACAATCGGAATACTTTCTACCCAAAATGAGGTGTAGTATTTCGAGCGCTGTTCATTGGCAAAAGCCAAAAAAAGCGCAATCGCAGCAATCAATCCAAATGACGAAAATCGAAAATTGACATTAAAAAGCTCTAATCCGCAAAAAAGGATCAGTAAAAAATAGCCTAATAATTTAGTGTTCCTCACTCCTATTTGTTGTGGGACGGTTCTTAAATTGGGATTGTCATTTCGTAAGTCGATAATCTCAAATAGGAGAATCAAAACAAAAATCAAGATAAATCGTTGTATGGAAAGTATGGCGATATTTGCCGTAAGAGCAACACCCGCATTCAATAAAGGCAAAAATACAGTCGCTCCAACCCAACAAAACGACACTATGTAAATCTTTACTCCGGCCCAATTTCGCGCATTCACCCTATTTGGAAAAAATGGAAGTGTATAAAGCATTGTCAATCCCAGAAAAACTACTGCTATTATTTGCGTAATGCGTTCCAAGTGGAAAAAATAATAACCGGTCATTATAAAAGAACCCAAAGTAAACAGAGTAATCCACCTTAATTGCTTTTGCATCTGTAATCTCTTAGCCCTTGCTAATTCTTCATACTTTACAAAATTATAACCTACAATGGTACCCCAAAAAACAAAATATCCTACTGCATTTTGTTGCAAAATATGGAATACCATTTGGGTAATTTGTACTAATGCAAAACAAGACAAAGCAACATGTATGCTGCTATTTATATAAAATCGGAGAATATTTTTTAAAACTTTCATTAAACAAATTTAATCAATTGTTAATAAATCAGTCCATTAGTTGAAAAATCCCTATAAAATCAAGTTAAAAAAGGGCTTTATTAAGAGATTAATATTTATTTTTGCACCACAAAAAACACAACACTTTTATTTCTACACTAAATAGTCTGGATTGGACTGAAATTCAAATATAAATGAATATTTAAACAATCCCGCTTTTCCTTTAGACTTAAAAATAAATAGTAGCTACACACATATGAAAACAGATTCTTTTGCTTTAAGACACATTGGCCCGAGAGAAACCGATTTACAACACATGTTGAAAACCATAGGAGTTGACTCCATAGAGCGACTTGTTTATGAAACACTTCCGGATGATATTCGTCTAAAAGCACCTCTTGCCTTAGACCCAGCAATGACCGAATATGAATATTCCAATCATATCGCCGAGTTGGGAAGCAAAAATAAAATGTTTCAATCGTACATCGGTTTAGGATACAATCAAGCTATTGTTCCGGCTGTTATTCAAAGAAATATTTTTGAAAACCCAGGATGGTACACGGCTTATACTCCTTACCAAGCCGAAATTGCCCAAGGTCGTCTAGAAGCTATCTTGAATTTCCAAACAATGGTAGTTGAATTGACCGGAATGGAAATCGCCAACGCTTCCTTACTAGACGAAGCAACTGCCGCTGCCGAAGCTATGGCTTTACTTTTCGACGTAAGATCACGTGACCAAAAGAAAAACAATATCAACAAATTCTTCGTTTCAGAAGAGATATTACCTCAAACTTTATCGGTTTTAGAAACTCGTTCTACTCCAATCGGAATAGAATTGGTTGTTGGTAACCACGAAACTTTTGATTTCTCATCAGACTTTTTCGGAGCCATCCTTCAATATCCAGGAAAATATGGTCAAGTAAACGACTATACTTCATTTATTGCAAAAGCTGCTGCAAACGAAATTAAAGTAGCCGTAGCTGCTGACATTTTGAGTTTGACAAAACTAACGCCTCCAGGAGAAATGGGAGCTGCAGTAGTGGTTGGAACTACACAACGTTTCGGAATTCCGTTAGGTTATGGTGGACCACATGCTGCTTATTTTGCAACCAAAGACGAGTACAAACGTTCTATGCCAGGAAGAATCATCGGGGTAACTGTTGATACTAATGGAAATCGTGCACTTCGTATGGCTTTGCAAACTCGTGAGCAACACATCAAACGTGACAAAGCGACTTCAAATATCTGTACTGCTCAGGTTTTGTTATCTGTTATGGCTGGAATGTACGCCGTATATCACGGGCCAAAAGGTTTGCAATATATCGCTAACAAAGTACACGCTTTGGCCGCTACTTTGGCAAACGAATTAGAAAAACTAGGTTTACAACAAACCAATACTGCTTTCTTTGACACTATCGTAATCAAAGCCGATGCTCAAAAAGTACGCACGATTGCAGAACAAAACGAAGTAAACTTTTATTATATAGACAACAACACAGTTTCTATCTCTTTGAATGAAACTACAAGTATTGCCGATATCAATAAAATAGTTGGAATTTTCGCTGCTGCAAATGGAAAGCAAGCGACAACAATCGAAACTTTATCAGATGCCAACCATTTTCCAGAAGATTTAAACAGAACATCATCTTTCTTACAACATGATGTTTTCAACAAATTCCATTCTGAGACTGCAATGATGCGTTACATCAAAATGTTGGAGCGTAAAGATTTATCATTGAACCACTCTATGATTTCTTTGGGATCTTGTACCATGAAACTGAATGCTGCTTCAGAGATGTTGCCATTAAGCAATGCACTTTGGAACAACATTCACCCTTTTGCACCATTAGATCAAGCACAAGGATATCAAGAAATGTTGTCTAAACTAGAACAACAATTAAACGTAATTACCGGTTTTGCAGGAACAACTTTGCAACCTAACTCAGGAGCACAAGGAGAATATGCAGGATTAATGGTAATTCGTGCGTACCACCAATCTCGTGGTGATCACCACAGAAACATTGCTTTAATTCCATCATCGGCTCACGGAACCAATCCAGCATCTGCAGCTATGGCGGGTATGAAAGTAATCGTTACCAAAACATTGGAAAACGGAAATATAGACGTAGATGATTTACGTGAAAAAGCGATTCTTCATAAAGACAACTTATCTTGTTTGATGGTAACTTACCCATCGACTCACGGAGTTTTTGAAAGCGCTATTATCGAAATCACACAATTAATCCACGAAAACGGTGGACAAGTTTACATGGATGGAGCCAACATGAATGCACAAGTTGGTTTGACCAACCCTGCAACCATTGGTGCTGACGTTTGCCACTTGAACCTTCACAAAACATTCGCTATCCCTCACGGTGGTGGTGGACCAGGTGTTGGACCAATTTGTGTAGCGAAGCACTTAGTACCTTTCTTACCATCGAATCCAGTGATTCCAACAGGTGGAGAAAATGCCATTACAGGTATTTCTGCAGCGCCTTGGGGATCTGCATTGGTATGTTTAATCTCTTACGGTTACATCACGATGTTGGGTGCCGATGGATTGAAAGAAGCTACAGAACACGCTATTTTGAACGCCAATTACATCAAAGAAAAATTAAACGGTCACTACGACACTTTATATTCTGGTGAAATGGGTCGTGCGGCTCACGAAATGATTTTGGAATGTCGTCCTTTCAAACAAAAAGGAATCGAAGTTACCGATATCGCAAAACGTTTAATGGATTATGGTTTCCACGCACCAACCGTTTCCTTCCCAGTGGCAGGAACCTTGATGATCGAACCAACCGAAAGTGAAAACTTAGAAGAACTAGACCGTTTTTGTGACGCTATGATTGCCATTCGTAAAGAAATCGAGGCTGCAACCATTGAAGACAGCAACAACGTATTGAAAAATTCTCCTCATACATTGGCCATGCTTACTACTGAAACTTGGGATTTCCCATACAGCAGAGAGCAAGCGGCTTTTCCACTGGATTACATCGCCGAAAACAAATTCTGGCCTACCGTTCGTAGAGCCGATGATGCTTACGGAGACAGAAACCTAGTGTGTAGCTGTGCGCCAATCGAGGCTTACATGGAAAGCTAGATTGCAGAAGGCAGATTGCAGATTTTAGATTGCAGATTACACAAAACCCTTTCAGTTTTTTAGCTGAAAGGGTTTTTCATTTTTATTAGATTCTAAAGCAAAATAAGGAGCAGACGTTTTAGGGTTTTTCATAACCTTCCCTCCTGCTGTCCACTATATCTTTTTTTCTTAGACCCGACGGGTTTTTAAAATCCGTCGGGTCTAAGAAAAAAAAGGATGCCGCTACCATCAGGGCTATACCACATACTTAGTTTTCATAATAAATTTAAAAAAAATCTGCATTCTATATTCAACGTAGCAATCGTCGTTTCGGTTTGCTATATTATGGCGCATTTTGCAGGCGGTACAACATAATTTTTTGATGGAACTGGGCGAAAGACTAGACATCCCCTATGAAACCAAAGCCGAAAAGGAGTTAAAAGCCAAACTCACTGAAAACGAGAAACAAATAGAAATATTACAAACACAACTCAATCTGTTTAAACAAATTCATAAAATAGAACAACAGCAAATGTCCTTTTGAAAATTTGTAACCTTTATTTTATATATTTGAGAAAATTAATAGGTGCGTATTGGCACACATAGCTACCCGATTATGGTTGACTTTGCGTGATTTTCTCACACATATATATATAAGTCGGCAGTAATTATAACCAAAATGAGTATAAATAAATGAATATTCCGAAAAACAAAATTAAAAAAGCTGGCAATATTTTAAAAAATAAAGAAAATTTCAAAAAGGAAGAGGTTATAGAAGCAATTGAAACTTTAACCTATTGGAGAAAAATTCACGGTAAAGTATTAAATGAATTCTACAAAATTGTAAATGAAGAAGCACTTAAAATAAACAAAAACTCAAACGTAGTACAAAGAGTTAAAAGAAGCCCGTCGATTGTAGCAAAACTAAAAAGACATTCAAGTACAAAGCTTACAACTATGCAGGATATAGCTGGAATAAGAGCAATTATGTCAAATTTAAGAGAAGTCGAACTTTTAAATGAACAATTAAAGAAAGTTGCACAAAAACACGAATTCAAAACATACGATAATTATATAAAAGACCCAAAAGAAAGTGGATATCGTAGTATTCATTTAGTTTACAAATATAAAAATGAAAATGATTTAGAAACCGATGGACTTTTATTGGAAATTCAAATTAGAACAGAGCTTCAACATTCTTGGGCAACATCTGTTGAAACTATGAGTACATTTTTAGATACAAACTTAAAGTTTGGTGAAGGGCAACCAAAATGGCTAAAATATTTTGCATTAACTAGCAATGCATTTACTTATCTTGAAAATACTCCACAGTTATCATCATATTTAAATTTAGATAAGAAAGAAACATATAGACAAGCAATTTATGAATTCAATTATAATATGATTGAGCACAATTTAAAAGCATTTACTGTTGCCGCAGATTATATTACAGAGAAAAAAAGTGAAGATAAATTCTATCACTTGATAAAACTTGATATTGATAACAAAAATGTAAATGTTACGAGTTACAAAAAAGAAGAATTTGAAATTGCAAATGAACAATACACGGTTTTTGAAAAAAAATATTCAAAAACAAATAAATTTGAAGTTGTTCTAGTTTCGACTAAATCAATAAATGAATTAAAGAGTGGATTTCCAAATTATTTCTTTGATACAAGAGAATTTCTGAAAAATATGGAAATTATAAAAACTGAATATAATTTAATAAAATAACTACTGCCAACAATTGCTACAATAGATTTAGGCAATTGGCTTGATGGAAAGTTGGTTTTGTATTTGGGAGATTTGGCAAATCGGAAGACAAGGCTTAATTTAACCCCAAAACACTAGTAGCAAGGGAATGTTATACAGTAACCGAAAAATTTAACTTTTAAAATATTCAATATAAATAATTTTACTATGAAAAAAAGCTTACTCTACATTTTGGTATTCGGTTTCCTCTTTATTAATGTTTATTCACAGACCGATTCCATTACCTCTTATACTAAGAAAACATATATGATTCCAATGCGAGATGGAGTAAAACTCTTCACAGTTATACTTTCTCCCGCGCAGCAAATAAACCCAAGCCCTTTCTTATTGGAAAGAACACCTTATGGCGCCGATTTTCCTTCAGCAGATAATGCACTTATCCCTGTAAACAAGATGGGTTCTTTAGCTGCATATGCTCATGACGGTTATATTTTGGTGTTTCAGGATTTGCGCGGAAAATTCAAAAGTGAAGGTACTTTTGAAATGACTCGCCCACTATACCATCTCATTGACAAAACAAAAACCGATGAGAGCACTGATGCATATGATACTGTAGATTGGCTTGTGAAGAACGTTCCAAATAATAATGGTAAAGCGGGTATTCACGGGGTATCTTATCCGGGATATCTTGCGCTTGATGCCGCAGTAGACCCGCACCCAGCACTAAAGGCTAGTTCGCCTCAGGCCTCTCCGGCAGATATGTTTTTGGGAGACGATTTTCACCACAATGGTGCTTTTCGCTTAAGCTATGGTTTTGAATACAGTTATATGGTTGAAAACGATAAACTGTCTAATAGTGATTTCCCTTTTCTGCAATATGATCTCTACAACTGGTACCTGCAATTAGGCTCCCTGAAAAATGTGAATGAAAAATATTTCAAAGGAAAACTCCCGGCATGGAATGATTTTGCAGAGCATCCAAACCATGACGAATATTGGGTAAAGACATCTACACTAACCTACATTAACACACCACAGATTCCAATTTTGCATGTGGGTGGATATTTTGATCAGGAAGATCTAAACGGCCCCCAACTTATGTATCAACATTTAGAGAAAAAAGATGTTTTGAACCGTAACTATATTTGTCTGGGACCATGGAACCATGGCGGATGGACACGCAAAAATGCAGATAGCCTTGGTGAAATAAAATTTGGAAGTAATACCGCAGCATGGTTTGGTGTGTTAGAAAAAAAATGGTTTGATTATTGGCTCAGAGAAACTGGAGAAGGCAAATTTGCTGAAGCCAATTGTTTCCAGACCGGCAGTAATACCTGGAAGACTTATGACTCCTGGCCACCCAAAAATGAGGAATTAAAAAAATTATATGCCAGTGCTGATCATAAAGCAGGTTTTGCAAAACCGTTGCCTGTTACAGGTTCAATAAGTTATGTAAGTGATCCTGCCAGTCCAATACCGTACCGTACTTTACCAATTGAAGCTACCTATGGCGAAGGAAGCCGTTGGAAAACCTGGCATGTAGAAGACCAACGCTTTGTGACTACAAGACCCGATGTAGTAAGTTTTGTTATGGACAGCCTTACACAGAATGTTACTGTTACAGGAAAAGTAATTGCGCACCTCTTTGCATCAACCACCGCCACAGATGCAGATTTCGTGGTAAAACTAATTGATGTTTATCCTGCTATTAATCATTCCGACAAAAAGATGAGTGGGTATCAATTGCCTGTAGCTATGGAAGTTATTAGAGGACGTTTTCGTAAAAGTTTTAAAACTCCTTCTCCTCTTGAGCCTGGTAAAGTAGAAGAATTCATTATTGATCTTCACGATATCAATCATACTTTTTTAAAAGGACACCAAATGATGATTCAGGTACAAAGTTCATGGTTTCCAATTATTGATCGTAATCCACAAAAATACATTCCGAATATTTTTGAAGCA
>Ga0210379_10000143_pt1 | contig 19644 bp, 15 predicted proteins | sample PLMedo_2_FD_155468 | JGI IMG/M metagenome (GOLD analysis project Ga0210379, IMG submission 155468) | Groundwater sediment microbial communities from an aquifer in East River, Colorado, USA - PLM4_32_coex redo | ecosystem: Environmental > Terrestrial > Soil > Riparian zone | place: USA: East... | reverse complement strand
TCCACCACCGAGAGGCGCTCAAGCGCTGCGATCGTGTTCTGGTCGAGCACGCTCGCGTCGCGCGGCGCGTGGCAAAGTTGCAAGGTCTGGGCGATGAACTCGATGTCGACGAGGCCGCCGGGCGCGAACTTGATGTCCCAGAGATCGCGTCCCGGAAATTGCACTGCGAGCTTTTCGCGCATGGCGCGAGCATCGCCGACGACGACGGTCGGATCGGTGGGCTTCGTCAGCACGCCTCGAATCGCCGCTTCGACGCTGGTGCGGAGGGCATCGGGCCCCGAGACGACGCGAGCGCGCGTGAGCGCCATGCGTTCCCAGGTCCAGGATCGGTCGCGGTGATACTGGACGAAGCTCTCCAGGCTGACCGCGACCGGACCCTGGCTACCGGACGGCCGCAGCCGCATGTCCACCTCGTAGAGAGGGCCTTCGGCGGTGGAGGCCGTCAGCGCCGCGATGAAGCGCTGTGAGGCGCGGGCGAAGAAGGCCGATGGTGCGAGCGGCCGCTTGCCATTGGAGGGCTGAGCGTCCGCGCTGTGCGTGTAGATGAAGACGAGATCGAGATCGGAGGTCGCCGTCATCTCCTTGCCGCCGAGCTTACCCTGAGCGACGACTGCGAATGCGCCGCCTTCGATCGTGCCATGGGCGCTCTCGATCTCGCGCTCGACCACGTGCCGGAGGCAGGCGATGACGGTCTCCGCAACCGCGGCGTAAGCAGGGCCGGCGTGCTCGGCATCGGTCAGCCCCTGGATCACCTGCACGCCGATGCGGAAATTTTCCTCCTTGACGAAACGACGGGCCGCGTCGAGGGCCGCTTCATAGCCTGGGGCCCTGGACAGCTCCTCTTCCAGACGGGCCTTCAGTTCGTCCTGCGTCGGCGTGCGAGCCAGGAATTCGGGATTGATCAGTGCATCGAGCACGCCCGGGTGCCGGCCGAGATACTCGGCGAGGCGCGGCGCCGAACCGGCAATCTCCGCCACCAGCAGAAGGAGGCGCGGGTTCGCGAGCAGGAACGAGAACACCTGCACGCCGGCGGGCAAGCCCGAGAGGAACCGGTCGAAGTGGACGAAGGCGGCATCCGGATCGACCGTGCTCGCGAGCGCCTCCAAGAGCGCCGGCATGAGCTTGGTCAGGAGCTCGCGGGCGCGCGCGCTGCGCGTGGCGCGAATGCGGCCGTGGTGCCAGCCGCGGATCATGGCGGAGACATGGGCCGGCCGCTCGAAGCCCATGCGTGCGAGCGTGGCGACCGTTTCTGGGTCCTCCTCGACGCCGGTGAAGACCAGCGAACCGGCCCTCGACGCGAGCGGCGCCTCGCTCTCGAAAAGACGCGAGTAGTGGCCCTGGACGCTCGTAAGATGCGCTCTCAGCGCCTCCTCGAACTGAACAGTGTCCGCATCGCCCATGAAGCGTGCGATGTGGTCGAGGCCATCCGGCGTCTTCGGCAAGGTGTGGACCTGCTGGTCGTCGACCATCTGGAGGCGATGTTCGAGCGTGCGCAGAAAGCGATAGGCCTTCTCCAGATCGGTCATCGCTGCTTCCGAGATATGACCCCGCGCGTAGAGCGCCTTCAGCGCGCCGACGGTGGTGCGCTCGCGCAGCAAGCGGTCGCGTCCGCCGAGGATCAATTGCTGCGTCTGGGCGAAGAACTCGATCTCGCGAATGCCGCCGCGTCCGAGCTTGATGTTGTGGCCTAGAACCGCGATCCGCGAATGGCCGGCATGCGCATGGATCTGGCGCTTGATGGAGTGGATGTCCTCGATGGCGGCGAAGTCGAGATTCTTGCGCCAGATGAAAGGCTCCATGTTCTTCAGGAACTGCGATCCGGCCGTGGTGTCGCCGGCGCATTGGCGCGCCTTGATCCAGGCGGCGCGCTCCCAGTTCTGCCCCATGCTCTCGTAGTAGAGCTCGGCCGCTTCGGTGGAGATGGCGATCTGGGTTGCGCCCGCATCGGGCCGCAGGCGCAGATCGACCCGGAACACGTAGCCGTCGACCGTGGTTTCTGCGAGCAGCTTCACCAGCCGCTTGACGACATCGACGGCAGCGCCACGCTTGTCGCCGCGCAGCGTGAACGGAAAGCGGTCCTCCTCGTAGAAGACCACGAGATCGATGTCGCTCGAGTAGTTCAGCTCGAACGCGCCGTGCTTGCCCATCGCGATCACGGCGAGGCCCGTTTCGGCTTCGAGCGCCTCGAGGGCGGTCTCGGCGCGGCCGGCTTTACGCGCGTCCTCGAGAAGCAGGAACCTGAGCGCGCCTTTCACGCACGCGTCCGCAAACCGCGTAAGCCTCCCGGTGACGCGCTCGAGCGGATAGACGCCGGCGATGTCGGCAAACGCGATCGCGAGCGCGGCCTGGCGTTTGGCGAGGCGCAAGAGCTGCATCGCGAGCGCCGTGTCGTCTGTTTGAGGCACTGCAAGCACACCGCGCTCGAGGCGGTCTAGGACGTCGTCGGGTCCGTTCTCGAGGAGCTCATGCAGGAACGCGCCCTCCCTCAGCATCGAGCGCGCGAGGTAGGAGCTGTTTCCCGCGACCGCGCGGATCAGCGCGCGCCGCGCGGGATCATCCAGCAGCGTGCCCGCCTGCGGCGCGAATTCCTCGACGAAGCGCCCGGCCCGCTCGGCGTCGAACACGGGCGGAATGTTTTCGGCGGCGAAAGAGAATCCGGTAGCCATCCGCCGCGACCTATCACAGTTGCGGATGCCACATCAAAGCCGCCCCGTTTGGCTGGCCGTGGACTCAGTGCACCTGCTCGACGCGGGCTTCGGCGCGGGACGGCACCTTTGCGGTGCGGCCTGAACCCTCGACGGCCTTGAAGCGCAACACCGCGCGCAAGCCGGGTTTGTTGTCATCGAGCATGAGCTCGGCGTCGTGCAGCCGCGCCACTGCGGCGACCAGACTGAGCCCGAGCCCGGTGCCCGGCGAGTTGCGACTCGTTTCGAGCCGCACGAAGCGATCCGTCACGCGCTGGCGCTGCTCGGGCGGAATGCCCGGTCCGTTGTCGGCGACGACGACTTGAGACCCGTCCGCCGATCGCTCCAGGCCGACGACGATGCTGCCACCCTCGGGCGTGTACTTGATCGCGTTGTCGATCAGGTTGGCGACGGCTTGGGAGATCAAATTCTGATTGCCGCGTATCAGCGCGGGCGCCGCAGGCTTGTTGACGGTGAAGGTGAGGCTCTTCTCGTCCGCAAGCGGCCCGTAGAGCTCGCCCACGCCCTCGATGACCTCGCTGAGACTGAAGGTCTCCATGGATTCGCGCACACTGCCCGCTTCGGCTTCGGCGATCAGAAGCAGCGAGTTGAACGTGGCGATGAGGCGATCGGTCTCCTGCACCGCTGCGTCGATGTCGCGGGAGGTTTCGGAATCCATCGGATGGCGCATTGCCGCCATCTCCAGGCGGTTGCGCAGACGGTTCAGCGGCGAACGCAGATCGTGAGCCACGTTGTCGGACACTTCGCGCATGCCATGGAGCAGCCGCTCGATGCGGTCGAGCATCCGGTTCAAGTGGCCCGCGAGGTCGTCGAATTCGTCACCCGCCCGTCCGACGGGAACGCGCTGCGAGAGATCGCCGCGCATGATCTGGCGGCTCGTGCGGTTGATCACGTCGAGGCGCGCGAGGAAATTGCGGCTGATGATGACGCCGCCGGCAAAGCCCAGCACGATCATCAGCCCCGCACCCCACAGCAGCATGGTGGTGAACAAGGCCTCGAGTTCGCGGCGCTCATGCACATCGCGCGCGACGAGCAGGTAGAACCCCTGCGTCAGCGCAAAAATCCGCCCGCGGGCGCGCCTAAGCTCGGGCGCGCTGTTGATCCGCCGCTCATAGGCAAACTCGACGAGTCCGTTCTCGGCCGGCTGGACCTGCGGCCAAGCGTCGAGGTTGCCCGCAATCACGCGGCGATCGTTGTTTGCGAGCAAATAGAGTCCCTGCTGGCCGCGCACCGAGCGGCTGATGATCACATCGGTCAGCCCCGGCAGGCCCTGCCGCTGATATTGCTCGACCAAGCCGGTGATCTCGGCCTCGATGGTCTCGTCGTTCTGACGATCGAGAACGAGCGCGGTGTTCCAGTAGACGAAGCCGACCAGCGCAAGCGCGGAGATCGCGAAAATACCGAGATAAATCGCGATGATCCGGAATGCCTGAGTGCGAAAGACGTCAGGCGTGCGCACGGATCATGTAACCCGCGCCGCGAACCGTGTGCAGAAGCGGGGCCTCGAAGCCTTTGTCGATCTTGGCACGCAACCGCGAGATATGGACGTCGATGACGTTGGTCTGTGGGTCGAAGTGATACTCCCAGACGTTCTCCAAGAGCATCGTGCGGGTCACGATCTGCCCGGCATGACGCATCAGATATTCGAGCAGACGGAATTCGCGGGGCTGGAGCTCGATCGCAGAGCCGTTGCGTTTGGCCGTGCGCGACAGCAGATCCAGTTCGAGATCGCCGACAGCGACCTTGGTCTTCACGGTGCCCGGATCGCGGCGGCGCACGAGCGCGTCGACGCGGGCGAGCAGCTCGGCGAACGCGTAGGGCTTGGTCAGATAATCGTCGCCGCCCGCCCGCAAGCCCTTGATCCGATCGTCCACGTCGGACAGCGCGCTCAAGAACAGCACCGGCGTGCTGTTGCGTTCTTCGCGCATCGCGCCGACGAGCTTTATTCCATCGAGCTTGGGCAGCATCCGGTCGACAACGGCAACATCGTAGGGTCGGGAGAGCGCCAATGTGAGGCCGGTCTCGCCATCCGCCGCCTCATCGACAACGTGACCCGCTTCCTTCAATCCCTTGACCAGATAGCGTTGCGCCTCGAGGTCATCTTCGATGACAAGAACGCGCATGACCGAATCCTCCTGCGAAGCTATCCAGGCTGCCAGCCAGAAAATGGTCGCCGCCGGCAAGGGCCAGCGGCGATATGTCGTTACCCTTGCGGGGTCTTCAGCGCGACGTAGCGCTGGCCGCCGCGTCCTGCGACAAGGAACAGGATGCTTTCGCGGTTCGCGCGGCGCGCATCCGCGATTCCCTGTTCGATATCGGCGGGAGCACGGACATTCTTGTTGCCGACGCTCACGATCACGTCGCCCGGTCGGAAGCCCTTCTCGGCCGCTTCGCTGTTCGGGTCGACCTGCGTGACAACGACGCCGTTCACGCTCATGTCGACGTCGTATTGATCGCGCGTGTCCTGCGTCAGAGTCGACAGCTGCATTCCGAGCGTCGTTGTCGGCTGAGGCGCGCGCTGACCACCGCCCTTGCCTTGATTGTTGGACGGCTGCGCGCTCGCAAGCTGCGCTTCATCGCGCTTGGCAATGAGCGCGGTGAGATTCTGCCGCATCCCCTCGCGCAGGACGACGAACATCGCCCGGTCTCCGGCCAGCAGCGACGCCACTTTGCGCGTGAGATCGCGGTTGTCGTCGATCGTGGTGCCGTTGAGCGACAGGACGACGTCACCCTGCTTGAACCCGGCCTTTTCCGCCGGGCTGTTCTCGATCACATTGGCGACGATTGCGCCCTTTTCGTTGCCCACGCCGAGGCTCGACGCGAGATCGGGCGTCAAATTCTGGATCTGAACGCCCAGCCAACCGCGGGACACGGCGCCGGTCGCCCTCAACTGATCGACGATCGCCCGTACGGTGGATGCAGGAATGGCAAATCCGATGCCGACCGATCCGCCCGAGGGAGAAAAGATCGCGCTGTTCACGCCGATCACACGGCCTGACAGGTCGAACGTGGGACCGCCCGAGTTGCCCTGGTTGATGGGCGCGTCGATCTGGATGAAGTCCGTATACGGACCGTTTCCGATATCGCGTCCGATGGAAGAGACGATGCCGGCGGTCACGGTGCCGCCGAGACCAAACGGGTTACCGACCGCGACCACCCAATCGCCGACGCGTACCCTGCGGTCGTCGCCAAAGGCAACGGTCGGCAGATCGCTCACGCCGTCGACCTTCAAGAGCGCCACGTCGGTGGCTTCATCCGCGCCCACCAGCTTGGCGGTGAACTCGCGGCCGTTCGGTAATTTTGCGGAAATCTTGTTGGCGCCGTCGACAACGTGGTTGTTGGTGACGATGTAGCCGGTCGCATCGATGATGAAGCCCGAGCCCATGGCCTGGGAGCGGAACATCTGCGGGCCCCGCCCGCCGCCCTTGCCCTGCCCACCCGGACCACCGCCGCCCTGGTCCTGGTCACCGTCGGGCCCGAACTGCTTGAAGAAATCACGGAAGGGCGCGGGAATCTGATCCATGCCCGGCATCTGGCGACCCTGCTGTTCGCGCTCGACCATGATGGTCACGACCGCCGGGCTCACCTGCTCGACAAGATCGGCGAAGCTGAACGGCATGCCCTGCTCGAGCAGCCGGGGCGGGTTCGTGCGCGGCGTGACCGCGGCCGCCTGGCGCAGATATTCGGCCGGATAATCCGGCATCGCGAAGGTCTGCCGCGGGACCGGCGCATTGGAGTCGAGGCTCGGGCTCAGCACATAGCCACCGGCCCCAAAGGAGAGCGCGGCCAACGCAAGCGCTGCCACGGACACGCGGAGGGCCTGCTTCTTCTTACGCCACGGGTTGGAATTCGTCGGAGTTTCGTTGGTCATCGCAGCTTTCCCAAGTGGAGGGTTGAATTCTCGAAGCCCCAGAGCTCCCTAATAAACTACGCCGCTATCCTTACCGGTTCATGTGACTAACATGAATTATTGGTAAGATTGGGCGGCTCGGGCCCTAAATCAAGGGTCTTCAGAGGCCGGTTCGGTGGCCAAACGCCGACGGGCCCGCATGATCGTGACACCGATCACGCCCGCGCCCAACAGCACCAACAACACGGGTCCGAACCACAAGAAATAAGTGTCGGTCGCGACCGGCGGATTCATAAGGACGAAGATGCCATAGCGGGCGACGAAAAAGCCTTTGACGTCATCGTCCGATTTACCCGCTTGGATCTGCTCCCGGATGAGCCGCCGCATGTCGGCGGCGAGCGGCGCGTTGGACTCATCGATCGACTGGCCCTGGCAGACCACGCAGCGCAGCTCGCGCTGCAGGGCCTTGGCGCGCTCTTCGAGGACGGGATCAGCCAGCGGCTGCACGTAAGTATCCTGCGGGGCTTGCTGCGTTTCGGCACCGAGGACCGTTCCCACGGGCGCGGCGAGAAGAAACAGGGCCAGCAGGCTTTCGGCGAGTCTCATTCGGCCGCTTCGGCAACGGCTTCCGCCGCTGCTGTCCGCTTCGCGCGCGCGTGCGCCGCAATGCGGCCGCCGACCGCGATGAATCCGGCGATGCCCATGATGATCGCGCCGATCCAGATGAACGGTGCGAGCGGATTGACATAGGCGCGAACCACCCAGCCCCCACCATCGCGCGGATCGGCAAGCGTGACGTAGAGGTCGGACACGATCGTCGTGCGGATGGACGACCACGTCGTCACCATCTGCTCGGCCTGATAGTTTCGCTTCTCGGGATAGATCTTCGTGATCTCGCGCCCGCCTGAGAGCACGGTGATGGTCGCGCGGTCCGCGGTGTAATTGGGACCCTGCACCTGCTGCGTCGAATCGAGTCGCAATTCGTATCCGGCAATCGCCATGCTGCTGCCAGGCGCAACGACCTCGATCACTTCCGTGCGCCAGACTCCGGCGCCGACGCAGCCGAGCGCGACCACGCCAAGGCCCGCATGCGCGAGCGTAACGCTCCATCCCGCGGCGCCGACGCGTCCCAAGCGACGGAACGATCCGGAGCGACGCAAGAGTTCGGTCGCGGCACCAAAGATGAGCCACACGCCCAGTCCTGCGGCGAGCACGCCGAGCACGGTCACCGGACGCGCGATCGCAAGCGCTGCGAGCAGTGCGACAAGACCGGCAGCGCCGGCATAGCGGAGCGCATAAAGCGTCGGCAGAAGATTGCCGCGCTTCCAGAGAATGATCGGCCCCAATGGCATCGCCATTGCCAGCACCGCGAGCAGCGGGACGACGGTCGAGGCATAATATGGGGGACCGACGGAAATCTTGGCCCCAGTCAAGGCATCGAGCACGAGCGGATAGAGCGTGCCGGTCAGGATGATCGCGGCGGACGCGGTGAGAATGAGATTGTTGATCAGGATTCCGGTTTCGCGGCTGACCACGTCGAAGGGCGCGCCTGGCGTGAGCTTTGGTGCGCGCCACGCAAACAGGATGAGCGGCAGCGTGATCGCGACCACGAGGATCATCAGAATGAACAGCCCGCGCTCAGGATCGTTGGCGAATGCGTGCACCGAGTTGAGCACGCCGGAGCGGACGAGGAAGGTTCCGATCAGGCTGAACGAGAACGCGGTGATCGCAAGCAGAAGCGTCCAGCTCTTGAACGCACCCGTCCGTTCCGTCGCCATCATCGAATGGATCAGCGCAGTGGCAATCATCCACGGCATCAGGGATGCATTCTCCACCGGATCCCAGAACCAGAACCCGCCCCAGCCGAGCGTGTAATAGGCCCACCACGAGCCTGCCGCGATGCCGAGCGTGAGGGCCGTCCAGGCAACGAGCGCGAAGGGCCGTGCGGCACGCACCCACATCGCATCGTTGCGCGAATCGAGCAGCGCGGCCGCGGCAAATGAAAACGCCGCCGAGAGACCGACATAGCCGACGTAGAGAAGCGGAGGGTGGAACGCGAGACCGGGATCCTGCAGCAACGGATTCAGGCCCGAACCTTCGAACGGCGGCGGGAAGTAGCGCTCGAACGGATCGGAGGTGAGCAGAATAAAGAGCAGGAACGCGATCGCGATCAGTCCCTGGACGCCGAGTGCGCGCGACGCCAAACGCGTGCCGTATTCGGCACCCGTGGGCTGCGTCATCGCGATCGCGGCCGAATAGGCGCCGAGGATCAGGATCCACAGCACCATCGACCCTTCGTGGTTTCCCCACACGCCACTGATCTTATAGATGAGCGGTTTCGCCGTATGCGAGTTCTCCGCGACCGCGAGCACGGAGAAGTCGGATGCTATGTACGCGAACATCAGCGTGAAGAACGCGAGCCCGACAAAGACGAAGGAGCCGAGGGAGGCGCCGCGTCCCATCGCCATCACGCGCAGATTGCCGTTGGACGCGCCGTAGAAGCCCGCGAACGCCTGCATCAGCGCAAGCGCGAGCGCGAGACAAAGCGCAAGCTGCCCGAGTTCTCCGGTCATAGTGGCGTCACAGAGGGCCTTCCCCTTCTTTCCATTTGCCGGCGCGCTTCAGCGCGTCCACGACTTCGGGCGGCATGTAGGTCTCGTCGTGCTTGGCAAGGACTTCGCTTGCCTTGAAGACACCGGCCGAGTCCCGCGTACCCAGCGCGACAATACCCTGCCCTTCGCGGAATAGATCGGGCAAAACGCCGGAGTAGTTCACCGGAACCGCATTCTTTCCATCGGTGACCACGAATTTCACATCGAGACCCGTATCCCGCTGAACGCTGCCCTTTTCAACGAGTCCGCCGATGCGGAAGACGCGGCCAGAGGGGACCTTCTCGGGATGATCGACGATGTCGCTCGGGCTGTAGAAAAAGAGGACATTGTCCTGCAACGCGAAGACCGCAAGGCCGGCAGCGCCGCCGCCGGCGAGCAGGAGGGTAATCGCGAAGGCTAAGCGCCTTTGCTTTCGTGGGTTCATTTTCCGATCCGGAACGGTTCCTAGCCTGCAGGTTACATCGTATCGCCAAAGCGGGTCCAGCAGCGGAAAAAAGTCAACTTTCCGCGAGGGTTTCCCGTGCCTTGTAACAAAGGTTGGAAACATTTGCGGTGTAGTCTTTGTGCCGGCGCTCCCTTGCGGATTTGCGATCCGGCCATGCGATCTGAAGCCGTCCCGCTCACGAAGCCCCGCCTTGCCCCATGTGGCCGCGAGTCCTATCAGTTCGCCTCAAACAGGCGGGCGTCCAGGTCATGATCCTGCGCAGCATCCTTGCCGGTATCGCATTTATCGCGCTCGCGTTCTTGAGCTTTTTCGCGGCGCATCAGACCCGGCTGACCTGGTTCGATGCCGGAGCCGCGATCACGGCTGCCGCCAAATACGATTCGACGATCGTCCGCGACCGCTATGGCGTCCCGCACATCTCCGGCCGCCGCGACGCCGATGTCGCCTTCGGCCTCGCCTACGCTCATGCGGAGGATGACTTCCCCACGCTCCAGCGCGCGATCCTCGCGGCCAGAGGGCGTCTTGCCAATGTCGATGGGATCGAAGCGGCGCAAAGCGACTACGTCGTGCACCTGCTCGGCATCTGGAACGTGATCGCGTTGCGCTATGAGACCGATCTCTCCGAATCGACTCGCGCGCTGCTCGACGGCTATGCCGCGGGGCTCAATCTCTATGCTGCGCAGCATAAAGGCGATGTGCTGCCCGACGCGGTGCCGGTCAAAGGCCAGGACATCGTCGCCCTCTTCATGCGGCGGCTGCCGTTCTTCTACGGATTGGACGAGCAATTGCGGGGGCTGCTGGATGGCGGCGAAGTCGAAATCCCGCCGCGGAAGACCGCAGCCGCGCGTGCGCTCGCCATCGCAGTCGCACCCTCGCGCAGCGCCGATGGCGCCACGCGCCTTCTGCTGAATCCGCAGGGTCCGTTCGCCGGCCCGCTCTCATGGTACGAAGCGCGCGTCACCTCGGGCGAAGGATGGAACGTCGCGGGCGGATTGATCCCCGGCGCTCCGCTGATGCTTGCGGGCGCGGGACCGGATATCGGCTGGGGCTTCTCGGCCAACCATCCCGATCTGTTCGACGTCTACACGCTCGAGGGCAATCCCAACGACCGTTACTTCTATCGCTTCGACGGCGATTGGCGGAGTCTAACCGTGCGCGAAGTGCCGCTTTCGATCCGCCTGTGGGGACCGCTGCGGGTCATCATCCGGCAAGAGGTTCTCACCTCCCTCCAGGGGCCTGTGATCCGCAACGCACGCGGGTTGTTCGCAATCCGCTATGCCGGACAGGACGACCTGAGGGGCGTGGAAGCGTTCTACCGCCTGAACAAGGCGCGCACCTATGAGAGCTTCACCGAAGCGCTCGCCATGGGATCGATCCCGAGCCTCGATTTCATCTATGCGGACAAGTCGGGGCGGATCGCGAACATCTACAACGGCGCGTTTCCCCAGCGTGATCCGTCGCATGATTGGACGCAGCCGCTTGCCGGAAACGTCTCCGCGACCTTGTGGCGGACCTACTTCCCGTTCACCGATGTGCCGAAAGTCGTAGCGCCGGGGAGCGGCTTCGTGATCTCCGCGAACGCAACGCCGTTCCAATCGACATCGGCCCCGTTCAATCCGCGGGAGGATGCCTTCCCCTCGACGATGGGCATCGAGACCGGACTCTCGAACCGGGCGCGCCGTGCGCTGATGCTGCTCGAGTCCGATCCGTCGATCACGGCAGACGAGTTCAAGTCGTACAAGTTCGACGGCTGCTATGCCCCCGACTCGGACGTGGCTGTGCTCGTCAAAGAGCTCGCCGAGCGGAATTATGCGGGCGATCCCCTGTTGGAAGAAGCCGGCCAGATCCTGCGCCGATACGATCTGTGTACGGACAAAGAAAACAGGCGCGCACCGCTGGCGCTTCTCACCGCAATCACCGTGCTTCAGGCCGACGAGCAGGGTCGTCCCCGTCCGGATGCCGTCGCGGTGCTGCGGGGATACGCGACGCGCATGCTGGAATATTTCGGCCGACTCGATCCTACGTGGAGCCAGGTCGGACGCTTGCGGCGCGGAACGGTCGACCTACCGTTAAACGGTGGCCCTGACTCGCTGCGCGACATCGAGTACCAGCCTGCGGTCGACGACAACGGCACGACTACGGCGGTGGGCGGCGACGCTCTGACGGTGCTCTCGACCTGGAACCGGAACGGCCAATGGGAGGTCGAGAGCATCGTGCCCTACGGCAGCTCGTCATCGGAAGCATCACCGCACTATTCGGACCAGGCGCCGCTTTTTGCGGACGGAAAGCTCAAGGAGCTCCCGCTCACCGAGAACGCGCTGATGGAACAGGCGACAACGATCGAGCGTCCCGGAAAACCCCGGCAGGCTGAGGAAAAAGGCGCCGATACGAAAGCGCCTCAGTGACCTGACGCGCGCAGGATATCTCGCGCGTCTCCCGTATCGTAGGTGAGACCGGCTGCGGTCAGCGTCACAGCCTGCGGCCAGTCGGCACGACAGAGGCCCTTGCGGTCGAGCGCGTGCCAGACGGCCTGATTGAACAGGCCCGTGGCGTCGCCCCCCATGACGATCGCATCGCCGAGATGAAAGTGATCGGCGTGCGCTCTGGGAAAGCGATTGATCGTGATCTCGCCCTCGCCCGGTCCGTCGGCAGCCGCTTCCGGAAGGCGCGCAAGCGCCTGCAGCAAGGTCAGCGTGCGCAATTGCAAGGGATTGAGCTTGAGCGGGTTCTTCTTGGGCGTCATGGCTGCTGCGGTCCGGATGCGGCTTCGATATGGCACGAAGCCGCCAACGCGTCGAGAGCAGCTGCGTGTCAGGCCGCGGGCACGCGCGCGCGTCGGCGCAGGAAATCGGTCTCGGACTCGCCCAAGATGAGTTCGCAGAGCGAGAGCATCACGGCGAGATGTTCTTGCGCGCGTTGGCGCGCCTCGGGCGTGGTCGCGCGAAGCTCGGTCAAGATGTCCTCGGCGTAGGTGCGAAGGGCGAGCGTGGTCTCATCGGTGACTTTCATCAGTCGCGCGCTGAACGCACCTGCCACCGCGAAGGGACGGCTGTAGGCGACCAACTGAGCATAACGCATCGCCTTCGCCACGCGGTCAGGATCGACAGGCCGCGACAGATCGAGAGTCCTCGGCCGCCTCGTAAAGGCGAATCCCTTCGGTCCCGGCAGCGCGGCCAGGATCTCCTTGCGTGCGCGCTGAAGCAGATTCTCCATGATCTGCGCCACGGCGGCGCGATCCTTGGCGAGCCTCTGGCCCCATTTGCCGTCTCGTCTGATGCCGAGCTCTTTCACCATGCCGCTCGAGAGCTCGGTGAAGCCCGCAAGACTCGCGAGCACTTTGTCCGGATCGAAGTTGATCGGACGCGCCGCCTCGATGGTTGCGGCATAGGCATCAAGATCGCTGAATAGGAGCTCTGCCACCACATCCATGTCGGTGCCGCTGATCACGACATCAGTCGATTTGTGCGAGATCGCCGCGATCAGCCGCAGCACTTCCCACGGCCTCTGCAGGCGGCCGAGCACGACCAACGGGACATACGGCACGAAGTCGGGATCGCTCGGCGTCAGGCGATCGATCAAATCGCACAGGAACCAGACGTCGTCCTGCGTGAGCTGCGGGACGGGCTTTGGCAATTTCGTTTGGAGCTCGATCACGGTTTCTGCGCGGGCGAGCAGCAGCGCCATCTCGACAGCGTCTTCGACGGCCTCGGCGCTTCCAAGCGTTGCGGCGGCGACGCTGCGCCGCTCATGGTCGGCAAGCGCTGCGTTCAACGCGGACGACGCCTCGCGCCATAGCGCGTTGAGGTCGGCCTTGATCTGATCGTCATTCCCCGCAACGAGCGCTCCGCCGATCGAGCTGGTCAGCTTGTGGTGGCGGGCAGGCATCAGCGCGGATGCCAGCCACTTCCAGACCAGCTCGACCGAGCTCCGGGCGATGCGGCCCTTTTGCTTCTTTCTTCGTTCGCTGACGAAGAGGTCCTCGAACGGACGACAGAACAGGCGCTGCGGAGTCGGTATCCTGCGCCCCTGGGAAGCCGCCAAGCCTCTTAGCTGCGGTCGCAGCGCGCGCAGGATCTCGTCATGCGGAAGAGCCTTGCCGCCGATAAGCCGGTCGACCTCAACGGCTTTCGCCAGCCGGGACACCACGTCACTCGGCAACTGGCCCAGAAAGCCCTTGAGCAAGAGCTCCTTGTCGACGGGTACGCTCAAAACTGCGACGCGGCCGCCCTGCCGGCCGTCCCTCTATCCCGACCGCTCAGATTAGAGGCGCGAGGTTAACGCGGCATTGACCATTCGCCGGAGGCCGCCAGGGCTGCTAACCTTGCCACCCAGCTCCCCGAGCTCAATCGGGGACGGACGATCTCGGGAGGATTCAAGACATGGAACGGTTCATTGACCGGCTCATCGATGAATTCGACAGCGGCAAGCTCGGCCGCCGCGAATTCTGCGAGACCATGGCGCTCGCAACCGCCGTGCTGGCATCGGGCGGCGCGGCCGCGAACGCCGCCCCGCAGCGCGGCTTCACGATGCTCGGCGTCAACCACATCTCGTACCAGTGCCCCGACTATCGCGTCGCGCGCGATTTCTATCGCGATGTGTTCGGCATGCAGGTGCTGAACGACAAGGGCATGGGGCGGGCCAATCTCGCGTTCGGTCCCGCACCCGACAGCGGCGGCAATTTCCTCGTCGTGCACAATCCCGGCAACAATCCGCGCCCGCCCACGCAGGGTCTTGTGGATCATATCTGCTTCACTGTCGCCAACTGGAACGAGCCACAGATCAAAGCAGAGCTCGCAGCGCAGGGACTCGCGCAGAGGTCGAGAGGCGGTAACGGCACCATGCGCGTGATCGACCCGTTCGACTTCGATGTCCAGTTCGGCAATCACATTGCCGAAAACATCAACGAGCCGTGAGCGAGAGGAGGACATCATGAAAGCCTTTGTCGCATCCAAGCTCGACGACTATTCCAAGGGGAAGATCAGCCGCCGGCAGCTTCTCGAATCCCTGACCGTCGCTGCTGCTGCCACAGCCGCAACGGGCGGCGCGCAGGCCGCGCCCGCGCCGAACCGCGCGCTCAAGGCCGCGCTCGTCAATCACATCTCGTATCAATGTCCCGACCTGCGCCGAGTCGCCGACTGGTATTCGCGCGTCTTCAACATGGAGCAGGTCACCTATCCGAGCGAACCCTCGCAGATCGGCATGCCGTTCGGCAGGCGAAATCAGAAGCCGCTCGGTGTGACCGCGAACGACGTGCCCACGAGCTACATCGTCGTGCGGACGCGCAATCCCAATGGCACGGCCGCGGATAAGGGCGCGTTGGCGAGGCCCGCGAGCCGCGCCGTGATCGAGCACGTGGCCTACACGGTCGCGGATTTCGACCGCGACCGCGCCGCCGCGGAGCTGCGCGCACTCGGTGTGCAGAACGTCCGTAATGGCGGTCTGTACAGCCTGCACATGGCCGATCCGTTCGGCTTCGACATCCAGTTGAGTGGCGTCGCCAACAACGCGATTACGGACGGGGCGTAGGCGGTGACTCTCAAGCAACCCGTGCCCGACCGGTCTCACCGGCTGGCAGAGCTTCGGCAGAGCATCGCCGAATATCGCGCCGGCCGGGTTCGCGATGTGGGAGAAATACTGAACGAGCTTGAGTCTAGGCATCTCAAGCCTGCAAAGCGCAGCACTGTTCGCGGCACTTACTAGGGTGCAACGGCTGTCACCCACTAATAGATAACGGAACGAACGAAGAGCAATGAGCACAGCGTTGAGAAGCCGGATTCTCATCCCTGCGCGCAACGCGGAGGATTGGCGTCTCCTTCTTGCCGATCCGAAACTGCACTGGCGGGACGGGTACTCTGCAAAATCATTGGCCGAGTGCTGGCAAAACGCCGGTGGACTTCCTGATGAGATTGCGGCACTCCTTCGCTCGCATCCGGACTTCTCCGACTCCGCACCTGAGCTCCTTTTCGCCATACCAGAGCACCAGACCCCACTTCCGGGAGGAGTGAGACCCAGCCAGACCGATCTGCTCGCGTTCATCGCAGCTGATGCAAAGCTGCTCACTCTTGGCGTCGAAGGTAAAGTGGATGAAGCGTTTGGGCCGACGCTGGAGGAATGGCTGCAGAATGCGAGTGACGGTAAGCGCGCGCGTCTCAGGTTTCTGTGCGATCTGCTCCACTTGACCAACGAATTGCCCGGTACGATCCGATATCAGCTTCTCCACCGCGCTGCATCAGCGGTTGTTGAAGCGCGGCGCTTTCACATTTCGAACGCGGTTCTCGTGATTCATTCGTTTTCGCCAACTCAATGTTGGTTCGACGATTTTGCTACTTGGTGCGCTCTATTCAGCGCCATGGCCAAACCAGGCCAACTCTCTCGTTTAACGCAGCTTGAAAGCACGACACTTTATGCTGGTTGGGCGACAGGAACCTGTTCACCGCGGAAGGCGGGTGAGCTTTAGTCACCGTCAACGCGCCCGAGGCAATTCGAGGCGCACCTCGAGACCACCCATCGGCGATTCGTCGAGCGCGATATTGCCGCCATAGAGCTTGGCGATATCGCGCACGATGGCGAGGCCGAGACCTGTACCGGGCACGGACTCGTCGAAACGTTCCCCTCGCTGCATGGCGCGGGCGCGTTCCTCGGGCTCGAGCCCCGGGCCGTCATCGGACACACGCAGCGAGAAACGCGCGCCGTCGATCGGCGTCGCCTCGACCCGGATGTTGCGGTGGGCCCATTTGCAGGAATTGTCGATGAGATTGCCCACCATCTCTTCAAGATCCTCACGCTCGCCGCGAAACGCAAGCGCGGCTGAGGCGTTGACCTCGATCGCAAGCTCCTTGTCCGCATGCATGCGCTTCAGCACGCGGGCAAGATCGTTCAGGACAGGCGCGACCTCGGTGCGGCTGCCGAGCACATCGAGCGCGCCCGCCGCACGCGCGCGCGCGAGGTAATGGTCGACCTGGCGACGCATGACGGTCACCTGGCGCGCTACGGTTTCCGCAAGCGGCCCCGGCGCTGTTGCCGCCTCGTTCGCCAGCACCGTCAGGGGCGTCTTCAAGAAATGCGCGAGATTGGCGACGTGTCCGCGGGCGCGACCGACGACTTCCGAGCTGTGAGAAATGAGACTGTTGAGCTCGGTCGCGAGCGGCGCGATCTCGGTCGGGAATTCGCCTTCAAGCCTGCGCGCGCGACCCTCGCGGATGCGCGCGAGCGCCTCACTGACCGCGCGCAACGGCATGAGTCCGACCCGAACCTGGATCAGCATCGCGGCGATCAGGCCGAGACTGAATATCGCGATGGACCACTGCAGAGTCTGATTGAAGAGCGCGATGTTCCCTTCGGTCTCGGAAATGTCGCCGGCGACGACAAAGTCGAAGAGCTGCGTCTGTCCGACATCCTCGGCCGATGCGACAGGCAGCGCGATGCGCCGCATGAGCACGCGAAGCTGCTGTCCATCAGGACCGTCCGCGTATCCCCAATTGCTGTTGTTCTGGCCCTGCACGACGTCACGCGGCTCGAGCGCCTGATCCCACAAAGAACGCGAGGTCTGAGGCTGAAGCTCGGCATCGGTGGGCTGGGTGGGGCGGATCTGCCAATACCAGCCCGAGAAAATGCGCTCGAAACGCGGATCGGCGAAGCGGCCCTCCAGCGTCACATGGTCTTCCGCGTCCGATTCGGCGGCCGCGATCAGTCCGTCGAGATTGAAGGTGAGCTGCGAGTCGAAGCTGCTCTCGACCGTGTTTCGGAAAATTTCCGAAAGTATGAACCCGCCGACTACAAGACCCAGCACCGTCCAGATTGCCGCCCCGGCGATGAGCCGGAAGGTGAGCGAATTGGTGCTGGGCATCTCGTCGTCAGCCCTCGTCTCCGACCTTGCTGGGCTCATCCAGGCGGTAGCCGAGACCGCGTACGGTATGGATGACATCGACGCCGAGTTTCTTGCGCAGGCGTCCGACGAAGACTTCGATGGTGTTCGAGTCGCGGTCGAAATCCTGATCGTAGAGATGCTCGACCAGGTCCGTGCGCGACATCACCTGCCCCTTGTGGTGGGCGAGAAACGACAGCAGCCGATATTCGGCCGAGGTTAGCTTGATGGGGTTCCCGCTGATCGTCACGCGCGAACTTCTTGTGTCGATGCGCAACGGCCCGACTTCGATGTCCGGAGACGCGATACCGGCCGCTCGGCGCAGCAGAGCGCGCAGACGGGCCAGCAACTCCTCGGTGTAGAACGGCTTGGCGACATAGTCGTCGGCGCCGGCGTCGAAGCCGGCAACCTTGTCGCTCCAGCGATCGCGCGCCGTGAGAATCAGCACCGGGAACTTGCGGCCGGACTTGCGCCAGCGCTCGAGCACGGTCACTCCGTCGACCTTCGGCAAGCCAAGATCGAGCACAACCGCATCGTAAGGCTCGGTGTCGCCGAGGAAATGACCTTCCTCTCCGTCGGCGGCAACGTCCACGACATAGCCTGCGTCACCAAGCGCCTTCTTCAGGAGACGCTGCAGATCCACATCATCTTCAACCAACAGGATACGCATCTTGCCTCTTACCTAAAGGAGCGCCGGCCGCGCGGCTCGCCATCGGGCACTCGCCCTCTGCGTTCCATCGCTCCGCCTCCAAATGAGCCCCCTTCCCTGAACCCTGCACGCGGCGAAACCAGGGCGCCGCGGTCTAAGCCGCCGCGCTCGAAGCGCTGTTGCGGCGGCGGCCCGCGATCAAGCTGCCGCTCGCGCGGCGGCTCAAAACTTTGCGGCCGCGGCGGGCCGCGCCGCGGACCGCCCTCGTACCCTGGTGGCGGGCCGCGCCTCACGTCCGGCGGCGGACCGCGCCTGAAATCCGGTGGCGGACCGTAGTAGCCCGGTGGCGGGCCAGGTGCGAAATTCTGCTCGGGCACGGTACGCCGATTCGGGACTCCACCGCGCGGCGGCCTGATTCCAGGAGCGCCGAAATCATAATCGCTGCCCGGCGGCGGATTGAGATTGCGGCGCTGACCTTGGGCCGCGCGGGGATCGCGGGGGTCTCCGCGGTTAGGCGCCGCGCCGGGACCGGGTCCGCCCCGGGCGGGTCCGCGATCATCGCCCTGCACGCCGAGCACACGTCCGGTGCGGGCGTCGGTATCGAGCATCAGCACGCGCCCATCGGGAGTCAGCCATTTCAGACGGTAGTGGGGCTCACCATATGGACCGAAATACGGGCCCTCGACATCGGCCAGCGAGCCGGGCCGTTCGCGGCGAATACCGCTGAGGATGTCGTTCAGCGAGCGGACCTCGCCCGACTGCACGCCTTCGCGCGCACGATTGGGCTGGGCCGTTGCCGGTTCGGAAACCGCGGCTGCGCTGAACAAAAGAAGACCAATTAACGGCGCAAAGTACCGCATGAGCCAACTTTTAATGCCGAAAGCCTGAACTCGACATGAACGCGCCGGCCAGCCTCCGTTCAGGAACGCTTGGGCATCATACGCCTCGGTTAAGGGGTGCGCCAAATTTGGACGCCCCCAAGGAGATGAAAAACTGAATCAGCTTGGGGTCTGTCTCGTGTAACGCCCCTCCTCGCGTGACCGGCCCTAAGACGAAGCGCCCGCGGGATTCCCCGTCCCCGCGGGCGTCTTTTTACCAAAAGGTCACAGGCGCCGGCATGAGGACCAGTCGACTTTGTTCCGCTCAACCGCAGAAAATTGTTCAGCTGTCATCGATGGTTGCGCCGCGTTTCGTTCCTTAGAGGGGATGAGGTGAAGGGAAGGGCCGCCATGAAATCGCCCGATTGGACGGCCATCAGGTCCCTGATGAGGCGGGGGTTCACCCAGATCGCAGGCTTGGCTCGTCGTATGGCGTCGCGGCTGTCGATGCCCCTTCTTGTGCTGAGCGGCACGGTTTCGGTCGTGGCAGTGGCGCTCGTGTTTCTGGCCCTCGAATGGGCAGCACCGATTCTCCCCATGAACACCGACCTTTATTCGCTCAACCGTCCGGCGGCGTACACCTTCCTCGACGAGAAGGGTCAAGTCGTAGGTCAGCGTGGCGCTGCCGTCGGCGAGCGCTT
>Ga0210379_10000139_pt1 | contig 19873 bp, 20 predicted proteins | sample PLMedo_2_FD_155468 | JGI IMG/M metagenome (GOLD analysis project Ga0210379, IMG submission 155468) | Groundwater sediment microbial communities from an aquifer in East River, Colorado, USA - PLM4_32_coex redo | ecosystem: Environmental > Terrestrial > Soil > Riparian zone | place: USA: East... | reverse complement strand
TACACCAGTTGTAGTTTCTTCAGACAATCCTTTGATTCCAGCAACCAATTCAGGGAAACGGTCAATAACCATATTGGTCAAATCTCCACCGTCATCAAGAATCATGTTCAATGGTTTTCTGTCTTCACCAAAGAATAATGTTTGCTCAATACACCAGTCAAAATCCACTTCGTTCAAACCTTTCCAAGCATAAACCTGAATTCCGGCAGCAGCAATTGCAGCGGCAGCTTGATCTTGAGTAGAGAAAATGTTACAAGAACTCCAAGTTACTTCTGCACCAAGAGCGATTAAGGTTTCGATCAAAACAGCAGTTTGAATCGTCATGTGCAAACATCCTGCAATACGAGCACCAGCAAGTGGTTGTTCGTCTTTGTATTCTGCACGAAGCGCCATTAAACCTGGCATTTCAGCTTCAGCTAGTTCAATTTCTTTTCTTCCCCAGGCTGCTAGAGAAATGTCTTTTACTTTGAAAGCCACAAAAGGCATAGTCGTTGTACTCATTTATAGTATATTTGTAATTGTAAAATTTTTTGCAAATTTAGGCAATAAGTTTAGAAATAAACTAATTTATACGAGATTTGTGAATTGTTTAATGTCTTAATCTTTTGAACATTAGATAAATAATTTTTTTTGAAGCTAATCCCGCTATCCGCTATATCTTTTTCCGTGCAAAAAAGCACGAAAAAAGGATGTCGCTACTATCGGGGCTAAAATATAGACGGAGTTTATGAACTCATAATTTATAATTCACAACTCATAATTCAATAATGCCTTTATACAAAACCATAATCTTAAATCCTTCAACCCAAATTCTTGTTTGGGAAATAACCGAATCGTATCAAGAACTTTTCGAGGCAGTTGTTCTTAACGAAAGTAATAGCAATCGATTGAACGGAATGAAATCCGAAGTGCAACAACGTGCTTTCTTGAGTGTTCGCAAACTGTTTCAGGAAGTGGGCTATACGGATTTTGATTTGTATTATGACGAATTCGGAAAGCCGCATTTGCATGATGGAAAACATATTTCGATTACACATTCGCATCAATTTTCGGCTATTATTTTAAGTGATGAAGTCGTTGGAATTGATGTCGAATTGCAACGAGAAAAAATCACTCGCATCGCCGATAAATTTGCCGATACGGAGTTTTCTTTTTTGAAACCAGAAGAAAAAGAAGAATACATTCGGAAATTGACAGTGATTTGGGGAGCCAAAGAAGCTATTTTTAAAATTAGAAACGAAAAAGGAATTAGTTTTAAAGATCATATAAAAGTCAATACTTTTGAAATGAAGGATGCACAAACCAAAACTGAACTTCATTTTGATAGCATAATCAGAGATTTTAATGTTTGTTTTGAAGAATTTGAATCAAATGATGCTAAAGATTTTAAACAAAATTTCACTCTTGTTTACGCATTTGAATAGTAGAAAAAGCCGGTGGTGAATTATTTTCAACACATAGAAACATAGATTTTGCAAGCTCAAAAGTAGGCGTTTCACTTATTTAAAATGCACATAGCTGCCTATGTGAAAGAAATGTATTTCTTTTTTATATTCTTTTTTAAGATAAAATCTATGTTTCTATGTGTTTAATAAATTTTCATGAATTACACCCAACGGGTTAGAAAAATAATTTTAAATCTTTGTGTAGCTTTGCGTCCTCTTTGCGAATCTCTGTGTAACTGCCTATGACCAATATTTATAATGCTATACTTCAAGCCAAAACTGAAAACCGAAAATTACTAGCGATTCTCCTTGATCCCGATAAAATTATTTTGGAAAGTCTGGACCATTTAATTCAAAAGATAAATCAATCACCAGCAACACATATTTTCATTGGCGGAAGCCATGTTCAAAATAATATTTTGGATGAATTGATTATTCGATTAAAACAAAAAATAATTTTGCCAATCGTTCTTTTTCCGGGAAATCCATCCCAAATTTCGGACAAAGCAAATGCAATTTTGTTTCTTTCCTTAATATCAGGTCGGAACCCAGATTATTTGATAGAACATCAAGTAAATGCAGTGCCAATTTTAAAGAAAACCCAACTCGAAATAATTTCTACAGGCTATATGTTAATCGAAAGTGGTAGTGAAACAGCGGTAGCCAAAGTCAGCAAAACGCAGCCATTAGATAGAAATAATAATGATTATGTGATGCACACCGCCCAAGCAGGCGAAATGTTAGGACATAAGCTCATTTATCTCGAAGCGGGAAGTGGCGCCAAACAAGCCGTTCCTTTAGAAATGATAAAAAAAGTATCAAATAATATTGAAATTCCTCTTATTGTTGGTGGCGGAATTATAGATTTGCAAGGCATTCAAAATGCGTACAATGCTGGCGCCGATTTGGTTGTTATTGGAACCGCTTTTGAAAATGACCATAATTTTTTTGAGTATCAGGCGCAATCTAAAATCTAAAATCGTTAATCAGCAATCTAAAATCAAATGTTCGACTATTTTTTTGCCCAATACAAGGATTATCCCCCATTTCAAGTTTATTTGGAACTTGTAGCCGTTTTTTTTGGGCTTTGGAGTGTTTGGTGCGCTAAGAAAGATAATATCTGGGTTTTTCCAACGGGATTAGTAAGCACTTTTATATATGCCTATTTGCTGTGGCAATGGAGCTTGTTAGGAGACTCCATGATTAATGGATATTATTTTATTATGAGTATTTACGGCTGGTATCATTGGACACGAAAAAAAGGAGATGTCGATGAATTTCCCATTTCAGTGGTGACAAATAAGGAAAAAATAATAGGGGTATTCATTTTTGTGGCAACACTTGTTTTTGTTATTATGGTATATCTTTATTTTAATAAATTTACCACTTGGTATTCGTATGTTGATACTCTTTTGACGGGATTATTTTTTGTGGGAATGTGGCTAATGGCCAAAAGAAAAATTGAAAATTGGATTTTTTGGATAGTTGGGGATTTGATATCGATTCCGCTTTATTTTGCAAAAGGATATACCTTTACCTGTTTTCAATACATAGTATTTACAATTATTGCCGTTTTCGGTTATTTAGAATGGAAGAAAATCTTGAACAGCTCTCAAAATCTGGAGCTACGCCAATTATAAAAATCGCTGTATTTGGACCGGAATCTACTGGGAAAACCACATTGGCAATTCAACTTGCCGAATACTATAAAACGGTTTGGGTTCCCGAATTCGCACGCGATTATCTACAAGAAAAATTGGATAGTGGTCGCGGTATTTGTGATATAGAGGATATGTTACCCATTGCGTATGGCCAAACCAAATTGGAAAACGAAAGTGCTTTAATAGCCAATAAATATCTTTTTTGTGATACAAATTTACTGGTAACCAAAGTGTTTTCTGAGTTGTATTATAATTTCTGTGATTCTTTATTGGATAAAGCGGCACGTGCACATCAATACGATTTGTTTTTCTTGACCGATATTGATGTTCCGTGGGAAGATGATGGTTTAAGGGGCAGTCCGGAGGGAAGAGAAACTGTTTTTGAGGTTTTTAAACAATCTTTAATTGATAATAAAAAACCATTTATAACCATTTCTGGGGATAAAGAAACCCGTTTGAAGAAAGCAGTTACTATAATTGATGATTTGACAGCAGCTATAGGGATGGGGTTTTCGTCTCTGGATTTTTTGCAGATTCATGAACACGGAATTCCTTTGGAAAAGTTAAAAAAACAACTTAGGATTTTTAATGACGGGGTATTAAAATGCGCTTTGGTAAGTCCTGCAACTTTGTCCAATGGAATTTCTAAATTATCGGATGCTAATTTTGAAGAGAAAGTAGCCCTATTTGATGCCAATAAAGATAAATTTAAAATAAAAAAGTTTGTTCCGGCTTCTGGCGCAGCTACAAGGATGTTTAAGTTTTTGATTAGATTTTTGAATGAATTCGATTTTGGGAATGAAAGTATTAATGCTTACATCAATAGAAAAAAAGACAGCGAATTGTCCCTTTTCATTATAGGAATGGATAAGTTTCCTTTTTTTGAAGCGGTAGATAAAAAATTAAAAGAAGTGTTTCCTGATTTTAATGCTTTAGAACGGGACTATAAAAATTATTATTTTATAAAGTTATTATTATCGTCTGATTATTTTGATTTTGCCTGTAAACCTAAAGGGGTACTTCCGTTTCACAAGTATGATGATCATATAGCAACTCCTATTGAAGAACATTTGTATGAATGTGCATTTTATGCGGTTTCAAATAATCAATCCCATTTGCACTTAACGGTTTCTGAAAACCACCAAGCACAGTTTGAAGAAATTGTTGAACAGATAAAAGGTGAAATTGAAGGAAAATCAAATTCGACTATAACAGTTAGTTATTCGTATCAAAAAAAGGAAACAGATACTATTGCAGTAGATGCAGCAAATAAGCCTTTTCGAGATGAAAATGGGAATTTAGTTTTTAGGCCTGGAGGTCATGGAGCTTTAATTGAAAATTTGAATGCCATAGATGCGGATATTGTTTTTGTTAAAAATATTGATAATGTAATTCAAAATAATATCCAGAAGATTTCTTTTTATAAAAAGGCGTTGGCTGGTATTTTGATAGAGTTGCAACATCAAATCTTTGGCTATTTGAAAGTATTGGATAGTCAAGAAGTGAATCAAGAAAGTGTAAATGAAATTTTAGTTTTTCTTAATAAGCAGTTGAATGTTGAATTGAATGACGATTTTCATAAATTCAAACTTAAAAACCAAATCAGTAAATTAAAGGAAACCTTAAACAGACCCATAAGAGTTTGCGGCATGGTTAAAAATGAAGGAGAGCCCGGAGGAGGTCCGTTTTGGGTAAGAGACAACAATGGCGATCTGACATTGCAAATTGTGGAGGCTTCGCAAATTGACATGGCTAATGGGGATCAAGTAAAAATTCTGGCAAGTGCCACTCATTTTAATCCTGTAGATTTAGTGTGTGGGTTAAGAAATTATCAAAATGAAAAATTCGATTTAAAGGAGTTTATAGATCATGATAGTGGTTTTATAGTAAAGAAAAACGCTTTGGGAGTTGCTATAAAAGGATACGAATTGCCGGGTTTATGGAATGGTGCAATGGCAAACTGGCTTACTGTTTTTGTTGAAGTTCCTTTGCTTACTTTTAATCCTGTAAAGACAGTCAATGATTTATTAAAACAAGCGCATCAACCACTATAAAATGGAAATTCAAAATATCATATCAGAACTTAAGTATAAAGCGGTAAGAAGCAGTGGCGCTGGTGGACAAAACGTAAATAAAGTTTCGTCTAAGATAATGCTGACTTTCGATCTAAAAAATTCTCAATCTTTATCGGATGAAGAAAAACTGCTGTTGGAAAGGAATTTGTATAATCGATTAACATCAGATTTGGTTTTAATTTTGAACTGTGACGAAGACCGGAGTCAACTGAAAAATAAGGAGATTGTCACCAAACGGTTTTTAGAAATTATCAAAAGAGGATTGCTGGTTCCAAAAGAGCGGAAACCTACAAAAATCCCGAAATCAGTGATTAGAAAACGGATTAAGGATAAAAAAAGCGTGTCGGAGGTGAAGAAAAACCGCAGAAAACCGGAGTTATAGGGAGTTGTTGTGGGTGGTTTTGAAGGTGTTTTGCCGTTCCGTGAACCGTATTTCATGTTTTTTAGTTCGAAATTGATTTTTGAAATTTTTAATGCTACCTTTGCGCCGTCTCAAAGGGGTGCTCCAAATAACGAGCTGAGATCATACCCAAAGAACCTGGACAGATAATGCTGTCAAGGGAAAAAATGACAAAAATTAGTATTTACGCTAACCATTTGTCGTTAGAACAATTATTAATTTAACAAAAAGAATAATTCCCCCTTTTATTCGTAATCTTTTTACGGATGAAAAATTTATTTAGCCTTAAAGGCGCCAGCATGAAAACGGCTCAATTCTCAAAACGTTTTCTATTTTCTATTTTTGTTTCTCTAACCTCTTTTCTCTCTTTTGCACAAGTAAAAGACACTACAAAAGTCAATCAACTGGATGAAGTATTGGTTTCGGCCATACGGGTTACTTCAAAAACACCGGTAACGTTCAGTAACTTGGATAAAAAGGATTTTAATTCTCGAAATTTAGGCCAAGATATTCCTATTTTGATGAATTATTTGCCTTCGGTGGTAACGACTTCGGATGCTGGAAACGGTGTGGGTTATACAGGGATTCGCGTTCGTGGTAGCGATGCGACTCGAGTAAATGTCACTATAAATGGTATTCCATATAATGATTCCGAAAGTCAGGGGACATATTGGGTAAACATGCCGGATTTTGCCTCATCGGTAGAGAGTTTGCAATTGCAACGCGGCGTGGGAACGTCAACCAATGGCGCTGCAGCTTTTGGAGCGAGTTTGAATATGTTGACCGATTCCTATTCTGATAAAGCCTCGGGTGAAATTTCCAGTTCATATGGAAGTTTTAATACATTTAAAAATACCGTGAAATTCAGTACGGGCTTGATGAACGATCATTTTGAAATTGCAGGTCGTTTGTCTGCTTTAAAATCGGATGGGTATGTAGATAGAGCGAGTTCTGATTTGAAATCGTATTTCCTTCAAGGGACTTATCTGGGTAAAACCACTTTAATCAAAGCACTGACTTTTGGGGGAACCGAAAAAACGTATCAATCTTGGTTTGGAGTGGATGCTGCAACTTTGGAAAGTGACAGAACTTTTAATGCTGCCGGAATGTTTACGGATGAATTTGGAAATATCCGTTTTTACAATAACGAAACCGATAATTACCAACAAGACCACTATCAATTGCATTGGAATGAAAGAATTTCGGAGAAGTGGACCACGAACCTAGCGTTTCATTATACCAAAGGGAAAGGATATTATGAAGAATATCAGGAAGATCAAAATTTTGCTGATTATGGTTTAGCGCCAATCGCGGCTGCGCCAACCGTAAACACTACCGATTTAGTTCGTCAAAAATGGTTGGATAATGATTTTTATGGAACTACATTTAGCGCTAATTACAAAGGAGATAAAATAGATTTTATTTTTGGAGGTGCTTATAATAGATATGAAGGAGACCATTTTGGAAAAGTAATTTGGGCACGTTTTGCTTCTCAAAGTGAGTTGGGAGATCATTATTATGATGATTTTGCCACAAAAAACGACGGTAATATTTTTGCCAAGGCCAATTATCAATTGTCCGATAAATTGAGTTTGTTCGGGGATTTGCAATTAAGAAATGTTGTTTATAAAGCCAATTCGCCAGAAACAGGTTTGGTAGATGATAACTTTGATTTCTTCAATCCGAAAACGGGAGTTACCTATCAGTGGAATGAAATCAATAGTTTGTATTTCTCTTATGCGAGAGCCAACAGAGAACCCAACAGAACCGATTATGAAAATGGGAGTCCAAAACCAGAAAAGCTAAATGATTTTGAATTGGGATGGCGTTACCTTTCGGACAAAATAAAGCTGAATGCCAATGGATATTATATGAAATATCAAGACCAACTGGTTTTGACTGGAGAGTTGAATGATGTTGGTTCGCCAATAAGAACCAATAGTGGGGATAGTTATAGACTTGGGGTAGAGCTGGATGCTACTTTGCAACTTTCGGAAAAATGGGTGTTGCAGCCGAATGTGACTTTAAGCCAAAACAAAAACAAAGATTTCTATTTTACAAGGGACGGTGTTTTGCTAAATTTAGGAGATACTAATATAGCATATTCACCAAATGTGGTGGCTGGAAATCGTTTAGGATTTACACCTGTTAAAGATTTTCAAATATCCTTGTATTCTAAATTTGTAGGAGAACAATATATGGCAAACATAGATTCCGAAGGATCCAAATTGGATAGTTATTTTGTGAATGATTTGAATGTCTCGTATGAGTTTCGACCAAAAAGTATTTTTAAATCTATTTTAGTGTCGGCTTTGGTCAATAATATCTGTGATTTGAAATATGTGAGCAATGGATATTTCTATACTTATGATGATGATTACAGTAATCCGCCAGCTATAACAACAATAGAAGGTGCGGGGTATTATCCACAAGCCGGAATTAATTTCTTGATAGGACTAAGCTTGAAGTTTTAGTGTTTTATTAATCATAAAAAAAATCCTGAGAGTTTTTGATTTTCAGGATTTGTTGGTTTAAAATGATGTTTTGGGTCACGCGTAAGGGATAAAAGCTGGCTACCGAAGTAGCGCGGATAGCCCGACAGCGGTAGAGAAAAGGGGCGGCTAAGCGGTATGTTTGGCAGCCCCTTTTTTCTGCTGGTGTTACGCCCAAAGTTTAGTTATATACGCGAATAACATCTCCGTTTACTTCCACTCGATATTGTTTCATGGGATAGGGCATGCCGCTTTGACCCGTAAACAAGCTGTATTCTTTATTGTCGCAAGAACAAAGAGCATTGATTCCTTTTATGGTCATGGTAGAACAACTGCTTAGTTCTTGATTGGGACAACCAGCATCAAAAGCATTGTAACCGCTGCCGGTGTTGAAAACGATTATCCCTCGAACCCCGGCACTTGAATAATAAACGGCATTGCTAGGGTATTTTAGCGTGGAATACGTAGGTAGATTGGTGTTTAAATCGACAGAAAAAGTATAATTGGGTAAATAGGGATTTGTGTTGGAGTTTTCATTTCCGCTGCAACCCATCAAAAAAGAGATTGCAAAAATCAGGAGTAGGACTTTTTTCATATATAAAATTAAGTAAAAGTATTAGCGAAACAAATTTAATTTATTTAACTTTGAAATAGATATGATTAACATATAATTATAGACTGAAACAAAATTATAGTATCTTTGTGGAAAGAAATCCCGTCCTGATGGGATTTTTTCTATTTATATAAATGACCAAATTATGAGCGCAATATCGTATTACACAGCCGAAGGATTAAAAAAATTAAGAGAAGAATTAGATCATTTAAAAAGCGTGATGCGTCCAAAAGCATCTGCAGATATAGCTGAGGCAAGAGATAAAGGGGATCTTTCTGAAAATGCAGAATATGATGCAGCCAAAGAAGCCCAAGGTATGCTGGAGATGAGAATCGCTAAGTTGGAAGAGGTGCATTCTAACGCCAGATTGATTGACGAAACACATTTAGATCTTTCTAAAGTATTGGTTTTATCGATTGTGAAAATCAAGAACCAAACCAATGGAATGGAAATGAAATACACGCTTGTGGCCGAAAGTGAAGCCGACTTGAAAACCGGAAAAATATCGGTTACTTCTCCTATTGGAAAAGGATTGTTGGGTAAAAAAGTAGGCGAAGTTGCCGAAATTACAGTGCCTAACGGTGTTTTGAAATTTGAAATTCTTGAAATTTCAAGAGAGTAATATTTAGTAATCAGTCCCGATAGCTATCGGGAGTATTTAGTGATCAGATTGTAGCTCTATATTCTATTTTCTTTATTCTAAAATCTAAACTCTTAAATCTAAAATTACTATGAGTACCATTTTTAAAAAAATAATTGACGGAGAAATACCCTGTTATAAAATCGCTGAAGATGAGAACTTTTTGGCTTTTCTAGATGTAAATCCCAATGCAAAAGGGCATACACTTTGTATTCCGAAACAAGAAATAAATAAGTTTTTCGACATCGAAGATGATTTGTATCTTGGGTTGATGCAATTCTCCAAAAAAGTAGCCATAGCTCTTGAAAAAACAGTTCCCTGTAAAAGAATTGGAATGGCGGTAATTGGACTGGAAGTGCCTCATGCGCACGTTCATCTTATTCCTTTGAACGAAATGGGTGAAATGACATTCAGGCATAAAGTAAGTTTGACAAAAGAAGAATTTGAAATTTTAGCCAAAAAGATTCAAGAGAATTTATAAAAATGTAAATGTATATCGACACGAATCTATTTAAAATATTTTTAAAAGGTTCGTGTTTTTTTATGTCTAAAAAGTAATGATTATGAAGGGGATATTTTTATTTTTAATGTTTACGGTTGCTGGTTACGGACAAACCAAAGGGATTTATGCTTTAGTTGATGCCAAGATGGATAAAATCCCCAATAATTTAAGTATGACTACCGCCGGAATTGCTGCATACATCAATGCTAATTTTAAATCGGAGAATGATAAAGTGAGGGCTGCTTTTTATTGGACGGCATCCAATATCAGATACGACATTGAAAACATGGCTTCCATTGATTATAAAGAAATCTCGCAAGACAAAATTAAAAACGCAGTACTCAGCAAAAAAGGAGTTTGTATTCATTATGCGGAGGTCTTTAATGATATCGCCCAAAAAGTAGGTGTTAAGTCCTATTTGGTTCATGGGTTTACAAAGCAAAATGGAAAAGTTGATGTACTGGCGCATGCTTGGTGTGCTGCCCGAGTTGATGGTAATTGGTGGCTTTTTGATCCCACTTGGGGAGCTGGTTATATTGATAAAGGAAAGTTCTTTAGAAAAATAAACAATATTAATTATAAGGTGGCTCCAAGTCAATATATTGCAACCCACATGCCTTTTGATTATTTATGGCAATTTTTAAATTATCCTGTCACCAATCAAGAGTTTATTGATGGAAAAACACAAATCAACAAAGTAAAAAACAGATTTGATTATGCAAGTCAAATAGAGGCGTATGATCGGTTGTCAGATTTGGATAAAGCAAAAAGTGCTTTAGTACGAATAGAGAAAAACGGCATTAAAAATAATTTAATACGCGAGATGGTTCTTTTCAAAAAGAGCGAAGTTGATGCCGTTCAGAATAATGAAGCCATGGATAAATTTCGAGCAATTAATGACGATTTCAATCAAGCCGTAACAATTTTTAATGATTTTATCTCCTATCGAAATAGAAAATTCAAACCTGCTTTGCCAGATGAAACCGTTAAGGCGATGTTGGAAACCCCAAAAGAAAAAATATTGGATTGTCAAACCCGTATTTATACTATTGGTGGCTATAATGACGCCAATATTGGCAATGTAAAATCATTGAAAAAAGCCCTAATTGATGTTCTGAAGCAAATAGACGAACAAGAAAAGTTTGTAAATGACTATTTAAGTAAAAGCAAATCAGCCAGAAAATCGATGTTTGGTACAGTGACTTGGTTTGGAATTCCCGTCAAATAGCAAAATTAAGCTTTCCTCAAGCTAATTTGCATCGTAGTTCCTTTTCCAATTTCGGAACTCAGTACTTTAATGGTGCCTTTGTGGTATTCCTCAACAATTCTTTTGGTTAAGGAAAGTCCCAATCCCCAGCCTCTTTTTTTGGTGGTAAAACCAGTTTCGAAGATTTGATGAAATTCCTTTTTTGGAATGCCGCTTCCACTATCCGTTACGTTTATTTTTACAAAATGTCCCTCTTGTTCTATTTCAAGGGATAATTTTCCTCGGCCTTTCATTGCGTCGATGGCATTTTTCACTAAATTTTCTATGGTCCAACTATGTAGCGTTGGGTTTAGTAATACAGGTATTGCGGTTTGCGGTGCTTTAAAAGTAAATTCGATCTGGTTTGAAAAACGAGATATTAAATAATCATACGATTGTTTTGTTTCTTCAATAATATCTTTGGTTTCTAATTTGGGTTCAGACCCAATTTTAGAAAAACGTTCGGTAATGGTCTGCAATCGCTCGATGTCTTTTTCAATTTCAATGGTAATGGACCCATCTACATTGTCTAATTTTAAAATTTCCAGCCAGCCTATTAAGGAAGAAAGCGGAGTCCCTATTTGGTGCGCCGTTTCTTTGGCCATACCTGCCCAGAGTTTGTTTTGGGTAGCCATTTTATTGCTGAGGTAGAAATTATAAATTAAGACAGCAAACAGTACAATAATAAGCGATAAGGCTATAGGGTAGTATTTAAGTTTGTCTATCAAGGAGGAATCACCATAGTATAATTCCTGTGATTTTCCAGGAGCATAAATGATCTTAATGGGTTCGTTCTCGCTTTTTAATTCAGATAAATACTCCTGCGCTTTTTTCTTGTCTTTTACAATCGTCTCTTCAACATTGGCCGTGTTGATTATGCTGTCATTCTCGGTAAGAATTAAGGGAATAGTGGTGTTGGTGCTAAATATTTGAAGGGGTAAGTCAACTTCGGTATTCTCCCCGGCATTGATTAATGTTTTTTGAGCCGTTGCCCAAAGGTTCATTTTTAAACGCTCCTCATTTTTGAATATTTGAAAAAAAGTGTAAGTGTTCCAAAGGATAATGGAGATAATCAAAAAGGAAATAAAAGTGATAATCCAACGAATTGGGTTGCTGCTTTGAGAAAAATTCATAAAGATAAATTTGTTGTATAAATATAACGAAATATTAGATGTATGATTGTGTTGAGGCAAAAATCATTGTTTTTAGGAGCTTAATCCTGCTGTACGCTATATCTTTTCTGGCCTCGTCCCGTTAAAAAAAAACGGTACGAGACCAGAAAAGGATGCCACTCCCATCAGGGCTAGGACATCCGGTTTCATAATATAATCTTTCTAATTGACTACAATCTAAGTTCAATTTTACTATTTTTGCTTAAATAAAAATTGTATGATTAGTATTGATCCAAAAAGCATTGACACCGTAAAATTACAAGGCTATTTGCAAAGTTCTGTAGGGCCTAGACCTATTGCTTTTGCCAGTACGATGAGTAGTGATGGAATTCCAAATTTATCGCCTTTTAGTTTTTTCAACGTGTTTAGTGCGAATCCACCCATTTTGATTTTTTCGCCGGCAAGACGAGTGCGTGACAATACCATTAAACATACTTTAATCAATGCCGAGGCCACTCGTGAAGTAGTCATTAATGTGGTGAATTATGACATGGTGCAACAAACCTCACTTGCCAGCACAGAATATGCCGAAGGAATCGACGAGTTTTTGAAATCTGGATTTACACCAGTTCCTTCAGAGGTTGTCAAACCTTATCGTGTAAAAGAATCTCCCGTTCAATTTGAATGCAAAGTGACTCAAATTATTCCTTTGGGAACTGAGGGAGGCGCCGGAAATTTAATTCTATGCGAAGTGGTTCGCATGCACATCAGTGAAGCAATTTTAAATGAAAATGGAGCCATTGATCAACATAAAATAGATTTGGTTTCAAGACTGGGCGGTAATTGGTATTCCAGATCCAATCAAGGATTGTTTGAAGTACCAAAGCCACTTACAACCTTAGGAATTGGAGTAGATGCCATTCCTGACTTTGTAAAAAATAGCCCTATTTTTGACGGAAATGATTTAGGCATGTTAGGCAATATAGAATCCTTGCCCACTACCGAAGAAGTTAGTATATTTGTAAACCAAAATTTTGCGGTAAAGGCGGTTTTGAGTTCGGATGATCAAGGAAAAGTACACTTAGAAGCCAAAAGATATCTATTAAACAATGATGTTCTTTCTTCTTGGAAAGTCCTTTTAGCCAAAAAAATTAATTCAAAGTAACAATTATAAATAGTAAAGAAGATGGAAGTTTTAGGAAAAATTAGAGTATTAAGTGCTGAGCAGCAAGTGACTGCTTCATTCAAAAAAAGAGAACTTGTTGTTACAACAGATGAACAATATCCTCAGCATATTATGATTGAATTTGGTCAAGACAAATGTGATTTGTTGAACAATTTCAACATCGGAGATGCTGTAAAAGTTTCAATTAATTTAAGAGGAAGAGAATGGGTAAGTCCACAAGGAGAAACTAAATTTTTTAATAGTTTGCAAGGATGGAGAGTTGAGAAAGTAGCTGCAGAAGGAGCCCCAACTCAAGCACCACCTATGCCAGCTGCTGCCGCTTTTGCACCAGCAACCAACTTAAACGAAGAAGAGGCAGACGATTTGCCATTCTAAATAAAAGAATTTAAAAGAGTTAGAAGTCAGAAGTTTGAGTATACTTGAATTTCTGACTTTTTTTGTTTTTGAAATTGCCATTGAAATTGATTTTTTAAATTGAAATTGAAAATGTATTATTTAACGCAAGATTTATTTTTCCCTCCCGTTTCCCATGCTGATAGCGAGGGGATTCTTGCCATAGGTGGAGATTTGTCTCCAGAGCGTTTACAACTCGCCTACAAAAGTGGAATTTTTCCTTGGTTTAACGAAGGAGAACCCATTATTTGGTGGTCACCCAATCCTAGAATGGTATTGTTCCTAGACGAATTGATTGTTTCCAAAAGCATGCGAAATATTCTGAATCGTAATCATTTTACAGTTACTTTCAATCAAAATTTTAGAGATGTTATTTCCAATTGCCAAAAGGTAAAACGTGACGGACAAACTGGAACCTGGATTACCAATGAAATGATTGAGGCTTATTGTAAGCTCCATGAACAGGGAATAGCAAAGTCAGTCGAAGTTTGGCAAAACGATCAATTAGTTGGAGGATTGTATGGCATCGATTTGGGACATATTTTCTGTGGAGAAAGTATGTTTTCATTGGTTTCCAATGCTTCTAAAGTTGCTTTCATTGCTTTGGCAAACCAACTCAAAAATGATAATTACCGACTTTTAGACTGCCAAGTATATAATGAGCATCTAGAAAGTTTGGGCTGCAGAGAAATTGAAAGAGACGCTTTTATGAGAATACTTAGTAAATAGTTTTCAGTCTCAGTCACAGTTTTCAGTCTCAATCTCAGTAAAATAGTCGCAGGTTTGGATAATTCGAGTCTGACTTAATTAAGTAATAAGAGCAGTCACTTTGCGTTAGTTTGCATAACCGCGAACTGAAAACTGTGACTGAAAACTAAAATTTCAACTTCGTAAAACTCCAATTCAAAGTACTAAACAATACCAATTCATTTTCTAATGTTGGTAAATCCATTATCAGTTTCAGGGTTTCGTGTGCCATCATAGTGCCAATCATTCCCGGTAATGTTCCCAACACGCCATTCAAATTGCAATTTGGCACATCTTTTGGATTAGGCGGTTCCGGAAACAAATCCCGAAGGTTTTTTGCTCCGTTGCGATTGAAAACAGCCAGTTGTCCTTCAAATTTTAAAATGCTTCCATAAACCAATGTTTTTTCTAAAGTAACACAAGTATCGTTAACCAAATAGCGGGTTTCAAAATTATCGGATCCATCCACAATAAAATCAAAATCCTGCAGAATTTGAGTGGCATTTTCGGAGGTCAATTTTTCTTCGAAAGCCACAATAGCAATTAATGGATTTAATACTTCCAATGTTTTTTTTGCTGTAGTTGCTTTATTCTGACCTACCTGGTTCTCGGTATATAAAATTTGACGATGTAGGTTATGAAGTTCTATTTTGTCAAAATCTACGATGCCAATGGTGCCTACACCAGCTGTAGCAATATATTGCAATATTGGACAGCCCAAGCCGCCCGCGCCAATAACTAAAACTTTGGCTTTTTTCAATTTTTCTTGCCCTTCGTCGCCTATTTCGGGCAGCATCATTTGGCGGTTGTATCTTAAATAATTTTGAATTACACTCATGGGATTTTAGATTGTTGATTTTTGAATGGTGATTAACGATTTTAGATTCCTGATTTTATGTTTATAAAACAATGATTGTCGATTTTATGAGGTTTTGAAACTTCTGAAATGCTTCGCCAGTTCGCTATCGCTCGGGTCAAAAATCGGTAATCAAAAATCTTAAATCATTTTTTTAACTTATTGATAATGGTTTATCGGTAGAGCTGAGGTTATTAAATAAGGATTGTCTTTCCAAACAGGTTCGTATCCTTTATCGCTAATTATTTTGGCTATTTCTTGAGCCGTGCGTTCATCGCTAATCTCAAATTGTTCCAAAGATTGTGGGTCAACAACGTAACCGCCAGGATTGGTTTTAGATCCCGCGCTCATACTCGTTACTCCAATTGGAATGATATTATTCCTGAAATTTTCATTTTCTCGGGTCGAAATTGAAATCTCTAAATCTTCATTCCACAAGCGATAGGCGCAAATCAGTTGCGTCAAATCTTTGTCGTCCATAATAAAGTTGGGCTCAATAATTCCCTCGGCTGGACGTAATCTCGGAAACGAAACCGAATATTTAGTCTGCCAATAGGTTTTCTGTAAATAATCCAAATGCAAGGCGTTAAAAAAACTGTCCGTTCGCCAATCTTCCAGGCCTAATAATACGCCCAATCCAATCTTGTGAATTCCGGCTTTTCCAATCCTGTCGGGTGTTTCCAGTCGATAATCAAAATTGGATTTTTTGCCTTTGGTGTGATACTTTTTGTACACTTCCTGATGATAGGTTTCTTGATATACCAAAACCGAATAAACTCCAGCTTCGTGTAATTGCTGATACTCTTCAGTAGATAATGGTTGTACTTCTACAGATATAGTTGAGAAATCATTTTTTATTTGTTCAATCGCATTTAGAAAATAATTGATATTTACGGTGTAATTTGCTTCTCCCGTAACTAATAAAACATGATCAAAACCCGCTTCTTTCAAAGACTCTACTTCTAGCTTTATTTCAGTATCCGATAATGTTTTGCGTTTGATTTTATTGTCTAGACTAAATCCGCAATACGTACAAATGTTTTGACACTCATTGCTCAAATACAACGGAGCATACATCTGAATGGTTTTTCCAAAGCGTTTTTTGGTCAATTCGTGGCATTCTTGTGCCATTTGCTCCAAATAAGTTGTTGCGGCCGGAGAAATCAAAGCGATAAAATCATCAAGACTTCTTTTGCTTTTTACTAATGCCTGTTCCACTTGTTTGGTGGTCGTTTGGTATATTTTGGATTGAATGGTTTCCCAATCATAATCTCCAAAAACCGATTTGAATGTTTTCATATTCTTATATTTTACCGCAAGGTTCGCAAAGGTTTATATTTTAGATCTAAAGTTAGGTTCGCAAAGCTTTGCGGACTTTGCGTAAATCTTTGCGAACCTTGCGGTTAATTTTATTATACTTACTCATGTAAAAAAGCCGTCAATGGACTGGAAGCAACAGCTTGTTTGAATTGTTGACCCAGTTTTGCTTCAAAGGCTTTTCGTCCAGCTATTACGGCTTCCTTAAAAGCTTCTGCCATTAGTCTAGGATTTCCAGCGACTGCAATTGCGGTGTTTACCAGTACGGCATCGGCTCCAAGTTCCATAGCTTTGGCTGCATCAGAGGGAGCGCCAATGCCAGCATCGATAATAACAGGAACCTTGCTTTGTTCAATGATTATTTCTAAGAAATCTATCGTTTTTAATCCTTTGTTACTACCAATAGGAGAGCCCAACGGCATTACCGCTGCTGTTCCCGCATTTTCCAGATGTTTGCACAAAACTGGATCTGCATGGATGTACGGTAAAACAATGAATCCTAATTTAGCCAATGCTTCTGTTGCTTTTAGGGTTTCTATTGCATCTGGCATTAAGTATTTCGGGTCTGGATGAATTTCGAGTTTTAACCAATTGGTTTCTAAAGCTTCTCTAGCGAGTTGTGCGGCAAAGATCGCTTCTTTGGCATTTCGCGCTCCCGAAGTGTTGGGCAATAAATTAATTCGGGGGTGTTTTAGATGATTTAAAATAGCATCGGTGTCGGTTTCTAGATCAATTCTTTTTAGCGCTACGGTTACCAATTCGCTTTCGGAAGCCAGAATCGCTTCTTCCATTTCTGTGTTGGATCCGAATTTTCCGGTTCCTAAAAACAGTCGGGACTGTAGCGTTTTGTCTCCTATTTTAAACAATGACATTGCCATATAATTTTTCGTTAAGTTGTGTAATAAGTTTGTCTTTTTGGTCGCTTTTGGTGATTATTCCCGAAACGGCGATACCATGAACACCAATTGTCATGAGTGCATCTACATTTTCTAATGTAATACCACCAATGGCATAAATGGGTATTTCAATTTGTGACTGGTTCATTTTGGCTATTATGGAACGATAGCCTTCAATCCCTAGTATTGGACTGAGATTGTTTTTTGTTTTTGTGTGTTGAAATGGTCCCAAACCAATATAATCACAGTCATTATTTACTTGATGGATAATGTCTTCAAAAGTGTTTGCTGTTGCCCCGATGATTTTGGTTTTGCCTAAAATAGAACGTGCTTCTGCAACGCCCATATCCGAAAGACCAAGATGAACACCGTCTGCATTAATTTGCTTGGCCAAATGTACATCGTCGTTGATGATGAAGTTGGCTAGGTATTCTTCGCATAAAAAATGTACGGCTTCGGCCAAAGCAAATGACTTTTTTGCTTTTTGATTCTTGAATCTCAGCTGAATCCAATCACATCCGTTGTCTAAGGCTTGATGGATGTTGTGCAAATGTTCTTCGACGCTTTCTCCTTGAGAAATGTATTGTAGTTTGTTATACATAATGGAATCCTAGTTTAGTTGGGTTAGATAGCAAATAGTTTTCGGTATATATTTTAGCATTTTCGCAAGCCGTTTTCAGGTTTTGTCCCAATGCAAGATTGGCCGTAATTGCGGCAGATAACACACAGCCTGAGCCGTGTTTTTCAAAACAGTTGTTGTTTTTGGGTAAATATTTATGAATGGTATTTTGGCAATAGAGATAATCAACGCCAATTTCATTTGAGTTATGTCCGCCTTTTAATAAAATAGAGCAATAATCAGAATAGAATTTTGCAATTTTTTGAGCGTTTTTTTCATCTCTATTAAAATGTTTGATTTCATCATAATTTGGGGTAGTCAAAACAATTTGTTGTAGAATATCAATAAAATTTGTTTGATTTTTCAGCAATAAAAACTCAAATTCGGTTGAAGACTTCAAAACGGGATCCCAAATAATTTTGATAGTTGGCGAATGTTTTTTTAGGCAAAAAATAATTTCACTCAAAGAATCCAATGAAGGGACAATGCCAATTTTGACGGCTTTAATCGGATAGTTATCCAAAAGAGTTGATATTGATTCTAATACAAAATCAATAGGCGTCCAGTCTATTTTATAAAATGAATTTTCGGTTTGTATGGTATTTGTCGTGTTAATGGCAAATCCATATACTTTATGTTGCTCAAAAGTTTTGATGTCTGCCAAAACTCCTGCGCCGCCCGAAGGATCAAATCCTGCTATAGTTAAAACGATTGGACGATTTTCTGACATGATTTAAAGTTTTCTATGGGATTATTTTGATTCCAAATGGTTCCTAGGAGGGCTACATTATCAAAACCATTTTCTAATGTTTGTTCTGTATTTTTTGATTCTATTCCGCCCAAAGCGATGAGTTTCGTTGGATAATTTGTTCTTTTTTTAATAGCTTCGAACCAATCTGTTTTTGAAGAATAATTTTCTTTGGAAATGCTTGGGAAAATTGGACTCAAAAAAGCATATTCAAACACGTTGTCCAAAGAATTGAAGTCTTCAATAGTATGAACTGAAGTCGATAAATGGAATCCTTTTGTTTTGTATGTTTCAAATGGAAATTTTCCGAATAAGATTAATGTTTTTTTTCTTTCGCTTTCGCTAAAGTGAATTCGATTCGTGCTAAATGCTGAAGCCAAATGATGATGGCTGTGTAAAACCAATTGTCCTCTTAAACTCGATTTAATTTCCGACAAGAAAGATCTCATTTCTGCTGCGGAAAAATCGGGTTTTCGAATATGAAGTAACTCCAATCCATTCTCAAAAAGAGAATGAATGGTGTCGATTTCATTGGCTATTGGAATTGGATTTGTGATTGCAATCATAATTTTTTTCTTTCTTCTTTTTTCTTATACGTAAATCTCTTTACCCTGTTCAATGAATTCTTCCGACTTCTCTTTCATGCCTTTTTCTGCTTCGGCGACATCACGGATTTCCTGTGATATTTTCATGGAACAGAATTTCGGACCACACATAGAACAAAAATGAGCGATTTTGGCGCCATCTGCCGGTAAGGTTTCATCATGGAATTCTCTAGCGGTATCGGGGTCTAATGATAAATTGAATTGATCTTCCCAGCGGAATTCAAAACGTGCTTTACTCAATGCATTGTCGCGGTATTGTGATCCAGGATGACCTTTGGCTAAGTCGGCGGCGTGTGCGGCAATTTTATAAGTGATTACTC
>Ga0210379_10000137_pt1 | contig 20010 bp, 13 predicted proteins | sample PLMedo_2_FD_155468 | JGI IMG/M metagenome (GOLD analysis project Ga0210379, IMG submission 155468) | Groundwater sediment microbial communities from an aquifer in East River, Colorado, USA - PLM4_32_coex redo | ecosystem: Environmental > Terrestrial > Soil > Riparian zone | place: USA: East... | reverse complement strand
CCGACGCTGGACAATGTAGGGCAGGATCAACGTAATCGGCACAAGGGTCAACAGGACTTGCCAGGGGAAGGCAGCGTGGAACAGCAACCACAGGATCCCATTGACCAGCCAAGCCCGCCCCCCGAAGGCAACCTCTTGCCGCGGCAGCGCGACACCCCGCCAGACAAACTCTTCCCCAACGATGTTCAGCACAAAGAACGGGAGCCACGTGCCGAGAATCCAGTACCGGCCGGGACCGAGCGGCTCGAAAGCCATGAACGACGGATGGAGATTCGACTCGTCTTGCAGCTTTCCGAACGCGGCGCCGATGCCGCCGGTCAGCACGCCGATGGCAACCAGCCCTCCGACAGCCCAGAGCCAGTCGCCTCCACTCATCGGGCGAAGCCACAGCCGCGCGCTCAACGAGCCCTGCCCTCCTAGACGCAGTTCTCGATACAACAACAGGGCAGCCGTGAGCAGTAGAGGGCCAAAAAGGACGACGCTTGCGGCCAAGAACCACATCACGACCGTCTCAGCCCCGGTGGCGGACTTGAATGCCGGGACGGCTACCCGCGTTGTCAGGAACAGCAGCAGAGCGCCCGCCCCGAACAGCGCGGCAGAGCCGACCAGGCCCAGCGGAGGAACCCGATGAGGCTCAGGCCCTCCGCGCCTTTCGAAACCGCTGGCTGTCAACGGCTCTTCTCCCTCCCGTATGCCAAACGAACGCTCCGGTTTAGCGGCAGGCCGCGCAGCGGACCGGCGTGAGTAAATACTTCTTCCACGATAGACGCGAAGGGCACGCCGATCGTCTCGAAGTGTTTCTGTCCACAGCGCACTGTGCGCGATCGGCCATCACACCGCATACTCGCACCCTGCCCGATGCGGGCAGGTAGCGCACACCGCTCCCGGGGTGGCGACAAAGCTTCCTTCTCTAATCGCAGCGTCGATCTCTCGCGCCACGCGATCGATCTCGGCGCTCGTCTTCGGCGAGGCGACTTCGACGACATCGACACTTCCGTCGCGGAGATACGCAATGCGCCCCGTCGCGTTCGACTCCCCCCGCGCGCGGTCTACCGCCCACGCGTACACGCGCGCCTGCTTCGCGTGCTCGTCCGCGCGCTCGCCCACCTTATAGTCGGTGACGACGGCGTCGTCCAAGCGATCGATCACGCCCTGGACCAGGACCGTATCCACACGAACGGCGAATGGCATCTCGGCGCGCGTTGTCACGGCAAACGGGAGTTGCACGAGAACCGGCTCGATGCGGGCGCGCGCGGCACGGACGACTTCGGCGGTGTTCTTGCCGAAGTCGAAGCGCGCCGACAGCGCCGCGAGCACGTCGCCTGTCGACGCCGTCGGTCGCGATGCCAGCGCCTCCAGACCCGCGTGCACGAACGCGCCGAATTCGGCGGCATCGATTCCCTTGGGCAGCGCGGACGATGCCTCGGCGGCGCGGCGCGGCGGCGCCTCTTCGGATTCCCCGAAGCCCGCGCGGTCGAACGCGAACTGCAACGGACAGCGCGCGAACGACGTCAGGTCGGACCATGTGACGGTTACTACACCGCCCGCGGGAAGTGCGTCGGCTGTCGAAATGCTACGGTCGCGGAGAGATATCCACTCGCGAAGCGCTTCCTCGGCGTTGCCGTTCTCTTGCTCACCGCGGGGCGACGATGCAGCGATCGATGACACGTCGCCCACTTCGCGGATCTCGCGGGCCAGATTCAGCGTGCGCGCGCGCTCCACGAGTTCGGTGAACAGCCACGGTCGTGTGGTGCCCTTCAGCAGCTTCCTCCCCTCCACCGACGGCGCGCTGACCCACAGGTGATCGCGGGCGCGGGTGAGGGCGACGTAGAGGACACAGCGTTCCTCGACGTCTTCCATGCGCTCCTCGCGCGCGTGGATCTTCGCCAACCTCTTCTCGCGTTTCCATGGCGCTCCGGTCTTCTCGCCGAAGTATAGACCTTCTTCGCGCGATACGAGGAAACCCTCCGCTCGCGAGGTGCTGTCTACCACGCCCACAACGGCCACCGCCGGGAACTCGAGCCCCTTGGCCTGATGCACGGTCATCACCGCCACGCGCTCGCGCGGCAGCACGGCGTCTCCGTCCTCGTGGAACTTGCGCTCGTCCAGCGAGGCGCGGAGGTGGTCCAGGAACGTGGCGAGGTTCAGCTCGCCGCGGCGTGCGAGGCCGTCGGCCAGGTCGAGCAGCTCCCGGAGCAATTCGTCCACCGCGGCCGGCTGCGCACCGTCGCGCAAGAGTCGCGTGCGCAGCGGGCTGGACTCGATGCTCCACACGAGGAACTCGCGGAATCCGCGCGCGCGCCACACGTCGACGGCCTGCTCCGCCGACGCGCGCGCGTCGCGCATGGCGGCGGCATCGCGCTCGTTCTGCACGCACGCGATTCTCTCCTCGCGAAGCCACTCCGCCGCGCCGGGCGCGGGCGTGGGCGCGGCGAACAGCTCCGCCAGCGAGGCCTCCGTTACCGTGTATGGCGGTGCTTCCAGCACGGCCACGAGGTCCACCGAGCGGTCGCCCGGCAAGAGGAGCGAGAGCCACGCGTGCCAGCTCTCCAGCGCGCGCGCCTCCACGCGGTTCGCGCCACCCACCACGGCAAAGGGAATGCCGCGGCGCTGGAAGACGCGCTCGACCGCGGGCATGAGCTTGCTGCTCGCGAAACGCCGCAGCAGCACGGCGATGTCGTGCGGCTCGAGCGGCGTCGCCATGGGCTCCAGCTCCCAGTGTGCGGGCGCGGGAACGCATCCCAAGAGGCGGTCCACCCACGCCCCCAGCGCCTCGGCCTCGTCGTCGTGGCGCTCCTGGCCGTTCGTCGGATGGAACAAGAGTACGCTCGCCTCGCCGGCGCCGCGGTGCGCGGTGAGCGGCACAGCCGCGTCGCGCAGCTCTTCCTCGCCCGTCACCAGCGCGTGCGCGAGATCCAGAATCTCCTGCCGGGAGCGATAGTTAATGGTCAGCTCGCGCGGATCGGGGTCCGGGAACTCGCCGATGTTTTCCACGCGCGCGTCGCGCCAGCGATAGATCGACTGCTTCTTGTCCCCCACCACGGTGACGCGCGAGAAGTTGCCGCCAGAGAGAGCGCGCAAAAGCTCGTTCTGCGCCGCACTGGTGTCCTGGAACTCGTCCACCAGTATGTGATCGAACGCGGCACCGTACGCCCGCCCCAGCGCGGGGCTCTCGTGCAGGGCGCGCGCGGGAATGGTGATCATGTCGCTGAAGTCCAGCAGGCCGCGCCGCGCCAGCTCGCCCTCGTACTCGCGTGCCAGCGCCACCACGGTGTCCACGCGCGCGATGTAGGCGGGGTGGTCGTCCGCGGTCACCATCGCGCGCAACGCCTGCGGCTCCAGCATGATGCCGCGACAGTGGAGCGCCACCTTCATGAGGGTGTCGAACAGCGACCCCAGCTTGGTGGGCGGCGGCGGCTCTCCGCCGAAATCCGACGGCACACCGGCCACGCGGCCGTTCTCGAAGCGCGCGCGCAGGATGCGCTGGATGCGCTCGAACTCCGCGATGGAGACGACATCCACGCCGGGGTCGATGCCCAGCGCGGGTGCGTTCTCCTTGATGAAGCGGTAGCCGAACTGGTGGAAGTTCATGATCCACGCGCCCGACATGTGCCGCACCAGCGCGGGACGGCGCTCGGCCACCGCCCGGCGCACGCGCTCGCGCATCTCGCCTGCCGCCTTGAGGGTGAAGGTGAGTGCGAGCAGCCGCTCGATGGGCACGCCGTCCCCGATGAGCTTGACATAGCGCTCGACGAGCACGCTGGTCTTCCCCGTGCCCGCCCCCGCGATCACGTTGGTGGCGTCGGCGACGGATGCTTCCACCGCGGCGCGCTGCCCGTCGTCTAGATCGATGCTTTGCTTCGCTGACATATCCTTGCAAAGTGACAGTTGGGACAGATCTGGCGATTCTCGGTACGCTCGTAGCGGCACTCGCCCTCCACTATGGAGCGATGAATCTCGACGGCACGGGCCATGGCGCCGGCGACGATCTCCGTGTTGACGGGTCCGTACCGGTGCGGCTTCCGAAAGCCCAACGGAACGGGCGCCGGACGATTGCCGGGCGCAAGCTGCACCCCCACCGCAAAGCTCTCGTCGCCGGGTGGAAGCGCGTAGTACACGAACCCGGCCGCAGACAGTCCCGTGACCGCCGCCATGGTGGCGTACACCGGGATCTGCCAGTACTCGGTCTCGATCTTCTCCACCAGCGTCGGAAACGTCTTGGCGATGCTGCCCGAGGTCTTGTAGTCGATGACGACCGGCCCCAGGCCCTCCACGTCGTCCACGCGGTCCATACGCCCGCGCAGCGGCATGCCCTCGACCTCGGCCTCTACCTTTTCCTCTAGCATGCGTACGCGGTAGTCCCCCTCGCGCTGCGCCTCCAGCTCCGCCACGCGCTCCAGCATGTCCTGCAGGTATGTCACCGACAGGTCGCGCATCCACTCCCCCGCTTCTCCCATGGCGGCCGACACGAGGCGTTCGGCGATCTCGCGCGTGCCGGCGTCGCGGAGTGCCGCGCGCACCTCGTCGCGCGTCGCCCCCGGCGGGATGATCTCCTTGAGCGCGTCGTGCACCAGCGTGCCCACCCGCAGGTAGACGGACTCGGGCTCCTCGAGCTTGAGCACGTTTCGGTAGAAGAACTGCCGGGCGCAGCGCGCATACGAGTTAAGCTTGGAGGCACTCATCGAGAACGACGCCAGCGCGGGCAATCGCTCCGGCGGCGGCGGCGTCACCCACCATCCCGCCACGGGATCGATGGCGCGCAGGCGCTCTGCGCGCGACTCGTCGGCGAGCGTGCGCGCCACCCCGAGTGCCGCGCGCGCGCAGGGGGACTCGCTGCGCTGCGCAACTTCGATCGTAAAGGGGCGCTCATCCGTGGCCAGCACGCGCGCGGGCAGGGTCGACTCGCCGCCGATCCGCGACGGGACGGTGATCACGAGAGAATCCGCGGCGCGCGTGAGCGCCGTCAGAAGGAGAGCGTTCTCCGCGCGCTCCACCGCGGACTCGTCGAGGCGCGCGGCGATGTCGTGCGCGGCGTCCGCGTTCGCAGGCTCGATTGCGCGCGCCAGGGCGAGCAGTGGGATGTACCCGTCGCGCGCGGCCGCACCGGGAAAGAAGCCCTCGGCGCAGCCGCACACGAACGCCATTGCGAACGATCGGCCGGTGGCCTCGCGCGCGGAGAGGAGGGTGACGCGGTTGCCCGCGGGTGCGCGTTCCGAGCGCTCCGCGAGGTACGTGGCGCGGAACTCGTCCAGCGAGACACCCCCTCCGGCGTGCTCCACCACTTCGCGGTAGCGGCGCCATTCGTCAGCCACGGCCGCCAGAGCGGCCCGCGAGGTGGCGTCGCCGGTCGCGAGCAGCGGGGTCACGCGCTCTCCCCACAGACGCTCCATGTCGAATCCGTCGCGCGAGGAATAATCGCGCTTGTGTGTGCGCAGGAGGCTCTCCGTGTCCCCGTGATCTCCGCAAAACGAAGGAAAGAACGGCGAGGTCGCCAGCGCGTCGGCGAAGCGGCCGTCCGGGTCCGAGCCGAGGGCCCCGAGCAGCGAGCGCAGGAAGTCCTCCGCCGCGCCGTTCTCGTTCCCGCCCGCGTCCAGGGGAACGCCCCACTCGTGACAAGCAATCTGCAGCACGGCGCGGGAACGCTCCGCGTCGCGCGTAATGACGGCGATGGAGCGCAGCGGCACGCCCGCATCGATGACGGCACGCGCGCGCGCCGCGACGGCTTGCGCCTCCGCGATCTCGTCGTCGGCGATGACCAGCGACACCGAGCACGCCCACAGGTCCCGCGCGGCAGGCGCTACGCTTCGCCACGGCGCGCCCGCGAACAAGGGCAGATCCGGGTCGGCGGGAGCAGCGGCGTTCAGCGCGGGCGTCGTCACGGCGATCAGCGAAGCTACGGTGTCGCGCAGGGCGGCGTCGTTGCACCCCGGTGCCGCCAGATCGAGATCCAGGGGTGCGTAGTCATCCGGGAATCGTCCTGTGAAAAAGCGGTCGCTCGTACCGCGGAACGAAAAACGCGCGCCGGTGGGATCGCCGAACACTTCCAGCGCGGTGTCGCCATCTGGCGGCACGAGACGCGTGAGCAGGTGGTACTGGCCGGGGTCGAGGTCGTGGAAATCGTCGATCAGCACCACGTCGAACTCCGAGAGCGGCGAGATCATCCCGGGGCGGCCGACGCACTCGGCCGCGCGCCACGCTGCGTCGTAGAACGACACCAGTCCGCGCTCCTCGCACGTTTCGCGATGGCGTGCGTACACAACGAGCACGTCGCGCACGCGCGGGTCCGCGCAGGATTGCGCGCACGCGCGCGCAGCCTCCGCGGAGATGCCGTGCTGCGCGAGCGCGTGCAAGGCGTCCAGCAAATCGCGCAGGAAGGTGGACGAGCCGGAGATGGCGGAAAGATCGCTTGAGAGCAGCGTGGGCTCGCGACGCACAAGCCTCGCCAGGACCAGCAGCTCGTCGACGTCGCGCAGCGTGCGCGGGCGCGCGGGGCGGGCGGCGTTGAGTACCGCGGATGCGACAAGCGCGTGCGTAGTCACCGGGTGCGCGCCCAAGTGTGCCCCACCGGGCGGGATCACGCGCTCCAGCAGCCGGTCGCGATGTTCGCGCCCGAACGCCACGATGCCGGGTCGGTGCCCGCGCGCGACGAGTGCGCGGAAGCGCTCGATGAGCAGGGTCGTCTTACCGCTTCCCGGCGGGCCGATCACGCGGGCGTGACCGGGTGGGCGACCCAGATAGCGCTGAACGTCGGCATGGTGAGACACGCGCGGATGGTAGCAGATCAGCACCGAGGTCGCGACGCGGTCATGTGCCGGACGCCGCGGGTGGCGGCCAACGGGCGCCCACAAGGGCGGGACTACTAGTGCGGAGGCGCGGTAGGCCCGCCCGCCGTGGGCTGTTGGACGACGGGACCCGCGGCGGGTCGAGACGACAGGACCCGCGGCGCCGGTGAAAGTCCTACTTCCGTCGCCGCGCCAGAAACGCCTCCAGCCGGCGCTTCAACTCGGCTTCGAGGCCCTCGCCACCGGGCTCGTAGAAGCGCCGGTCACGAAGCTCGTCGGGGAGGAACGACTGCGGCACGGCGTCGGGATGGTCGGGCGGGTAGGCGTAGTCCTTGCCGTACCCGAGTTCCTTCATCAGCGGCGTCGGCGCGTTGCGAATGTGGAGCGGCACGCCGTACGGCGTCGTCGAATTCACGGTGTCGGCCGCGGCGCCGTAGGCGCGATAAACCGCCACGCTCTTGGGCGCCAGCGCGAGGTAGATCGCGCACTGGGCCAGCGCGAGCTTGCACTCCGGGTAGCCGATGAAATCCACCGCATCCCGCGCGGCGATGGCGACCACCAGTGCGTTGGGGTCAGCGTTGCCCACGTCCTCGGAGGCGAACCGCACCAGGCGGCGGGCGATATAGAGCGGGTCCTCGCCCGCTTCGCACATGCGGGCGAGCCAGTAGAGCGACGCGTCCGCGTCTCCGCCCCGGAGACTCTTGTGCAGCGCCGAGATCAGGTTGAAGTGCGACTCGCCGGACTTGTCGGTCGAAACCACGCGGCGCTGCAGCGCGTCCTCCGCGAGCCGCCGCGTGAGCACGCGGGGCGGGGGCGTGCGCGCCAGCACGGTGCCGGCGTATTCGAGCGCGTTGAGCGCGACGCGCGCGTCGCCCTGCGCCAGGTCCGCAACGAACTCCAGCACGCCTTCCGCGGCCGCCAGGTCGAGACTGCCCAGCCCGCGCTCGCGGTCGGCCAGCGCGCGCTCGAGGATCGCGACGACGCCGGCGGTGCCCAGCGGGCGCAGGACGAACACGCGCGACCTCGACAGCAGCGGGCCGATCACTTCGAAGCTCGGATTCTCGGTGGTGGCGCCGATGAAGACGATAGTGCCGTCTTCGATGTGGGGCAGGAACGCGTCCTGCTGCGCGCGGTTGAAGCGGTGGATTTCGTCGACGAAGAGCAGCAACGGCCGCTGCTCGACCGTCCGCAGTTTCTTCGCGTCTGCGATGACGCGCTTGACGTCGCCGATGCTCGAGGTCACGGCGCTGAAGGGCACGAAGCGGTTGTGCACGCGCGACGCGATCAGCCGCGCGAGGGTGGTCTTTCCGCACCCGGGCGGTCCCCAGAGGATCATCGACTGCGTGAGCTCGCCCGCGTCCAGCGCCGTACGCAGCAGCGTTCCTTCGCCGACGATGTCCTCCTGCCCCACCAGCTCGTCGAGCGTGCGCGGCCGTATTCGATCCGCGAGCGGCGTGGCGCGCGCGTCGCCGGTGTCCCGGGGCAAGAGCTCGTATGGTTTGCTCATGTCGAATTGCGTGGGTGCACCGCCGCCGCCCGGCGGCGACTCATTTGTAGGCCGGCTTGCGGTCGAACCGGTGGTGAGCCGTGATGTTGCGCACGGTGCCGGACTTGCTCCGCATCACGATCGAGTGGGTGACGGCGCCCCCGGGGACGAACTGGACGCCCGGCAGCACGTCGCTGTTGGTCACGCCGGTCGCGGCGAACATGGTGTTCTCCCCGCGCACGAAGTCGTCGATGCGCAAAACGCGATCCTTGCGCGCAAACCCTGCCGACCGCAGCGTCTCCGTCTCCGCGTCGTCGCGCGGCTCGAACTGCGCCTGCATGTCGCCGCCGACGCACTTCAGTGCCGCCGCCGCGAGCACCCCTTCCGGACTCCCGCCGACGCCCATGACCACGTCGATCCCGCTGGCGGGTACCGCCGTGGCCAGCATGGCGGTCAGGTCTCCGTCGGGCACGAGCAGAATCCGCGCCCCCGCGGCGCGCACGTCTTCGATCAGGCCGCGGTGGCGATCCCGGTCCAGAATGCACACCGTCAGGTCTTCTACGTAGCAGCGTTTCGCATCCGCGATGTTGACCAGATTGTCGAGCGCGCCGGCCTTGATGTTGATGCGCCCGGCCGCCTCGGGTCCGACCGCGATCTTGTTCATGTAGGGAACGGGTGGAACCAGCAGCGAATCCCGGTTGGAGACGGCGATGGTGGAGATGGCGTAGTTGCGGCCGAAGGCCACGGACTCGATCGACTGCAGCGCGTCGACGGCCACGTCGACTTCGGGGATTTCGCCCGCCCGGGCGGCCGGCTTGCGGTCAGTCGCGGCGACGGTTTCGGAGTCGCCGACCACAACCCGCCCCACGATCTTGACCGATCTCATGACCAGCCCGACCGCTTCGCGCGCTGCCCGGTCGGCGGCCTCGCCGTCGCCCTTGCCCATCCAGCGGGCCGACGCCAGCGCCGCCGCCTCCGTGACCCGGACCAGTTCGAGAGCGAGGTTACGTTCCATGAACGCCCTGGCGAGGGCGGTCCTGACCTCAGGCCGGGCCGGTGCCGCCGGGTTCCGACCCCGGCGCGCCGACGGCGTCCGGTTTCGACCGCGACACCAGCATCTCGTTCAGTTCGCGCGCCATCTGGTACTGGTGAAAAGCGAATATGAACGGAAAGAGTACGTACGCCACGCCGAACGTGAGCAGGTAGGCAATGGCGACGATGACAAACGAGAGGAAAAACCAGTTCCACTGACCCAGGTACAGGTAGCCTATCGACCCGGCCAGCGGGATCCAACCCAGTACGAATCCCAGAAATCCCGCGAGCCCGGGGCTCTTGGCCTCACGCTGGGGTTTCAGGCGCGTCCATTCGCTGTTTTCCAGGAACGTGGCCACCGAGCTGCGGAGCCGGCGCCCGCAGTGGACGCACAACTCGGCCTTGTCGTCGACCTCACGTCCGCAATGCTTGCAGTACATAATTACCGCCTTCGAGCGGGTCGGAACCCATCGGACACCATTGCATCACTACGAGAGGTGAGAGCCGTTTGTTACGGTCCGAATGCGGCAAGATTGGCCCGGGCGGTGGCATTGGCGGGATCGATCACAAGCACCCGGCGCCACTGCGCCCTAGCGTCGGGCAGCATACCACTTTCCGCGAGAACCACGCCATAGTTATTGAGCCGGGCGGGGTCGTCCGGCTCCAACCGCACCGCGCGGCCCAGGTAGTCGCGCGCGCGTGCGAGGTCTCCCTGCCCGCGCCACGCCATGCCGAGCACGTCGAGCGCCTCGCCGAGCGTGGGCGGCATGCGATCGAGCCGCCCCGACGCGCGATCGATCTTCCCCGCCTCCACCTCCAGCGCGAACGACTCCAGCCCGGCGATCGCGTCCTCGTAGCGCCCGAGCGCCACCCGCGCCCGCGCGAGGTACACCGAATCGCTCCACTTGCCGCCGTCGCGCGCGACCAGCGTATCGAACTCCGCGGCGGCTTCCGCGCTCTTGCCGACGCGGAGGTAGTGGCGCGCGAGGTTGCGCCGATAGTCGTTCTGGCCGGGCCCGCCCCGGTGAACGGCGGCTTCGAAGCGCACCTGCGCGCTGTCGTTATCGCCGACGCGCTCGAGCGCAAGCGCGTAGTTGTTGTCGAACGCGGCGCTGTCCTTCATCCCGAGACGCTCGGCGCGTGCGAAGCATTCGACCGCGGCGCTGTCGTCGACGCCGGTCAACCCGATTCCGACCGCGGCCGCGAAGGCGGCGTTGTCGGGTTGGATCTCGCTCGCCAGCCGCCACTGCTCCAGCGCGCCCGGCTTTCGTCCCAGCTCGTTGAGCGCGAGGCCGTAGTTGTAGTGCGTGAGCGGGTCCCCGCCGCCGTACTTGACCGCGACCTCGAACTCGGTGAGCGCGCGGCCGGTCTTGCCTTGCTCCATCAGCACGACGCCGAGTTTCAAGTGCGCCGCATAGTCGCCGTACTCGATGCGAATCGCCTGCTCGTACGCTTTCACGCTGCGGTCGAAGTCGCCGGTCCCGCGGTACGCATCCGCGAGCATGGTGAACAACTGGTCGTCCTTCGGCGACTCCCGCGCGAGCGGCTCGAGCACGGCAACGGCGTCTTCGAATTGCCGGGCCGCGAGCATGTCCGCGGCGCGCTGGCGCGTCTCGTTGGCGAGCACGTCGTGCTCCTGGGTTTCCCGCCGCGCGGAGGACGCGCACGCCAGCAACAGCAGGGCCGCCACCCCAACCCGAATCGTCGACGTCATCGGCGACAATATATCGCCGCGGGCGGGCGGGTTACAGCGCAAACGAAAGGGAAGCGGCCCATCGTCCGTTCGGACGACGGGCCGCGCAGCCGGTTCGACGGATGGTTACAGTCCTGTGCGCAAGCGGATCATGGTCGCGCGGAGCTTGCCGAGCCGGATGTTGAGCCAGTGGGACCGCGGAAAAAACCTGAGCACGGGCGGGCGGCGAATGCCCATGCGCGAGAGCTCGGACGCCGGTGCCGGGTGCATCCGGTCGATCTTCCACGCCGCCAGAAACTCGCCGTAGGCCGCACCGGTGTTGCCCTCGAGGCGGAGCACCTTGCCGAGGTTGACCCGGGTCAGCGGGTCGCTCGGACTCATGCGCACGGCCTTCTCGCAGATCTTGCGCGCCGACTCGTAGTCCTCGCTCTCCACCGCGACGCACAACCCGTAGAGCGACAGGTAGGACGGCTGCTGGGGGCAGATCTGCAGCGCCATTTCCAGCTGCTTTCGTGCCGCCTCCACTTTGTTGCGATTCAGCAATTCGAGCGCACGATTGAAGAGTACGTTGGACTCGTGGGTGCCGTTGCGCTTGTCGATGTCCTCGAGTATCCCGACGCTGCTCATGCGATCGCCCCCGTGGTTAGGTTGCGGTGCGGCCGGTAATGCGGAGTGCACGAAATCGGATGGGAAAGGAGGCCGCGGGTGTGGACGAGCAATTCGTGTACCGTAGCAACCGGGCGCGACGGCGACGAGAACGGCGGCGGGCGGCGCGTTAGGGAATGGTAACGCCGCGCGGGAAATCGCGCAGGGTCTCGTCGGCGTGGAAAAGACCGACGAATCGGTCACCGTCCACGATCGCGGCGAAGGGCTTGCGCGCGTCGTGCAGGTACTTGTAGACGCGCGTCGCCTCGGCGCCCGCCTCGGCCACCGGGAAGTCGTAGCGCGCGATCGCCCCCAGCGGCTCCGCGTAGCGACCGTCGCGAACCGCCCGCAGCACGTCCGACGTAACCACCACGCCCGCGAGCGAACCCGACTCCGCCGCCAGGGCGTACGCGGCGGCGGCCTCGCCTCCCATGTGCGTCGCGATCGTCTCGACGCGATCGCCGGCGGCGAACACCGGCGCGAGCAGGTCGACCACGTCGCCGACGCACTTGCCCGCGAGGCGCACGCGCATGCTGATCATCCGTTCCTCGAGCATCCCGCCGATGAACACGAACACCGCGATCAGCGCCAGCATGATGAACGCGGTATCGACGAATGCGGTCACGACGAACACGAGGGCCACGAGTTGGCCGACGTCGCGCGCGCGACGGGTGGCCGCGAGGTATGGCATGCGCATCGCCAGGGCGCCCCGGAGGATGCGCCCGCCGTCCATCGGATAGGCGGGAATCAGGTTGAAGACTCCCAGCACCAGGTTCACCCACGCGAGATCGACGAGGAAGCCTTCCCCGTGCGGGGGAGATCCGGCCAGCGCGAGGCCGCCGAACAGCAGCCCGGCAATGACGAAGTTGACGACGGGGCCGGCGACGGCCACCGCGATCTCCTGGCGCGGCGACTCCGGCAGCGATTCCGCGCGCGCCACGCCCCCGATGGGAAACAGCGTGATGTCACGAACACGAATTCCGTAGCGCCGGATCTGGACGCAGTGCCCGAGCTCGTGCAGGATCACGCAGCCGAATACGGCGAGCACCAGCGCGGCGCCCTCGAGTGCGTCTCGCCAGGACCCGGTCCTTCCCGCCAGCGCCGCGTACAGGAGCAGGACGATGGGAAAGGTGGCATGCACCCGAACCGGGATCCCGAAGTAGCGGCCGAGGCCGACGGTGTAGCGCATGCGATGGCTCCAACGCTCCTTGCGGCTGCGGGTTCGCCGTGCTAAAATGCTGCAACGGCGCGCCCCCACGCCACGAAGCACGGTTTGTAGACGGCCTCTACCCTTCGCCCCGCCGACCCCGGTCGGGCGCGCTCCTATGCCAAACCGGACTCATGCCTTACGACTCCTGGTCGCCGTGGCGATGCTCGTGGCGCTCCCCACCCCCGCGCCCGCGCTGGTCCACTACGACTTCGAGCAGGCCTTCTTCAGCGAGGCACCCGAGCCAGTGCTCGACCACTGCGTGGTGGAGCAGGACAGCCTCTATCACCTCTTCTACCTTCGGGGTAACCCCGCCGTCAACATCGGACATGCGACCACGACCGACTTCATTCACTGGCAGACCCTCGCTCCGGTGCTCGCGCAAGGAACCTGGGATACGAGGCTCTGGGCGCCGTACGTGATCCGCCGACCCGACCAGTCGTGGCTGATGTACTACACCGGCGTCAACGTCGCCGGGGCGCAGCAGAGCGGTATCGCCGTTTCCGACGAACTGGCCGACTGGTTCAAGATTCCCAATCCACGCTATCACCCGGATCCGGTGTGGGCGCTGTGGACGGAGGACGAGTTTTCGCACGGCCGGGACCCGCACGTCATGGAGTACAACGGCCGGTACTACATGTTCGTCACCGCCAAGACATTCTCAAACCAGGGGGCGGTGGCCTGCGCCGTTTCCGATGATCTCCTCAACTGGGAGGACATCGGACCGATTTACGTGCACGAGAACTGGCATGTGCTGGAATCGGTGTTCATTCTGCATCGCAACAACAAGTTTCACATGTTCTTCACCGAAGAGGCGGTCTACGGAACTACCCAGATCATGTCGGACTCGTTGCTGTCCGGATGGGACTACTCGACGCGCCGAATCATCGACCCCGGTCACGCACCGCAGATCACGGACACGCACCTCGGGCAGTTGTTCTCGCGGCACTCCGTCTACAACGACCAGCACGGAACGCTTCGTTACGTGTTGCGCTTCACCCCCATGATCTGGCTCGGCGACCAGGCTGTGGTCCCGAGATACCTGCCCCTCGCCCCCGAATGGACGTTCTCGGGCGATGCCTTCTACTACCAGCCCACGTTCGGCAACAACGCGTTCGTGCGCAACCAGGGATACCCGACGTCGTTTGTCGGGGACGGGTGGATCAACACCTACGAGTACTACACCGGGCCGGCGGGATACGGCCAGCCGGGCGACAAGTTCGGCGAATTCAAGGTCGGGAGCGCGCGCTCGCCGACCTTCTCGATCCAGGGCAATTCGATGAGCCTGCTCGTGGGCGGCGGCAACTACCCCACGAAGTGCTACGTGGCGTTGGTGGACGCTGGAACGGGCCAGGTACTCTTCCGGGAGACCGGGCGCAACAGCGACGTGATGGACAAGCGCCACTGGAACGTGCGTCCATACATCGGGCGGTCGGTTTACCTCGAGATGACCGACAGCTCGACGGCGGCATTCGGGCACCTCGATGTGGATGAAATCGCCGAGTCGTACGACGTACTCCTCGGCGGCAGCAGCGGTAGCGGCCAGGTGGGGGGGCGCGGCCGCGCCAGGGCGGTGGTCTACTACGAGGGCAGCGGCGACGACGCGCCCGCGAGCGCGCCAGTTTCGCCCGTGGCGCGCAGCGCGCAATTGTTCGCCAACGTGCCCAACCCGTTCAATCCGATCACCTCGATCGCCTTCGAGATTCCGCACCCGGGACGCGTGCGCCTCGACGTGTTCGACGCCCGCGGCGCGCACGTGCGCACGCTGGCGGACGGTCCGCGTGGCGCCGGCCGCGGCGAGGTTGCGTGGAACGGTGCGGACGCTCGCGGAGGCGCGATGGCGTCGGGGATCTATTTCTACCGTCTGCTGCTCGATGGGCGAGAGGTTGCGACGCGCAAGATGGTTTTGCTCAAGTAGCGCCCCGGTACATCTTCCCTTTACCCCGGCACGATTTCTCCCTAGATTGGGCCCATGGCGCTTAGGCTGGCGAGTGCGGCCGCGGTTCTGCTCATCGCATCGGCATTGCCCGCCGCGGCCATGGACCCCACCGCTTCGAAGGAACGCGTCGGCATCCGCTTCGGATTCGACGGCACCAACGACGGTCTCCACGATACCTTCGGGGACGGCTGGGACGCGACGCTCTTCTTCACCGAAAAGATCACCACCCGCTTTCTCCTCGACATTCGGTTGGGCGCGATCTACCTGGGCGACATGCAGACGCCGGAGCTCGACGACGAAATCACCAACATGCCGAACGTGGTCTCGGAGATGCGGTTTCTGTACTTCAGCGTGGGGCCGATCGTGAGCGTTCCGCTCGGCGGGGCCAACACCGGCTATGCGAGTCTCGGCCTGGGCGTCTACTCCGTGAGTCTCTTGTTCGATTCCGGGGTGACAGCGTTCGACTTCAGCGACCAGCACCTCGGCCTCAACGGCGGGCTGGGGATTTCGCGGCGGATTGCAACCAGCTGGTGCGTCGAGCTCAACGGCACCGTCCATTATTTCGACGTCGACACCCAGTCCAGCGACCTGTACTGGAAATTCACCGACGGCGCCGACAACCCGCTCCTGATCAGCGTCGCACTCGGAGTGACGCTCGACCTGCGCTAGTCTCCGGCGGAGCTGGTGTCCGCCATCACCGCGATTTCGAGCTTGCGAATCAACTCCCCGGCTTCGACGTCGGACGGGTTGAGGGCCGCGTATTTCCGCATCGCCTCGAGCGCGGGGCGCGGTTTTTTCTGTGACGCGTACGCCATCGCCAGGTTCTTGTACCCGTTCGGGTAGTCGGGGAATCTCTCCGTGGTCTCCAGGAAGGTGGCGATCGCCTCGTCCGCGCGGTCCGTTTCGGCGTAGGACGCGCCGAGGTTGTTGTAGGCCCGGCGGTAGCCGGGGGTGACTTCGATCGCCTTGCGAAACGCGGCAATGGCCTGATCGTAGCGGCGCAGCTCGCGATAGGTCACGCCCAGGTTGTTGTAGGCCTGGGCCAGCTTCGGGTCATAGTCCGCCGCCAGGCGGTACTCGCGAATCGCATCCTCGCGGAGGTTCACCCGGCGCAGGACTTGCGCGAGTTCGTAGTGAACCAACGGCCGGTTGGCCTCGATCGCGAGCGCCCGCCGATAGTCCTCGATGGCTTTGAAGTTGTTTCCGCTCTCCTTATAGACGATCGCTCTCTGCAGGTACCCCTCGGGTTCCCTGGGAAACACGGCGATTGCCCGGCTGACCTCACGCAGCGCCGGCTCGAAACTGCGCAGTTCGCTCAATCGTCGCGCGCGACACACCTGCTCCCTGAATTCGACCGTATGGGAGTCGATCTCGAAGATGCCGGGATAGGTCGCCAGCAACAGCGCAATCGCGCCCACCACGAATGCCGCCCCGGTCCGAAATGAACGCAGGCGCGAAGGCATTGCCACCAGCGCGTGCCCGGCGAACAGGCACAGCACCGGCGCCACCGGCTCGCGATAGCGGCCCGCAACGAAGAACAACGCGATCGCAGCGGCGCCGGCGAGCACGTACCCGAGCAAGACCCCGTACCGGCTCCACGCGCGCATCGACAGCAACATCCCGAGCAGGCCAAAGACCATGACGAACCAAAGCGGGACGAACAGGACCCGCAGCCAAACCAGCTGCCGGCGCTGGACGTCGAAACTCTCAATCTGGGGCGCCTCGTAACCGTTGAAGTAGAGCGCGACCTTGCGCGCCAGCAGGACGCCCCAGCGCGTCGGGGTGGCGTTGATCTCGTCGCGCGCGCGACTGAACCAGTACGCGGACACCTCGGCGGGGCTCAGGTCGCGCCCCGTTTGGCGCTCGACGAACTCACGGGTGGTGACGTCGTCGATGACGTCGACGTCGCGCACGGGAACGAACATCCCGGTCGCGTCGCGGCCGTTGCCGAGGTAGAAATTCACGCCCGCGTTCGACGTCACCGGCGCAAACGCCCCACCGGCGATGGTGTTGTGGACCATGGCGGGAAGGTTCACGGCGAACAGCGCCAGGGCGAACGCGCCCGCGCGCGCGTAGCGGCGGGGGTGGCGCTCCTGCAGGACGATCCATCCCAGGACGAACGCGCCGAATACGAGAATGCTGGCGCCGGCCAGCGCCGAAAGCCCGAGCACCGCGCCGGCGGCCGCGTAGCGCCCCGCCGACGCAGGTCGGCGCGCGTGCAGGATGAGGAGCGCCGAGCAGTTGAGCAGCGTCCCCATCCATTCCACCAGGAGCTCGCTCTCGTAGAAGGTGGTCGCGCCGTACAGAATCAGGATCAGCGCGCCCGCGAGCGCCGCCGACGGCCGAAAAACGCGCCGGCCGAGCAGGAACGCGAGCGCGACGGTGGCCGCGCCGCCGGCCACCTGGAGCAGCCGCACGAGCATGAAATCGCGGCCGACGACCGCGTACACCAGGGAGAGGAACAGCGGGTAGAGCGGAGCCATGAACCAGCCGTCGCTTCGAAGCAGATGACCGCCCGCGATCTCCTGCGCCACCTGATCGTAGTACCTGGAGTCCATGATCGGCACGCGCGCGTACAGCGCGTCCGCGCTGTGCACGACGTAGACCAGCTTGAGCACGAGCGCCAGCCCGAACAGCATCAGCGGCCAGCGCGCGCCTTCGGCGAGTGCGCGGTCGGCGCGTTCGAGGCAGCGATCGACGGCGTCGAGCGTTCGCATCATTTCGACGGCAACGTAGCGTAAGCCCATGGCACGGGCAAACGAAATCCCTTGACCGGCCGCCGCCGCCCGCCTAGCCTCGCCTACTCGCGGCACGCGCTCACCACCAGACGCCCAGCCGGGAGACTCCAGCCCATGACGCTCCGGGACGAATTGCTCCAGCACCTGTTGTCTCATTCGTTCAAGACGGGCGAGTTCACCCTCGCTTCCGGCAGGACGAGCAACTATTACATCAACGGCAAGCTGACGACGCTGGATGCGCGGGGCGCGTATCTGGTCGGGCGGATGTTTCTCGCGATGATGGCGGACGACGTACCGGACGCCGTCGGCGGTCTCACACTCGGCGCCGACCCGATCGTCGGCGCGATGCTCTCGCTGGCGGGGCTCGAGGATCTTGCGCTGCGCGGATTCATCGTGCGCAAGCAGACCAAGGATCACGGCACCAAATCGCTGGTGGAAGGGTCGCTGCGCGAAGGCGACCGCGTGGTGATCGTGGAGGATGTGGTGACGACCGGCGGTTCGTCGCTACAGGCAATCGCGGCCGTGAAGGCGCTCGGGTGCGAGGTGCGCCGCGTGCTGGCAGTGGTGGACCGCGAAGAAGGCGGAAGCGCCGTGCTCGCAAAGGAAGGATGTCGACTGGAAGCGGTGTTCACCGCGAACGAACTGCTCGCCGCGGCTCCCCGGGGGCTTTCGGGACCGAAGGGCGACGCGTGAACGCGCGGCGGCCGTCACTCGATGAGGTGACCCGTCCGTCCGAGTAGTTTGCCCAGCACCAGCCCCCACATGGGCGCCGCGTAGGCCAGAGCCGCCGCCGAAATGATGGCGCCGGCCACCGGGATACCGCCAACCAGCGCGCGCAGGACCACGACCGGAAGGCCGATGGCCGCCACCAGGCCCACCGAATAGATGTACTCGTGCTCCATGCGGATGATGGTGCGCACCAGGCGCCGCGGGTCGAGCGTCTTCGCGACCGAACCGGTGAACCCTCCGATGGAGACCATCGCCGCGGGCAGATAGACCGCCGCGACGATGCCGGTCGCGACCAGCGCCACTGGACTTCGGGAGAGAAACACCCACAGCGATTCGCCACCACGGCCCTGCACCATCATGGCGAGTTTGGTGCCGCCGGCAATTACCACTCCCCACTGCACCACCACCACGCTCATCAGCAAGGCGGGCCGCAGGAGTTTGCGCAACGGGTCCGCGAACGAGCGATTCCACTCCGGGGGGCGCGCCGCGCCGCGGGCCGTGTACTCCATGATCTGAAACAGCCACAGCCACAGGAGCACGGCACCGATGAATCCGCCGAACGGCACCCACGTGAGCACGGCAAGCACCACCGCGGGCACCGCGACGTAGAGGGGCCCGCGGGCGAGCGGCATGGTAGCCAGTTCGGCCAGGTCGTCCCACGCGGGCTCGGGACGATCGAGATAACGAAACACTTTCTGTTCCGCTTTCGAGAAACGGCGCTTGACCTCCTGGGCCGCACCGGTGTGGTAGGGGTAGCGGTGCAGCACGGTCTGGAAGTGGGCCCGCGCCTCGTCGCGGTGTCCGAGCTGGGCGGCGAGAACACCCGCGTCGAGCTGGAACTCCAGTGTGTCGGGGGACTCGATCGCGCGTTCGAGGGCAGCCTTGTATTCATTTTCGACGCGCGCGCGCTCCTCGTCCACGGGCCCGGCGGAATTCGATCCTTGGGATGTCTCCGGGAGATACTCCGCGAACCGGGTCTCCCCCAGCACCGCCCACCGATCCTCGTCGGGAAGAAAGATGCGGACGGCGGCGGAAAGCTCGCCGCTGCGGCAGAGATCCTCGATCTCCTGCCAGGTCCACTGCTCTTCCCGCGTGGATCCTTCGCGTAGGACGTAGTAAAGGGTTGCGGTGGTCATAGGCTCGCCGAACAGCACGGCCCAGCCGCAGTGCACACCGTGTGCCAATCCGGGCCCGGGCCCGCAAATGCGAAGGGCCCGCCCATCGGGCGAGCCCTTCCTGAACTGAATCTGGCGAGGAACGCGAACTACACGGATGCGCTCTCGCGGCGCCGCATCCCCGCGTAGAGGCCGATCATCAGGAGACCGGTGCCGAGCAGCATCCAGGTCGACGGTTCGGGCGTCGCGTGCGCGCCCTCGAGGCCGGTGTCGCCACCGCGGGGGCGGGCCCCCGGGCGGCCGCCGACGCGCCTGTCGTCGAGACGCTCGTGCCATTCCATGATTCCGCCCCCGCCGTTGCCCCGTCGCGACCCGTTCGAGAACGAAGAGTTGGAGAAGGTGGCGCCGGCGCCCGTCGTGACGAGGAAGCCGCCGTTCGAGCCCGAGGAGGGCGCCGAACCGGCAAACGACCCGGACGCCGCGGCGTCGGTCTTGTCCGCGAGCGACGCGTTGAGCTGGTCCTGGACCGCGTTGACGCGGAGGTAGTCCGTGGACTCAATCCGCGCATGGGCGGTCGAGTTCGACGCCGACAATATGGACGCGGACGCCTGGGTCGACGCGACGACAGTCAAGGCCAATGCCGC
>Ga0210379_10000136_pt1 | contig 20046 bp, 22 predicted proteins | sample PLMedo_2_FD_155468 | JGI IMG/M metagenome (GOLD analysis project Ga0210379, IMG submission 155468) | Groundwater sediment microbial communities from an aquifer in East River, Colorado, USA - PLM4_32_coex redo | ecosystem: Environmental > Terrestrial > Soil > Riparian zone | place: USA: East... | reverse complement strand
GCGAGAAAGCAGAAGGGTCCGGGCGATTCCAGGATCGCGACCAGGTGAACGCCGACCCCGCCGATCGGGATTGCCAGCACCGGCGGAACCCACGATGGAGTTCCCAGCGACCGGCCCACGAGGTCGTCGCGTATCTCGTGGATCAAACGCTCCAGCAGCGTGATGTTCATGTTTGGATCGTGTGTCGGGGGCTGAAGGACGGCCGCATCGCACCGTTGCAGATTGACACGGCGCGAGCGTGGTCTATAGTATAGACCCTCGTCGTTGGTTTCAACCGGCGCGAAAGAAGCACGATGCTCGTCAGCATGACCGGATTCGGCCAGGCGATGGCCACCAATGGAGCGTCGACCGTCACGGTCGAGGTCCGTTCCGTCAACCATCGTTTCCTCGACCTCTCCTTCAAGCTTCCCCGGGTGCTCCAGAACCGCGAGTCGGAGATCAAGGAAATCGTGCGCGGGAAACTCGCGCGCGGGCGCGTAAGCCTGACCATCGCGGTCGAATCCACGATGGCCGGCCACGCGGTCACGATCAACGAGGTCGCGCTCGAGCAGTACTTGAACCAGCTGCAGCAGTTCGCGAAGAAGCGCGGGCTCGACCCGCACGTCAGCCTGGACGCACTCGTCCAGCTGCCCGAGGCCGTGATCGCGAAGGAGACGGAGCCGGGTGAAGATGAACTGTGGAAGCTGGTGGCCAAGAGCCTGTCGAGCGCGCTGGACCAGTGCGCCCGCATGCGCATCGACGAAGGGGCCGCGCTCGCGAAGGATCTTTCGGAGCGCATGCGCACCATCGATCGCACCGTCGGCGCCATCGAAAAGCTCGCACCCGAGATGGCGAGGAAGCAGGCGGAGGCGCTGCGCAAGCGCGTGGCGCAGCTCGCGGGTGACGTGGCGCTCAGCGAAGAGCGGCTGGCCACCGAGATCGTGTTGCTGGCGGATCGCTCGGATTTTACCGAAGAGCTGACGCGGCTTCGAAGCCACGAGGACCAGTTCAATCGGGCGCTCAAAGACGGCGGCGAAGTGTCGAAGAAACTGACGTACCTCCTGCAGGAAATGCACCGCGAAGCGTCGACGATCGGCGCCAAGGCCTCCGATTCCGAGGTCATCCAGCACGTCATCGTTCTCAAGGAAGAGACCGAGAAGCTCCGCGAGCAGGTCCAGAACCTGGAGTAGCGGCGTGCCGCGTTCGTCCCAGAGTTCGTTGTTCGTCGTCTCGGGCCCATCGGGAGTGGGGAAGACCACCCTGGTGAAGGGGCTGCTGGCGGCCGACCCGCTGCTCGCGCGGTCGGTTTCCACCACCACCCGCCCGCCCCGCACCGGGGAAGCCAACGGACGCGATTACTTCTTTGTGGATCGATCCGAGTTCGAGCGCATGAAGGTGCGCGAACTGATCGAATGGGCGGAAGTCCATGGGGAGCTTTACGGTACGCCGCGAGCCTTCGTCGAAAAGCAGCTCGCGGCGGGCCGCGACGTGGTGCTTAATATTGACATACAGGGGGGAGATCAGGTAAAAAGGACCTTTCCCGCCGCCGTCATGATCTTTATCTTGCCGCCAGCGCTCGCCAGCCTGGGAGAGCGACTGCGCGGCCGCGGGGACGTGTCGGCCGACGAGCTCGAGGTTCGGCTCACGAATGCCCGCGCGGAGATCGGCGCCAGCTCCCGTTATGACTACCTGGTGGTCAACGACGACTTGGTGCGTGCTGGCGCGGAACTCGAGGCCATCGTTACGGCCGAACGGTGCCGCCGGGATCGCAAGACCGCGGAGTTCATGTCGAAGCTGACCCGCTGAAAGCGGCGTCCAGTAGTGTTTTCAGTGAGGAGAAAGACATGTCGATCCCGATCGAGAAGCTCGTCATCATCGAAAAAATCACCGCCAGGATTCTCAACCGCTACGAAGCAGTGCGCGTCATGGCGCGCGAGGCGCGTCGTTTGAACTCGCTGGTGGTCCGGGGCGCGGAGCCCGAGCCGGACTTCAAGCCGACCTCCACCGCGGTTAAGCGGTTGATCAACGGCAAGATCACCTACACGTTCGTCGAGGAGACGACCGGCAGCGGCGACTTCTTCCAGGAGTCGTAGTCGCCAGGAGGTGTTTGATGTCTTTGCGGCGAGTTCCGCAGCGCGCATATAGATAGACGGCGCGCGAGGACTGTCTGAGCAAGCAAAGACATCAAACGCTTCGTTCATAGCCGTGAGCCTCACCGGAAAGAAGATTCTCCTCGGAGTCACCGGCGGGATCGCCGCCTACAAGGCCGTCTATCTGCTGCGCCTCCTGAAGCGCGCGGGCGCGGATGTCAAGGTCGTCATGACCGACGCCGCTACCGAGTTCGTCACCGCGCTCACCTTCGAATCCCTCTCCGAGCATCCCGTCCAGCTGCGCATGTTCGAGGGCGAGGGCAAGTCCGCCGGCGCCGTTTCCCCGATCGAGCACATCGACCTCGCCAAGTGGCCCGACCTGGTTGTGGTCGCGCCGTGCACCGCCAATACGCTCGCCAACCTTGCCCACGGCAAGGCGGATGACCTCCTCGCCACCATCGTGAGCGCGTACCGCGGACCGGTGATGCTGGCTCCCGCGATGAACGACGTCATGTGGGAGAACGAGGGAACGCAGGAGAACGTGCGCCTCCTCTCCGACCGGGGCTATCGCGTGGCGCCGCCGGAGAAGGGCGACCTCGCGTGCGGCTACGAAGCGACCGGCAGAATGGCGGAGCCGGAGACGATCTTCGCGGCGGTGCAGACGCTCCTGGACTCACCGTGGCGCGGTGTGCGGGTGCTGGTGAGCGTCGGCGGCACGGAAGAGGACATTGATCCTGCGCGCGTCGTCTCGAATCGGTCCAGCGGCAAGATGGGCTTCGCGATGGCGGAAGCGGCGCGTGACCTCGGTGCCGACGTCACCGTGGTGGCCGCGCGCACGTCGGTGGCGCCCCCGCACGGGGTTCGCATCACCCGCGTGCGAACCAGTGAGGAGATGTCGCGCGCGCTCAAAGACGCGTTCGCGAAGACAGACGTGCTGGTGATGGTGGCTGCGGTGAGCGACTTTCGTCCGGCAGCTCCGCTCGCGCAGAAAAAGAAATCGAGCGACACCTGGACGCTCGAGCTGGTGAAGACCGAGGATATTCTGGCCGCGCTCGGCGCCGAAAAAGGCAAGCGCGTGATCGTCGGCTTCGCGCTCGAGACCGACGACGCGGAACAGAACGCCCGCGCCAAGCTCGCGAAGAAGCAGTGCGACCTGGTGGTCTTGAACCGGCCCGACGCGGCCTTCGGTCGTGACACCAACGTGGTGACCGTCTATGACGCGAGCGGTGCCGTATACACGAACCCCACAGCCGAGAGCAAGCGCGAGCTGGCGAGGCGAATTCTGGAACTCGTCGCCAAGGGGCGTATTCTCCGCAACGTCTGATTCCTGCGCGATCGTCCCCCATGTTTCCGAGCCGGCTTGCCGACCGGCGCTGGAACCGCTAGTCTGCCTTCATGACCGACCGCACCGAGACCCGGCGAGGAGCAGTCTCAGCCCTGAAACGTCTTCAAGCGAAGGGTATGCGCTCCGTGTACCTGGAGGGCGCGACGGCGTCTCCTTCCCCGTCGGACCCGGCGATCGAGGTTCCTTCCCCCCGCGTGGCTGCGGAGCCGCCGGGCGCGTCCGCCGGCCTCGCCGTGCTGGCGAAGACCGTATCCGTGTGCACCCGTTGCGCGCTCCATCAGAGTCGAACCCAGACCGTCTTCGGCGTCGGCGCCCCCCACGCGAAACTCCTGTTCATCGGTGAGGCTCCCGGAGCCGACGAAGACGCGAAGGGCGAGCCGTTCGTCGGGCGCGCGGGTCAGCTGCTGAACAAGATCATCGTGGCGATGGGGATGAAGCGCGAAGAAGTCTACATCGCCAACGTGCTCAAATGCCGCCCGCCCCAGAATCGGGATCCGCTCCCGTCGGAAGTGGAGTGCTGCCAGGAGTACCTGCGCGCGCAGATCGCGCTGATCCAGCCCAAATACATTTGCGCGCTCGGCCGCATCGCCGCGCACTGGCTCTTGAAGACCGACGCACCGCTGGGTGCCATGCGCAGCGGACAATACCGCTACGAAGGGATCCCCGTGATCGTCACCTACCACCCGGCCGCGCTGCTTCGCAACCCCGCCTTCAAAGCACCCTGCTGGGAGGACATGAAGAAGCTGATGGCGCTGTTGAAAGAGGCGTGACCTCTGTCACGGAGTCACACCTCAAGGAGGAAATCTCATGGATATGCCGAAACCCACCGATCAACACCTCAAGCTCAAGAAGCTCGTCGGCCAGTGGCAGGGCGAGGAAATCATGCATCCCTCGGACTGGGACCCGAAGGGGGGAAAGGCGACTGGACGCATGAACACCCGCCAGGCACTGGACGGTTTCGCAGTCATTTACGACTACGAGCAGGAGCGCGCCGGCGCGATCACCTACGCGGGACACGCGGTGTACACCTACGACCCGAAAGAAGCCTGCTACATGCTGCACTGGTTCGACAGCATGGGTTCCCCGCCCGAAGTGTTCAGAGGCACCTTCGACGGAGACGTCCTGACGCTCGCGCACGACGGTCCCGGGATGCACGCGCGCATGACGCATGATTTCTCGAAAGAAAAGCGCATGATCTCGCGCATGGAGATGTCGCCGGACGGCAAGGAGTGGAAGACGCTGTTCGACGGGACGTACGACAGGAAATAAGGCTCCGCAGGCGAGGTGGCCGCATGAAAGAAGATTCGCCATGAGTCACTTGTGCAAATGTACGGCGGTCAAGGCGGGGTTATATCTCATTGTGTTGGCGGTCGTCCCACTGACTGCTTGCGGAGGGTCGGGAAGTGGTGGCAGCTCTGCACAAAGCGGAAGCATCTGCCGGTACACGGACAAAGCCGCCAACAGCCTTTCGAGAGTGCAAGATGCTCTGGCAGCCGCTAAATCTCACTTAGGCAGTTCCACGTTGCTCGGAGACGACATCCAGAAGGTGGCTGACTTGGCGAGAGACTTCGAGAGAAGCTCGGCCCCGCGGGAGCGGAAAAACTCAGTTTTTCCGCTGCCACCGCTCTCTCCGCGGCCGCTGGCCTCCTCGAAGAGTTCCGGGCCGGGGGCGATGGTCACGCTGCCGGTGCTCATTACCTGCGCGCTCTTGAGGATGCCGCTAATGAAATACACTTGGTTCGATCGAGCAACCGATGCTCCTGATCGGAGAGTGGACGAAGGCGTGCCCCCCGGCGTGCCCAACTTTGGCCTTAAAGGATGCGATGGCTCAACCGCAAGAGTTGATGTGATGCCAGGAAAACGATTCTATCGCATGCGAATGAACACAACTAGAAACGTAGTTCGTGCGATCTTCGCAGGCAACGAGCTCGAGGGCGCCAGAATGCACGCGAAGATGCTATTGGTTCCTATCGGAAACACACACACGGGCTCCGCGAATGACATCCCTGACTTTCTTGTTTCAAAGCAGATTGCACAACGCTTCTTGGACGTTGAGCCGCCGATATTCATGGTGATGCCGGAGTATGATCAAATCATCCGCGAAATCGAGAAGACCTACGTGTTGGGGTTGGATTTCTGCGCACTAGCTTCAGCGTGCGTTGCGATTGAACGAACACTTAACCTTGCCCGAATCAAATTGCATAAGCATCATCCCAAACTCAAGGACCACATTCGGGGGATCGTTACGACTTTTCCGAGAATGCACTGAGGTGCATTGGAGCGGCCTACAAGCTGTTGGGTATTTTCCTGGGATTTCCTGACGACCTCTTCAATACGAATCAGGGTTCGTTTGCCTGCAGCGATGTGACAGACCCTCGCTTCATTGAATTCTACGCGCCGGAACTCGAAGAAGTCGTCAACGAGCTAGACATTAGCTAAGGAACGGCTGCCAGGGTTATCCCCACCCCATCCACATCTTTCTCGCTTCGGCCACTTACGTGATTTCACCCGGTGAGGTAGAATCCCGCTCGGAGAACCACCATGGCTGAAACCATTCGCACCGTACAAGGACAACCGCCCGCGCCCGGGCGTGTCCCGCCGCAGTCCGTCGAAGCGGAAATGGCCGTGCTCGGCGCGGTGCTGCTCGACAACAACGCCTTCTCGATCGCGACCGAGAGCATCAGTTCGAACGCGTTCTATCGTAAACCGAACGCGGACATCTTCGCCGCGATGGAAGGACTCGCCGCGCGCGGCGAAGCGATCGATGTCGTCACCCTTTCCGAAGAAATGAAGTCGCGCGGGACGTATCAGTCCACGGGCGGCGCCGCGTATCTCACCCAGATCATGGACAGCGTGCACACGGCCGCGAACGTGGAGCACTACGCCAAGATCGTACTCGAGAAATTCGTGATGCGCCGCCTCATCACGATCTGCAGCGATGTGAGCACGCAGTGCTTCCAGGGAGAGCGCGAGGCCGCCGAGATTCTCGACGAGGCGGAGAAGCACATCTTCGAGATCGCGCAGCAGGGGATGTTCAAGGGCTTCGAGCCGATCGGCAAGATTCTCCGTGAGCACTTCAAGAACATCGAGGATCTCTACCAGAGCGGGAGCCACATCTCCGGCATGCCCTCGCCGTTCGAGGACCTCGACTCGCTGACCTCGGGCTTCCAGAAGTCGGACCTGATCATCGTGGCGGGTCGGCCCGGCATGGGGAAGACGTCGTTCGCGCTGAATCTCTGCCAGCACCTGGCGATCCGGCAGAAGACACCGGTCGGCATTTTTAGCCTGGAAATGTCGGCGGAGCAGCTGGTGACGCGACTGTTGTGCAGCGAGGCGCGCATCGACTCCAACAAGCTGCGGCGCGGCTACCTCAAAGCGAACGAGTACGCAGAACTCGCGATCGTGGCGGGTTACCTCGCCGAGGCGCCGATCTACATCGACGACTCGCCGGGCCTCTCGACGCTGGAGCTGCGCGCCAAGGCGCGTCGACTAAAGACCGAAGCGAACATCGGCATGCTGATGGTCGACTACCTCCAGCTGGTGAGCGTCCACGAGCGCACCGAGAACCGCCAGCAGCAGATCTCGCTCATCTCGCGCGGGATGAAGGCGCTCGCGAAGGAGTTGAACATTCCGGTGGTCGCGCTCTCGCAGCTCTCACGCGCGGTGGAATCGCGCGGCGGCGATAAGCGACCGTTGCTGTCGGACCTTCGTGAGTCGGGCTCAATAGAGCAGGATAGCGATCTCGTGTTGTTCCTGTACCGCCCCGAGGTCTACGAGGGCCCCGAGAGCGAGAACCGCGGCAAGGCGGAGCTGATCATCGGCAAGCAGCGCAACGGCCCGACTGGCACCGTGAATCTCACCTTTATCGATTCCTGCACCCGCTTCGAGCCGGCCGCATTCGGAGAATAGTAGAGCACAAGACTGGCATGTCGACTCTGCGAAACGCGTTTCAAGCCGTCGGAATCTCGGTCCTGGATTTTTTTCGCGACGTCGGCGGGTCGTCGATCATGCTCGTCCGCATCTTCGCGAGGCTCAAGGAACTCCCGCGAACCGCCCGCCAGACTCTGCTGCAGATGGAGCTCGTCGGCATCGGCTCCATCCCACTCGTCATTGTCACCTCGATCTTCATCGGCGCGGTCGCCGCCGTGCAGGCCGCCTACCAGTTTCAGGACTACGTCCCGATGGTCTTTCTGGGCACCGTGGTCGGGAAGTCCGTGATCCTCGAGCTCGGGCCCGTACTCACCGCGCTGGTGGTGGGCGGCCGCGTCAGCGCGTCCATCGCGGCCGAGCTTGGCACGATGAAGGTGACGGAACAGATCGACGCGATGGAGCTCCTCGCCATCGACCCGATGCGCTACCTGGTGATGCCGCGGGTGGTGGCGTGCGTGGTGATGCTGCCGGTGCTCACGATCTTCTCCGACCTCCTCGCCATTCTCGGCGGCATGGTGGTCGCGCAGGCGTCCATCGGCGTGAGCATGGCGACGTTCGTCGAGGGATTGCGGATGTTCTTCTACGTGGACGACGTCATCAGCGGCATCCTGAAGGCAGCGACGTTCGGGGGCATCATCGGCCTGATGGGATGTTATAACGGGTTTCGGACCTACGGAGGCGCGCAAGGGGTCGGCAAGTCGACGATGCATGCCGTCGTCACCAGCTGCACCTGCATTCTGATCACCAACTACTTCCTCGCCTCGGTGCTTTTCCGGGTCATCTTCTACAAGGGCGATTGACGGGCGCCACCTGTCTGTTGCGGATAGGCCGTGCTAGAATGCGGCTGGTATGATCTCCATCGAATGCCACAATGTCTGGAAGAGCTTTGCGCGCAAGGTCGTCTTGCGCGGAGTGAATCTTGCCGTTCGTCCGGGCGAGACCATCGTGATCATGGGGCAGAGCGGCTCGGGAAAGAGCGTGCTCCTCAAGCATATCGTCGGCCTGCTGGTGCCGGACCGCGGCCGGGTGCTGGTCGACGGTGTGGACGTGGCCCGGTTGAGCCGTGGAAAACTGTTCGGGCTGCGAATGCGCTTTGGTATGGTGTTCCAGGGCTCCGCGTTGTTCGACTCGCTGTCGGTCGAAGAGAACGTCGGTCTCGCCATGCGCGAGCATACCCAGTTCGAAGACGAAGAGATCCGGCGGATCTGCAGAGAGAAGCTCCACATGGTCGGTCTCGACGCGGTCGGTGACAAGTACCCCGCGGAGCTATCGGGCGGCATGAAGAAGCGCGTGGGCTTCGCGCGGGCGATCGCGATGAATCCACATTGCGTGCTCTACGACGAGCCGACCACCGGCCTCGACCCGATCATGTCGGACGTGATCAACAACCTGATCATCAAGCTGGCTCGCGAGCTCAAGATCACCAGCGTGGTCGTCACCCACGACCTGGCAAGCGCCTACAAGGTGGCGGATCGGATCGCCATGTTGCACGAAGGCGTCATCGTCTTCGAGGGCACGCCCGACGAGGTGAAGAGCACCGACCATGCCCTGGTCCGCCAGTTCGTCGAAGGGCGCGCGGAGGGACCGATCGCCGTCAGGAGCTCCGAATGAGCAGCCGTGGCATCGAGATTCGCGTGGGAGCCGTGGTCGTGCTGGCGGCGCTGGTGGCCGTGATCGGCACGATGTGGTTCCAGAAATTCCAGCTGGCCGAGAAACGCTATCACTTCTTTGTCCGCTTCAGCGAGGTCGGCGGTCTCGTCGTCGGCGACCCCATCTACATCAACGGCGTCGAGCGCGGCCGGGTCGAAGCCATCTACCTCGAACCCGACCATGTGGTCGTCAACATGGGGGTTCGGGTAGGGGTTGCGATCCCGCACGACTCGCGGGTGGCCTTGAATAGCCTGGGCATCATGGGCGAACGAGTGGTCGCAATCCGGCAGGGGGTGTCGACCGAGGCCATTGCCCCCGGCGACACGCTGGTCGGTGAGTTCATGATGGGGTTGTCGGAAGTCATGGGTACCGCCGGCGACGTGCTGGTCGATGTCAAGGCGACGACGAGCCAGCTGCGGGATATCGCCGAAACCCTCGGCGCGGATGGGAAGCTGCGCGAGGGCGTGGACGACTTCGCGGCAACGAGCCGGAACCTGCGCGGGATGACCGAGGGCAACCGCGGTCGCCTCGACCGCGCCATCGTGCGCTTCGAACGCTCCTCCACCATGCTCGATAGCCTGCTGACCAAGCACTATGCCGGGCTCGACTCGTCGTTCGCCGCGCTCGGGCGCAGCGGCGGCCGCGCCGAAATCGCGGTCGACAATCTCGCCGCGGTGTCCGGCGACTTGAGGGAAATCACGACGAAACTCCGCGCGGGCGAAGGCTCCGCCGGCCGGCTCCTCAACGACGACACCTTCGTGCTCCGCATGGAGAAGACGCTCGCGGACCTCGATTCGTTGATCCAGGACCTCCAAAAGAATCCCGGACGCTATGTAAAATTTAGCCTGTTCTAGCGTGCTATGATGGGCCCCGCCATGGTTGTTACCGCGCTCATCATGGCCGGCGGTACCGGCGAGCGATTCAAGGGCGGCGTGCCCAAACAGCTTGCACCCATCAACGGACGCGCGATGATCGCGTGGTCGACGCGCGTGCTCGCGGAGTCGCCGCGCATCGACGCGCTGATCGTGGTGACGGCGGCGGGGACGGAGAAGGAAGTGCGCGCGTCGCTCCCGGCAGAGGCGGTCGGGAAGGTGCGCGCCGTGATCGCGGGCGGCGAGACGCGGCAGGAGTCCGCGTTCAACGGCTTGAAGGGCCTGCCCAGCGAGACCACGCACGTGCTCATCCACGACGCCGCGCGCCCGTGTCTCTCGGGATCGCTTCGGGACCGCGTGCTGGACGCTCTCGCCGCGCACGACGCGGTGGTGCCCGCCGTACCAGCCACGGACACGTTGATTCGAGAAGAGGACGGCCGCGTGGACGCGGTGCTCGATCGCGTGTACGTTTCCGGGGTGCAGACGCCGCAGGCGTTTCGCGCGGACTTGATTCTGCGCGCGCACCGGGAGGCGGCAGCGCGGGGCTTCAAGTCGAGCGACGACGGCTCGCTGGTGCTGGCGCTCAAGGAACCTGTGTTCACGGTGGCGGGCGAGCGCACCAACATCAAGGTGACGTTCGCGGAAGATCTGCGGCTGGCGGAGGTGATCCTCCAGAACGGAGTGGCGGCATGATTCGAACCGGAATCGGATACGACGTGCACGCGGTGGCGGCCGATCGCCCGCTGCTGCTCGGCTGCGTCCTCATCGACGACGCGCCAGCGGGGCTCTCCGGGCATTCGGACGCCGACGTCGTCAGCCATGCGATATGCGATGCGATCCTCGGGGCGGCGGCGATGGGGGACATCGGCGAACATTTTCCCGACTCCGACGAACAGTGGAAAAACGCCCCCGGCGGCGAGTTCCTCTCACAGGTCGCCGCGATGGTCCGCCAGAACGGGTACGCGGTTGTGAACGTCGATTGCACGGTGCTCTGCGACGTGGTGCGGCTCGGCGGGCGCAAGCGCGACATGAGAGCCGCGATCGCCCAACACCTGGGTCTCGATACCCGACAGGTGAACGTCAAGGCCACAACCTTCGAAGGCAAAGGGGCGATCGGGCGCGGCGAGGCGATCGCGTGCGAGGCGATCGCGACGCTCGAGTCGTCGACGGTCCGCATGGGCGAGTGGCGCGAAAGCGCGCTGTGAGGCTTCTGACCAATGAGCGCCGTGTCGGCCCTGCGCCCGCTCGCGCATCGGTTGGTGGACGTCTAGAATCTGAAGACACATGCCCACACTCAAGAATGTGAGAGTTCGTTTCGCGCCCAGTCCGACGGGATATCTACACGTCGGCGGCGCGCGCACAGCCATTTTCAACTACCTTTTTGCGCGTCACCACGGGGGCACGTTCATCGTGCGCATCGAGGACACGGACGTGGAGCGCAGCACGCTCACGAGCGAGCAAACTCTGCTGGAGGACCTGCGCTGGCTCGGTCTCCAGTGGGACGAGGGCCCGGACGCCGGCGGGTCGCACGGACCCTATCGTCAGTCGGAGAGACTCGCACTCTACCGGGAGGTGACCGACAGGCTCATCGCCTCGAAGCTCGCGTACCCATGTTTTTGCACCGAGAACGAGCTCGAGCTCAAGCGCGAGGAAGCGATCGCGGCCAGCCGGCCGTCGCACTACGACGGCACATGCAGCCGCCTGTCCTCCGCGGAGGTGGCCGCGCGCCGGGCGAAGGGTATCCCGGGGGCGGTCCGCTTCCGCGTCGGCGAGGGCGTGGTGCGCTTCGAAGACGCCGTGCGCGGCACCATGGAGCTTCCGCACGAGATGGTCGGCGACTGGGTCATCCTGCGCTCGAATGGACTTCCCACCTACAACTTTGCGGCGGCGGTGGACGACGCGCGCATGCAGATCTCGCACGTCATCCGCGGCGAGGAACACTTGTCGAACACGCTGCGCCAGATCATGATCTACGACGCGCTCGGCGCGATCCACCCGGTGTTCGCGCACGTGCCGCTGATTCTCGCGGAGGATCGTTCGAAGCTGTCGAAGCGGCACGGGGCAAGCTCGGTGGAGGACCTGCGCTCGTCGGGCTATCTCCCCGACGCGGCGCTCAACTACCTGCTCCTGCTCGGCTGGTCGCACCCCCAGAGCCTGGAGGTGATGCCGCGCGAGGAGATGATCAAGAGTTTCGGCATCGAGCGCATCGGCAAAGCGGCCGCGGTCTACGACAAGAAGAAGCTCCTGTGGATGAACGGGCAATACATCCGTAAACTCGACCTCGACACATTGTGCGCGCTGGTCGAACCGTTTATGCCCGAGGGCTTGCGCGTGCACTACAGCGATGCGCTGCGGCGCGAGATCGTGGCGATACTGCAGGACAGTATCGACACCTTGAGCGACTTTCCGCACCGCGCGCGCATCTTCGATGCCACGATCGAGCCCGACGACGAGACGCGTGCCCTGCTGTCGAGCGACGCAGCCAGGCACGTGTTGACCGGCATGACACGCCGGCTCAGGGAATTCGACGGACCGCTCACGCCCGAGGCGTTCAAAGCCATGATCCTGTCGACCGGTCAGGATACCGGGCTCAAGGGCAAGGACCTGTACTTCCCGATTCGCGGCGCGATGACGGGATCGGTACACGGGCCGGACCTGACGCGCGTCGCGGCGGTCAAGGGAAGGGACGCGGTGACGCGTCTGCTGGAGGTGGCGAGTCGATGAAACGATGGATGTTGTCAGGCTTGTTGCTTGCGGTGGTGGCGGGTACTGCGGTCGCGAACGACACCTGGCTTTTCGCCGACGCTCCCGTTCTGCGCTCCGGTCAGCCGTTGGAGCTCCGCGCCACCACCGGCGCGACCTTCCCGATGTTCGGACTGGCACCGGACCCCTCCGGGGTGGCACGCGCCGGCTGGCGCACCGGCAGCCAGCGCGGCGAGATTGCATCCTTCGAAAAAGAGGAATCGACGATCGTGGCGCGCGGCCGACCGCTGGCCGAGGGCGTCGCGGTCGCGTGGCTCGACTTCCGCCCGCGGGAGGTCGAGCTCGGCGCGAAAGAAGTCGCGCACTACTTCGACGAGATCGGGGCCTCGGAGTCGCTGCGGCAGGCGTGGGCGAGCGCCGGTCCGGACGCGACGTTCCACGAGACCCGCACCATGCACGCGAAGACGTTCGTTCGCGTGGGCGACGCCCCCGCCGATCGCACGTGCCTCGAGGCGGTGGGCCCCGCCGTCGAGTTCCTGCCCGACCGCGACCCGACGTCGCTGGCGGCGGGCGCTACCCTGGGCGTCAAGGTCATGAAGAAGGGAAACGAGCTCGAGGGCTTTGCGGTCGGGGTGGTGTGCGGAGCGGATGGGTCGACGACGCAGCAGCGAACTAATAAGGCGGGTTACGTTCAGATCGTCATCCGCCACGGCGGGTGGTGGCTCATTCGCGGCACCGAACTCCGCCGCAACGCCGACGGAACCTGGGACAGCGACGTCAGCACGATGACATTCTACGCAGGAGGCAACCGATGAGACGTGCATGGACTATGACCGCCGGGATATTGTTGCTCGCCGTGGGGGCCGCATTCGCGCAGGCGCAGGCGCCTTCCGCGGAAGCAGTCGCCGCCATGGCGAAGTTGAAGTTCCTGGTCGGTTCGTGGAAGGGCGACGCGGTCATGACGATGGGGCCTGGCGCCGCGGAGGAAGTGGCGCAGACCGAAATGGTGGAGTCGCGGCTCGACGGCCTCCTGCTCGTGGTCGAAGGCGTCGGCACCAGCAAGCGCCCATCCCAGGCGGTCGTGCACCACGCCGTCGCGCTGATCTCCTACGACGTCGCCGCGAAGCAGTATCGAGTGGTCGCGTACCGGCAGGACGGGCAGTCGGTGGTGGCGACGGCGAAGTTCCTCGACGACGGGGCGTTCCAGTGGGGTTTCGACATGCCCGGTCGAAGCATTCGCTACACCGTCACGGACGCCAAGGGCGAGTGGCACGAGATCGGCGAATACTCGGCCGACGGGAAGACCTGGACGCAGTTTCTTGAACTGCAACTCAAGCGCACGTCGTAGGGGCCGCGGCGTCCGGTGACCCGCCCGGCTTCCGACGTCGTTGTGCTCTTCGCCGCGCGCGGGGCGCGGCTGTTCGCCTACGGGTTCCTCTCCGTTGTCCTCGCGCTCTATCTGGACGCAGTCGGCTTGAGCGCGCGTGCGATCGGCCTGGTGCTGACGCTCGCCCTTGCGGGGGACGCGGCCGTCTCTCTCCTGATCACCACCTCCGCGGATCGACTCGGCCGCCGGCGCATGCTGATCGCGGGCGCGGCGCTGATGGCCGTGGGCGGCATCGCATTCGCGTCCACCGAGAGTGCGCTGTGGATCGCGGTCATCGCAACGATCGGCGTCTTCAGCCCGAGCGGCCACGAGGTGGGGCCGTTTCTTTCGATCGAACAGGCGTCGTTGTCGCAGCTCGTGCGGTCGGATCGGCGCACGCATGTGTTCGCGCGCTACGTACTGGTGGGTGCGTTCGCCACCGCGGCCGGAGCGCTGGCGGGAGGTGTGGCGGCGGACGCATTGCAGCGACGCGGCATGGGCGCGTTGGGCTCGTACCGGGTGCTGTTGTGGGCGTATGCGGCGTTCGGGCTCCTGTTGCTGGGGATGTTCCTGCGGCTGTCGCCCGATATCGAGACACGGTCGCCGGCGCGCGCCGGGTCGCGCTTCGGGCTCCACCGCTCGCGCCGTCCGGTGCTGCGGCTCTCGGCTCTGTTTGCCCTCGACTCGTTCGGCGGCGGTTTTGTCATTCAAAGCCTGATGGCGCTGTGGTTCCACCGGCGCTTCGGTTTCGACCTGGCCTCGCTCGGCGCGCTGTTCTTTGCCGCGAATCTGGTGGCAGGCGTCTCCGCGCTGTTCGCCGCGCGTATCGCCGCGCGCATTGGGCTGGTGAACACCATGGTCGTGACCCACCTGCCGTCGAACGTCCTCCTGTGCGCGGTCCCGCTCATGCCGTCGGCCGGGCTCGCCGTCGGGGTGCTGCTGGTCCGATTCTGCATTTCGCAGATGGACGTGCCGACGCGCCAGTCGTACACGATGGCGATCGTCGACCCCGATGAGCGTTCGGCGGCGGCCGGGATCACCGGCATCGCGCGGTCGGTCGGCGCTTCGATTTCTCCCGCGATGAGCGGCGTGTTGATGGGAACCCCGGCGCTCGCGGGGGTGCCCTTCTTCATCGCGGGAGGGCTGAAGATCGTCTACGATCTGCTGGTCTACCGCGGATTCCGGTCCGTGAAACCCCCCGAGGAGTAGCCGCCGCCGTGCCCGAAGCATCCGCTTTCATGCTGTTCGTGCTCGCGTCCCTCGCGCTCCTGATCGTGCCAGGGCCGGCCGTCGTCTACATCGTCGCGCGCAGCATCGATCAAGGCCGGTGGGCGGGGATCGTCTCCGCGCTCGGGCTCGCGGCGGGGAGCGTCGTCCTCGTGGTCGCGGCGACCTTCGGCGTGTCGGCGATTCTCACCACCTCGCCGCGGGCGTTCGATGTGCTGCGCTACGGGGGTGGGGCCTACCTCGCGCTGCTGGGCATTCGCACGCTGGCGTCGAGGGACCGTCGTTTCGACGACGCGGCCCCGGAGCCTGTTCCCCTGCGCCGGGTGTGCGCCGAGGGAATCGTAGTCAACTTGCTCAACCCCAAGACCGCGCTTTTTTTCTTCGCGTTTCTGCCGCAATTCGTCAACCCGTCGGGAAAAGTCCGCCTCCAGATCGCCTTGCTTGGCCTGACGTTCAGCCTGATGGGAGTCGTGACCGACAGCGTCTATGCGACCGTGGCCGGTGCCGTCGCGGGGCGGTTGCGCAACGATCGGAGCCTTCCGAGGCTGCGTCGAATTGTCGCCGGGTCGGTATACGTGGGCCTGGCCGTCCTGGCGGTGGTCGCGCACCCAACAAAACAGTAGACGCCCCGGGCTGGCTTGCGCATGATAGGCGCCGTCAATTGGCACCCGCCCGCCGGAGCCCTGGACGCGCGCTCACCTGAGAAATGCGAACCGGCGTCGAGGATCGGGTGTGACGAAGGATCGTCCGTCGTTTGCGCGAAGATGGGGGCTCGATGAGGGCGCGCGGCGACGTTGATTGAAGAGTAACCGCGCGGTCGCGAAGGACCGTGTGCGAAGGAGACGAAATGTCGATGAATTCGATGACGCTGCGGTGGCGGATGGTGGCAGTGTGCACGCTGACGGTGCTGGCGATGCTCACTCTGCTCGGCGGTTGCAGCAAGAAGGCAGAGCAGGCCGAGACGACCACGGAGGAAGTCCCCGCGGCGGAGTCCGCGTCTCCGATGGCCGGCACGTATGCGGCCGATTTGATGGCGGCCGACGCGGCGACGCACAGGGTCACCCTGACCTTGAACGCCGACAACACCGCCGTGATGAGCATGGACATGGGCGCCGGTCAGCCCGCGATGGTGGAGAACGGGACCTGGGCCATGGGCGCGGGAGCGAACCTGGTCGACGTTTCGTTCCAGAAGGCGATGGCGGACACGACCATGACCGTGATGTTGAACTTCGCGGCCATAGGCGACACGCTTTCGATGACCAACGCGGCGGCAGCGGGCTTCGGGGCGAGCGTGACGATGATCAAGCAACACGCCGGCGAAGAGGGGCATACTCACTAGCCGAAACGGCGAGTTGACACCTAACCGGGCCCGCCGACACCGAGCAATTCGCGTGACGGCGGGCCCGCTGTTTCAGGAGCAACGTGGCTGGATACACCGTTCTGGTTCTCGCCGGCGGAGACTCCGCGGAGCGAGACGTGTCCCTGTCGAGCGCCCGCGGCATCGCGGCGGCGCTTCGCGACGCGGGACACCGGGTGCTAATCGCGGACCCCGCGCGGCCGGAGGTCGCCCCGACCGACTACGACGAAGCGATCTTCGGCAAAGGCACGATCCCGGCGGAACCGCCGCCGGTCGGCGCGGACGTCCACACCGCGCGCGCGGCGTTCGTGAAGATCCTGGCCCAGCGCGACGCGTTCAAGATCGACGTGGTCTTCAACGGGCTCCACGGCGGCGCGGGCGAGGATGGCACCGTGCAGGCGGTGCTCGAGTATCTGGGCGTTCCGTACACGGGGAGCGGCCCGGCGGCGAGCGCCTTTGCCATGGACAAGCAGCGCGCGAAGGTCCTCTGCGCGGCCGCCGGCGTGCCGGTCCCTCCCGGGCTCCACCTCGAACGCTCCGCGCTCGGCGTCGGCACCCTCGAGCAGCAGGTTCGCGAGCACGTCGGACTCCCGGCGGTGGTGAAACCGAACGCGCAGGGGTCGAGTGTCGGGCTCACGGTCGTCCGGTCATTCGGCGAGATCGACGCGGCGGCCCGCGCTGCGTTCGAGGTGGACCGGTCGGTCTTGATCGAGCGCTTCGTCGAGGGGCGAGAGTTGACGCACGCGGTGCTCGAGGGCGGGCCCGAGCTCCCGGTGCTGGAGATTCGTCCGAAGTCGGGTCTGTACGACTACTTCCACAAGTACCAGTCGGGCAATACCGAATACCTGGTTCCCGCGCCCGTCGACGCGAACGTCGCACGGCGGGTTGTGGAGTCGTCGCAGCGCGCGTTCGCGGCGCTGGGACTTTCGATCTACGCGCGCATGGACTACCGGCTCGACCCGACGGGTGCCCACTTCATGCTCGAGGCGAATACGCTGCCAGGCATGACCTCGTTGAGTCTGGTTCCGAAATCAGCCGCCGCGGTTGGCATCTCCTACACGGAGCTGTGCGACCGCATCGTGCGCCGCTCCCTCGCTCGCTTCAGTTGAACTTCCGCTGCCGGGACCAGCCGCCGTGGGCTGTTGGCCGACAGGACCCGCGGTAGCTCCTTACTTCGGACACCTCGGCCTGCTATAGTCTCCCGCCATGGCGCTACGCGTCTACGATACCCTCCGGCAGGAGAAGTCCGACTTTGTGCCCGTCCATCCTGGCAAAGTCGGCATGTACGTCTGCGGCATGACCGTGCAGGACAAGCCGCACATGGGGCATATGCTGGCATTCGTTTCCGGCGACATGATTCGACGGTACCTCGAATACCGGGGATACGAGGTCACCTACGTCCAGAACTTCACCGATATCGACGACAAGATCATCGACCGGGCGAACCAGGAGGGCGTCGACTACCGGACGGTGGTCGAACGAAACATCGAGGCCTACCACCGCATCGCGAAAGCCGTGAACATCAAGCCCGCGACGCTCTACCCGTACGCCACCCACCACATTGCCGAGATCCTGGCGATGGTTCAGGCGTTGATTGCGAAGGGCCACGCCTATGCCGCCGGGGGCGACGTCTACTTTCGGGTGCGCACCAAAAAGGACTACGGGAAGCTCTCCAAGCGCGACATCGACGACCTGATCTCCGGCGCGCGCGTGGAAATCGGTGAAACCAAGGAAGACCCGCTCGACTTTGCCCTCTGGAAAGCCTCCAAACCAGGCGAGCCGGCGTGGGACAGCCCGTGGGGACCCGGACGGCCGGGCTGGCACATCGAGTGTTCGGCCATGGCCACCAAGTATCTCGGCGATACCCTCGACTTTCACGGGGGTGGGGAGGATCTGATCTTCCCCCACCACGAAAACGAGCTCGCGCAGAGCGAATGTGCGACCGGCCACGAGTTCGTCCGCCACTGGATGCATAATGGACTCTTGAACTTGCGCGGACAGAAGATGTCGAAGTCCACCGGGCATTTCTTCGCCATGGAGGATGTGCTGCGCGAGTTCGACGGCCAGGTGGTCCGGTTCTATCTCCTCTCAACTCACTTCCGCTCGCAGATGGAGTACTCACGCGAGCGCCTCGAGAACGCCCGCAAGGCGTTCGATCGCCTCGCGAACGCGTGTCGGTCGATAGACGAGCTGCGCACCCGGCTGGGTGCGGGACCATCGGTCACCACACCGGCGGGCCGGCAGCTGAAGGAAGCCGCCGAATCGGCCCGGACCCATTTCCTCGCCGCCATGGACGACGACTTCAACAGCGCGGGTGCGATAGGCTATCTATTTGAATTAGTAAAGACTTACAACATTCTTCTGGATGAGCACGCCGAGGCCGTTTCCCGATCGCGCGAGGGGCTCGAGGCGACCTGGTCGGCGCTCGAGCTGTTCGACCAGGTCCTCGGGCTCTTTCGGGATGGGCTCCCCCGGGCGGATGAAGTGGTCCCCGCCGAGGTGCTCGCGATGGTCGAAGAAAGGATAAACGCCAAGAAAACAAAGGACTTCCAGCGCGCGGACGACCTGCGCAACCGGATCCTGACGGCCGGCTACCTCATCGAGGACACGGCCGGCGGCGCGCGAGTTCGCAGGAAGTAAGACGGCGGGTTACCCGACCCGCGCAAAGTTCTCCACAAAAACGCTTGACGGATTGACACCCGCGAGCGGTGTGGTATTTTATGCCTTGACACTATCGGCGCCGGTTTCGTATCGTCACCGGTCTCTACCTGTAAATTTTGTTTGGGGTTACTGGGTTCGAGCTGGCGTAGCTCAACGGTAGAGCACCTCATTTGTAATGAGGTGGTTGGGGGTTCAATTCCCTTCGCCAGCTCCAGGATTGCGTGCGTCGCGACCGCGCGAAATCGTCGAGTCTCCACACAGCTTTAAGTGCGTACTTAACGCCAGTGACGAGGAGCAGCGAGACGCATCGTCGTGGGTTCCACGAGGACCTCTCGCGCCGGCTGGTGAATTCATCTACGCGGGGCGCGTGTCCCCACTGCAGAACACTAGCAATCGAGTTCGGGGGAGGTTCCCGAGCGGCCAAAGGGAACAGACTGTAAATCTGTCGGCGTACGCCTTCGGAGGTTCGAATCCTCCCCTCCCCACCACATGGTGTGTTGGACGAGTTGGGCGGGAATAGCTCAGTTGGCTAGAGCATCAGCCTTCCAAGCTGAGGGTCGCGGGTTCGAATCCCGTTTCCCGCTCCAGGAAACGAGCGCAATCGCTCGCAAAACCAGACGGTCGCGCCCTCGTAGCTCAGGCGGTAGAGCATTTGCATGGTAAGCAAAAGGTCACCGGTTCAAATCCGGTCGAGGGCTCCAGTTCATAAGAGACCACCGCGAATCGGAATCTAGAGGAAAGGAACGGATCGATGTCCAGGGAGAAGTTTCAACGGACGAAGCCGCACGTGAACGTGGGGACGATCGGGCACGTGGATCACGGCAAGACGACGCTGACGGCGGCGATCACGAAGGTGTTGGCGCGGA
>Ga0210379_10000135_pt1 | contig 20072 bp, 17 predicted proteins | sample PLMedo_2_FD_155468 | JGI IMG/M metagenome (GOLD analysis project Ga0210379, IMG submission 155468) | Groundwater sediment microbial communities from an aquifer in East River, Colorado, USA - PLM4_32_coex redo | ecosystem: Environmental > Terrestrial > Soil > Riparian zone | place: USA: East... | reverse complement strand
GACCCCTGCCGCGAAAGGACCGCAGAACCCCGCAGTCCGCACCGAGCAAGGAAACAATGCCACGCGTCCGGTCGCCGGCGCGAACAGCTTCACGGAAGGCGAAGCGAAATCTCGCATCGAGGCGCGCGGGTACGCGAACATCACGGAACTGAAGAAGGACGATATGGGAATCTGGCGCGGCAAGGCGCAGCAGAACGGACGCAGCGTGACTGTTGCGCTGGACTACCAGGGCAACGTTTTCGGCGATCCGTCGTAACCGCGTCGCTCAAGCACATATGAAGGAAGGATACGCTCCATGACCGTAACGATTTCCCGACTCTATGACGACCCCATCGCGGCCCAACAGGGGGTGAGGGATCTCGAAGCTGCCGGCATTCCCTCGCGCGACATCAGCATCGTCGCGAGCAATGCCGATGACTGGTATCGCGGCGACTCGAAAATGAAACGCAAGGTGGACCGCGACCACGACGGTAAGGATGACCGCGCGGAAGGTGCTGCTGCGGGCGCAGGCATCGGCGCAGCGCTCGGCGGCGCGGCCGGCGTTCTTGCCGGGCTCGGCATCATGGCAATCCCAGGCCTCGGTCCAGTGGTTGCGGCCGGTTGGCTCGCTGCAGCCGCAACCGGAGCCGTGGCCGGCGGAGCCACCGGCGGCATCATCGGCGCGCTGACGCAATCCGGCGTGTCGAAGTCCGACGCCGAGATCTATGCGGAGGGCGTCCGCCGCGGCGGCACGCTGGTCACAGCCAAGTGCCGGGATGGCGATCGCGTACGCTGCGAGGCCATCATGGATCAGGCCGCGATCAACATCCGCGAACGCGAAGACGCGTGGCGCGATGCGGGCTGGACCGGCTACGATCCGACCGCGAGGCCTTATACGGCCGAGCAAATCCGCATCGAACGCGAGACCTATCGCGAACCTCCGATGCGCTGAATGTTAGTAGCGGTTGCGCGCATAATGTGACAAAGCCGGCATCGCACTAGCGATGCCGGCTTTGCTGCAAGAACAAGTGACGCTAGTTGACGCGCGTGAAGCGTCCGAGGCGGCAGACGCTGCCTACCGGCGTCGTGATTGTCTGCGAGTTCGCACAGATCCAATCCGTGTGCGACTTCTGCACATAGCCACCGCCCGACCAGATCAGGTCGGGGCACGGATAGGCGAGATCGTTGCGCCACACATCGCCGTTGCGCATGCGATAGATGATGGTGCGCGCATCGGTTGGCCGGGTCGTCAGAATCTCGGTTACGTTAAGGCAGACATTTGGGCCCGGAGCCTGAGCGTTCACAGTGGAAGGCGTCGAGAGCGCGATCATCATGGCCGAGCCGGCCAGGAGAGCGAACCCGTAAAAAGCATGTCTTGAGTTCTTCATAAGGTCTCCAATTGCTACGCCCGCCTTGCGGGGCCCCCCCTCGCAATTACCAGCAGTGTAGCACAGCTCGGCGGGCAATGTCTTAAACCGGCACGGCGCTTGGTGCAGCTGTCAAAGTAAACCGGCGTTAGCAAATGCAGCGACGCGAAACCCGCAATCCGCTGACACCGTTGCCATTTCAGCGCGGACGGCGTGAACGCTTGTTTGAATGGCAAGGTTTCTGCCACTTGGGTAAAGTGCCGCGAACGCCTAAAAACGGCGTCTAGAATCAACCACGAATGGAGGAACGGCAATGCGTCCAAAGTCCCACAGAAAAGCGCTGATTCGGGAAAGCAATGGTCCGGACCGGCGTGCCGTATTGGCGGGGCTCGGTGTCGCGGCGGCGGCCACGGCAATGACAGCGACGCCGACGGCAGCAGACGCTCAGCCCGCGGTCTCAACGGACACGTTTTGGAACCAGCGCTACGAAGCCATGAAAGGCAACGTGAAGCTGCAGCTGTATCGCCGCAGGCTGAAGGCGCCCGTCGCCGGCCAGGCACCGCTTCCCGTTCTCTTCCTGGTGCATGGCTCGTCGATGTCGGCGATGCCGACATTCGACCTCACCGTTCCGGGTGCGGGCGAATATTCGATGTTCAACGTCTTTGCGAAGCTGGGCTATGACGTCTGGGCCATCGACTTCGAAGGCTATGGCCGTTCGAGCGTCACCCCCGGCTGGTCCGACATCAAGAGCGGCGTCGCCGATCTGGCAGCGATGGCTGCCGTCGTCCAGAAGGAAACCAGCGTGCAGCGGTACCACATGATTGGCGAGTCGTCGGGCGCGCTTCGCGTGGCCGGGTTCGCCGCCGAGCATCCGGAGCGCGTCGGCCGTCTGGTCTTCAGTGCGTATACCTACACCGGCAAGGACTCGCCCACGCTGACCGAACGCGCGAAGGGACTGGAGTTCTATCGCACGCACAACCGCCGGCCGCGGCCGAAGGAGATGCTGGAATCGATCTTCACGCGCGACAAGGCCGGCACATCCGATCCCAGGACCGCAGCTGCTCTCGTCGCGGCGGAGCTTCCGTTCGGCGACTCGGTGCCAACGGGAACGTATCTCGACATGACCTCGAAGCTGCCGATCATCGAAGCCAAGGCCATCAAGGCTCCGGTTCTTGTCATCCGCGGCCAGCATGACGGCATCGCGACGGAAGCGGACTTGCTGGACTTCTACAACCAGCTGCCGAATCCGGATCGCCAATTCATCACCTTGCCCGGCATGGCGCACACGTTGGTGCTCGGCTCCAACCGGGAGCTCTTCTGGCACGCGTCACACTCGTTCCTGAGCATGCCGAAGCCATTGGTTACCGTCTGACGTCACAGTTCGGCGATCCGGCGACAGCCGGGAAAGTTTTGTGCTAAAAGGGGTTCGGTGCGGAATCAGCTTCCGCAACTAAGGCTTTGCGCCAAAAGAGGAAACAGCCAAATGCCACAATACACCATCAGGGTTGATGGCCGCGCCCACACGATCGAGGCTGACGCGGACATGCCGCTGCTCTACGCGCTGCGCGACGATCTTGGGATGGATAATCCCCATTTCGGCTGCGGCCTGTCTCAGTGCGGCGCCTGCACCGTGATCGTGAACGGCAGAGCCATTCGCGCCTGCTCGACGCCGGTGGCCGAGGCCGCGGGGCAAGAGATCAAGACACTCAACGGGCTCGGCACCCCGGACAATCCGCACCCGGTGCAGAAGGCCTTTCTCGAGGAGCAGGTGCCGCAGTGTGGCTACTGCATCAATGGCTGGGTCATGACGGCGGCAGCGTTCCTCGACACGAAGAAAAACCCGACCGATGCCGAGATCAAGCAAGCGTTGGCGGGCGTGAAGTGCCGCTGCGGCACGCATACTGCGGTCATGCGCGCGGTCAAGCGCGCCGCCGACTCGATGGCATGAGGAGAAACCGATGAACGCGAACACGGATATTGCTCTCTCACGCCGGACAGTGCTGCAAGGCACAGGCGCGCTGGTCGTCGCCTTCTCAATGGGCGGTTCAACTGAAGTTCTCGCGCAGGCGCCGAACGCAATGGGCGCAACCGGAGGGCCAAAGCTGCATCCGACCGATCTGGATTCCTGGCTCTCGATCGGACGCGATGGAAAGGTCACTCTGTTTTTCGGCAAGATCGACGGCGGACAAGGAACCGACCTTGCCATGGGCCAGATCGTCGCCGACGAGCTCGACGTGCCGATGTCGAGCATCAACATCGTGCAGGGTGACTCGGTCCTGACGATCAACCAGGGCGGCGCGTCGGGAAGCACGGGTGTGCGCTTTGCAGGCGCCGCATTCCGTCAGGCCGGCGCAGAGGCGCGCCGTGTGCTCATCAATCGTGCTGCCGTACGCTTGGGCGTTCCGGCGGATAGACTCGCCGTCAACGACGGCGTGGTATCGGTCGTCGGCGATGCGTCGAAGAAGATCAGCTACGCCGATCTCGTCGGCGGCCAGCGCTTCGATTCGAAGATCGGCTGGAACGACGAATACGGCAATGCGCTGGCGCTGACGTCGCCCGCCAAGCCGAAAACGCACGATCAGTACAAGATCGTCGGCACGCCGCAAAAGCGCATGGACGTCGCGGGCAAAGTGTTCGGCACGAAGCCGTGGGTCGGCGACATCCGCGTCGAAGGCATGGTGCATGGCCGCATGATCCGGCCACCGGTGGCCGGCGCGTCGGTCGTCTCGGTCGACGAATCCTCGATTGCGCACATTCCCGGCGCACAGGTCGTTCGCAAGGGCGATTTCATCGGCGTGGTCGCGCCGAAAGAGTGGAATGCGATCAAGGCCGCGCAGGTATTGCGCGTGACATGGTCCGATGCGAAAGCCCCCTTCGTCGAGATGAACGATCTCTACACCCACATCCGCAACGCGCCTGCGACCAATCGCGCCGGCGCCGATCGCGGCGAAGTGGACGGCGCGTTCGCCCGCGCCGCTCGCGTCATCACGGCAGAATATGAGTTTCCGTTCCAATCGCACGCCAGCATGGGCCCCGGCGTTGCTGTGGCCGACGTACGGCCGGAGGGCGTCAAGGTTTGGACCGGTACGCAGAAGCCGCACTTCGCGGCGAGCGGCGTCGCGGGCTGCCTCGGGATTGCGCCGGAGAAGGTGCACGCCGTCTGGGTCGCAGGCGCCGGCTGCTACGGCCGCAATGATGCCGGCGACGTGACGATGGATGCGGCGGTGATGTCGCAGATCGTCGGCAAGCCGGTGCGCGTGCAGTACATGCGGCACGAAGGAACAGGCTGGGACCCGAAGGCCCCGGCGTCGATCCACCGGGCGCGCGCGGCGCTCGATGAGAACGGCAATTTGATCGCGTTCGACTTCTATTCGAAGGGATTCTCCCGCCTCGAGACGAACTCGAGCGAGGGACGGGCGGGCGACACGCTGGCCGGCATGCTGACGGGTCAGCAAGGCGCGCGGCAGCAAGCCTTCAACAATCCCGAGAACGCCTACACGTTCGCGAACCGGCGTCTGTCATGGGAAACGATCGGGCCGCTTCTCGCCGGCGCATCGCCGCTGCGCACCTCGCATTTGCGCGATCCCTTGGGGCCGCAGATTCATTTCGCGAGCGAATCCTTCGTCGACGAGATCGCATTTGCGGTGAAGGCCGATCCCGTCGAGTTCAGGATCAAGCATCTCTCCCAAGCGCGCGATATCGCGGCCATCAAGGCCGTGGCCGAAAGAGCCGGTTGGAAATACGGCCCGCACGGGACAAGGCGCACTCGCCGCGGCGACATCGCCACGGGCCAGGGTATCGCCTATGCGCGGCGCAACGGAACAATCGTCGCTCTCGTTGCCGATGTGGAAGTGAACACGCGCACCGGTGCGGTCCGCGTTCCGAAGATCACCTGCGCGCATGATTGCGGCCTGATCGTCAATCCCGAGACGCTGAAACTGACGCTTGAAGCCAGTATCGTTCAGGGCCTGAGCCGCGCGATCCATGAGGAAGTGCGCTTCGACAGCAGGAACGTCACCAGCGTCGACTGGCTGACCTATCCAATCGTCGATATCCAGGAAGCGCCGCAGGTGGATATCGTCCTCATCAACCATCCGGAGCTGGAGTCGACAGGTGCTGGCGAATCCGCGATGCGTCCGCTGGTCGGTGCGGTGGCGAACGCGGTCTTCGAAGCCACCGGCAAGCGGCTGCGCCGTGCGCCGGTGAATCCCGCCAACATCTTGCGGTCGATCTGAGGCGTGCATTGGACGATGAAAAAGGGCCCGGCGCTGCCGGGCCCCTTTTTTCGCGGGGCATGAAACGCTCGTCACAAAGGAAAACTTTGCGTGATTCACCTTGGGGTGAACGCGCCTCCCCTCGCGTAAGGCTATAGGAGTTTCCGAGTTCGGAGTGCAGGGGAGCTGTTCGGTATGGAGCGTCATGGGGTCTGCCCTTTTGCGTGATTTGAGTCGGCGGCCAGCGGCGAGGGTGTTCAACCGCCTGCTGGCGGGCACCGCACTCGGGCTGTTGACGGCGCTTCCGGCATTCGCGGGCGAGGCCGCGGAGCCGGGACAGGTGCAGGTCGCCGGCCAGCAACCGCAACAGCCTCCGCCCGAGACGGTCATCATCCAGGGCCAGCGTCCGGAGGATTTCCAGATCGGCGTGCCGTCGCTCAATCGTTTGACGCAGCCGCTCCTCGACACACCGCAATCGATCGACGTGATCTCGGATCAGCTGTTGCGCGACCGTGCTGCCTTGAACCTCAACGACGCGCTGCGGACCGTACCCAGCGTCAGCCTCGGCGCCGGCGAGTTCTCGTTCCAGGGGAACACACCGACGATCCGCGGCTTCGTCGCCCGGACGGATATGTTCCTCGATGGCATCCGCGACTTCGGCAATTACTATCGCGATTCGTTCAACCTGCAGCAGATCGAGATCCTCGAAGGACCGTCTTCGATCCTGTTCGGCCGCGGCTCGACGGGCGGCGTCATCAATCAGGTGAGCAAGCTGCCGCGGCTCGATCCGCTCGTCGATGCGACGTTGGTTCTGGGGAGCGACATGACGCGCCGCGCGACCGTGGATTGGAACGCGCCGCTGCCCGATCTTGGCGAAGGCGGAGCGTTCCGCATCACCGCGTTCGGGCATGCCGCGAAAGTCGCCGACCGCAATGTGGCGAAGATCGCGCGCTATGGAGTCTCGCCGAGTCTTGCGCTCGGCATCGGCACGCCCACGCGGCTGATGGGCGCGTACTTCCATCAATCCGCGGACGACGTGCCCGATTACGGCCTGCCCTGGTTTGGAAACGCGCCAGCGCAGGTGCCGCGCCAGAACTTCTACGGCTTCACCAGCGACCATCTGGAGACGACGGCCGATATCGGCACGATCAAGATCGAGCACGATGTCGGCACGGGACTCATGCTGCGCGATCAGCTGCGCTACGGCTACTACACGCGCGATTTCCGCATCACCGAGCCGCTTATCCTCGTGCCGTTGAGCACACCGCTAGACGCGATCGATGTGACCCGCAATGTCTTCAGCGGGAACAGCATCGAAAAGGTGTTGTGGAACCAGGCCGATGCGACGCTGCACTTCGATACCGGCCCGATCTCGCACGCGATGATCGTCGGCATCGAAGGCGGTGTCGAATCGTCGACGCCTTTGTTCCAGAACAGCACCGGCGTGCCGACCACCCCGCTGCTCAATCCCGATCCCAATCAGGCGTTCTCCGCCGCCGTCACGTTTCCGCGCTTCGATGCCGATACGACCGGCACGAGCTTCGCGGCCTACGTCATCGACACCATCAATCTCGGCGAGCGCTGGGAGATCAACGCGGCGTTCCGCTGGGACTACTTCGAGGCCGATTACCACGCGATTCGATATGCCAGAGATGCCGTATCGGGACAAATAACGTCGGAACCGGAAAATATCCTGCGCATCGACCGGATGCCGAGCTATCGCGGCGCCCTCGTCTACAAGCCGCAACCCAACGGCAGCCTCTATCTTGCGTATGGGACATCGTTCAATCCCTCCGCGGAAAACCTCAACTTCATCGTCAACGCGCGTGGGTTCGGAATCAGCAACGCGTTCCTCGCGCCGGAGGAGAACGAAACGATCGAGGCCGGCACGAAGTGGAACATCTTGAACGGACAGGCCTCGCTCAATGCCGCAGTCTTCCGGCTGGAAAAGACCAACGCGCGCGTTCCCAATGCCACCACGCCGGGATTCAACTCGCTCGACGGCGTGCAGCGGGTCGATGGGTTCGACTTCCAGCTGACGGGGCGGCTCACCCAGAACTGGCAGCTGAGCGCCGGGTATACCTATCTCGACAGCAAGATCGTCAAATCGGCCGAAGGCGGCGCGCCGGTCGGTTCGCCGCTGATCAACGCTCCCAAACATTCCGTCGCGCTGTTCACGGAATACCGGTTCGACGAGAACTGGGAACTCGGCGGCGGGCTGAACTACCAGTCCTCGCGGCTGGCGCAGAACGTGCCGCCGGTCAAGAAGGTGCCCGGCTATGTGACCGTGGACCTGATGGGGAAATACTTCTTCAACGAGCGGTGGTCAGTGCAGTTGAACGTCAACAACGTCTTCGACAAGTATTACTATCAGCAGCTGCACCCGTTCCACGTCGTACCCGGTGCGGGCCGCACGGTGCTGCTGACGCTCAACTATCGATCTTGAACGATGCTGATCCGCATTCCGCAGGTCTTGAGCGCTCAACAGGTGGGCGAATGCCGCAAAGCGCTCGAGACGGCGGAGTGGAGCGATGGGCGCGCGACGGCCGGCTACCTGTCGAGCCGGGTCAAGGACAACGCCCAGGTGCCGGAAGGCCATCCGGTGGCGCGCCGTCTCGGCGACATGATCCTCGATGCGCTGGACAAGAACCAGCTGTTCATCTCAGCGGCATTGCCTCTGAAAGTCGTTCCGCCGCTGTTCAACCGCTATGCCGGCGGTCAAGCTTACGGTGGGCATGTCGACGGCGCCGTGCGTCCGGTGCCGGGCACGCCGCACCGCGTGCGCACGGACCTTTCGGCGACGCTGTTCCTCTCGGAGCCTGCGGAGTACGACGGCGGCGAACTGGTCGTTCAGGACTTGGCCGGAGAGACGCGCATCAAGTTTCCCGCAGGCGACATGGTGCTCTATCCCGGGACGAGCGTGCATCGGGTCGAGCCGGTCACGCGAGGCGCGCGGCTCGCGTCCTTCTTCTGGGTCCAGAGCATGGTTCGAGAGGACGCCAAACGCGACCTGCTGTTCCAGCTCGACACCGGCCTGCAGCAGCTTGGGCGTGACGTGCCCAATAACGCCGCCGTGGTGCGACTGATGGGCGTGTATCACAATTTGCTGCGTCTCTGGTCCGACACGTAGGAGCGCAACACGATTTATTCCAATCGGATACGCGCGCTATCTGATTTGTTTTGATACGTCGCGTTTTGGCGCAAAAGGTTTCACCTTCGCCTGCGTGCTCTCGTCGCAGCCACACTTGCGCTGAACTGGCGCAACCTCCTGCCCGATGTTCGCGTTTCATCGGTCGAACCGCCGAGCAGCGCGCGTTGGCGTTAGCTTGGGCACTTGTCACGAGATACCGATGGATCGAGGCTTCCTCTACATCATCGCCGGCGTCGTCGCGGTGCTCGCGATCGTGGTCGGGATCGAGGTCGGCCTCGAGTCCACGAAGACAACGGGCATCGATCTGAATTTGACCACGAGCTTCGCGCCGATGCCCGAGAACCCGGCCAATCCCGGCTAAGCGAATCTATCGCTTCAAAGCCTGGCGCAGCCGGTTGCTCAGCTGATTGACCTCGGCGAAGACGTAGTCGGCGTGCTCGGCAGCAACGGATGCGTGCACGCCCTTTGCGCGCAGCAGGCTGACCGCTTCCGAAAGACTCTTGCGCGGGCAGAGAAGCACGTGCTCGGCGCCGTTCTTCAAGAGCACAGAACAGCCGCAGTCTTTCTTCAGTGAAGCCACGAGCTTTCCGGCCGAACGGGGCAGCGCCACGCGGAGCTGATACGAGCCGCGGGCGAGCTCGCGCGCGGCGATGCGCGCGTTCAGACGATCAGCGGCGTCGAGCGCCGCTTTGGTCCATGGCGCGCGCAGAGAGGCCGCCAGTTGCGCCTGACTTTTCAGGATAAGACCGTCGTCCAAGACCTTGAGATCATTGGCTGCGAGCGTGGCACCGGTGGTCGTGATGTCGACGATGGCTTCGGCGAGGCCCGCCGCCGGCGCGCCCTCGGTCGCGCCCAAGCTCTCGACGATCCGGTAGTCCGCGATCCCGTGCGCGGCGAAGAAGGCGCGCGTCAGTTGCAGGTACTTCGTCGCCACGCGGAGACGACGGTGATGCCGCGCGTGGAACGCCGTGCAGACGTCGTCGAGGTCCGTCATCGTGGCGACGTCGATCCAGGCGCGCGGGACCGCGACGACGACGTCGGCAAAGCCGAGGCCCAAGGCCTGCAACAGCAGTATCGACTCGTTGCTGTCGCGCACGTCCTCGCGGATGAGGTCTTCGCCGGTGATGCCGAGATGCACCTCGCCGTCGCCAAGGGCGGTCGCGATCTCAGGCGACGACATCAGCTTCACGTCGACACCGGGTTGTCCTTCGAGCGTCGCGCGATAGTCGCGTGCGCCCGTCGACTGCTTCAGGTTCAGTCCGGCGTCGGCGAGATAGTGCGCGACCTGCTCCTGGAGCCTGCCCTTGGAGGGGACGGCGAGAATGAGGGCTTGAGCAGCCATCACAGCGCCCCCGTCTTGCGGCGAGCGGCGAGGACGCGCTCGCTGCGGATGGCGGCCCCGACAGCCGGCACATCGCGCGGGGCGCCGAGCGTCCGCATCAACTGATCGTAGCGTCCGCCGCCGGCGATCTGCACCGGCCCTTCGGAATCGCGAGACCAGAGCTCGAACACGAAGCCGGTGTAGTACTCCATATTGCGTCCGAAGCGGGCGGCGAAGTCGAGGCGCTTCTCGTCGAAGCCGAGCTTCTCGAGCGCCTCGATGCGCGCTTCCATCGCGGCGAGCGGCGCTTCGAGCTTGATGCGGTTCTTCTTCATCAGCGCGCGAAGTTCGGCGAGCGAAGCGCGCGCAGGACCGGCGACGGAGAGCACGCGTTCGATGAGCGCGACGGCTTTCTTATCGAGCCGGATCGCCGCGGCTTCGGCCGCCTGCTCCATCAGACGGTCGATGATCTCCTCCCGCGTGCGCCCGCCGAGCGGCGTGCTGCCGAGATAATCCATCAGGCCGAGCAGCGCGGTTCGCGCATCCGCTTCGCTTGCGCTGCCGAGCGAGGCGAGATAGCGCTCGCCGGGCACGGGCGCGCCGTTGGAGAGGCGCTCGAGCAACTCGCGGAAATAGGACGGACGCCAGAAGTGCCGCTTCAGCCGGCCGCGCCATTGCGCGGGGATATCGAGCGCGTCGATGAGGCCGGAGAACAGCGTCAGGTCGCCGATCTTGAGCGAGAAGGATTTGAGGCCCGTAGCGCGTACGCCTTCAACCGCAAGCTCGAGCACTTCGATCTCGGCGCGCTTGCGGTCGGCAACGCCCAAGCACTCGACTCCCGTCTGCAGGAACTGGCTCGGGCGATCGGGCTCACCCGGCTGAAAACGGAAGGCGGGGCCATTGTAGGCGTAGCGTGCCGGGAACGTGCCCTTCTGCTCAAGATGCATCCGGCAGACGGGAATGGTGAGCTCCGGACGCAGGCACAGCTCGTTTCCTTCAGGGTCCGTGAGCACGAAGGTGCGGCGGCGGATCTCTTCGCCCGAGCGATCGAGGAAGACGTCGGCCGGCTGAAGGATCGGCGGCTCGACGCGCGCATAGCCCTTCTCGGCGAACACCTGAAGGATCTTCGCCGCCTGCGCATCGAGCAGCGCAATCAGCGCCGCGTCATAATTCGGAAAGCCCCCCATGACCGCTCAGCCGCCTCGCCCGCCAAGCATCGCACGCAGAGTCTGTACGAGCTGGTCGCGTTTAACCGAGGTCTGCGCGGGCCGGTCCTTCACCCAGGCGGCGCGCGACTCGGTCGACTTCGCGAGCTCGGCGCCGAGGGCGAGATCCTTCACGGTGACTTCCCCGCGCGCGCGCTCATCCGAGCCTTCGATCACCGCAACTGCGGCGTTGCGCTTGTCCGCATATTTGAGCTGCGCCTTCATGCCGGCCTCGCCGACATAGGCTTCGGCGCGGAAGCCGGCCTGGCGGAGTTGCTGCGCCAGCTGGAAGCTATCGGCCACAGCGGCCTTGTCGAGGACGAGCACGACGATCAGCGGCTCGACGGCGAATGCAGCTGCGCCCGCGCGCGCTTTCAGCGCCGCGAGCAGCCGGCTGACGCCGATCGAGAAGCCGCTCGCGGGAACCGTCTGCCCTGTGAAGCGCGCAATCAGATCGTCGTAGCGGCCGCCGCCGCCGACCGACCCGAGTACGACTGTCTGGCCGTCTTCGTTCTTGACCGGGAATGTCAATTGCGCCTCGAACACGGGGCCCGTGTAGTAATCGAGGCCGCGCACGACGCCGGCATCAACCTGAATGCGGTCTGGGCCAAAACCGTTCGCATGGGTAATCCTGGTAATCTGGTCCAACTCATCAATTCCGGAAATCCCAATCGCGGAATTCCCGACTGCTCTTTTCCAGTCGCTGAAAGAACTTTCCCAATTGTCAGCTTCATCAAAACTGACGTTGATAAAAGCCTCGAGCAAATCAATCTGGTTTGGCGCCAACTGAGCACCACGGGTGAAGTCTCCAGACTCGTCCTTGCGTCCAGCCCCTAACAACGCATGAACGCCTTCAATTCCAAAGCGATCGAATTTGTCGAGTGTCCGAAGTACGACACCACGCTTCGCGGGATCGACGGATGCTGCTTCGAGAACACCATCGAGCACCTTCCGGCTGCTGACTTTGATCACGTAGTCGCCGCGCTTGAGCCCGAGGGCATCGAGCGAGTCGGCGAACATCATCAGGAGCTCGGCGTCGACCGCGGGCGAAGCGGAGCCGACCGTGTCGGCGTCGAACTGCGTGAACTCGCGATAGCGTCCGGGACCCGGCTTCTCGTTGCGCCAGACCTGGCCCAACTGATAGCGCCGGAACGGCTTCGGCAGGTTCTGAAAATTCTCCGCGACATAGCGCGCGAGAGGCGCGGTCAAGTCGTAACGCAAGGAGAGCCACTGCTCGTCTTCGTCCTTGAGCGAGAACACGCCTTCGTTCGGGCGATCGGAATCGGGCAGGAATTTGCCGAGCGCGTCCGTGTACTCGAACGCGGGCGTTTCGAGCGCGCTGAAGCCATAGGACTCGTACACGCGGCGGATGGTGTCGAGCATCCGGCGTTCGGCCGCGATATCGGCTTCATCGCGGTCGCGGAAGCCATGCGGCTTGCGCGCCTTGATGCGCTGTTTGATTTGCTCGTTCATTCCGTTTTGCCGAACCCGCCCAAAAGCGGGGCACTGCATAGCGGCTCACGACGATGGTCGCAAGGAACACGCTCAGAAGAGGCTTAAGACGAGCTGCGAAAGGCGTTGCGCGAGGCCTTCGCGAAACGTCGGATAAGCGCGTATTTGCTTGCGTTTTTCGCAACTTCCAGCGCGCCCGGAATCGTTTGACAACCCCGTCTCGCGGGTGGACAATCGCTGAGCTTGGAGATCGCGGTCGGTCGACCGCTGTGCTCGAAGCGTAACCCGCGAGAGGGAGGTTCTGAATGGAACCAACGCCGCCTGGCGTAGAATCAGGGCCTCGCACGAATGCGAGGCCACGGCTCTGACCAAGAGGCCGCACTGACAAAACGGGCTCCGTCAAGCCGCCGACGACAATCTGAAATTCCAACGCGTGAACATCTTGCCCAACACGTGGGGTAAGCGATGTTCCGCACTAGACGTCCGGCTCGGCTGGACAGCGAAAAGCGAAAGCAGAAACCCCGCCCTTAGCTGGCGGGGTTTCACTTTGAGCGGCGCGTCCGCCGCTCAAGGCATCACATGCGGTTGTCGCTCGTGGGCCATGCGATGGCGGTCGTAATGCGCTTTGGTGAGCGCCGCGCCGAACAGGAAAATCTGCGCCGAGTAGTAGATCCAGAGCAGCAGCCCCAAGAGCGCGCCCGCCGCACCCAGACTCGAACCGACGCCGTAGCGCCCGAGATAGAGACCGATCACCAGCTTGCCGACCTGAAAAAGCACCGCGGTCACCCCGGCTCCAAAAATCACGTACGGCCACGCCAGCGGCTTCGCGGGAAGCAGCTTGTAGATCGCCGCGAACAGCACGGCGATCAGGAAGAGCGTGATGACGAAATTGAGCGCTACGAACAGCGCTGCGCTGATCGGCCAGCTCTCATTCACGACATCCCTCAAGCCGCTCAGGGCCGCGTCCAGGACCAGCGATACGAGCAGCAGGAATCCGAGCCCCGCAACCAATCCCAGACTCGCCAGACGTGCGCGGACGAAGCCCGAGAGCATGCCTCCTTCGTGCTTGACGTTCCAAATCTCGTTGAGCGCGTCCTCGAGCTCGAGGAACACGCCTGAGGCGCTCAGGATCAAGGTCGCGATGCCGATGATGCTCGCAACGATCCCGGCGCGCTCGGTCGATGCGCTCAGGATCGTGCGCTCCAGCAGATCGGCGCCGTCGGGGCCAAGCAGGCTTTGGAACTGCGCGAAGATCGCACCCCGCGCGGCCTCGTCGCCGAAGACCGCGCCTGCGACCGCGATCACGATCAGGAGGATCGGCGCGAGAGAGATGACGGTGTAGAACGCGAGGGCAGCACCCCGGCTTGGCGCGTTCTTCGCGATGAAGATTTCAATGGCCCCTCTGAAGAGCGCGATCACGCGGGCAAACCTCCGCTTGGGATGCGACCGAGATGCCGGCCGCGTCGCTCCTTCTCGTGTCGTCGACATCGCGAACCGCTCCGCCAAACCAGGTCTGACATCGATTCAAACGATTGGGCGGGGCTTTCGGCTCAACTCGCGTGTCGTGAGCTTGGCGGCGGGATCGCGAGGCGCTAGAGGGAGTTTGAGTGGTACAGCTGGTTGGCCTCGAACCAACGACCTTCGGATCCACAATCCGCAACCGACCGTTGATTAGCTTAGGCTTTTCGCCCGCATGTCGCGTCTGTGTCGCGTCCAGCGTTCCCGTGCGATAGTTCAGGTTGGTCGACAGGGAACAACGACGATGACCGCAATAGACGAAATGCTGCCCCTATACCGCGAGCTAATCGAGGAACGACGGAAGGATGTGGCTGCTCTGGAATCGGGCCGTGTCCGAATCTTTGACGGCGCTGGACAGAATCACGAGATAACCGCCGAATGGATCGAGCGGCACAAGACTTGGATCGCCGAGCTTGAGCAGATCGTCGCCAAATACGGGCATAGGAACGCCTAAAGGACCTAAAGGCCACTCATGGAGGACGAACGAGAGAAAGCCATCCGGGAGCACGTTGAATGGTGCGAGGAACAGCGCGCAAGGGCCGAAGACGTATTGGCTGACATAGCTGATGGCTGGACCTTCCACGAGGCCCACGGTAACGAGCAAATGAGGGACGTGACGGCAGACCGCGCCGCTAAACAACGGGAGATCATCTACAGGATGGACCGCCTCATCGCCGCTTACGGAAAACGCGACTAGGCTAGCAGCGCCCGCTCCGCCGCCGCCAGCTCGTCGGCATCATCGCCGCGCGGGAACAGGTGTCCGTACACGTCGAGCGTCATGGCGATGGTCGAGTGCCCGAGCCGCTCCTGAACGACCTTGGCCGGCAGACCGAGCCCGCCGTCCTGTGTCCGGTTGATGCACCACGAAGCATAGAAGTGCCGGAAGGCATGTAGGCCGGGATATTTCGCTGCCAAGATCGGCGCGCCCGCCTCATCCGTTTTGCCAGCGTCGACCGTGACGCCCGCCCTCATCTCGACCGGAGCCAGCCAGCGCCGAGCAATGTTGCGGAGCGACTCAACGTTGCCTTTCTTGTTCGGGAACACGAGTTGCAGTTCCTTGACCGCCCTCCCCTCGCCGTCCTTCTTGCCCGTGTCCCGCTTGGGACAAACCAGCTTCCATTCGCGCAACGTGTTCACGACTAGCGGCGGCATGGGGATTGAGCGCTCGCCCGCCTCGGACTTCGGGCGCCCGATGGCGTTGAAACGATCGGCGCGCTGCCGAACATGCACTTGGCGATTCTCGAAGTCGACGTCTACCCAACGAAGGCCGCGAAGCTCAGACGCCCGAAGCCCCGTGAAGATGGCCGTGATGATGAAAGGTCGCACGCGCCCCAAAGCGGCCTCAACGATGGCTTTCACCTCAGCGCGCGTAGGGACGTCGACGCCCACCTTAAGCCGCCCCTTGAGCCTCCGGTCGGCCTGTCGGTCTTTGCCCCGTGCTCGACGCCCCCTGATGTCTCTCACGACGTTGCGGGCGACTAGGCCGCGCTCTTGCGCATCCGCGAGCAGCGCCCCCAGGCTGCCCATGATCTTGCGGAGCATCGCCGGCGAGCGACCGTCCTGCCGGAGCTTGTCCTCTAGGCCGCGAACCATCGGCGCGCTCAGCTTGGACAGCAACGTCGCCCCGAGCGTGGGCGCAATGTGAAGCCGGAGGTGCGCCCGGTACTCTGCCGTAGTCGATCGCTCCAGCCCGGCCGACTCAGCGGCCGCTATCCACAGGTCGCCAGCTTCCTGAACGGTGCAGCTCGCGCTGTCGGCAACGTGTGTTCCCTCGCGAACCTCGACGCCCGCTGTCTTCTCGAAGTCGTCCGCCTCCTTCTTGCGGTCGAACGTCTTGAGCCGCCGCTTTCCATCCTGGTCCACGTAATCGACTACCCACGCCTCTTTCGAGGTGCCCTTGCCTGTCTTCCACGCGCGCTTACGAACCGACATTCCTACCTCCTCGCTTGATCCTGATTTTCACTGAACCGAGCCCGAGCTCGATCATCTGGCGGATGGCTTCCGATCGCGTGTAGTGCTTTGCCGCGCTCCACGCGTCGAGACGCTTGAGCATGTCAGCCGGCAATCTCACTCCGATGAATGGATCCGTCCCCGTCGCTGGACGTCCGGGTTTTCGCTTAGCGGGTTTCAATCGAGCCATAATTTACGTTTAACGCAAACTAGGCGATCGGAGAAGGGCTTTCGAATTCGCGTTAGATCTCAATGACTCCCGAGAAACTCGCGCGAACGGGCATCCAGCAAACCGCGAAGTGATTCGTTCCGATACGTTGGCTAACTGTCTGGTGTACGGCTGTTTTCCCTTTCAGCCACCCAACCACTCCATACAATAATGTTGGATAGCAATTCGCGAAGGGAGAAACTTGCTGAATGAAGATCCTCACCGTCCGACAGCCATATGCGTCGTGCATCATTCGCGGCTCCAAGGATGTAGAGAATCGATCCCGGCCGACGCTGTATCGTGGGATCATTGCGATCTTGTCTGCCACCAACATTTTCGCGGACGGGCGCGCGGGACAGGCAGCGCGACGCTGCTTCGGCGACAGCAGCATCATCGAGAGCAGTCAGGATTTCCCGCGTGGCGGCATCATTGGTGTCGCGGAGCTCTACGACGTTGTCACTGAAAGTCCGAGTTGGTGGTTCACGGGCCCGTTCGGGTATCTGCTGCGCAACCCGCACCCCATCCCCTTCATCGCGTGCAGCGGCTATCAACAGGCGGTAGTCTCGTGTCCGCCTGCGATTGAGGCGGAACTCTTGAAACATCTGTAAAACGCGTCGCCTCGCTACAGGCGGTTGAGTTCCGCTCAATCCTGGATGATCCACTCACCGGAAACGTGGCGTCGACGGTTGGACGGATGAGGCGGTTCTGCGGTGTTGCAGATTGAACAGGGAATGCCGGCCGCGCCGCACTCCCCGCCTCTTTCGAACCTATGCCCCATCGGAACGGCGGGGTGCTCTTCGCAGCACCATCCAGAGTCGCCGCACCGCTCGCAGTGAAACTTCATCGATGCCATTCCACAGGGAAAGGCTGCTCTCCCACCTGCATGTCCACCCAGGACGGCGCCATAGTCGCGGCCCCGCGGTGCCCGCAATGGGTACATCGCAGGTTCCGCCGTAGCACATCACTCGACGTGCTCGGGCCCCACCTGATCGCGAACGGCACGAACGGCAATGGTCGGCGGTGTGTGCAATCGCGGTTGTTGCAATCCGCCCAGAACCATCCCGGCGAGCGACAAAGCTCACCGATGGTCGGGATCGGCGGGGCGTTCCGGCGTGCAATCACGGAACGGTAACGCCCCGATGGCATTCTGTGATGATGCGAAAGCTGCAACCCACAGAAGTTGAGCGGAAACTAGGGCTTAGGAAGAAGCCGCCCGCACCGTCCGCAAGTCGACGGGTCGCTTCCAATAGAGGAAACAGTCCGCCGAAGTATTCGACTCGGCGGGGCCAGGCGCGACAATCAGCCCGCCAGTAGTGCGCCGCCGTTGATCTTTCGCTCGCCTTGAGCCTATGGCAACCTGCCTTGATGGCGGCACAAAGCCCGCCCAGGGGTGGGGCCTGCAAAAATGAAACGTCTGCTCGCGCTTGCGGCGTGCGCATCAGCCTTAGGCGCATGCGCTACTCCAACGCTCAATACTCCGACCGCTACCCAGGGCGCCGTCGCCCGCGAGGCTGTACTTCAGCGCGCTTTCGTCATCGAGCGACAACGGGACCAAGAGATTCTGCTCCATCGAGTGATGTACAGGCTCTCGACTGCGGCAGTTGACTTATGCGGCGACAAGGTGGCGGGCGTCATCGGTATGACGATGATGAGCGCAAGGTCATTCTCCGGAGAATACGAAACGATAGCGCGAAGCGAGTTCGGGTACGACGACGGACTGACCGTAACGGCTGTCATGGAAGGAAGCCCTGCGGATTACGGTGGTTTGTTGCCGGGCGACCGCCTCGTGTCCATCAACGGTACGGCGATAGCTGCCACGCGACGCGACAATGACAGATTGCAGACGGCCCTAAAACAAGGGGCCGGCGCGGAGCAGCCGCTCACGATGGTCGTGCGGCGACAGGGCGCAACCCAAACACTCACCATCACGCCTGTCACGGCCTGTTACTACCAGTCGAGAATCACGACTGACGAATTCTCGAACGCGTTTGCGGATGGAGAGCAGGTTTATGTGACCAAAGGAATGATGAACTTCGTGAAATCGGAGGAGGAACTAGCATTAGTTCTTTCGCACGAGATCTCGCATAACGCTCTCGATCACATCGAAAAGAAAGAGCAAAACCGACTTGTCGGAGCGTTGGCCGGAGCAGTTGTCGACATCGTCATAGCTGTAACAGCGGGCGTTAGTAGTTCTGACTTTACCCGTGCTGGAGCCGCTGTCGGAGCGCGCGCTTACTCTGTCCAGTTTGAACAGGAAGCCGATTACCAAGCGCTCTACATCATGCGGCGCGCCGGCTACTCGATCGCGGACGCTGCTAACTTCTGGCGTCGTGTCGGTGCGGAAAGCCCCGAACAAATCACGTTGCGCAATACGCATCCAACGACGGCCGAACGGTTCGTGGCGATTACCAAGGCGGTGGACGAGGTTTCGGCCAAAGAAGCTCAGGGAATTGCCCTCTTGCCGAACACCCGATCCGGTCAGCCCGCCACGCAGTATGCTTTTGCGTCACGCTCCCCTACTCCAGAGCGCACGTTCTCAGCCGCACCCGGGCCGAGCGTAGCGACGCTCATGCCGCAGCGCAGAGTGCCTAGCGGTCCTCTCCAGGCTTTGCCGGCAGAAAAGCCCAATCTCGGAGTTCGCGGCGGAACCGTTACACGAAACCAAAGCGGGCCGTCGCTCTATCTCCCCGATCCGTATGGCGCGTGGATTGATGACGTTAACCGCGGCGGTCCTGCAGAGAGAGCCGGGATTAGGCGCGCCGATATCATTCGGACATTCAACGGCCATCGAGTGGAGACGTTCGAGGAGTTGGAGGCGTATGCCGCTGAGACGATCGCAGGCACGCGCGTGAGGCTCGGTGTGTTTCGAAATCGCGAAATGATCACGATCGAGGTCGATCTATAGTCGCGGGGCGGCGATGCGTGCACCTTGGCTCGCAATGCTAATCTTCGTCGCGGCGCCGGACTCGAGCGTCGGCGCGCAGCCAATGACCGACGCGCAGGTGCGGGAGGCGGTCATTGCTGCGTCGATTGCGTCATATCGCGGTGCGTGCCCGTGTCCGTACAATGTCATGCGGAACGGTCGGCGCTGTGGTAGCAACAGCGCGTATAGCAAGCTTGGTGGCGCGTCGCCGGTCTGCTTTGCGCAGGATGTGACGCCAGCAATGATCGAAGCATAGCTTACGAGCATAAGGTCCTCTGAAAGACCGAGTAAGTTTGGCGGCAATTGACCTGCTCCCGGTTTGCCCTCATCGCCGCACCCAAGGTCACTAGGACCTGTACAACGCCGTGCAACCCACATCGGTTGTCGCGCTAAATGAGCGAGAGTCCGTGAATTTCCGGATCGACACCCTCGTGTTCGCAGAATAAGTTTATCAGCCCGCAGTCTTTCTCAGATCGGCCTCTCTGGCTTCTCTATTAAAATTGACCCCCCCATCGTTGGTCCGCAATGATCATTCTGCCTATTCTTAAATCCCTGACGATTGAGAACTACGCGCTTTATCCTTCGTCGACGAAGTCTCCGTTTATTGCTGCATTCCGGCCGGGTGGGACCGCCATCATCGGTGTGAACGGAAGCGGCAAAACCACACTCATCAATATCTGCTTTCGATGCCTGACCGGACCGTTCAATCTACCCAGTGCCACGTCCTCGGGAGAACTCGGTCAAGTTCGTCCCCGAGCCGTCCCGATGATCAGCAGCGAAGCTA
>Ga0210379_10000134_pt1 | contig 20142 bp, 19 predicted proteins | sample PLMedo_2_FD_155468 | JGI IMG/M metagenome (GOLD analysis project Ga0210379, IMG submission 155468) | Groundwater sediment microbial communities from an aquifer in East River, Colorado, USA - PLM4_32_coex redo | ecosystem: Environmental > Terrestrial > Soil > Riparian zone | place: USA: East... | reverse complement strand
GGCCGATCATCCGGGCCGCGTTGTACATCCCGGAGTTGAATGCGATGGCGCTCGGCAGATCCGATCTCGAGGGCACCATCTCGGGCAGAAAGGACTGGCGAATCGGCGCGTCGATCGCCATCACCACACCGAGCGCTGACGCCATCACGATGACGTGCCATACCTCGATCACATCCAGGTGGGCTAGCGCGGCGAGCGTGAACGCCGGCACCGCCGCAGCCGACTGGGTCACGAGAAGCAGCGTCCTGCGGTCCACGCGGTCGGCCCATAGTCCGCCGAAGGGCGCCAGCACGAGCACCGCGATCTGCCCGGCGAACGCGGTCACGCCCAGCAGCCACGCCGAGCCGGTCAGGCGGTAGACCAGCCAGCTCATGGCGATCTGCTGCACCCAGTAGCCGATGATCCCCAGCGACTGGCCGAAGAAGAACAACCGGAAGTTGCGGTGATGGAATGCGCGCAGCGAGTGGATCATTTGCCGATGATGCGTGACTGGTACTGCGTGACTGATACAGTGTGACTGGTGCGGCGTGACTGGTACGGCGATGCACTTTGTTCAAATGCGATTATGAGAGCGCCTCACCAATCACGACTCATCAGTCACGATCCATCAGTCTCGCCCCATCAGTCACGCTTCATCAAGAAAGCTGCTGCAGCTGCTCGTTGACCTTCGCGAGCGTGGCGGTGAAGCGGGCGAGGCGCTCCTTCTCCTGCGCCACGATGAGCGGCGGGGCGCGTTCGACGAAGCCCGGGTTGTCGAGCTTGCCCTGCGCCTTGGCAATTTCCGCCTCGAGTCGCAGGCGCTCCTTGTGCAGCCGCTCGCGTTCGGCGGACATGTTCACTTCGATCTTCAACATCAATCGGTACTCGCCGACGATGGAAACTGGAGCGCCCGCCGCGGGCAGCGCGCCCTCGACGATGACCACCTCGGTCAACCGCGCCAGCGCTGTGAGGTACGGCACAAAGGGCGCGAGCCGCGCGCGGTCGCCCTGGATCAACAGCGGCAGCTTCTGCGAAGGGGCGACGTTCATCTCGGCGCGGAGCGTCCGGCAGGCGTTGGTGAGGTCCTTCAGCAGGGAGAGCTCCCGTTCCGCGGCCTCGTCCAGCTTCTCGGGCTGCGGTTCCGGGTAGCGGGCGAGCATGATGGAGGGCCCGTGCTTGCCGGCAAGCGGCGCCACCTTCTGCCACAGCTCTTCGGTGATGAACGGGATCACCGGGTGCGCGAGCCGCAGGAGCGACTCGAGCACGCGCGCGAGGGTGCGGCGGGTGGCCCGCCCGCGCTCCTCGCCGCCCACGCGCCCCTGCGCGTCCTGACCTCCGAGCTGCACCTTCGCGAGCTCCACGTACCAGTCGCAGTACTCGTCCCACGTGAGCTCGTAGATCGCGCGGGCGAGGTTGTCGAAGCGGTAGTCGCGGAACGCCTGGCGCACTTCGGCCTCGGCGCGCTGCAGCCGGCTCGTAATCCAGCGGTCGGCGACCGAGAGCTCGACCGGCAGCGTCTCGTCGAGTCCCGTGTCGCGTCCCTCGCAGTTCATCAGCACGAAGCGCGTGGCGTTCCACAGCTTGTTGCAGAAATTGCGGTAACCGTCGCAGCGCGAGAGATCGAATTTGATGTCGCGCCCGTGCGAGGCGAGGCTCGCGAACGTGAATCGAAGCGCGTCAGTGCCGAAAGCGGGGATGCCCTTCGGGAACTGCCGGCGGGTCGCGGCCTCGATTGCCTCAGCCTGCCTGGGATCCATGAGGCTGGCGGTGCGGTTCTTGACCAGGGCTTCGAGCCCGATGCCGTCCACGATATCCAGGGGATCGAGAACGTTGCCCTTGGACTTCGACATCTTCTGCCCCTCCGCGTCGCGCACGAGCCCCGTGATGTAGACCTCGCGGAACGGCACCTTGCCGGTGAACGGCAGCGTCATCATCACCATGCGGGCGACCCAGAAGAAGATGATGTCGAATCCGGTCACCAGCACCGAGGACGGGAGATACAGGCGCAACGCCGGATTGTCCGCGGGCCAGCCGAGAGTCGAGAACGGCCACAGGGCGGAGGAAAACCAGGTATCGAGCACGTCCTCGTCTTGCCTGAGATCCGACGCCGTGACCTTTTCACCGGCCCGCACGCGCTCGAGCATCGCCCGCCGGTGCCGAGCCTGCGCTTCCTGTTTCGTGCGCGCGACGAAGATGCTGCCCTCGCTGTCGTACCACGCCGGAATGCGGTGGCCCCACCACAGTTGACGCGAGATGCACCAGTCCTGGATGCCGGTGAGCCACTGGTTGTAGGTGGTGGTCCAGTTCTCCGGCACGAAGCGGACTTCGCCGCGCGCCACCGCGTCGAGGCCTGCTTTCGCGAGCGAGTCCATCTTCACGAACCACTGGTCGGTCAACATCGGCTCCACCACCGCGCCGGTGCGCCCGCAGCGCGGCACCTTGAGCTTGTGCGGCGTCACCTCTGCGATCAGTCCCTGATCCTTCAGGTCCGCGAGGACCTTCTCGCGCGCCTCGTAGCGGTCGAGCCCGCGGTAGGCGACGGGAGCGTTGTCGTTCACGCGGGCCTCCAGCGTGAGGATGCCGAGCGGCTCGAGCTTGTGCCGCAGCCCCACCTGGTAGTCGTTGAAGTCATGCGCCGGCGTGATCTTCACGCAGCCCGAGCCGAATGCCGGGTCGACGTAGTCGTCGGCAATCACCGGTATCCTGCGGCCGGTCAGCGGCAGCAGCACCTGCTCCCCGATGTAGCGCTGGTAGCGGGAGTCGTCGGGATGCACGGCGACGGCAACGTCGCCCAGCATGGTTTCCGGCCGCGTGGTTGCGACGACCAGGAAGTCGGCGCCGGAAGCGAGGGGATAGCGGATATGCCACAGGCTCCCGTGCTCTTCCTCGGACTCAACTTCGAGGTCCGACACCGCGCTTTTCAGCACCGGGTCCCAGTTGACGAGCCGCTTGCCGCGGTAGATCAAGCCGAGCTCATGCAGCCGAACGAACACTTCCGTTACCACGGCCGAGAGTCCCTCGTCCATGGTGAAGCGCTCGCGCCCCCAGTCGCAGGAAGCGCCGAGCCGGCGCATCTGGCGGGTGATGGCCGAGCCTGATTCCTCTTTCCAGCGCCAGACACGTTCGACGAACTTCTCGCGGCCCAGCGCCCGCCGCGAGGTGCCCTCAGCCTCGAGCTGGCGCTCGACCACAATCTGGGTCGCGATGCCAGCGTGGTCGGTGCCCGGCTGCCACAGCGTGTTGTAGCCGCGCATCCGGTGGTAGCGCGTCAACGCGTCCATCAGCGTGTGCTGGAAGGCGTGCCCCATGTGCAATGTGCCCGTGACGTTGGGCGGCGGCAGCAGGATGCAATAGCGGTTGGGGTTGGATTCATCGAGACCGGCCCTGAAGGCGCCGTTCTTCTCCCAGGTGGAGTACCACCGGGCTTCGATCGCCGCCGGCTCGAAACTCTTGGCGAGTGCCATCGCTGAAGACGACGAATCCGAATAAGCGGCCATCATACCGGAGGCGGCCGTGGCATCCCGCAGCGCGGCACTCGCTTCAGCTGCATCGTGAAGGCTCTTCAACTGGGCGCGCAGCGTTTCGTCGATCGAGGCGCGCACCATGCCGTTGATGTCGGCCTTGATATCCAGGCTGATCTTCGCAAGCGCCGCATCGAGAGCGGCCCCGATGTCCGGCATGAACCGTTCCTGCATGACCTGAGTGATCTGCTGGTCGAGGTCGCGCTTCAGCTTCTGGTAGACGGCGTGCTCGAGGTTCTGCGCCTGCACCCGGGAGATAACTTCGCCCGAGGCGGCCGGCACGGCGGGCAGCCACTCTACTGGGATGACTTCGGTCAGCGTGGGAATGCCTGGGTCCGCGCCCTGCGGTGCGAGCGTTTCCGTCAACGTCGGGACCTCGGGTGCCCCGGCCGCGGCAGCAGGCTTTCCCGCGCCACGCAGCCGCGTGAGAAGCGCATCGGCGCGCTTCAACAGCTCGTCGCCTTCGTCCTTGCGGTCCGGTTGCTCGGCCATCAGTCTCTGGAGTGCTGAGTGCTGAGTGCCGAGTGCAGAGGCATCATGTAATCGCTTTGCCTGTCAATTGAGCACCCAATACTCAGCACTCAGCACTAGGCACTGCCTTTGCTGAGGTCGTGGGTGCGGATCTCGTAGCCGCGGTCGCGGTAGAAGCGAAAGCGCTCCCGTGCGTCCGCGCGGTCCTGCTCATCGAGGCTGACGATCTCGATCAGCCGCTGGAAGCGGCTGAAGAAGGGCGGCCACTCCGGGCGCAGGTTGAGGAGCACTTCGTCGTTGAGCAGGCTCTCGCCGCGGCAGTCGACGATCACCGGCGTTTCCGTGGCCAGCGGATCGTCGGGCGCGCAATGCGGCACGAACCCGATCGAGGGCGTCATCCACAGCATCCGGTCGAAGCGCTGAGCCGCATCGGGGTCAGCGCAGAAGACGGTGACCTTGAGCCCGTGCGCGAACGCCTTGCCCGCGAGCTGGCACGCGGTTTTCAACTTGTCGCCGACGTGAGTGTAGAAATCGATTTGCGTCATCTTTCCGTTGCTCGTTGCTCGTTCCTCGTTACTCGTCTCTCTTTGTTTCGCCAGCAATGAGAAACGAGAAACGAGTCACGAGTCACTTTCTCGCCGAGCGGTTCACGAGGAACTGCGTGAGCAACGGCACCGGACGTCCCGTCGCACCTTTCTCTTTCCCGCTCTTCCACGCCGTGCCCGCGATATCGAGATGGGCCCACTTGTACTTCTTGGCGAAGCGCGCGAGGAAGCACGCGGCCGTTACCGCTCCGGCGGGACGCCCGCCGATATTGGCGAAGTCCGCGAAGTTGCTCTTCAACTGATCCTGATAGTCCTCCCATAGCGGCAGACGCCATACCCTGTCGTAGGCGCTTTCGCCCGCGGCGATGATCTCGCGTGCGAGCGCCTCGTCGTTGGCGAAGAGGCCGGTCGCCACGTGGCCGAGCGCGATCACGCAGGCGCCGGTCAAGGTCGCGATGTCGATAACCGCCGCCGGACGGAAGCGCTCAATGTAGGTCAGCGCGTCGCACAGAATGAGCCGGCCCTCGGCGTCGGTATTGAGGATCTCGACGGTCTGGCCCGACAGGCTCTTCACGATGTCGCCGGGCCGGGTGGCGCGGCCGCCCGGCATGTTCTCGGTGGTGGGAATCGCGCCCACGAGGTTTACCGGCAGCCGCATCTCGCCGGCCGCCTTTATCGTGCCGAGCACGGCCGCCGCCCCGCACATGTCGAACTTCATTTCATCCATTTCGGCGGCAGGCTTGATCGAGATGCCGCCGGTGTCGAAGGTGATGCCCTTGCCGACCAGCACGACCGGCTTCATGTTCTTCGGACCGCCGTTGTACTCGAGCGTGATGAACCTGGGCGGCTCGGCGCTGCCTTGCGCCACCGAGAGCAGCGTGCGCATGCCGAGTCGTTCCATTTCTTCGCGCCCGAGCACCGTCGCCTTCATGCGGTAGCGCTTCGCCAGCTCGCGCGCTTCGCCGGCGAGGTAGGAGGGTGTGCACACGTTGGGCGGCAGATTTCCGAGGTCCCGGGCAAGGCTCATTCCATGCGTCACGGCGAGTCCCTGCTCGAGGCCGGCAACAGCGCCCTTGTGCGCGGCCCGGTCGACGGAAAGCGCCAGGCGGCGCAACGTCGGGCCGCTGTCCTCGCTCTTGCTCTTCATCCGCGTGAAGCGGTATCCGGTTTCGCCCGCCACCGCCACCGCGTGCGCTGCCTTCCACTGCGCGTCGCGGCGGCCGACCGGCAGCTCGGTCAAGTGGAGCGAGGCTTCCTCCGCACCGGTGCCGTTGAGCGCGCGGACCGCAGCTGCGACCGCTTCGCGGTACTGCTTGTCGCGGAAATCGCCCTCGCGGCCGAGCCCGACCAGCAGTACCCGCCCGGCGACGCCGGGCACATCGTGCAGCAGCAGCGTCGCGCCGAGCTTGCCCTGCATGTCGCCGCGCCGCACGACCTTGCTCAGGTAGCCCTTGGCTGCGCGGTCGAGGACGGCAGCGGTGGCGGAGAGCCGGCGCGTCTCGAACACGCCCGCGACCACGCAACCGTTGGCTCCGGTCTGCGGCGCGCCGCTTTTTATGCTAAATTCCACTGTCCGCTCCTTGGCAAGTTAGGGCCCTGATTATTTGCGCATTCTAGCAGCCTGTCGGACTCGAGCGAATGAGCGTTTGTACGTCTCCGCGGGTGTCGCTCGCTGCTGTGCCGGAGCCGACAGGCTCAGCGCGGATCGTTTCCATTTTACAGTTTGTCGGGGCCAGCGCCCGACTCACTTCCCGTAGATGATCTTCCGCAACGCGCTTCTACGCGAGCTGATGGCGGCGGCGGCGGCGACCTTCTTCGTCCTGGTCGGCATCGTCGTCACCATGTTGTTCGTGCGGCTGCTCGGCCAGGCGGCGGCTGGCGCCATCACCTCCGCCGGTGTGGTGGCTCTGCTCGGGTTTTCCATGATCAATTATTTGCCGGTGCTGCTCTCGCTCACGCTCTTCATCTCGGTACTGATGACGCTCACGCGCAGCTACCGCGATTCCGAGATGGTGGTCTGGTTCTCGTGCGGCATGAGCCTCACGCAGTGGATACGCCCGGTACTGCTGTTCGCCGCGCCGCTGGTGCTGATCATCGCTTTGCTCTCGCTGGTGCTGTCGTCCTGGGCGGTGTCGAAAAGCGAGGAGGTTCGCCGCCGGTTGGATCGCCGTGACGACGTCACGGCGGTCACGCCCGGCGTGTTCCGCGAGTCGCGCCAGGGGGAGCGCGTGTACTTCGTAGAGGAAGTTGCCGGCGCGGAGAACCTGGTCGCCAACGTGTTCGTCAGCTCCACGCAGCACGGCAGGCAAGGCGTCATGGTGGCGGCCCGCGGCCTCCAGGAAACCGCGGAGAACGGCGACCGTTTCCTGGTCCTGCTCCACGGCCGCCGCTACGAGGGCGAGCCGGGCTCGACCGAATACAAGGTATACGAGTTCGAGCGTTACGCAATGCGCATCGAGACCGTGGAGTCGCGGGCGCCGCCCGCGCCCTCCGCCAAATCGACTTCCACCCTCGATCTGCTGCGCGAGCCGACTCCGCCCAACCTGGCCGAGCTGTCGTGGCGTCTCGGCTTGCCGGCCGCCGCGCTGATTCTATCGTTGTTGGCGATTCCGCTCTCGTTCGTCAACCCGCGCGCGGGACGCTCGATAAACCTCCTGCTGGCGCTGCTGATCTACATGACCTACAGCAACCTGCTCTCGATCACCCAGGCCTCCATCGCGCAGTCGCGCGTTCCGGTCGCGGCGGGGCTGCTGGGCGTGCATGCCGTGATGCTGTTGCTCCTGGTGGCGCTGTTCCACCGGCGGCTGATGGTGTTTTCACTGTTCCGTTTCATCCGATGAGGACGCTGCGGCGCTACCTTGCAACAGAGATCATGGCGGCGACCGCCCTGGTGACTGCCGCCCTGGTAATGCTGTTTGCGTTCTTCGATCTCGTCGAGCAGATCAAGGACCTGGGCCGGGGCGTGTACACGATGCGCCGGATCCTGATCTACATGCTGCTGTCCTTGCCGGACCACATCTACGCGCTGTTCCCGGTCGCCGCGCTGATCGGCACCCTGTTCGCGCTGGCGCAGCTGGTGGCGGGCTCGGAATACACGGTGATGCGGACCTCCGGCGTGTCGACCACGCGCTTCGCCGCGGCGCTGGCATCGATCGGCTTGTTGTTCGCAGCGCTTACCTTCGTGTTCGGTGAGTTCATCGCGCCTCCCGCGCAGCAGCTGGCGCAGCGCCTGCGCTCCCAGGCCATCACCGGATTGGTGGCCCAGGAATTCCGCTCGGGACTGTGGATCAAGGACGACCGGCGCTTCATCAATGTGGTCGAAGTGCGGCCCGATTCCACGTTGAACGGGGTGCGGATCTACGAGTTCGACGAGGAGTCCCGGCTGCGCTCGGTCAGCTTCGCCAAGCGCGGGGCCTACCAGAGCGGCCGCCGCTGGCTGCTGCAGGATGTCATCCAGACGCAGTTCGGGGAAATGAGAACCACGGTGCATGAGATCGCGGAGATGGAATGGCAATCCGTGCTCGACCCAGGCCTCATCACCGTGCTGCTGGTCAGGCCCGAGCAGATGTCGGCGTGGAACCTCTATTCGTATTCCCAGCACTTGAGGGAGAACCGCCAGAAAGCGCTGCGCTACGAAATCGCGTTGTGGTCCAAGCTCTCCTACCCGTTGGCGGTGCTGGTCATGGTGATCCTGGCGCTGCCCTTTGCGCACATTCAGAGCCGTCAGGCGGGCGTCGGCGCCAAGATCTTCGCCGGCATTATGCTGGGCCTAGTGTTCTACTTCCTGAACCGCCTCTTCGCGCATCTCGGACTGCTCAACGACTGGCCGCCGTTCGCGGCCGCAGTCATGCCCATCGCGATCTTCTTCTCCATTGCGATCGCGATGATGTGGTGGCAGGAGCGGCGCTAGCGCGCCGAGTGTTGAATTTTGAGTACTAAATGTTGAGTTTATCGTCGCGCAATCGCCTCGGTTCCAACTCAACACTCAAAACCAAACACTCAACACTGCACAATTTTCGTGCCGGCGAGCCGGTCGTGCAGGAACAAACCCTCGCGGTCCACCAGCGCCCACAGAAACCCGGCGCCCGCGAGCAGGCAGCCAGCAAGCGCGAACAGGAAGCGGTTGAGAGCGTGGCGCAGGGCGAGCGGGGCGCCTTCGCGCGTGACGATCCGGATGCGCCAGGCCTTCATCGCCAGCGTCTGGCCGCCGCGGCGCCACTGCCAGATTAAGGCTTGCGGATGGCGCGGCAAGCGGCGCGCCGCGATCACCGGCGAAGCCCATGGTGCGCGGCGCGGGGTGCAGCTATTGCGCGGCTTGCTCGGGCGTCCCCGCAGTGGCCGTGCCGGCGGGCTTGGTGCTGGCGGGCGTCGTGCCTGCCGTCGACGTGGCGGCTTCGGCTGCCTGCGGGTCGGGTGGCGCCGGCGCATCGGATGGCGAGAAATGAGGCTGCTGCGCGAGCGACTGCTGGTAGCGCTGCCATTGGGCCGTGACTTCCTTCCGCTTGTCCGGCGGCAGCTTCTTCAGAGCCTGATACTTGTCACGCGCCGCTGTGCGCTGCTCCGGCGTCAACTTGGCCCAGTCGACCAGCCCCTTCTGCAGCCGTTGTTGCTCCTGCGGCTTCATTTTGGGATAACGGTCGGCGATCTCGACCCACCTCTTGCGCCGTGACGCATCCATCTGGTCCCACTCGGGCGCCAGCGGGGCGAGGATCTTCTGCTGCGCGGGCTTCAACTCCGACCAGGCGGGCCTGACGGGCTTCTTTGTGTCTGCCTTACTTTGTGCTGCAGCGGCCGGGAACGCGAGACACAGCCAGACGATCAGCGCGACGAGCGTTTGAGCCATGAATCGAAGCCCTTGTCGAGGTAGGCGTTGATCGGCAGCTCGTCGGTCAGCAGGTAGAGATCGATGTCGGTGAGCCCGTTGGCCGGCCCCGTGCTCTGCCAGTAGACGACCCCTGCTGTTGCGAGTACGAGCGCAGCGACGGGAATCAACAACCGGGCGCTGTGGAAGCCGTGTTCCGTGAGCCAGTGAGCCGCCTGCCCGGCCCATGCCAAACCGAGCACCGGCGCGGGCTTTTCGCGATAATGCGACAGCGCGCTCCTGCGCGCGGCAGCCAGCCGATCGCGCACACTGGGCTCGATGTGATCCACGCCGTAATCGAGGTACTGGACGAGCTTCTTCGCCACTTCATGTTCCGGCCGGTTCATAGCTTGATCCCTTGCTTCGTCAGTATCACGGAAAGCGCATGGCTTGCCCGCGAGCAGTGCGTTTTCACGCTTCCCTCGGAGCAACCCATAATCTTTGCAGCCGCCGTGACGTCCAGTTCCTCCCAATAACGCAGCAGGAAGGCCTGGCGTTGACGGGCCGGCAGCTTTTCCAGTGCTTTCTCAATTAAAGCAAGCACTTGAGCGCGCTCTGCCTGCTCCGCCGGGGGTTCTGAGAATTTGGAGTCGTCCGCCACTTCCAAAGTTTCCAGCGGGTCGGCGTCGCCCTCGGGGTCCCCCCCCAACAAGCTCGAGATCGGCATCGTCCACATCGAGCGTACCTTCTGGCGCCGGAAGTGGTCGCGGATGGTGTTCTGCAGGATGCGCTGGAACAGCAACGGCAGCTCGGCGGGCGGACGGGCGGAGTATTTTTCCGTGAGCTTGAGCATGGCGTCCTGCACGACGTCCAACGCCGCATGATCATCCCGCACTGCGAACAGCGCCTGTTTGTACGCCCGGCGCTCGACTTCGGCAAGGAAATCCGACAGTTCTTTCTGAGTGGCCAGTGGTCTCGCCTTGATTGGACCTGGTGGCTGCGTTCACGCAGCTTGCGGGTCGCCCCCGTCGCGCTCGTCCCCCCGGGTCCGGGGCATCTTAGCAAATCGCGGATGCCGCGCAAGCAATGCTCGGACAGATCGCAAACTTCACTCTATCCTGCTGTTTAAAGGGATATTTTGCTTGACCGGTGCGGCGGCAACCGGTAACGTTACACGTTTCCGATTCGCCTTGGTCAATCCCATGGAACTCACCGGCGCCGAAATCGTGGTGCGCTGCCTGCAGGAAGAGGGGGTCGAATACGTGTTCGGCTACCCCGGGGGCGCCGTGCTGTTCATCTACGACGAGCTGTTCAAGCAGGACAAGGTCAAGCACGTCCTGGTGCGTCACGAGCAGGGCGCGGTGCACGCCGCCGACGGCTACGCTCGCTCCACCGACAAGGTGGGCGTGGCGCTCGTGACCTCCGGGCCCGGCGTCACCAATGCGGTGACCGGCATTGCCACCGCCTACATGGATTCCATCCCGCTCGTGGTGATCACCGGCCAGGTGCCGACCCACGCCATCGGGCTGGATGCGTTCCAGGAATGCGACACGGTGGGCATCACGCGGCCCTGCGTGAAGCACAACTTCCTGGTGAAGGACGTGAAAGACATCGCGACCACCATGAAAAAGGCGTTCTACATCGCCTCCACTGGGCGTCCTGGCCCGGTGGTGGTGGACATTCCCAAGGACGTGACTGCCGCCAAGGCCGAGTTTCGATACCCCGAGACGATCGGGATGCGTTCCTACAATCCGATCGTCAAGGGACACGCCGGCCAGATCAAGAAGGCGATCCAGGCGCTGATGAAGGCCCAGCGCCCGATGATCTACACCGGCGGCGGTGTCATCCTGGGCGGCGCCGCAGAGGAGCTCGCCCAGCTCGTGCGGCTGCTCGGTTTCCCCTGCACCAATACCTTGATGGGGCTGGGCGCGTATCCCGGGACCGACCGCCAGTTCCTTGGCATGCTCGGCATGCACGGTACCTACGAGGCCAACATGGCGATGCAGCATTGCGACGTGCTGCTCGCGATCGGCGCCCGTTTCGATGACCGCGTGATCGGCAACCCGAAGCACTTTTTCGCGGAACCCCGCACCATCATCCACGTCGACATCGACCCGTCCTCGATCTCCAAGCGCGTGAAGGTCGATATCCCGATCGTCGGCAACGTGCGCGAGGTGTTGGGGGACTTCATCAAGCACCTGGAGGCGGCGAAGGACAAGCCCGATCAGGGGGCGTTGAAGACCTGGTGGAAGCAGATCGGCGAGTGGCGCGCGCGCGACTGCCTCAAGTACGACCGCGCGAGCCCCATCATCAAGCCGCAGTACGTGATCGAGAAGCTCTACGAGGTGACGCGGGGCGAGGCGTTCGTCACTTCCGACGTCGGCCAGCACCAGATGTGGGCGGCGCAGTTCTACAAGTTCGACAAGCCGCGGCGCTGGATCAATTCCGGCGGCCTTGGCACCATGGGCTTCGGGCTTCCCGCCGCGATGGGCGTGCAGCTCGCGCACCCCAAGGCGAAGGTGGCCTGCGTCACCGGCGAGGCGAGCGTGCAGATGTGCATCCAGGAGCTCTCCACCTGCAAGCAGTACCGGTTGCCGATCAAGGTCGTGAACCTCAACAACAAGTACATGGGCATGGTGCGGCAGTGGCAGGAGTTCTTCCACGGCAACCGCTACGCCGAGTCGTACATGGACGCGCTGCCGGACTTCGTGAAGCTCGCGGAGGCCTATGGCCACGTCGGCATCAAGGTCGAGAAGCCGGCGGACGTGGAGCCGGCGCTGAAGGAGGCGTTCGCGCGCCGCGACGATCTGGTGTTCATGGATTTCATCACCGACCAGACCGAGAACGTGTTCCCGATGGTGCCGGGCGGCAAGGGGCTCTCGGAGATGATCCTGGTATGAGGCATATCATCTCCGTGCTGCTCGAGAACGAGTCCGGCGCGCTGTCGCGCGTGGCAGGCCTGTTCTCGGCGCGCGGCTACAACATCGAGTCGCTGACGGTGGCGCCGACCGAGGATCCGACGCTGTCGCGCATGACCGTCGTCACCACCGGCTCGGACGAGGTGATCGAGCAGATCACCAAGCAATTGAACAAGCTGATCGACGTGGTGAAGGTGATCGACCTCTCCGACGGCGATCACATCGAGCGCGAGTTGATGCTGGTCAAAGTGCGGGCGGTGGGCAAGGACCGCGAGGAGATGAAGCGCATGGCTGACATCTTCCGCGGCCGCATCATCGACGTGACCGACAAGGACTTCACCATCGAGCTGACCGGCACCGGCTCCAAGCTCGATGCCTTTCTCAAGGCGATCGACCGCGCCGCGATACTGGAGACGGTGCGCACCGGCGCCTCCGGCATCGGCCGCGGCGAGCGGGTATTGAGAGTCTAGTGAGGGGTGAGGAGTGAGGCGCAAAACCCTTCGTAGTCGCCACCTCACGCCTAACGCCTGACGCCTCACGCTTTTTCCGAAGGAAGAACGATGAAAATCTATTACGACAAAGACGCCGATCTGTCGCTCATCAAGCGCAAGCACGTGGCCATCATCGGCTACGGCTCGCAGGGGCACGCTCACGCCAACAATCTCCGGGACTCCGGAGTCAAGGTGAGCGTCGGACTGCGCAAGGGCGGGGCGTCCTGGGCCAAGGCAAAGAACGCCGGTCTGCCGGTGAAGGCGGTCGGCGATGCGGCGAAAGGGGCGGACATCATAATGATCCTGCTTCCGGACGAGCATCACGCCCGGGTCTACCACGACGAGATCGAGCCCAACATCAGGAAGGGTGCGACGCTTGCGTTCGCCCACGGCTTCAACATCCATTTCAAGCAGATCGAGCCACGCGCCGATCTCGATGTCATCATGATTGCGCCGAAAGGCCCTGGCCACCTCGTGCGCTCGACCTACACCCAGGGCGGGGGCGTGCCCTCGCTGATCGCGGTATTCCAGGACCCGAGCAAGAAGGCGCGCGATGTCGCGCTGTCCTACGCCGCGGCGATCGGCGCCGCGCGCGCGGGCGTGATCGAGACCACCTTCCGCGAGGAATGCGAGACCGACCTCTTCGGCGAGCAGGTGGTGCTCTGCGGCGGCCTCACGGCTCTGATCCAGGCCGGCTACGACACGCTGATCGAGGCCGGTTACGCGCCTGAGATGGCGTATTTCGAGTGCCTGCACGAGGTGAAGCTGATCGTCGACCTGATCTACGAAGGCGGTATCGCCAACATGCGCTACTCGGTGTCGAATACCGCGGAGTACGGCGATTTCACGCGCGGGCCGCGTATCATCAACGAACAGGTGCGCGCCGAAATGAAGAAGATCCTGCACGAGATCCAGACCGGCCAGTTCGCCAAGGAGTTCATCCTCGAAAATCAGGCCAACGCGCCGACGATGAAGGCGATGCGGCGCATGGCGGCAAACCATTCGGTCGAAGTCGTGGGCGCGCGGCTGCGCGACATGATGCCGTGGATCAAGAAGAACCGCCTGGTGGACCAGTCCAAGAACTAGAATTGAGCTGTTAGGATTGGCAATCGAGCAAGAACATGGTACATCGAGACGACGCAGGATCGGGACTCAATCCTCAGTCCTCAATCCTCAATCCTGTGCGCAGCACGTATCCGCACCCGATCATCGCGCGGGAAGGCTGGCCGTTCATTGCGGTGTTCGTCGCAGTTGCCGCGCTGGTGCACGGGTGGGCGGGCATTGGGTGGGCGGCACTGCCCTGGCTCGTTGTAGCGTTCATGGTGCAGTTCTTCCGCGATCCGCCGCGCGCGGTCCCGGGAGAGCCCAAAGCAGTGCTGTCGCCGGCCGATGGCAGGATCGTCGCGGTCGAGCGCGAGCGCGATCCATATCTCGAGCGCGATGCCCTCAAGATGAGCGTATTCATGAACGTGTTCAACGTCCATTCCAACCGCAGCCCGGTGGATGGCGAGATCCGCAACGCCTGGCACCATCCCGGAAAATTCTTCAACGCCGCGCTGTCGAAATCGTCTCTGGAGAACGAGCGCAACGCGCTGTGGATCCGGACCGCGGGCGGTGCCGACGTGACATGCGTGCAGATTGCGGGGCTCATCGCGCGCCGCATCCTGTGCTATGCCGTGCCCGGGCAGCGCCTTACGCGCGGCGAGCGCTACGGCTTCATCCGCTTCGGATCGCGCGTCGATGTCTACCTGCCGCCGGAATCGCGGCCGGTCGCGGCCGTGGGCGACAAGGTCTACGCCACCGCCAGCATGCTGGCGCTGCTGCCGTGATGCAAGACCCGCGCGAACACAAGCTCTTCATCAAGTCACGCTTTGCCCGGCGCGGCATCTACTGGCTGCCCAATCTCTTCACGACGATCGCCCTCTTTGCCGGGTTCTACGCGATCGTGCAGGCGATGAACGGCCGCTTCGAGCAGGCCGCGATGGCGATCTTCGTCGCGATGGTGTTCGACGGAATCGATGGCCGGGTCGCCCGCTTGACGCGCACCCAGAGCGCGTTCGGAGCCGAGTACGACAGCCTGGCCGACATGGTGTCCTTCGGCGTGGCGCCGGCGCTGGTGGTGTACGTGTGGGCGCTCAAGGATTTCGCCGGCATGCAGACCGTGGCGTGGCTCGGACCGTGGCTCACCACCAAGCTCGGCTGGATCGCTGCCTTCATCTACTGCGCGTGCGCGGCACTGAGGCTGGCGCGCTTCAACACCACGCTCGACATCGCGGACAAGCGCTTCTTCCAGGGCTTGCCGAGCCCGGCTGCGGCATGTGTCATCGCGGGGCTGGTATGGGCGCTCAACGAATACCAGATCAAGGGGCAGGACGTGAAGTGGCTTGCCTGGGCGCTGACCATGATCGCCGGCCTGACCATGGTGAGCAACCTCAAGTTCTACAGCGGCAAGGACATCAACCTGAGGAAGAGCGTGCCGTTCTCGGTTGTGGTCGGCATCACGTTCGGGCTGGTGGCGCTGTTCATGATCTCCAGCACGCTGCCGGAAATGCTGTTCCTCCTGTTCGCGGGCTATGGGTCCTCCGGTTATGTGATCTGGGCCTACGAGCTCGCGAAGGGAAAAGGCACCGGCCGGGCACCGCCACCGCCGCCCCCGGCGGCATGAGTTGCGTGAATCGAATAAAGCCGTTATATTCCAGCGCTATGTATCGCTTACAGGCCATTGAGCTTTTCCTCCTTGCCAGCCTCTCGCTGGCCGGCCTGCTGCTGCGCCGCTAAGGCGCACACTCCCCATTCCCACAATCTGATGTTGGTCCGGCGCGGCAAAGACCGCGGCGGGAAGGCTTATCAAACACGCGAGCGCCCGGCCTGAGCCGGACCGGGAGCCGCAGCATACATTGGAGATGCTTATGGCCAAGGACAAGCTGATCATTTTCGACACCACGATGCGCGATGGCGAGCAGAGCCCGGGCGCGTCGATGACCAAGGAAGAGAAGCTGCGCATCGCGCGTCAGCTCGAGCGCATGCGCGTCGACGTGATTGAGGCGGGCTTCCCCGCCGCGAGCGACGGCGACTTCGACGCGGTGCAAGCGGTCGCCTCCATCGTCAAGAACAGCACGGTATGCGGGCTCGCGCGCGCCAATGAAAAGGACATCCGACGTTGCGGTGAGGCGGTGAGAGGGGCGAGAAGCCCGCGCGTGCATACCTTCATTGCTACGTCCCCCATCCACATGGAAAAGAAGCTGCGGATGGAGCCCTCGCAGGTGATCGAACGAGCGGTGCGCGCGGTGAAGTGGGCGCGCGAGTATACCGACAACGTCGAGTTTTCGCCCGAGGACGCGGGGCGCTCCGACATCGATTTTCTCTGCCGCATCCTGGAGCGCGTCATCAAGGCCGGCGCCACCACCATCAACATCCCGGACACGGTGGGCTACACGCTGCCCGAGCATTTCGGAATGCTGATCCGGTTGCTGCGCGAGCGCGTCCCCGATTCGGACAAGGTGGTGTGGTCGGTGCACTGCCACAACGACCTGGGGCTGGCGGTCGCCAACTCGCTCGCGGCCGTGCTGAACGGCGCGCGGCAGGTCGAATGCACGATCAACGGGCTGGGGGAGCGCGCCGGCAACGCCGCGCTGGAGGAGATCGTGATGGCGGTCCATACGCGCCAGGACATGTTCCCGTGTGAGACCGGCATCGACACCACGCAGATCGTCCCGGCGAGCCGGCTGGTTTCCGGCATTACCGGCTTCCCGGTGCAGCCCAACAAGGCGATCGTCGGGGCGAACGCGTTCGCGCATGAGGCCGGCATCCACCAGGACGGCGTGTTGAAGAGCCGCGATACCTACGAAATCATGCGCGCGCAGGACGTCGGCTGGATCGCCAACAAGCTGGTGCTCGGCAAGCACAGCGGGCGCAACGCCTTCAAGGCGCGTTTGACCGAGCTCGGCATCGTGATCGAATCGGAAGAAGCGCTCAATGCCGCGTTCAAGCGCTTCAAGGACCTCGCCGACAAGAAGCACGAAATTTTCGACGAGGACCTGCAGGCGTTGATCAGCGAGGAGGCGAGCGACCACCTCGAGAACGAGCACTACCACCTGGTGTCGCTCACCGCGCATTCCGAGACCGGCGAGTCGCCGTACGCGAAGATCGTCGTGACCGAGAACGGCCGGGAGCGCAAGGCCGAGGCGCGGGGGAGCGGTCCGGTGGACGCATCCTTCAAGGCGATCGAGACGATCGTCAAGAGCGGGGCGGAGCTCCTGCTCTACTCGGTCAACAACATTACCACCGGCACCGACGCGCAGGGCGAGGTGACGGTACGGCTTACGAAGGGCGGGCGCATCGTCAACGGCCTGGGGGCGGACACCGATATCGTCGTGGCTTCGGCCAAGGCCTACATTAACGCCCTCAACAAGCTGCACTCGAAGCTGGAGCGGGTGAATCCCCAGGTCTGAGATCGAGCGCTCGGTCGCCGCGGGCCATGCCGGCTCATTTCGCCAGCTTGAGCGCGATGTCGGCGAGCCGGCGTCCCAGCGTCAGACACAGCTTGCGTTCGTGTTCGGTGATGGAAAGCTCGCCGGCTGCGCCGGCGTGATGGCTCGCGCCATAAGGCGTGCCGCCGCCGCGGGTGGCGAACAGCTCCGGTTCCGTGTAAGGCAACCCCACGATCACCATCCCGTGGTGCAGCAGCGGCAGCATCATCGAGATGAGCGTCGTTTCCTGCCCGCCATGAAGACTCGCAGTTGAAGTAAAGAGCGCCGCCGGCTTGCCGGCGAGCGTGCCTTTCAGCCACAGCTCTCCGGTGGAATCCCAGAAATGCTTCATCGGTGCCGCCATGTTGCCAAAGCGCGTAGGCGAGCCCAGCGCGATCCCGATGCATTCCTCGAGGTCCTTCAACTCCGCGTACGGCGCGCCGGAGTCCGGCACCGCGGGCCCGGCAGCGCCGGCCACGGCAGTCACCCGGGGCACGGTACGCACACGCGCGGCGCAGCCCGCGATGCTCTCCACGCCGCGCGCGACGAGTTGCGCCATCTCCCTCACCGCGCCGGTGTGGCTGTAGTAGAGGATGAGAACTTCCTTCATCGAGTCCGGCAGTCCGCTGGAGAGTATTATATAAAGTTCGTCTCGAGCCGAGGCAGCGCATCGCGCGTTTCACCATGTCGAAGACCTCCAAGCCCAGGAAGACCCCGCCGCTGACCTTTTTTGCGCGCCTGACGTGGCGGCGCTTCCGTGACGAGCGCTGCTTGCAGATCGCCTCCAGCCTCACCTTCACCACGTTGCTCGCGATCGTGCCGATCATCACGGTGGCGCTGACGCTGATCTCCGCGTTTCCGGTGTTCCGCGAGCTGCTGCAGCACGTCGAGCAATTCGTGATCCAAAACATGCTGCCAGAGTCGGCCGCGGCTCTCGCCGGATATGCGGAGCAGTTCGCGGACAACGTGGCGCAGCTGACCGCCGTCGGCATCGCCTTCCTGTTCGTGACCGCGATCATCGTGCTGCTGACGATCGACCGCGCGTTCAACCAGATCTGGCGCGTGTCGCGCCCGCGCAGCACGGTGCAGCGCATCTTCATTTATTGGGCGCTGCTCACCGTGGGACCGCTGCTGATCGGGGCGAGCCTCTCGCTCACGTCCTGGCTGGTCAGCCAGTCGCTGGGGCTGGTGAAGGGCATGCCGCTGGCTGGGGAGGTGTTGCTGGATGTCGCCCCGGTCCTGCTCACCGGGCTCGCTTTCGCGCTGGCCTACATCACGATACCAAACCGGCGCGTGCTGGTGCGCGATGCGCTCACTGGCGGCCTTCTCGCGGCGCTCGCGTTCGAGGGAATGAAGCGCGGCTTCGCGTTCTACATCACGCATTTCCCGACCTACAAGCTGGTATTTGGCGCGTTTGCCAGCGTTCCCATCTTCCTGCTGTGGATCTATCTGTCGTGGCTGGTGGTGCTGTTCGGAGCGATTGCGGCGGCGGTGATGCCCGAATGGCGCGAGCGCGCCGCCCACGTCGATCCCGTGCCCGGCGCGCAGTTCCTCGACGCGCTGCAGATCCTGCGGGTGCTGTGGGAAGCGCACTGCAAGGGGGAGGTCGTCACCGTCATGCGCCTGCACGGCGTCGTGAAGCTTCCCCTCGACCGGATCGAGGCGGTGCTCTACGCGATGAGCGCTGCACACTGGACAGGCAGGGTGGCGAACGGCTGGGCGCTGATCAAGGACGCCGCCGAGGTGAGCGTGGCCGATGTCTATCGCCTGCTTGTGTTCGGGCCCGGCGCGAGGCTGCCGGCGCGCCAGTCAGGCCAGGAACTCGATCGCCTCGCGCTCGAGCTCGCGGGAGGCGTCGAGGAAAATCTCAGGCTCTCTCTTGAGGCGTTGTTCCGCCGGGCGGCCGCCGGCGGTGAGCCATCAGGGCTCAGCGATCAGCAATCGACCGTAAACGTTCATCGACTGGGCTGACGGCCGACTGGGGTTTGCTGACAGCTTCAGCCGCTCAGCCGCGGGCATCGGCGCGCGCTGTCACCTCGGTGTGCGTGGCGTAGTGCCAGTTGCGCTGCCACGCGCGCACCACCAGGCTGGGATAGTGGGGCCTGCCGAGGCTGCCGTTGTAGCGCCCGAGCGCGCGGTACAGATCGCCTTTCTCCTGGTCGAGATAGTGGCGCAGGATCACGCAGCCAAAGCGCAGGTTGGTGCGAAGATGGAACAGGTTGTCTTCCGCGCGGCCAATCAGCTCGACCCAGAACGGCATCACCTGCATGTAGCCCTGCGCCCCGACACGCGAGACCGCGTGCTTGCGGAAGTTGCTCTCGACCTGGATCACTCCCAGCACGAGCTGCGGGTCGAGACCGGCGCGCTTCGCCTCGTAGTGCACCGAAATCAGGAATTCTTCGCGCTGCAGGCGGTCTGCAATGCGCGGAGCCAGCCGCTTGGACATCGCGGCGAGCCAGCGCCGCGCCTCCGCCTCGGTATCGAAGGCGAGGAACGGAGTGGCTTGATCGGCAATCGATCTGTTGAGGGCGGCCTGGACGCTCGCCGACAGAGGCTCGTAGGCTTGCTCTCCGGCAACGGCTGCTCCCGGCACCGCCAATGTAAGCGCCCACCCGAGCCGGAAAATGACTTGAGCTAGTCGGTACATACCCTTGATATTACAGATTTTACCGCGTCTTGCAAGGCAATGGACTGGGCTTGGGGGTCGCGCCGCCCCTGGTATTCCACCTGGCCGCTCTTCAGCCCGCGCTCGCCGACGACAACGCGGTGGGGGATGCCGATCAGCTCCATATCCGCGAACGCAACCCCCGGGCGCTCGCCGCGGTCATCGAGCAGCACGTCGATGCCGGCGGCAGCGAGATCGCGGTAGAGGGCTTCTGCGGTCTCGCGTACCGGAGCACTCTTGCCTGCTCCGATTGGCACCAGCGCAAGCTCGAACGGCGCCATC
>Ga0210379_10000132_pt1 | contig 20245 bp, 13 predicted proteins | sample PLMedo_2_FD_155468 | JGI IMG/M metagenome (GOLD analysis project Ga0210379, IMG submission 155468) | Groundwater sediment microbial communities from an aquifer in East River, Colorado, USA - PLM4_32_coex redo | ecosystem: Environmental > Terrestrial > Soil > Riparian zone | place: USA: East... | reverse complement strand
ATCAACCACAACCTTAACATCCTTCTCTGTTCCCAAAGGAGCAATTACAACAAACTGCAAATCTTTGAAATCGTGGTATCTTTGGTAAATTTTTTCATTGAGGTTAAAATAATTCCCTCTATTTTTAAGGATTTCAGTACCCGAGAAACCTAGAATAGTGATTTTATTATTTAAACTTACTTTTTTACCATTTAAAGATTCCCAATTTCCTAAGTCAGAAATTTTTGAGGTAATGACAGGCAACTTTGTAAAACTATTTATACCTGAGGCAAAGAAAAGATAAGCAACAATTGGCAAAATAAAAAGAACAAACAGGACGATATTTTTTTTCATACGTAGATAATATTGTTTTTATTGGAATATGTAATTCGCATATCTTCATTTGTGATTGTGACAAATTAGTTGTCATGCTCATTTCATTATGTAATCTTATAGATTTAAAGTGCAAAAATAAAAAAAGGCACGCAATGCGTACCTTTTTTTTGAATTAATATCATGTTAAAAATTCCATTTAATGGTAGAATTTCTAAAAACCTCAAAAACATAATCCCCTTCTGTCAAGAGAATAAAAAGCAAATAACAAACTAAAAATATTAATGGGAAAACAACCGCATTTCTCAATGTCTTTTTTTCGCCTTCCATGTGCATGAAAGCCCATACAATATAATATGCTTTAACAAGTGTTAATATAATAAACAACCAGTTCAACAAACTCATACTTATAAAAGAATGCATATATAAAAAGTCTGGTCTAACGATACCAAAACCAACTTCAACTGTTGTAATTAAAGACAATAGACCAAAAACAGTCCAAATTCTTTTTTCATGTGATACATGTTCGTGTGACATAATGATAAATCTAAAATTAAACTAAGTAGAAGAATGTGAAAACAAATACCCAAACTAAATCGACAAAGTGCCAGTATAACCCAACTTTTTCGACCATTTCATAACTTTTTCTTTTCTCGTAAGTACCTAAAAGAACATTAAAAAATATAATGATATTGATAACTATACCAGAAAAAACGTGAAATCCGTGAAATCCTGTGATAAAGAAAAAGAAATCAGCAAATAACTTACTCCCATATTCATTATGAGTTAGGTTTGCTCCTTCTATAACTAGACTAGCTTGATTTAACCTAACCTGAGATTCTTCTCTAGATAGAACTGTTTTCTCCTTATCTTTATTAATAGACTCCGTTCTAATTAAAATATCAGGATGAGTTTTGAAACCCTCTTGAATTTCCGCAACTGTATAAGATGGAATAGCAGGCTCACTCATGAACCATTTCCCTTCACTCCTTGTCAGTTGTTCTCTTTCATCAGGCAACTTCGCAGCAAAATCAGCCAAAGCCACACGATGCCCTTCTTTATCAACAAACTGTAGCAAGCTACCTCCTGTTGTTTCAACAGCACCATATTCACCTTTGATAAAATTCTTCCATTCCCAAGCTTGAGAACCTACGAAGATCATACCTCCAATAATCGTTAGAAACAGATAAACGGCTACTTTATCTTTCTTCAATTGATGTCCTGCATCAACGGCCAAAACCATTGTCACAGACGAGAAGATCAGAATAAAAGTCATCAATGCCACATAATACATCGGAGCCGAAACACCGTGTAAAAATGGAAAGTGTGTAAACACCTCATCGGCTAATGGCCATGTTTCAATAAATTTAAATCTAGAAAAACCGTAGGCTGCTAAAAATCCAGAGAACGTTAAGGCATCTGATACGATAAAAAACCACATCATTAATTTACCATAACTTGCTCCCATTGGCTCATTGCCGCCTCCCCAAGTTTTTTCACTATTTGCAGTAGTAACTGTCGCTTCCATAAAAGTTATTCGTTAAAAAGTTCCCAAATTTACGTTTTTTTCTTATTTAAAGAAATATAAAAATAAAAATAAATAAACCCACAAGAAATCTAGAAAGTGCCAGTACATTGCACCTAGTTCTATTCCAAGAGTTTGAGTTGAATTATATTTTTGTTTAAAATGATTATAAATAATAATTAGCAATGAAATCATACCACCAGCAAGGTGAATCAAGTGTACCAGAACAACTATATATAAAAATGTGGTCGTGATAGAACTTGCGCTACCCGTAAAATAATACCCATTGGCAACGATTTGACCAAACCCCACAAATTGCAAAACCACAAACGAAATCCCTAATGCTAAAGTAGCCAAAAGAAATGAAGTTGTTGCATTTCTATTCCCTTTTTGAATCGTTTTTTTGGCCAAATGAAATGTAACACTACATCCCATAATAGCAATGGTGCTAAAATAAAAAGCAGAAGGCAGCTGAAAGTCTTTCAACCAATCGGCTCTGGATTGACTTACCACATAGGCGCTCGTAAGTCCTGCAAACATCATGGTCATACTTACCATGGCGAACAATAAAATCAATTTATAAGATCTTGCTGTTCTAGAATTGTACTCTTCAGTTGTCATTGTTATTTCCATAATTATCTTAAAAATTTATCTAATATATAAATCAATTGTAACAGCGTAATATAAGAAACACTTACCAGCATCAAAGTCCTTGCCGCTTTCGCCGTTCTTATTTTATACAATCGCACCGCATAATAAAGCATCCAAAGTCCAAGTAAAAACACCATAACTGCAGCGATAGGCGTAATAAACAATTTCCCGGTATATCCCAAAGCTGGCAAAAGAGAGGCTATAATCAACCAAACCGTATACAATATAACCTGCAATGCTGTTCCTTTATCTTTCTTTCCTGTAGGTAACATAAAAAACCCAGCCTTTTCATAATCTTCATACAAAAACCAACCGATAGCCCAAAAATGAGGAAATTGCCAAAAAAACTGTATCAAGAATAACGTTCCGGCTTCAATCCCAAACTCTCCTGTTGCCGCTACCCAACCCAACATAAAAGGAATGGCACCAGGAAAAGCACCCACAAAAACCGACAGTGAAGTCATAGTTTTAAGAGGTGTATAAATACTGGTGTATAAAAAAATAGAAATCGCGCCAAACATAGCCGACTTAGGGTTAATTGTATAAAGCAAAACAACGCCTATGATCGTAAGCAAACTGGCAACAACCAAAGCGACATTGGGCGACATTCTGCCAGAAGGAACGGGACGATTCTTGGTACGATCCATCAATAGATCCAAATCCTTCTCAATCACTTGATTGAATGCATTGGAAGCTCCTACCATACAATATCCGCCAATTGTCAGTTTTAACAAAACCACCCAACTAAAAGGATGCTCATCATCAAAACCAAGAACATAACCGGCAATAGAAGAAAAAACAACACTTATAGCTAACCCAGCTTTCGTAATTGCTTTAAAATCAATATAAATAGACTTGACTGAATAGGACTTTTGTGTTGTGATCAATGCGGAAAAATTTGTGTATTTTTTGAAATCTGGTGCAAATATACAAATTAGATTCAAAAATGGTCAATGAAAACAGAGAATGAAAATTTTCGATTTTTTTTAATCCGTTTTTACGGCACAATTGTTTTGCAAACACATAAATGATTCAAAGAAATAACAAACAATTAAAAATTAATCAAAAAACAAATATCCTAATAGTCAAAATACCAATTAAACACATCCGATCTAAAACCAATGGAAAACCAAGTTGTTTTTTCTTTGAAATGCAATGCCGTGTCCGTCGTCGGATCGAAATTTCTATATAAAAAACTTCCAAAGAATTTAAAATTTGTCGCCGGATTTACTAAATAACCCGCTTGCACTTCTGAAATAAAAACACTTGTTTTATTACCCTGTCCCACTAGAACTCCCTTATCCAAAGGTCTGGCTACATCATAATCTTTATAAATGTTTTGCCCATAATTGTATTTATTATCGGGAGTATCATAATCAAAACCGCGAGTTCCAAAAGTAAATTTAGCATTTGCAAAAAACCTATCTTTATGATAATAGCCCAATACAACCAGCTCTTCAAAATTACCACCCCATTGGTGCCCCATACTTTGGTTGTTATGTCCATAATTTGTAATAGCCTCACTATGCGAATACACATAGGGACGCACATGGTTAAATTCAAGCTGCAGCAATAAATTATCAACCTTAAAGGCATTGTAATATTTCGCGCCTAATTGGTATCCGTATTTATTTTTCCAGCTTTTCTCTCCGCCTGTCATATCACTAACGGAAAATTCATCCAAAAGAAACTGCCCATACAGATTGACATGATTATTCCATTTATATTTATAAGTCAATCCCAGAAGCGCATTTCCACTTTTAGAAGAAGAAGAAAACTCTACCGCACGATAAAAGATAATCGGATTTACAAAATTCATATCAAATCCTCTACCATTCGAATTTGTCCAAACTACTGATTCAAAAAAACCAAGATTCAATCGATTCGATACATTCCAACTTAAATAGTGATTGGCCATATATTTTGAAGCGTATGTCTTTTCCATTGTCACCTCCGGACGTACATCCTTGAGAAACATATAGTTTACCGTATATTTTATTTTCCAAAAATTTGCATCAATTTTAAAATAAGGATACGGACTAGCACCATCACTTTCCATCAAAGAACGATATCCATCACCTAAAAAATTCTTACCATACCCCAACTGCAAATCCAGAAATTTACTGGCATTATACGTTAAATTCGCATCGGCCATAGGAAAATCAAAGGCATCAGAATTATACGGTTTTGCAATTCCAATACCAGGCACAATAGCGGGATTTCCTCCAGAAGGTTTTAAGGAAATGGCATATTGATTGTAGTAATCGGCAAAACGACCTTGACTTTCATAAAAGGTGGTGGTAAAATTTAAATTTTTCCCCAGTCCTCCCTTAAAGTTAAGCGCCCTGGTATTTACAAAAGTAAAAGAAGAACTACTAGGATTTGAAATTCCCGCTTGTACATCGAATAAAAAATTCAAAACAAACCAATAGCCTTCGCCTTGAATTTCAGCTAAGTTCTCGTTCCACAATTTTCTTCCCCACCAACCCGAAGTCTTTTTTTGAAGGCTTTCGTTTACTTTATTAAAATTATAATATTTCTCGACTTCCGCATAAGTATATGGCTTGGAAGCGGTATGGCTATTACTGCCTATTTTATTTAATGCACCGTCAAACTGCGCATAATAACTATGTGAAAACGGGATACTCAAATGACTTTGAAATTGTGGATTGTCAAATCTTTTATAAACAATGCTGTCCAGTTCCGTCAATCCCGCATTTATATTAATATTTTCTTTCTTGGCCAAAGCATCAGCTGCTATCTGCTCAGGAGTCATCAAAGGAATCGTTATGGCTATATTAAACTTAGAATAGGTCGCAACGCCATCATAAGTAGGCGGTTCAATTTTAGAAAATTTACTGAAAACGTTTTTTGTTTCTATAATTAATTCCTCATTATTCGAATTTATATATAAAACTTTAAAAACGCCATTGGCATCCACTTCAAAAAGCACCTTTATTGTTCCTTGATACTTATTTTGCATTAGATTTTCGGGAACTTTAAAATTTTGGTAAACAAAACTTTGGACTTCATTATAGAAACAATTTTCCAAATCTTTTTCATGCAAATTTTTACAACTCGGAAAAACCGGAAAACGCTCGTCAGAAAATCCAGATTGTCTTGAATTCGTATTTTGTGCCTTTATAAAAAAAACAGAAATAAAAAACAGAAAAGTTAAAAGTCCTTTGTTCATTATAATTTTATTATCTAATTAATATTGAGAAGAAGATTCTTGACCATTAGCAATGGCTTTTGCCCCCGAAGTTCCAATTCGTTTTACACCAAGCTTAATCATATCAATGGCTTCCTGATAAGTTCGCACTCCTCCAGCAGCTTTCACAGGAAGTGGCGAAGCATTTTCAAGCATTAATAAAATACTGGGTACGGTGGCACCATTTGGCAAATTGTTTTCCGTTTTATAAAAACCTGTAGATGACTTAACAAAAACGGACTGAAAAGAGTCTTCTTTAAAATTAGAAATCACAACATTTTTGATCAGGGCAGACAATTGAACAATTTGTAAATCATTAAGCGCGGCAACTTCTATAATCCATTTTACAATTTTATGATTCGCCAAACCCAATTGCGTCCCTTTTAAAATTTCTTCTTTAACCAATGTTACATCTCCGTTTTTAAAGGCCTCGTAATTACACACAAAATCTAACTCATCTGCACCATTTTCAATACATGTAAGCGCTTCTTCAAGTTTCGCTTCTATACTGGATCTCCCTTCCGGAAAATCGATTACGGTTCCAACTTGCACTTTTGAATTGGCACTATCAATCATTTTTTTAGCTAAAGCAACTCTATTTGGCCGTATCATAATAAGCTTAAAATCCTCGTCGATTGCTTCTTGAATAAAACCTTTGGCTATGAGTTCGTTTTCACCTTCGGTTAAACCCGCTTGTTCTGCCGTTTTTAAATACGTTGAATCTAAATAGTGTTTAACATCCATAGCTTTTATGATTTATGAAGATTGATACCTTTTTTGGCAAAATTACATTATTAGAATGAGATAGAATAATGAACCCCTTATTCAAAACAAAAAATCCCACCGAAGTGGGACTTAATTATTAAAAACTCTATTTAAGAAATTGAATTTATTACATATTACTATTACAAAAATCGCCAATACCGATCCAATCGTATTTGCAATAACATCAAAAACATCTCCTTTTCTAGTTTTTGTATAAAATTCTTGAAGAAATTCTATACTTATCCCAAATACAAAAGACAAGAAAAATGAATAAAGCAAAAGTTTTCCAAAGGTACTAGATGGCAATTGTTTCCTAAAAAACAAAAACCAAAGTAGTGTAAAACCAAAATGAAAAAAGGAATGAACACACTTATCTAAATTCGGAATTGTAATACCCGGTAAATCACTAGCTTTCTCTAAACAAAAATAGGCTATAACACCAGTCCACAATAAAGCTATTGCAAATAATAATTGTTTAGGCACCAATAAGTTCTTTGTATGACTCACTTGAAAGCAATTCTTCAATTTCGGATACATTTGAAATTTTTATTTTGATCATCCAACCAGCTCCATAAGGATCTGCATTAACACTTTCAGGATTGCTTTCTAAAGCATCATTAAAAGCGATAATTTCTCCAGATAAAGGAAGAAACAAATCAGAAACCGTTTTTACAGCTTCAACAGTACCAAAAACTTCATCTTTTTCTAAAGTTTGATCCAATGTTTCTACTTCAACATATACAATATCCCCTAATTCTTTTTGTGCAAAATGAGTTATTCCCACTGTAGCAACATCACCTTCAATACTAACCCATTCATGATCTTTTGTGTACTTTAAATTTACTGGTATGCTCATAAAATAATAATTGATAAATTAATGATTAATTTTTTTATACAAATGTAACAATCTTCTCAACAAATTACCTTTAGATTCACAAATTAATTCCCAAAAGTATACCGAAGCGTAAATCCAGATCCAATATTGGTAAGAGGGAAAGAAGTTGAAATAACAGGTTTAGAAAACGAATGTCTATAATAAAATATAATCGTTAGATTTTTACTTAGAGAATAATCGGCTGTGGCATTTAAAGTCCAGATATTCTGACCTCCTGCCAATTGATTATTGTCATAATCCAAATATCTCACAATAGTTTGATTATCCCTTAAGGTTAAATCTGCCTTTATGTTTATATCACTTTTTATAACTCCTGTTGGATTATCCGCCAATGTAGAGGAGAAAGTCACATCTTTAATTCGATATCCTAAACCTACCACATACTCCAAACCATGAACCTCTGTCAACAAATTATTATCAAAACTCATGGACAAAGCTCTGTCTTTATTGACCTGCGTCAACAACTTAAAGGAATTTTTTAATTCGAAATCAATTCTCAAAAGCGGATTGAATTGCTCCACCAATGTGATGTTGGACATAATAGTTGGATTGTAATAATTCCCACTATCATCAACTCCGTTTGGATTTTTTGTATAATTAAAATTGGATCTAAAAGAATTTACGGTATAAGAAGCTCTGTAATTTTGCTGCAAAGAAAAACGCTTAAATGTTTTTTTGAAAAACTCATATCGCATTAATCCGTTATATTTAATGGCCCAGTTTGGAATTGGTACATTTCTAAAAATACCAAGCGATACATTATCGGCATTACTGCCAGAATAGGCTGCTAAAAACGACGGCAACAACACTGCTTGATTTGAGCTATTATATCCCAATGGATACCCATCTGTTCCAATATTACTAGGATTATTTAAATCAATCCCTTTTTCCAGGGCGAGCCTATTGGCTACAACAATTCTATTGTTTCTAAAATCATCAAAAGCAGCTGACGTATTTTCATCACTTGTTTTAAAAGACGTCTTTATTAAAACTGTCGAGATCGAAAAAATACCGAAACTATATGGTGATCTAGGATTATATATCCCATCAGTAACATCATATTGTTCCGAAAAATTTTCGGAATAGGCGCGATCTGCCAAGAAATCAATTTTAAAATCAGGAGTCAGCTCCACATTTGCAGAACCCTTAAATATTTGATTAGTGACTTGTGTGAAATTTTGATTAAACTCCTCATAATTTGTCAACCATCCACTTTTTGCAGCGTCATATCTGATATCATTTTGGCTTCCAAAGACAAATCCCAAGGTAGGTTTTGAAGATCCAAAAAAACCAACACTTGGTAAAAAACCAGGCAGAACAGTTCCTTTATCTTCCTTAAAACTAAGCTGTATAGTTTTTACACTAGTCAAAACACCTATTAATCCATCTAAGAAAAGATTTCTATTAATATTTTTGAGAACATCCGTTTTCACAACTTTCTCACCAGGTTTTGGGACAGTAGGCTTTGGCGCAATACTTGATTTTTTAGAAAGTCCTATATATTTATATAAAGACTCCATATTGAAAGTTGTATTCAGACTGGTCGAATTTGAATTTTGCACTGTATTCCCCAAATTATAAGTGTTCCCTTCAATCTCAATATTAGTCAATGCAGTTGAAGCACTCTGCCAACTATAATCTCCAGTATAAGACAAACTCGCTTTCACAAAACTAAGTGCAGGAATTTTATACAATGGAATATCATAATTCAAAATAAATTGTTGAATGTGATTATTCGGAGTCCCGACGTCTAAATAACTATTCCAAATTGTAAAATTATCAATCGGCTCGTCATCAGCGTTCAAGTAATTTTTGACTATATTTCTTGAAGAGGCTGTGTAATTTAATTTTAAGGATTTTGTTAAATTGAAATTAAATCCATACTGATAATTAAATCCGAAATTTCTTCTGTACAGTGGTTCAAAACCTATTCCTAAATCTTCTACCTGTCTAAATTGTTGCACATTATTTTGTCTTACAATATTGGTATTAAACATAATACTGGAAGGCAAATAATTAAAATTAAGGTCGCTTAAAAATTTCCAATAACTACTTTTTTTCATAAACTTCGTTTTCTGGAAAGGTTCTATCACCTTTGGTTGAAAAGTAAAAGCATAATCTGCCGCCGTCCTGGTTTGTTGATCTACATATTTCACAACCTCAAAGTCATGTCGCTCTACTTCATTATAATATTGTGAAAAAGTAAAGTTTTCCGGATCGTAAATTTTTGGTTTCTGCTCCAGTCCTCTTTCCTTTCGAACACCAATAAGATTGATACTTTTTCGTTTTGTATAATCAATAGCTTGCGTCAACTTACTTTTCCTTTCAGCATCCGTATCCACATCATCCAAAACCTCTTTCAACTTTATATCTTCATAAAAAGGATCATATTCCGGGGTAATAATGGCTTCACCAATAGAATAATTAAAAGGTAGATTCATACCCCATTTTTTTGGCAATAATTTTCCAAAATTGAGGTTGGTGACAATATTATACTGTTGAATATCTTCTCTACTTCTTTCGTTTGGTCCTTGCTCTAATCCGCCAAAACCGTAGTTTTTCATATTTCCTGTAAAAGATAGCGTCCCTAAATCGGCGAAGTTTGTATCTACATTCAGTAAAGCTGCCATTCCGCCTTTATTATCCATCTCGGCCATGCGGAGCTCATCAAACCACACCTCCCCTTTTATATCTTGATGAGGCTCATTGCTTTTTACACCAAGCATAACATTTCGAATCATTCCTAAATTCGGATTCCCTTTAATCCCTAAACGCAATTTACTGTCTCCGTCCCCTCCCGCTTGATTTGGATCATCATCTGAATAATAAATCCCATCTGCCGGCAAAGTCGCTTTATCTATTTTTAAAGACTTCAGTTTTAAATTCGTTAATAATTCTAGCGACAAATCTATTTCGTTATCTGTAGGCCAAACCAAATCAGCGCTTACCGGTGGGCAGCCTTTATCTCCAGAAGCAGAAGCCACAGTTACTTTCAACGGTATTTCTATTTGATAAAAATCTTCAGAATAATCCGCTCCAAAACGTAAAAAAGCAACCATTTGATTATCTTGTAATGCAGTTTCATCCGGCAATGATTCGGCATGTACAAACATTTTTAACTTATTATACTGACGCATATCAATATTAAAATTTTTGAAAGCACCTCTACCATGAAAAGGCTCTAAACCTATTCCTGAAACCTTCATCGACAAAGATTGCTCATCTTGATTGATAACCGTATTATTATTATATAATTGCTCTCTTTCTACACTTGGAGGGCTCACATAATTTATCGGACATCGGCTTGAATTTTCTTCAACATTTACTGCAGCAGTTGCAAAAGTAGTTGATGCGCTTGGGTCTATTGCACCAGCAGAAGTCAATTCTTTATCGTAAAGTCTCCACTCTCCCCTTATTAAATCTAAAGCTCCAAAACGTAACGTAACCTGATCCGTAAAATCAGTCAAGAACATTCGCATAAAGCGGATTGAATTAAAATCGGTAATAGCACCTATCTTATTTTGATATTGTTTAATCGGGATTTTAAATTGAATCCATCTTGAATCCGTAGAAGAACCATTTGGCAAGGTGACAGCTGTATTACGAATATCTGAAATATAATTCTGTCCTACTTGCATATTTGGCTTCATATCAATACTATACTCATAATAGGCATTTATCGTGTTCATGGTGTTATCCCTATTAATATCTTCTACATCCGGAACTGTAGAAGAACCCCTATTAGGTGAATTGATATTAATTGTTGAATTTCCATCGACACCATTGTAGTTTTTATAGCGATCCAACACAGTTCCAGAAGCATTCAAATAATACGTATAATTATCCGCCGCCGGATCTGGTTCTGAAGCATAATTATTATAAATCTTTGCTTCTTCACCAGAAGGAAGACCGTCCAAACCAATATCTTGGTTGATACGATTCCCTTCATTATTATCAAATGCATAAATCAATGATTGTGAAGCGGGCACATTTCCCCACTCCGAAGGCGGGTTTGCTAGAATTTGATCAGGACCAAGACCATTTTCATATAATTTTTTACCGTCTTTTAAAACATCCTCGGAGATTTCTCCAAGATTAAAATAGAGTTTTCCAGTATTTGAATTAGGAATTTTTGAGTTCCCTACATAAGGATCCATAACCCAAAACTGAATATATTCAACATTTCCTTGCTCAAAGTTAGTAGAACTTAGCGATCTCAAAATCCCTCCATAATTTTCATTTGGAGCATCGTCAACTTTCACGGCATTATTATATGGCCCACGGTCTTTGGGATAATAACTCAAATCCAAGGTACTAACCACGAGAGATTGCCCTTGTACAATATCGGTCAATGGATATAATTCATCACTGTAGACTCTCCTCGTAATATTCAAAGACAAATCATCATTTGAAATCCCCGATGGTTTTGAGGTATAAAAAACAGGATCAATTGAGTACCATGATAATTTGGCTCTTTTAAAACCGTAATCCAAACCTTCTAAATTTCCATTAAAGTCATACGTACTCTTTGTATTATTCTCTGGAGTAGAAGACAAACTCCAAGCATAAGGAGAACGCAAATCTATTGAAGATTGAGAGCTCTCAAAATCATCAACATAAATAGTCGATTCGCCTTCAAATTGATCTCCTTTTGGCGAATTAGGCTGTAAATAGGCAACCTCACCTCTAACGGAAATTGCTGATGGAACATCGGTGTCTATATTTGGCAATTTATTAACTAAGCGAGTAAAAAAAGGAACGGGAGAAGAATAACTTCCATGCAAACCAAAAATACTATTATTTACTGTTTCTTGCCCATAACTCGTTTTTTGCGTAAAGGGCTTTTCACTCATGTTTAAAAAAGTCCCTCCGACCAGAAAATTTTCGGAAATTAGATGATCAACGTTTACTCCTATAAACCTTCTTGTTTGCTGTCCAAAAACAGAATTATTTTCTAATGAAATTTCAATTGGTGTATTTGAAGCTTGGAGTGATGGATCAAGAATCTGAACTCTTCCCAATTGATAATTAACACTGTAATCTACTCCTTCTATCAAAACTCTTCCTGCAGCTGTGACCTTTACTGACCCTAAGGGAACATTAAAAGCCCCAATTGGGATTCCTTCACCTCCAATAGACTTAAACTTACCTCTTAATAAAAACTTGTTCAATTCCGGATTTTGAATAGCACCAGCTTGGGTGTTGTTATACATGTTTGGATTCACATATTTCTTCTGATTCGGATTATAAGTATTTATATCATTATAATCTTCCGCTGAATTCGGGTTTTTTAATTTCGAAAACAACAATTCCCCAAAAGGTTCTTTGGTACTAAATATCAATCTCCCGTTTTGGGTATCTACTGTTAAACCAGGAACAAAATCAAAAAAACCGTCTCCTCCAGTTTGTTGGTCATTATTAAAATTTAATCTATCTAGATTAAACACTTTAAGCAAAGGCGTATCGGCAACTTTATTTTCTTCGTTTTCCTTAGGTGTTTTTAATGGATCTGGTTGAGGAAAAGGAACAGGATTCCCCGCAGCATCTGTCACTGGTGTTATATAATTTAATGGTGATGGGTTTTTATATAATATATTGAACCTAAAATCATCTTGCATTAATTGATACGCCCCAGGTATTTGATAAATATTTTTCATCATCAAATTCCATACGGGATTCGTTACGTTTGTCAAACTACTTTTCAACATCTTCAATATTAAAGTCTGCGTAACAATTGTTTGATTTGAAGGCTGAGTCCCAGTAACAACTGTTGCGTCTACACCATCATTTCCAAATTCACCCACTTGATATACTTTATCTCCTACTGAATATTGATAGGCTACTGCCAAGATTTCGTCATTGCCCAGTTTTTGTTGTAGTGAAATATATCCTAACTGCGCATTAAAAGTATATTCATTGGGCAATAATTTTCTGGCATTTTCTAATTTTGAATAATCCTTTCCTTCACTAATATTTTTACTCGGATCTGGATCTGCAAAAACTGGCTTATTAAAACCCGATTGCGCCGTTACAATTTCTCTAATATTTGAGTTTAATATACCTACGCCAGAAGGTACAGGATAAATAGGCACAGTAGTTATCAATGCTGGATCGTACTGGTTATTGCTGTTATCCGGCGGAGAATCTTCTAACTTATTGAAAAAATAGGGGTAATTTGCGAGATTAGTTACCACTACATCGTCATCTGGAACATCAGTCAACTTAATTTCCCCTAAATCCTGAAGAGCAATTATATTCCTTAAATTATTATTGGTTGCATTTACTCTATTTTGCTTATTGGTTACCCAAATTTCCAATCTTGATATTTGAACCCTGCTATCAATAAAGGGGTAATTTTTCATGGAAGCGTCGTATTTGTCTCTAAAATATTGAGACAAAAAATAGTGTCTGTCACTATCATAATCAAGCCCATACATTTCAAATTCTTGTATAGTTCCTCCTCCTTGCGCTACAACTCTTTTTGCTTCAGATTTTTGTTCCGAAAAAACACCCGTAACACTTGTTTTACCAAATTGTAATTCTGTTTTTACACCAAATAAACTTTGAGCACCCACAATCAAAGTGCTATTTATAGGCATGCTTACATTACCAACTTCGATTTTTCGAACAATGTCATCATCTGCTGGAGTATATTCTAATTTGAATAAGTTTTGAAATGCAAAAGTAGATTGGGTATCAAAATTGGCAGTAACCTGAAGTCGGGTTCCTACTTTCCCCATCAAGCTCATACTAATCCTTTGATTAAAATCAAAAGACAGATTTGACCTGTTTCTGGGAGAAAATGCGGGATTGTCTTGTTTTGTATAAAGCAACCCTAAATCTATTTCTACAGATCCCGTGGGTTTTACGTCTATGGTATTACTTCCAAAAACAGATTCAAAAAGTCCTGATTTAATATAATACCTTGGCAATAAATCTTTTTTGGCTGCTTCACTTCCCTCTTTTGTACCTTCTATAGCATCTACCTTTTTCTTGAAATAATCACTCATGGATTCTTTCAATATTAAATTTTCATACTCCGCAGGAGTTAATACAATGGGGTAATTAATATTGAAATCATCTACGGAATTGGTGTAAATATAAGTATCGCTAACTGGATCATACGTATATCCCGAAAGAATACTCTGAGGATTTTTGATTTGCACTTCGCCTACATCATATCCTTTTTTAATGGTATCCTGAGCAATTTGTTGCACTTGAGCCTGTGATGCGACGCCACAAAATAAGACCAGCAAAAAAATATAAATTTTATGCATACAGTTAGGCTTCTTTGGTCCTTTTATAAGTTTTTTAGAGCTTTTTTAATTATAGTTTCCACAGTAGCCTCTGGATCTTCTTTTACGATTTTTTCAATAAGTTTTTCAGAAGTTTTTCTAACAAAACCAAGAACTTCTAAAGCAGATAACGCTTCATCTTTATTAGTATTGCTTTGAGACATTGAAACTTCGTCTAAATCATACAATTTTAACACTCTTTCTTTCAAATCGAGAATTACTCTTTGTGCCGTTTTGCTCCCAATCCCTTTTATAGTCTGGATTGTCACTACATCGCCAGAAGCAATGGCATTAATGATTTGTTTAGGATCTAAAGAAGAAAGCATGGTCCGTGCAATACTGGCTCCAATTCCCGAAACAGACAACAACATTTTAAAAATTTCCCTTTCTGATTTCTCCATAAAACCAAACAAAGTATGCGCATCTTCTTTTATTTGAAGATGCGTATATAATTTAATAAGGTCAGCATTCGGAATCAATGAATACGTATGTAGAGATATATTTACATGATAACCAACTCCTCCACAATCAATTATTACCTGAGTAGGTGATTTCTCTACTAATTTTCCCTGTAAATGTGCTATCATATTATAAAATATCTGTTCAAATATAATAAAATTGAGATTAAAAGACACATTTCAAAGTGCTTAGCCTATTTGTCTTTTGTACAAAAAACAAACATAGCATACATTACTTTTAATCTCAATTTTTTTATTTGCGAATTATCCTTTCAATCTATTACTTTTTTCTTGAGCGTCAATAACCGCAATTGCAGCCATATTTACCATTTCTTCTACACTGGCACCCAATTGAAAAATATGAACTGGACTTTTCATCCCCATCATGATTGGCCCTATTGACCCTACATTATTCAACTCTTTCATGAGCTTATAAGTAATGTTCGCCGATTCTAAATTAGGAAAAATCAATGTATTCACTTTTTTTCCCGCTAGTTTAGAAAAAGGAAATTTAGCAGAGAGCATTTCTGGATTTAAAGCAAAATCAGCTTGAAGTTCACCATCAACAATAATATCAGGATGATTTTCGTGTAAATAGGCTACCGCTTCTTTAACTTTTGAAGCGCTTTCATTTACCGAAGAACCAAAATTAGAATACGAAACCATAGCAATCACAGGTTCAATTCCAAACATTTTAGTTGTATTTGCAGTCATCACAGCGATTTTTGCTAAATCATCTGCAGATGGATTTACATTTATTGCCGTATCCGACAAAAACATGGGTCCACGACTGGTCATCATTATATTTGTAGTGGCAACCAAAGAAATATTTGGTGCTTTTCCAATAAGTTGCAGCATTGGTTTTACAACAGAAGGATAACTCCTAGAATGCCCCGAAACTAAAGCATCTGCCTCACCACTATTAACCATCATTGCGGCAAAATAGTTTCTTTCTCTCATTAACTTTTGAGCATCAAAAAGTGAGATTCCATTTCTTTTTCTAGACTCCCATAATTTATTTGCAAATCTTTCTCTTCTTTCCTGTTCCTCATCTTCTTTAGGATCAACTATCTGAACATCGGCATCAAAACCAAGCTCTTCTTTTAATTCCAAAATAATTTCTTTATTTCCCAACAAAATTGGAAAACCTATTCCTTCTTCATGCACAATTTGAGCTGCTTTTAGAACATCGAGTTGTTCTGCCTCGGCAAAAACAATTCTTTTTGGATCAGTTTTGGCTCTATTGGTTATCAAACGAACCATTTTATTATCATTCCCTAATCGATTCAAAAGTTCTTCTTCGTACTTATTCCAATCTGTGATAGGATTCAACGCCACTCCAGAATCCATAGCCGCTTTTGCAACAGCAGGAGCAACAATAGTGATCAATCTAGGGTCAAATGGCGAAGGGATAATATATTCTCTTCCAAAAACCAATTTGGTAGCACCATAAGCAATGTTTACTTGTTCTGGAACTGATTCTTTTGCTAAAGCGGCTAATGCTCTTACAGCCGCCATTTTCATAGCCTCATTTATTTTGGTAGCTCGAACATCTAATGCACCTCTAAAAATGTAGGGAAACCCAAGAACATTATTTACCTGATTAGGAAAATCGGAGCGACCCGTTGCCATAATTACATCTTTACGAGTAGCAATTGCAAGATTATAATCTATTTCAGGATCTGGATTGGCCATCGCAAAAACGATTGGATTATTGGCCATTCCCAATAACATTTCAGGCGTCATAATATTTCCAGAAGACAATCCTAAGAAAATATCCGCCCCTTTAAGCGCTTCTTCAAGACTAATTTGTTCGATATCTTTTGCATACTTTTGTTGCAATACAGACAAAGTGGGATTGTTTTTTGTCAAAACACCTTTACTGTTAAACATCAAAATGTTTTCCAATTTAACACCTAACAAAACATATAAATTGGCACATGCCAAAGCTGCAGATCCTGCACCAGAAACTACCATTTTTACATCTTCGGCTTTTTTATCAGCCAATTCTAGCGCATTTATTAATGCTGCTGACGAAATAATTGCCGTTCCGTGTTGATCATCGTGCATCACAGGAATATTAAGCTCTTCAACCAACCTACGTTCAATTTCAAAAGATTCCGGCGCTTTAATGTCCTCCAGATTAATCCCTCCAAATGTTGGTGCAATATTCTTTACGGTTTGGATAAACTCTTCTATATCTTTTGTCCCAATTTCAATATCAAACACATCAATATCGGCAAAAATTTTAAACAACAATCCTTTCCCTTCCATTACTGGTTTTGATGCTTCAGGACCGATATCCCCAAGTCCTAGAACAGCTGTACCATTCGTGATTACAGCCACTAAATTCCCTTTTGCAGTATATTTATAAACATTGTTTATGTCTTTTGCTATTTCCAAACACGGTTCCGCAACCCCTGGAGAATAAGCCAAAGACAAATCACGTTGAGTTGCATATTTTTTTGTAGGGACTACTTGAATTTTTCCTGGAGTTGGTTTAGCGTGATACAACAACGCTTCTCTTCTTTTACTATTTTTGTCCATCATTTTAGATTTTATTCGAATTTACAAAGATAACAGACTTCATTTAAATCAGAAGCTTTTATCTTATTCTTTTAGTATAATTAAATTTGATTGTATCTCCAAAAAAAAATAGCCGCATAAAAATGCAGCTATTTAAACTATTTAATTTTGACTTTATGCCTTGCTTCCGCTGATATACGAATCCAAATATTGAATGGTATTTTTTTGAAGTTCGATTATCGCTTTCACGACATCTCCAATGGAGATAATTCCTATGACAACATCGTCATCTAAAACTGGCAAATGCCTTATTCTTTTTGTGCTCATTAATTCCATGCAATAATCTAGATTATCACTTGGCTTTACGGTCACAACATCTTTCTCCATAATATCGCTTACCAATGTTTTTTTGGATGACTTATCCTTTAAAACAATTTTTCGGGCATAATCTCTTTCAGACAAAACACCTTTCAAAACAGTATCTTCAATTATCAGGACTGCTCCTATATTTTTTTCTCCCATTACCCTTAAAGCTTCGAACACTGTTATAGAAGAAACAATAGAATAAACTTCCTTTCCTTTTGTGCTTAATATCTGATTTACAGTCATGGTATATAATTTTATAAAAGATAAAGTTAAAAAAAAATAGCACACAATTAGTAAAAACTCAAATTAATTTCCACATTAAAATAACATTTCAGGGGACGTTAATTTATTTAATTCTATTTTTAATCGCTCATCCAAAATTTGCAATCCGTATTGATACGAAGCATTTACCCAACCAAAACCCTCTTTTGCTATATAGTCAAACTCGGTTCCAACATTTCCATATTCGGCAAAAACTTTATGGGAACTTGTTTCCAAATCAAATTTTTCCGGAATAGTTCCGTTGTATTCCACCGCATTTTTTGTAATTAGCCAAAGCCATCGATAGACCATTTCTTGTGCTTTCTCTGTATAATTATAATTTAATAATCCTTCCCATAACAACATTTGATGTGGTGCCCATCCAAAAGGGTAATCCCATTGACGTTGCGGTGCGTTTTTGTCAAAACCCGTCAAAGCAGCTTTTGTACTGCCCGTAATTCCGCCCATTTTAATAAATTGGGGCAAAGCAATTTCTACCAATTGTATCGCTTGATTTCTATCGCATAAACGAGCCCAAAGCGGAAAAAATGTGGTGGCCGCTTCAAATGGGAATTGTTTTTTATTTACAAAATCATAATCAAAATACATACTGGAAACTTCATTCCAGCATAATTCATTCATTTTTTCTTTCCTAAATTGCGACTTTTTTGCCCAATCCTCCGAGGTATATTCCACATTCCCTATTACAAACGAATTTTCAAAATAGTCTCTTATCAAACTTTCGATGTCTTTTTCATATTTATAAAGAAAACTATTCACATCCACAGAATTCAAATTGGCACAGGTATTGATCAATCGATTCGTTGTGTCATGTCCACTTTCCCTCATACTACGATCGTGTACAAAATACAAATCAAGCTCTGGATCGGCAATAGTTCGGGCCAAATATTGCTTTTCGAATTCTCGAATTGGTAAATTATATTTAACCGCAAAAGGGGCTAAGACATCATCAAAATGCCCTGGTTCCACTTCAAAAGGCATTCCAACACCGTCCGCTTTATATCGATTTAAACCAGTTGGTGTCAAACGATTTCCTTGAACCATCCAAACCGTATTGTATTCTAAAATAACAGTTTCAAGATGGCTTCGCAACCAATCTTGACAAGACTCTTTTTCCTTTGCAATAGCAACAAGCAAAGAAGAGTACAATGGCGGTTGTGTTCTGGTCAAATAATAACTACGGTTCGCATTTAATATTTTACCATAATGAATGATTTGATATTTAAAATTTTCGGCGATCGCGATTGCTTGGTCTAATTTACCGTCTATCAACAAACCGACTGCAATAAAATAACTGTCCCAACCATACATTTCATTAAATCTGCCTCCAGGCACCACAAAGGGAACGCCTTGCAAACTATAGGTTTTTTGCTGTAAGGCCAAGGCCAAAATACCCGGCTTTTCATTTAACGTTTCAACATAATCTACCGAAAAATTTTCGGGCAAGAGCTGCACTTCAACATTCTTAAACTCTTTTCCTAATTCTTGAAAATACGCCACGCCCTGCACATCCTTTGCGGAAACATAAAGAGTCGCCATGTCATTTTTCGTCTTTACATCCTCGAGAATTAATTTAAGCCCTTTTTTGTCGATCGTTCGTGTGAGCTCGTCCCAATAATCATCTTTAATTTTTCGCGATATTCTATTTACAGGATTTTCTTGAACATAATCCAAATCAATTTCGCCCAACTTTACCTCTTTTTCTCTTAGCAAAGCCAGCTCTTGAAGCAAATTAGACAAATGATAAGTCCCTTCTATGGTTTGTTCTTGCTTGGTTGTTTCGTCAACCAAAACAAATCTTTTGGACCCATGATCGTCTTTGGTAATTTTTTTATCGTTATCAGTATCCTCTTGCAACAAAAGTGCGCTAAAAACGGAATCTATGTTAAGTAAGAATTTCATTTTTTTTATTTAATTTGTTAATGAAAAATAAAACAACAATAAGAACAGAAAGCGGAA
>Ga0210379_10000131_pt1 | contig 20345 bp, 19 predicted proteins | sample PLMedo_2_FD_155468 | JGI IMG/M metagenome (GOLD analysis project Ga0210379, IMG submission 155468) | Groundwater sediment microbial communities from an aquifer in East River, Colorado, USA - PLM4_32_coex redo | ecosystem: Environmental > Terrestrial > Soil > Riparian zone | place: USA: East... | reverse complement strand
CGGCACGCCGGTGGCGCACTATCAGCCCAAGGTGCTCCACCCGCTGCCGGTCGCCACGGTGAACCGCTTCCTCTCGCCGCTCAAGCGAGTGATCGTGCTCGAGGAGAATCACACCGGACAGCTCGCCCAGCACCTGCGCGCGAACATCGACTTCGGAAAGACCGAGCTGGTGCGCGTCAATCAGTGTTCCGGTTTACCGTTTACGCCGGACGATGTCCGTGCGGCCATCGCAGCCTACGTCTGACCGTCACCCGGGAGATGCTCGCATGACAGAAGCCACATTGTTGAAGCCCAAGGATTACAAGAACGACGTCGAGCCCATCTGGTGTCCCGGCTGCGGTGATTTCGGCGATCTCGCCGCGTTCACGCAGGCGCTGGCCGCACTCCAGTTCGAGCCGAAGGACATCTGTATCGTCTCGGGCATCGGGTGCTCGGGGCGATTCTCGCACTTCATCAAGAGCTTCGCGTATCACACGGCGCACGGGCGCGCGCTGCCGACGGCGATCGGTGTCAAGGCGGCGAACCCCAACCTCCACGTCTTCGTGGTGGGCGGCGACGGCGACGGTCTCTCGATCGGCGGCGGACACCTGCCGCACGCCGCGCGGCGCAACCCGGACCTCACGTACATGATCCTGGACAACGCGGTCTACGGGCTCACGAAGGGGCAGACGTCGCCGACGTCGCCGTTCGGGATGGTCACCGGCACGACACCCTTCGGTCTGGAGGATCCGCCGCTCGAGCCGTTGCGGATGTTCCTTTCGTACGGGATCAGTTTCGTGGCACGCGGCTTCTCGTCCGACGTCAAGGGAACCGCGCGACTCGTCCATGCGGCGGTGGACCACAGGGGATTCTCGCTGGTGCAGCTGATCTCGCCCTGCCCCACGTTCAACCAGATCATCACCTTCGACTTCATGAAGGAGCGCGTCGTCCCGATTCCGGACACGCATGATCCCACCGACCTGGACGCGGCGTTTCGCCTCGCGCTCGACAAGGAGCACTTCTACACCGGGGTTTTCTACCGCAACCCGGGGTTGGCGACGATGGAACAGAAACTGGACCACCAGCGCCGGCTCACCATGGACAAGCAGGCCCGGTCGCTGGAGACGCTGTTCGCGCAGTTCTAGACAGTCCGGTGTCTTGTTTAACGCCTTGTGGTATATGTGGATACCACGGCGGCGCCGATGCCCATCCAATCTAACCTGTCACTTGGAAAAACCGCTCATTGACGAGCGGATGCGATATGGAGTAAACTCTTCTTGTCTTCGAAATTCCGCGTCCGACGTGTGCGAGTACCCGATGCGATCGGGCACGATGGGGTGCACCTGAGACGTCTGTCTCAATTGGTAAGCGGCAAAGGCGAGCCGCAGCAGGGCAGATTCGACACGTAGACTGAACAGCAGTCTCTCTGGCGCGCGAGTTCCCACGCCACAAGTCCGGGCTTCGTACGGGCTCTTCTCACCAGCGAGACTCATGCACCGCGCTTCGCGTTCGCGCGTGTGGCAATGTCCATTGAAGAGACTATAAGGAGGAGGAGTATGAAGGCTGTGATCTTGGTTCTTCTCTCCGTTTTGATCGCTGTTCCCGCGTTTGCGGGCGCACCGGTGAACGGCACGTACAAATCCACCGACATCGGTGGTCTGATGGATCCGGGCCGTTACAGCGAGCTTTGGTTCGGCGGCAAGTTGTCCGTCAACAACACGCTCAACGAGCAGTCGTGGGACGGCTCGACCCTGGGAGCGCAGTGGCACTGGTACTGTCCGTGGATTTCGGCGGCGCCGACCCTGCTCGTCAGCACCGTGAACGGCTCCGGCAACGGCCAGAAGATCTGGAAAGTGGTGTATGTCGGCGGCTATTGCTGGCTGAACGGTCCGGGTGAGCCCTGGGATGGCGGCGATGCCGCGTACACGGCCACCATCAACACGTGGAATGCGATTGTGACCGAGACGTACGCAAGCTTCGTCGAGGTGGGAACAACTCGCAATCATACCGCCAGCGCGACCTTCGTGGGCTACAACACCAAGTGCATGAATCTGGCCGTGTCCAACATCGAGAAGCGCGGCGATACCAACGGCGGCCCGCTGCCGGCGAATTACCCCGACTTCTGGAATTGGATCGGCTGCAGCGACGTTGGGACCGCCGGACCCGGCGAGTGGGGCGACGTCGACAGCATTACGTTCACGATCAAGGGTTGCGAGACGGTCAGCACGGAATCGATATCGTGGGGCGCCGTCAAGGCGCTGTATCGCTAGCAAGCATTCAACGCAGGGCGTGAGGGTGGTTCGATCCATTCGAGCGACCGTAAGGAGGACGAAAGCATGAGGAATGTGATCTTGGTTTCCATTCTGGCGGTGGTGCTTGCGATGGGTGCGGTGTGCGCGTATGCCGGTCCGCCCGTCAACGGCATCTACAAGTCGTCGGACGGCGATTTCAACGAGGGGCGTGAGGCGTCGTCGTGGCCGGGAACGAACGGGTTCCTGTCGCCCGGCAACGTGTTGCACGCCCTGTCGTATCCCAAGCTGGGCGACGACTGGAAGATCCTGTGCCCGACCGTCCTGGACACGCTGCTGATCTTTAGCACGGTGTCGGCGGGTACGGGGCACATGAGCTATCTGCTCACCTACACCGGCGGCTACATCGAGCTCGGCGGTGGGGGTCCGTGGGCCGGCGGCGACCTGGTGTACACCGGCGTCATCGACAAGTATTACGAGACACGCTCAATGCAGTTCGTCGATGGCACCATGGTCGGCTCGGTCAGCGACCACAGTGTCGACGCCCATATCGTCGGGTATCCGGCCAGTTGCGTCGTATTCGGAATCGGCAATGGTGTGTGGCTCGGAAGCGGCGCGAATCCCGGCGGGGCGTACCCGGACTACCGCGATTCCTCGTGCGCGGCGGGTCCGACCAACGGCCACTGGGGCGAGATCCGTGACCTTACCCTGACGGTTCAGGGGTGCGAGGTCTCGACGGAGCGGGCGACCTGGGGAGCGGTCAAGGCTCTCTACCGAGACTAGAACGGCACTCGTAGCCGCCAGTAAGCGTTTTCATGGAATGGGATCCTCAGCCCCTCCGGGGGTGAGGGTCCCTTTTCATTGGCGGCGGTCAGAGCCGTCCCGCGGTTCGAAACGTCCCCACGTCCATTCGCGCGCCGTTTTCTTGTTCCCGCGATGGTTTTGCCCCAAGCTGCAGGTTGATTTTGTCCCCGCGTCGGGATACAATACCGTGCAATTGACACATTCGAGACGTCTCGCTGGCGCGAATTCCCCGGCGCAGTGAGGCGGAGACAGGGGGTGCACCGAACGCACCTGGCCGCGAATGACGCGGCGAAGGGCGAGCCGCAGTAGGTTGTGCCTGACTGGACAACGTGTCTATCTGGTCCAAGTTCCCACTGGCGTGTTTTTCCAAATTCCACCGGGCGCTTTCTCACCAGCCAGGCGACGGGCCGACGCGGTCCTATTGAGCGGTGCACAAGGGCATTTGCGCATGATCGTGCAAGGAGGAAGCGTTATGAAGTCTTTGATCTTGTTTCTCATCTGCGTCGCGATCGCGGTCCCCGCGGTGGCCGGACCGCCGGTGGATGGGACCTACAAATCGACCGACATCGGCGGGTGCATGCTGCCCGGCCGCTACAGCGAGCTGTGGTTCGGCGGCAAGCTGATGGTCAACAACACCCTCAACGAACAGTCCTGGGATGGTTCGACCCTCGGAACGGAGTGGCACTGGTACTGCCCGTGGATCTCGGTTCCACCCGTTCTGCTCGTCAACACGGTGAACGGCGCCGGCAACGGCCAGAAAGTCTGGCGCGTCACCTACACCGGTGGCTACTGCTGGCTTGACGGCGCGGCGCCGTGTGGATGGGGGGGCGGAGACGCCATCTACATGGCGAACATCACCGTCTGGGTCGCGATCGTGACCGAGACGTACCAGAACTTCGTCGAGGTTGGGACGGTTCGTAACCACAATGCCCAGGGACAGTTCACGAGCTACAGCAAGAACTGCATGGACCTCTCGATCAGCAACGTGGAGAAACGGGGCGATACCACCGGTGGGCCGCTCCCGGCGGATTACCCGGACTTCTGGAGCTGGTTTGCGTGCAACAACGTCGGCACGGCCGGACCCGGCGAGTGGGGCGACGTCGACAGCATCACCTTCACCATCCGCGGTTGCGGCGGCGTCAGCACGGCTGCCGTCACCTGGGGCGCGGTCAAGTCGCTCTACCGCGACTAGTCCAGAAACGCTTTGCCTCCGGGACACGCAACCGTTGTCCGGGCACCCGAGAGTCGTTCCTGGAGTGGTCGGGTGGAACTGGCGCCGCATCGGGCGCCGGTATGAACCAGGAGGGTAAGGGTATGAGGAATTCGAAATTGGTGCTGATAATGCTCGTCATTCTGGCGGCCACCGCGACGGCCGCGCTGGCGGGCGCTCCGTTCGACGGCGTCTACAAGTCATCGGACGGCGATTTCAACGAGGGTCGCGAGGCATCGTGGTGGATGTCGGTCTTCGGACTCGGTAGCTTCCTCAGTACCGGGAACGTCCTGCACGCAGAATCGTGGGATGGCTCCACGCTCGGGACCGACTGGAAGATTCTGTGCCCCATGGTCGTCAAGGTCACGTTGATCGCCGATATGACGTCGGGCGGCTGGGGCCAGAGGATTTACCAGCTGGACTACGCGGGCGGCTACCTCGAGTTGAGCGGCGCCGGTCCGTGGGGCAATGGCGATGCCCTGTATACCAACTTGATCGACACGTACTACGAGTTTCGAACGATTCAGTACGAAGCTGGTCTCAAAACGGGCTCAGTGAGCGACCATCTGGTGACCGCTCACTCGAACATATACAAGAAGTGCTTTACCTGGGGCATCGGCAACGGGGTCTGGCTCGGCGAGGGGGACCCCCCGCCGATCGATTACCCGGAGTTCAGGGAAAACAGGGCTTGCAGAAGGGATAAGTTCGGCCATTGGGGCGACATTCGGGACCTGACGCTCACGATCCAGGGCTGTACCGTCTCCACCGAGACGTCCAGCTGGGGCGCCGTGAAAGCGATGTATCGGTAACTAGGTTTAAAAGCCGGCATTTCGCTGACTGTACTCGTTGCGGAAGGGGATTCCCGCTCTTACGGAGCAGGAATCCCCTTTCCCTTTCGGGCGCCGCGCTGCCGATTACTCGCGATGCGGTGCAGCATGATATGATGACCTTCAGGGCCCAGTCATCACAAAGGCTCGTTGCGGCTCGCCCGTCAGATCAACGTCATCATGGTTAATCCGAGCTGGCGCACTCAGGTTCTCTTGTTGCTGCTTGCCCTTGGCCTTCGCCTCGCATTGGCGGTCGCGCTGTACTCCCGGCCTTCGTTGTTCGATCCAAGCTACGTTACCGACAATTGGGACAACATTGCCAGGAACCTCCTCCACGGCAGAGGATTCAGCTGGGTCGAGGACGGAAGCGTTCCGACGATGACCCGGGGCCCCGGTTACACTGTTTACCTCGCTGCGCTGATGCTTGTCACGCGAGATGATTTGCTGCTCATGCGGATCATTTATCTGGCGCTCGACTCGGCTATGGCGGTGGCCGTCTTGCGGATGGGTTGCCGCGTATTCAACGACCGTGCTACCGGCACAGTTGCCGGTCTTTTCTATGCCATTTATCTGTTGCCTGCATGGCACATCATGAAACTGGCCCCGGACGCGCTGTTTTCGTTCGTTCTCTTCATGGCACTGGCCGCGTTCGTTGCGATGGTCGAGTCGAAGCAGCGTGGATTCCGCTCGACCTGGTTGGCCGTCCTCGCTGGCATTCTCTTCGGATTCGCAATTCTCACCAAGCAGACGGCTGTGTTGTTGCTGCCGGTCTGGGTTGGAGTGCTCCTGTTGCAAAGGCAAAATTACCGCGCCGTGGTCCCCTCTGTGTTGGTATGGGTGGTCGCGGCGGGGATTATTGTCACTCCGTGGCTATACAGAAACTACCGGCTCGCCGGGACGATTGCGCCGACGGAGACACTCACCTGGTTCAACTATTGGTATGGCGATTTCGCAGACCGCAACATGAGCAACATGAGTGCGGAGGAATTTTCAAATGCGGCCGCGGACTATATTCGGAATCTCGGTGGGAGTGGGATCTACCTGCCGTATTCGCTGCCACCTCGAGTCGACCTGGAGAGGGAAAAGCTATTTCGAAACCTCGCGTTCCATCAGATCAAGAGTGAACCCGGTCATGTCGTGGCGAAGTCCATGCGAAACGTGCCCCGTTTCTGGTACATGATCGAAACCGGGCGGATGACGCGGCCCAGCCGGGTGATCGGTGGCCTGGTGGGGGCGCTTTTCGTGTCCGGGTCGATCTTGTCGCTATTGAGATGGAGGAGAAGCCCCGGCGCCATGCTCATGTTATCGACCGTGGTGTGCTTCAATTTGGCATACGCACCGGTCTTCTCGATCATGAGGTACATGATTCCCGTCGTCCCATATGTCGCGATGTTTGTTGGTATTGTGCTCGTGGATCTGGCCCGGAGGGCTCGAAAGCCGCAGCGGCTTGTCCTCGCCTAGAAAAGCACTCGACGCAGCGCCGCATAGGCCATCTCGCTGGCGCGGTATCTGGACGGAGAATATACCCTTATGAAGCGGCCGAAGTTGACCAGGTGTCCTTGAAACCGGCTCTTAAATTCCCGAACCCCATACTCAACATTGGGGTCACCCGCCCCGCCGAAATCAAATATCTCATAGCCACTCTTGCACCCCCAACTGACCATTTCCCACACCAGCGCGGCGTTCGCATTCACCTTGTCCCCCTCCGCGCTGCTACCGGCAAACCAGTCGAATACTCGTCCGTGGTACACCAGCGCGGCGCGGCCAGCAACCACATTGCCGTTGTGCCGCGCGAGAGTCATTCGGAGTCGACCGAGCGGCCCCAGTCGGAGCCATGCCTCCTCGAAGATCGCTTTCGCCAGGAACGGCAAGCGCGCCCGGGAGTAGACCCGCGATACCAATTGGTGAAAGACATCGATCTGCGCAGGCTCTGACAGTTCGGTAATCTCCATGCCGGTTTTCTCAGCCCGTTTCAGCATGCGGCGCTGATCTCCGGAGAATTCTTCCCAGATTGCACTGTCGCCTTGCCTCAGATCGATGAGGTAGTTCAAGTGCGGGTTGAACTTGTAGCCACTACGGATCAACGGGATGATTCGCGACGTCTGGTCGGTCATGTTCCGTATTTCGGTGAAGAGAGTTTGTGCCCTCATCGACTCGTCATACTCGTGCACCAGTGTCCCGATGTGCTTGCTAAGGTACCGCTCGGTCACGTCGTCCGCGCAGGAAATGCCGCCGAACACGATGGAACGGGATGAGAACCTGGGAAACGACGTGAGAATCTTCGTCTGCACGGCTATCAGGCATGCGACGGGGCTGCTGTCTTCCTGAAGGAAGAACACGTGTGGGACGTACTTGGAAGACCCGGCGAAGCAATCGATGAATTGCCGGGTGTGAAAGATATTGGCGGACGGGTTACCATCGGTGTAATGGTCCCAGACGTCGTGGGGAATCGAGCGAACGACTTCGATAGGCATGGCTTTGTCTGTCGTCGGGATGTTGGGAATGGCAGAGGAGTCGGATCGCCGGCCGGACCGGAACGCCTTCTGAAGCACAGATTATATAGCGAGAAACGACCGCCTACAAGCGCTCGCTGAATCGCTCGCGCCCACGATCGAGCGCAACCATCCAACGGTCGCGCGCGGGTGGGACGCCACGTAGGCGTCCCACCGCGCGTCCGTCCATGGTTCGGCGACGTGGATCGGCACCGCCGGTCTACGCGTAGTACTCCTGGCCCAGGTGGGTGATGAGGTCCTCTCCCATCACGTGCCGGAGGTTGTTCTTGAGCTTCATGAGCTGGATGAACAGGTCGTGCTCGGGATACAACCCGGGCGCGGTCTGCGGGCTCTTGAAGTAGAACGAGAGCCATTCCTGAATCCCCGCCATGCCCGAGCGCTGTGCGAAGTCGAGGAACAGCGCCAGGTCGAGGACCAGCGGCGCGGCCAGGATCGAGTCCCGGCACAGGAAGTCGACCTTGATCTGCATCGGATAGCCGAGCCACCCGAAGATATCGATGTTGTCCCAGCCTTCCTTGTTGTCGCCGCGCGGCGGGTAGTAGTTGATCGACACCTTGTGGAACATGTTCCCGTAGAGGTCCGGGTTGAGCTTCGGTTGCAGGATCGACTCCAGCACCCCGAGCTTGCTCACTTCCTTGGTCTTGAACGAAGCGGGGTCGTCGAGGACCTCGCCGTCGCGGTTGCCGAGGATGTTGGTCGAGTACCAGCCGTTGACCCCCAGGAGCCGGGCGCGGAAGCCCGGCGCCAGGATCGTCTTCATTAGCGTCTGGCCGGTCTTGAAGTCCTTGCCGCAGACGGGAACGTGCATCTCCCGCGCGAGTTCCACCATGGCGGGGAAATCAACGGTCAGGTTCGGCGCTCCGTTGGCAAAGGGCACCTGCTCCTTGAGCGCCGCGTACGCGTAGACCATGCTCGGCGAGATTTCCGGGCTGTTCGCCTTGAGACCTTCCTCGAACGCCTTCACGGACTGGTGCACGGGACTCTGCTCCAAGTAGATCTCGGTGCTGCCGCACCACACCATCACCATGCGATCCAGGTTTTTTTCTTTCTTGAAGCGGCGAATGTCTTCGCGCACCTGCTCGGCGAGGTCCGCCCAGTTCTTGCCCTTCTTGACGTTGGGGCCGTCGAGCTTCTTCACGTAGTGCGAATCGAACACCGCGGGCATCGGCTTGATGGCCTCGAGGCGATCCCGGACCTGATTGAGCAGCTTCTCCTCGAGCACTCCCGCTTTGCGGGCCGCCTCGTAGGCGTTGTCCGGGATCGGATCCCACCCGGCGAACTCGAGTTGGTCGAGCGCGGCCAGCGGGATGAACTCCTTGACGTGGGGCGAGCGGTTGTCGGTGCGCTTGCCCAGCCGAATAGTGCCCATCTGGGTGAGCGAGCCGATGGGTTTGGCCAGCCCTGCCCGCACGGCCTCCACCCCGGCGATGAAGGTGGTCGCCACCGCTCCCATGCCCGGGAGCAGGACGCCGACCTTGCCGGTCGCGGGTCGAATCGAGTGCTTTGCTTGCATGCGTTTCCTCCGTTCGTCGCCCGGTGGGCGACTGCTTTCGATTCGGGATATCATAGCGGGCGCCAAATCATAATTGAAGTTTATTTGAATTATTAATATTATAAGTTTTACTTATGGAAATCCGCTCGCTCCGATACTTTCTCGCCACCGTGCGCCTGGGCAGCGTCGGTGCCGCCGCCGCCGAACACTTCGTCACCCAGCCTGCCGTGAGCCTGCAGCTGAAGAAGCTCGAGGGCGAGCTGGGGCAGAAACTGTTGGCGAAGCGGGGCCGGCGCCTGGTTCCCACTGAGGCCGGATCCGCACTGGCCGCCCGTGCGCAGGACGTCGTGCGGGCGCTCGAGGAGCTGGAGGCGGAGCTCCACGGCATGAAGCAGCTCGAGCGCGGATTCCTCCGCGTCGGAAACACGGACGCTGCCAGCGTCTACGTGCTTCCGGAGGTCTACCGGGCCTTCCACCGCCAGTACCCGGGTGTTCGCATCGAGATTACGGTCGGAGACACCGGCCGGCTGCTCGAGGCGCTGGCTGCGCGGCGCATCGAGCTGGCGACCGCCACGCTGCCGGTCGATACGCACGGGCTGGTGGTGCGCCCGATCTATCGTGAGGAGCTCGTTCCCGTGGCGCACCCGGGCGATCCCCTCGCCATGCGTCGCGGCGTCACGCTGGCGGATCTCTCGAGCCACGGCGTCATCGCGTATCCCGCCGGAGCCGTCACCCGCCGCATGATCGACGACGTCTTCCTCCGCCACGGGCAGACGCTGCGGGCGCGCATGGAGATATCGAGCCCGGAGGCGATGAAGCGGCTCGCCCAGGCGGGACTCGGGGTCAGCATCCTGCCGCGCCCCGTCGTGGCTGCCGAGATTCGCCGCAAGGTGCTCAAGGTGATCCCGATTGCGGGCGTTCGCTTCGAGCGGGAAATCGGGATGGTGCACCGGGGCGAGGGCACGTTGTCCCCGGCGGCGCGGGTCTTTCTCCAGATGGTGGAGGCCCGTTTCCCCACCGGCCGCGCCCGGCGTTGAATTCCAGGGCTCGATCGATGAGCGCGGGTGTGGCACAATAGCGCGCTCTAAGCGGCATCGACGAGTACGCGCGGGTGGCGCCGCGGGTGGTGCCGACGGTGGGGCCGGAAATCATGACTCCATTCAAGCAGGAACTCGACGTGGCGTGCGCACTCGCGCGCGAGGCCGGAGAAGTCATCCTCCAGTCGTATTCACGCCTGGTCGACGCGGACGTCGATGAAAAGGGACGCCACGACTACGTCACCGTGGTGGATCGCCGCTCGCAGGAGCTCATCGTCGGCGGGCTGCGCAAGGCGTGGCCGAACGACCTCATCGTGGCGGAAGAAACACTTGCACCCGGCTTCAACGCGGGGCGCGAGCGCAGCAGCCGCCGGTGGTACATCGACCCGCTCGACGGCACCACCAATTACATCCACAGCTATCCCATGTTCGCGGTCACCCTCGCGCTGGAAGTCGACGGCGATATGACGGTGGCGGTGACATACGCCCCGCGCGACCGCGAGATGTTCCATGCCGTGCGCGGGCAGGGGGCCTGCTTGAACGGCGCGCCCATGCACGTGAGCCGGATCGAAGACCAGAGCCGGATTCTGCTCGGCACCGGCTTCCCGTTCCGGGCGCGGCATCTCCTCGACATCTATCTCAAGTCCTTCGCGCACTTCTTCAACCACGCCCGCGGCATTCGGCGCGCGGGTTCGGCCGCGCTGGATCTCGCCTACGTCGCCGCCGGACGCCTCGACGGATTCTGGGAGCTGACGCTCTCCCCGTGGGACATGGCAGCGGGCGTGCTGCTGGTGGAAGAGGCGGGCGGCCGCATCACCGACTTCTTCGGCGGCACCACCCACCTGCGCTCGGGGCATGTGATCGCGACCAACGGGCTCCTGCACGACTGGATGTGCGAGGGCATCGCCGCCGTCTTCCCACGCGACGGCGACTACTCGCGCCGTTCGTGATGGCTCGCCCGGCGCGTTCGATCCTCTGGAGAGACCTCGGTCTCGTGACCGGGGTCTCGCTTCTGGTCCGGCTCGGGTATTTCCTGCTCAACTCGCGCGGCAACCCCGCCTTCGACTACCTCATCATGGACTCGATGCACATCGATCGCTGGGCGAAGGCGATCGCGGCGGGAGACGCGGGCGCGGGCGTCTATTTTCGGGGACCGCTCTACCCGTACCTGCTTGCGCTCATTTACAAGGCGTCGAACTCGAGCGTGGCCGCCGCGGTGCTCGTGAACCACGTCGCCGGCGCGTTGACGTGCGGGCTCGTCTACCTCCTGGCCCGCCAGTACTTCGCGCGCGCGGTCGCACTCGTGGCGGGGCTGGTCGCGGCGCTCTACTGGCCGTTCATCTACTTCGAAGGCGAGATCCTCATCGAGCCGGTCTACATGATGCTCGTCGTGCTGGGCCTGTGGCGAACGGCCCGCGCGCTCGCCCGCCCGACCACGGCACGGTTGCTGCTCGCCGGCGCGTGCCTCGGGCTCGCCGCCCTCGCGCGTCCCACCGTGCTGGCGTTCATTCCCGCGATCCCGGTGTTGTTTCTCCTGGCCGGCCCGCGCGCTGCGACCGCGCGGACGACGGGGCAGCGTCTCCTGGCGAGCGGGCTGGTCGTGGCGGCGGCGCTGGCGATGCTCGTGCCGGCGACGGTCCACAACCTGCGCGCGGGGAACGCGTTCGTGCCCGTGGCATGGTCCGGCGGATTGAACTTCTACATCGGCAACAACGAGTCCTCCGACGGGCGCAGCGCGTTCATTCCCGGCACCAAGGCCGGGTGGATGGGTGGGGAGAAAGAAGCGCTCGCGATCGCGGCGGCGCAGGCGGGGCGGCCGCTCGCACCCGCGGAAGCATCGAGCTTCTACACGCGCAAGGGGCTCGACTGGATCGCGCAAAATCCAAGCGCGGCGGCCGCGCTCGCAACCAGCAAGTTGCACATGTTCTGGGAGGGGCCCGAGCGCTCCAACGAGAAATACATCTACTTCTTCTGGGATCGCTTCGGCTTCGGGCGCGTGCCGATGCCGGGGTTCTGGCTGGTCTCGCCGCTGGCGCTCGCCGCCATGATTCGCCTGTGGCCGCGGCGGCGCGAGCTCGCGCTGCTGTATCTGTTCGTGCTTTGCACCGTGGTCGGCGTGGTGGCGTTCTTCGTGGTCGCGCGTTATCGATTGCCGGTGGTCCCCGTGCTCGTCGTTCTGGCGGCGTGGGCGCTGGTCGATCTCTTCCAGGCGGTGCGCGGGCGCCGGTGGGGGGCGTTGGCGAAGACCGGCATTCCGTTGCTCGTGTGCTTTGCGGTGGCCAACGCGAGCTATCCGGGCTTCCTGAAGAAGCGAACCACGCACATCGCGATCTCGCACTACACGCTCGCGGGGGCGTACCTGGAGCACGGCGACAAGAGCCGCGCCATCCTCGAGCTGGACGCGGCCCGCCGCGCATTCGAGCGGGCGCCGTCGCGCTACTACGCGAACATCGCGGTGGATATCTACCTGAAGCTCGGTGCGCTGTGGTACGAGCGCGGGCGGTGCGACGAGGCGACGAAGGCGCTGCGGCAGATTCCACCCGCCGACCCGCGGGCGCAAGCGGCGCGGAGCATGTTTGCGGACTGCTGCGAAAAGACCGGCCGCATCGCCGAGGCGGGCCGCGCCTATCAAATGATGCTCAAGGCCGAGCCGGGGAACCGGGGAGCGCTCGAGGGGCTGATCCGTTGTCTGGAAGCGACGGGCCAGTACGACGAGGCCGACCAGGCGCGGAAGCAGCTGGAAGCGCTGGAGCCGCCCCCTTCCCCGCGTTGACCGGAAGCGGATCGTCCTGCTAGCATCCGGGGGCTCTCGAGGAGGAGGTCATGAGAGAAGGCTCGGCACTGGCGGCCGCCGCGCTGGCGGTCGGCGTGGCCCTGGCGGGCTGGTTCGTGGGCAACGGATTCGTCCGTGGCCGCACGGCGGACCGCTTCGTTTCGGTCAAGGGCGTCGCCGAACGAGACGTGGTCGCGGACCTGGCACTCTGGCCGCTGCGCTTTTCCTCCACCGACGACAACCTGGCGCGCGCGCAGGAACGATTCGACGCGAGCCAGAAGGCCGTGGTCGAGTTCCTGTCGCGCCACGGCATCGAGCCTTCGCGCGCGGAGCTGCAGGGGTTCGAAGTCACCGACGTGCTCGCGAATCCGTACCGGGGGGCGGGCGAGGTCACCAGCCGCTACATCATCACCGGTACTTTGATGATCCGCGTGGACGACCCGGGCCTCGTGCAGAAGGCCAGCCAGGATCTGGGCGAACTGGTCCAGGGCGGGGTGGTGTTCTCCTCGCAGGGCGGGTTCAGCAACGGACCGACGTACCTGTTCTCGAAGCTCAACGACTTGAAGCCCGAGATGATCGCGGAGGCGACCGCGAGCGCACGCGAGGGCGCGGCGCAATTCGCGAAGGATTCGGGGAGCCGCCTGGGGAGCATTCGCCAGGCGAGTCAGGGGGTCTTTCAACTCCTCCCGCGGGATCGGGCCCCGGGTGTGACGGAAGAATCGCAACTCAACAAGACCGTACGCGTCGTCACGACCGTCGAGTATGCGCTCGACAAGTGACGCCGCACACTCACAACCAACAAAAGGAGTTCCTTTCATGAGGACAATGGTGGGAATGTTGTGCGTGGCCATGCTGGTGGTCGCCACCGGGGCCGACGCGAAGAAGTACGCGGGAGTCAAAGGCGGGGTCAACATGGGCGACTTCAGCGGCGACGACACCCCGGGGAACAGCAGCACGCGCACGGGCTTTTCTGGCGGGGCGTTCTACGGGATCGGCATCAACGACCAGTTCGGCGTACGCGGCGAGCTGAACTACGTCCAGAAGGGCGCCGAGGGCGCCGTCCAGACCGAGGACGGTGACACGCACGACGGCACCTACAAGCTCGACTACGTGGAGATCCCGGTTCTGTTCCTCGCCGACTTTCCCGCGGGCGAGAAGTTCGCGTTCAGCATCTTCGCCGGGCCAACGTTCGCGTTCAACACCACCGCCGAAGTGGAAGTCCCCGCGCACAACGAAACGGAGAAGCTCGACAACGTGAAGGGCTTCGAATTCGGGGCGGCGGTGGGTGGTGGCATCGAATACATGCTTTCGTCGTTCTCGATTATTGCCGATTTGCGCTACAGTCTCGGCGCCAGCTCGGTGTCCGACGATGTGGACGGGGTGTCGATCGATGTCAAGAACACCGGCATCGGTATCATGGCCGGTGTGAAGTTCCCGCTCGGAGCCAAGTAGGGCGCCTTTGTGCGACTCGCGTGTCAAGAAACGGTTTGGAAAGGAACGATTACCGTGAAAAGTACACTTGCCGTCCTGTGTGTCCTCACGCTCGCTGCGTTCGGTAGCGTCGCCAACGCGTCACCGAAGTGCAGGATCGGAGTCAAAGGCGGCGTCAATATGGCCGATATCGACGGCGTGGATTTCGACAGCGGCATGCGTACGGGCTTTAGCGGGGGCATGTTCGGCGATCTCATGTTCGCCGAGCAATTCGGCATGCGCATTGAGGGCCTCTACACCTGAAAGGCTACACGTTCGACACCGTGTTCGGGGAGGTTACGGGCAAATTCGATTACATCGAGTTTCCGGTTCCGACGGCGAAACCGTGGATGTGTCCGAAGTGACCGAGGGTTTCGAGTTCGGCGCCACGCTCGGCGCGGGCCTGGAGTTCAAGATGAGCAACTTCAGCCTCGTTTTCGACGGACGTGTCTCCCTGGGCGCCACGTCGGTGTTCGACACCGATCCGGACGACGACGTCGCGGACGCGAAGAATCGAGGTTTCGCCTTCATGGCCGGAGCGAAGTTCCCGATCGGAGGGGAGTAGTGTTCACTTCAGAGGAGGCAATGTGATGAGACGTGAATTCATGCTCGGTGCAGTTGTGGTTGGACTGCTGGGCGTATCAGTCGACGCCGGCGCGGCCACGCAGTGTACGGTGGGCGTGAAAGGCGGCGTTGGAATCGCCAACCTGGGTGGAGCCGATGCCGACTCGTTTGCGACCGACTCGAGAACCGGATTCGTCGGCGGGTTCTTCGTGCAGGCCGACATGTCGAAGAACTTCGGCGTGCGACTGGAAGGGCTCTACACCATGAAGGGAGCCTCGGACAGCCAGTCCGGCGTCGACGTGACCATAAAGCTCGACTACATCGAGTTCCCGATCCTGCTGGTCGCGCAGACGCCCGCGTCGGACGCGGTGACGTTGAGTGCGTTTGCCGGCCCCACGCTGGGCTTCAACATCAATTCGGAAGTGGAAGTCAGCTACCTGGGTGTGTCGGGGAGCGCTGACATCGAGGACGTCACGGGCTTCGAGTTCGGGCTGGCGTTCGGAGCCGGAGCCAGCTTCGACATGGGGTCCTGGTCGATCGTGCTCGACGCGCGCTACGCGATGGGAATGACGACCATCGACGACTCGAGCGACAACGCGGACGTCAAGAACCAGGAATGGATCGTCATGGCCGGGGTCGGCTTCCCGGTGGGTGGAAGCAAGTAGTCGAAAGCCCGCAGTCTTTTCTACACGGGGCCGGCCGGCCGGCCCCGTTTTCATATCCCGCCAGGTCGAAGATCGCCTGCAACTCGTTGTTCCGGATGGCGTATTATCCAGCGTTCCATCGCGGCCGGCCCCCCATCACCCGGCTGCACGTGCGCCGCCCGGGGACCCCACGACCCTCCCGGACGCGGCCCGAACCCTGACCTTGGTTAGACGACCGATCTCCAGCAACGCAAGCAGGTTACACATGAGCACATCCCCCTGTAGCTTTTCGTTCCATCGCTTCTCGTCGATCGCGCTGGCGGTCATGCTCGGCGCCTCGGCGGCGTGCCACAAGGGAGGCGACGCGGGTGCGGCCCAGGGGGGCGGTGGAGCGCCTGGCGCAGGGGCAGGCGCCCCGAAGCAGCCTCCCGTCCCGGTCGCCGTGGCGGTGGCCAGCACGGGAGCGATCGCGAGCTATTACACCGCGACGGCAACGCTGGCCGCCGACAAGGAGGCCGAGATCCTGGCCCGCGTCTCGGGCGTCGTGCAGAAACTCTTCGCGGAAGAAGGCGACGTGGTGGCGGAGGGCGGACCGCTCCTGCTGGTCGAGAACGGCGAGTATCAGTTCCGGCTGGAACAGGCGCAGGCGGCGCGTGCGGACCTCGAGACGCGATTGGAGCGTCTCACGAGCATGAGGGAACAGGACCTCGTGTCGAAGGAGGAGTACGAGAAGGTGGTCAACGACCTCGCCTCCGCACGGGCGGTGGAGGGCATGGCGCAGTTGAACCTCTCGTACACGAGTGTGGACGCGCCGTTCACCGGCCGGGTGGTCACGCGCCGGGTGAACGTGGGGCAGACCGTCAACGTGGGGACGCCGCTGTTCGTGCTGTCGGATTTCACACCGCTGCTCGCGCGGGTGCATGTCCCGTCGAAGGAATTCAACAAGCTCCAGCCGGACCAGCCCGTCGACCTCGTCCTGGAGAGCAACGGCACGAAGCTGCGCGGGCGCATCAAGCTGGTGAGCCCGACCATCGATCCATCGAGCGGGACGATCAAGGTGACGATCGAGATCAACGAGTACCCGGCCGGGGTCCGGCCGGGCGACTTCGCCCAGGTTCGCATTGTTACCGAGCAGCGACGTGGGTCGACGCTGGTGCCGAAAGTCGCGCTCGTGAACGACCGCGGCGAGCAGGTCGTCTACGTCGCTCAGGCCGACACCACCGCCGAACGGCGCGTGGTTGAGATCGGGTTCCAGGACGACGAGAACGCGGAGATACTCAAGGGTGTCGGCATCGGGGAGCGCGTTGTCGTGAAGGGCCAGCGCTCGCTCAAGCACGGCGCGGCGATCAAAATCCTCGAAGGGGATGCGACCCAGGTGTCCGATACCGCCCGGGTCGAGGACGGTTCCTGATGCGTTGGTTGATCGCAGGCGCGGTTCGGCGTCGCGTAACGGTCGTCATGGCCTCGCTGGCGGTGACCGCCTTCGGGATGGTCGGCTACCAACGGCTTCCGATCGAACTCTTCCCCGACATCTCGTACCCGTCCCTCACCGTTCAAACCGATTTCCCGGACACGGCTCCCCAGGAGGTCGAGAACCTCGTCACCCGCCCGGTCGAGGAGGCGGTCGGCGTCCTGCGGGGGTTGAAATCGATTCACTCGGTTTCCCGCCCCGGCGTGTCCGAAGTGACGCTCGAGTTCGACTGGGACTCGGACATGGACCTGCTCTCGATGGAGGTGCGCGAAAAACTCGACCGCCTGATTCTGCCCGAAGAATGCGAAGAGCCCATCGTCCTTCGCTTCGACCCCTCGCTCGACCCGATCATGCGCATCGCACTCTCCGGCAGCGGGGAGCTCAACGACATGCGCAACCTCGCCGACCGCAAGATCAAGCTCGACCTGGAGACCATCAAAGGGGTGGCGGCCGCGCAGGTCAAGGGTGGGCTCGAGGACGAAGTCCACATCGATATCGACCAGGAGCGGTTGGCCGCGCTGGGAATTCCGATCCAGCAGGTACGCGACGTGGTCGGGGTCTCCAACGTCAACGTGCCCGGCGGGTCGCTGCGCGGAACCGACTCCCAGTTTCTGATCCGTACGCTCAATGAGTTCGACTCCGTGGACGAAATCGGGGCCGTGATCGTCGCCGAACGCGACGGGGCCGCCGTGCGGTTGCGCGACGTCGCCACGGTGCGTATGGGCACCAAAGAGCGCGAGGAAATCACGCGCGTCGACGGCAAGGAGTGCGTGGAGATCGCCGCGTTCAAGGAAGGCGACGCCAACACGGTCAAGGTGGCGCGCCTGCTCCGCGAGCGAATCGCCGAGTGGCAGAAGAAGCTACCGGAGGGCTATCAGCTCTCCGTAATGTTCGACCAGTCGCACTTCATCGAGCAATCGATCAAGGAAGTGCGCGAGTCCGCGATCCTCGGCGGCCTGCTCGCCATCGGGGTCCTGTTCTTGTTCCTGCGTGAGTTGAGAAGCACGATCATTATCGCGCTGTCGATCCCGATCTCGATCGTCGCCACCTTCATGTTCATGTACCGGCTCAACATCTCGCTCAACGTGATGTCGCTGGGGGGGCTGACGCTGGGAGTCGGCATGCTGGTGGATAATTCCATCGTGGTGCTCGAGTCCATCTTCCGCAAGCGGAAGGCGGGCCTCCCCCTGGCTCGCGCCGCGCTCGAAGGCGCGGACGAAGTCGGCGCGGCGGTGGGCGCTTCCACGCTGACCACGGTGGCGGTGTTCCTGCCGATCGTGTTCGTCGAGGGCATCGCGGGGCAGTTGTTCCGTGATCAGGCGGTTACCGTCAGCATCAGCCTGCTCGCGTCGCTCGCGCTCGCGCTGACCTTGATACCCATGTTGAGCGCGCTGGGCCAACCGGTGCGCAAGGCCGACCTCGACGGGCCGCCGCAGATGACCATCGACATGGACGAGGCCGTCGATCGCACGTTGACGCTGGGCAAGTTCTCGCGCGTGTACGACGGCTTCGTGCGCCGCGCGGTGGCGCGGCCTCGGACCACGATCGCGGTGGCGGTCGGGCTCTTCATCCTGTCGATCGGGGCCGTGCGCTTCATCGGCACCGGACTTATCCCGCCGCTTACCGAGGGCGAGTTCTTCTTCGAAGTGAAGTTGCCGGAAGGGAGTTCGCTGGGCGCGACGGACCGCGTCGTGCAGCAGATCGAGGAAGCCGCCGCCGGGGACGCGCGCGTCGCTCACAGCTACTCGCGCATCGGGAGTCGTCTGGTGTCCGGCGGGATGTCGCTCAACTCCGCCGGCGAGCACTTCGGACAGGTGAACATCGAGCTTTCCAACAAGGCCAACGACGCGCTGGAGGCCGACGTGATCGAAGGGCTGCGCTCGCGCTTCGACCGCATGCCCGACGTGGTGGCGAAGTTCGGGCGGCCTTCCTATTTCAGCCTGAAGACGCCCGTCGAAGTGATTCTCTATGGGGAGGACCTGGAGGCACTGCGCGACTATTCTCTCGATCTCACGCGCGATTTCGCCGCGTTGCCAGGGCTGGTCGACGTCCGCTCGTCGCTCGAAGCGGGCAATCCCGAGCTGCAGGTGGTTTTCAATCGGGATCAGGTGGCGGCGCTGGGCCTGGACCTGGGGGTGCTGTCATCGACGCTCCAGAGCCGTGTGCAGGGCGTCGTGCCGACGCGCTACAAACAGGCGGACCGTCAGATCGACGTCCGCATTCGCAACCAGGAAAGCGACCGGGCGTCCGTGGCTGACGTGCGTAACCTCGTGCTGCCCGGGCCGGGTGGTGCGCCGATCCGGCTCGTCTCGGTGGCGGACGTGCGCGTGGACGCCGGACCGGCGGAGATTCACCGGCTGCAGCAGCAGCGGGCGGCCGTCATCAGCGCGAACCTCGAGCACCGGAGCCTCGGCTCCGCGGTCGCCGCCATCCGCGGGTCGATGGCCGAAAACCCACCCCCGGCCGGGATCAGTTCCGAAATCGGCGGGCAGAACGCGGAGATGCAGGTGTCGTTTGCGAGCCTGCGCTTTGCGACCATTCTGGCCATCTTTCTGGTCTACCTGGTGATGGCGGCCACCTTCGAGTCGTTCATTCATCCATTCATCGTGCTCTTCACGATCCCACTTGCGATTGTCGGGGTCGTGGCGGGTCTGCTGGCGACCGGTACCGACATCAGCGTGATGGTCCTGATCGGCGTGGTCCTGCTGGTCGGGATCGTGGTGAACAACGCCATCGTGCTCATCGACGCGGTCAATCGGCTGCGCCGAGCGGGCATGGACAAACGTGAAGCCGTGGTGCGCGCGGGGCACATTCGCCTGCGCCCGATTCTCATGACCACGCTCACGACGGTACTCGGCCTGGTGCCGATGGCGGTTGCGTGGGGCGAGGGGGCGGAGCTGCGTGCCCCGCTGGCGATCACCGTGCTCGCGGGACTTTCGATGAGCACTCTGCTGACTCTTGTCGTCATTCCCGCCGTTTATGTCGCGGTGCCGTCGCGCGTGACCGTCGAAAAGACCGGAGCGTCGCTCGCGTAGATCTCCTGGAGGAACGTCATGACCCTGCCGGAAATTGCCATCAAACGCCACGTCACGATGCTCATGGTCATTGTGAGTCTGGTCGTCCTGGGCGCGGTCGCGCTGGTTCGCCTCCCACTCGCCTTCATGCCCGACTTTGAGCAACCGCAGCTCTTCGTTCAGCTTCCCTATGAGAACGCGTCACCGGCGCAGGTGGAGCGGCTGGTTGTGCGTCCGGTCGAAGAGGCGCTCGGCTCGGTGGGCGGGCTTTCCAACATGTGGTCGCACATGAACGACC
>Ga0210379_10000130_pt1 | contig 20366 bp, 28 predicted proteins | sample PLMedo_2_FD_155468 | JGI IMG/M metagenome (GOLD analysis project Ga0210379, IMG submission 155468) | Groundwater sediment microbial communities from an aquifer in East River, Colorado, USA - PLM4_32_coex redo | ecosystem: Environmental > Terrestrial > Soil > Riparian zone | place: USA: East... | reverse complement strand
CCCCCATGCATTGCCGGCTCTGCGGCTGCACCGAGGACGAGGCCTGCGTCATCACCTTGCCCGAGGGTCCGTCGGTTTGCGCCTGGGACGACGTCGACCCGCGGATATGCTCCTTCTGCGCCGAGATGCAGCAGGTCCAGCTCGTCTACCAGGTCCGCATCGCCCTGTCCCTGCTGTCCGGCATCATGGAGGCCTCACGATGATCGGAGTTCTTCTCGCCCTGCTCGTATCCGCGGCTCCCGCTCCCACCACCAGCGATCTCTGCCCGGCGTGGTACGCGACCCCGCCCAACACCGACGCGCCCTGTGTTGTCGACGACGTCTCGATCTACCTGCCCGCGGCTCCCGCGCCCAAGTGCGATCCGGCGCGCAAGCGACCCATCGAGGGCGCCTCGACAGAGTCGATGGTCGTGGCGCTGCACGAGCTGGCCGCGCGGGCGAAGGAGAATGGGGCCGACACCGTGCATCTGAGCCAGTACGACCGGCGCGAGCGGGGCGACAGAGGGGCGAAGTGGACGGCGCGGGGACGCGCGCTTGTGTGCGGGGGGAAGCGGTGAGCCACACACATGGGATGACCTGCGATGAAGTCGAAGAAGCGTGGGCCGATACGCAAGGTGAACTCTACGAGGTCTCGCTAGCTCTCAAGGATTCAGAGGCACTCAACAGGCGGCTATTAGCCAAACAAAAGGGAGGACCTAGCATGAGCTGGAGCTTCAATGCCATCGGATTGCCAGAGAACATCTGCAAGGCGCTCGACGAGAACAGCACGAAGCTGAGCGGTCAGTCTCGCATCGAGTTCGACAGCGCGAAGCCGCTCCTTGCAGCCATCCTGCGCGAGAACTTCGCCAAGGAGGCCTCCGCCAGCGGCGAGATCAAAAGCTCAACGCGCACCCCGGTTGTGATCTTCGAAGCCTCTGGGAGCGGTGGCGTGGTGATGAAGGGCTCCGACAAGGGCGAGCAGCTCTACCGCAACTTGCAGCTGTCGATGCGGCCGATTCACGCACAACTCGTCTAGGCAAGTCTTTGACATAAGCAACGCCGCCGCTGATGGCGGCAGGAAGGGGAGCGCGAAGTGAAGCCTGACATCTGGTATTGCATCTGCGGGAGACCCTTCGCCCCTGACGATGGTCCTCTACCGAGAGAATGCGATTGTCCGTGCCATGAGGCGAACGTGGACCGCTCCGACTGCCCGGAGGAGTCGCGCCCACATCCAATGGGGTAAGTAACCGCGGCTCCGGCCGCAACAGGAGGAAGGATGCGCCGCACCCGCGCGAAGGTCTGAAACGCGAACCAACGCTACCGCCGGAGGCGGAAGAAGAACAGGCAGAAGATGCGGAGGAGGCGGTGAGCTTATTTCGTACGGACGTGCCGATCGGCGCCGTCATCTCCAGAGTCAGAGAGGATTACCCGATCCTGTGCGACCGATGCGGCTCACCCCACTGGTTCGACACGTCGATTCCTTCGGATATCTGGAACGTGGCCGTTGCTGGAAGGTGGGGCACGCTCTGCCTGCTCTGCGTAGACGAGGTTATCGAGGCGGCTGGGATGACATGCGAGGCGGAGATCTACTTCACTGGACGGGCCGTCAAGTCGAAGTTATACAGGAAGTAACCGCGCCACAATCGGCGCAACAGGAGGAAGGCGATGAGAATCGGACTATGGATAGGCGCAGGGCTGGTGATCGCGACGTTCGTCGGGCTGGCATCGGACAGGGCGAAGATCTTCTTCGACCCGTTCACGACTCCGTCGGTGAGCATGGAAGACATCGACGTGCAGGACTGCTCGCCACCGGCAGACTGCTGACCTGACGTTCCCCGCCGGCGATGCCCCCCAACCAGGGCGACCCGGCGGGGAACTGCAAGCCCCTTCCCACCGTCCGATAGGTATCCCCCGTAGATCCAGCACGTTGGGAGCCCTATACTCACCCCCCTGGAGGGCGGGCTGGCCCTGTCCGGCCCTGCGGCCTCCTCGAGGAGTACTCGTTGGCGGCTCGCCGCCCTGGCTCTGGAGTCCAGGACGCCCCACCGCCGCCGGCGGAGTTCAAGGCGCGCCACCGCCCCGATTCCGCCGAACGTTCCGAGGTGGGGTTCCTGCGCGCGGGTGTTGGCAACCCCTGCTGTACCGCGGATCCGGACGGTGAGCCCTGCGGTCACCGCTCACTGGTGCGCGCAGCCTATCGATCGGCCAACCTCGATCCGCGCGGCCCCTACGGGAACCGGTGGAACTGATGCGGGCCTGCCCCATGGCTGGGAGGGTCTGTCTCGTCACGGGACGCAGCCGCGCTGCCGGCTACGAGCACTGCAACCACGCGCCGCCACGGGCGAGGCGCCTGTGCTGTCGCTGTGACGGGCAGCAGGTCCGATCGTTTGCCGGCGAACTGATCCGGACGGTGTTCGCCAAAGAGCTGCTCGAGGAGGAGCGCGAGATCCTCCGAGACCCGCTCACCCCCGAGCATACCCGGGATGAACTCGCGCGCGAGATGGACTTCCGCGCCTCACGAGGGGAGACGCCTTGACCTGGCTCACCCAGGCCATGAGCGCTCTCGGGCGAGGCCTCGCCCTATGGGTCGTCATCGCCCCCTGGGAGATGGGGCTGCGCGTCCGCATGGGCAAGAGAGCCACCGTGCTCCACCCGGGCGTGCGGTTCCGGATACCCGGGCTCGACCGGATCTACGTCCAGAGCGCCAGGGTCAGGACGTTGTGCGAGAGCGGGTTGACGCTCACCACCCGCGACGGGAAGGTCCTGACCATCAGCTTTGCCGTGGAGTTCGCCATCGAGGACATCGAGCGGCTCTACTCCACGCACGCGAACCCGGAGACGACCATCGGCAGCAGGGTGAAGTCGGCCATCGTGCGGCACGTCGGCGAGCGTCCGGCGAACGACATCGCGCCCTCGGAGATCGAGGCGGCCGCCAGGGCTGCGCTCTACAGCTTCGCCGGCAAGGCCGGCCTGGGTGAGCTGGACGCGCGCGTGACCAGCTTCACCTTCAGCCGGGCGATCCGGCTCCTGGTGAACGACTACCGCGACAACGGCGGGCTCTACAACTTCGAGACTGAAGGGAGCGGCCGCAGATGATGAGCCGGCCGTGACCCCATGCGCGCCCCGCCCTGTCCCAGCTGCGGGAAGCGTGACTCCCGCGTCATCGAGTCACGAGCCTGGCCACCGCCGAAAGGCGAGATGACCCGACGCCGGCGAGCGTGCCGCGCGTGCGCGCACCGCTTCACCACCCACCAGCTCCCCGAGCGTGTCTTTTCGACACCACCCGTAGCGCCGCAACACCACCGGTAGCGTCCCGCGTGGGGCGATCCCTTGATCGCCGCGCGTGCGGGCCTACACGTTCCCATTGTTGAGAAGGACCAGGACCCCGGGCGAATCAGCGATGACAGGGCGCCCGGGGCCCACTCCCGCATCCCGGCCCAACGGATCGGGGCTGCGGGCTGGAGCACTGGCGAGCTTGGTGGGTTTACATCCCACAGGGCGGGGTTCGATTCCCCGGCCCGCTACCAACGAGAGGCAATGACCACGCGCGTCCTGGCCCATGCGTTGAGAGGGGAGCTGCCCGGTGGGCTGAAGCTGGAGCGGCGCCCCGTCCACAAGCTGGTCGCCTCGCTCGATCCTGCTTCCGCCGAATACCGCGAGATGGCGCGCGCCGGGGGGGTGCGGCTGGCCGTCGTCGCGGGAGGCCTCATCGAACCGATCGTGCTGGCGGCCGGCACCGAGCACGTGCTCGAAGGCCAGGCCCGGATCCTGTGGGCCGAGGCCCGAGCCCTCGCCAACCTGCCCGTCGTGCTCGTCGACATTCCCGAGCAGCTCGAATCGCAGCTCGCTGACCGCCTGAGGCAGATGCGGCAGAGCTCCCCAGAGTTCGACACCGAAGCCGTCGTCCGTCTCGCGCGGGAGGTCGCCGCCAATGCGTGACAGGCTCCTCAGGACCTCCCAGGTCGCGGCGTATTGCGGGGTCACCAACGACGGGGTCGTCAAGTGGATCAAGGCCGGCAAGCTGCGCGCCCGCCGCACACCTGGCGGCCACTACCGCATGCGGGCGAGCGACTTCCGGTGGTTTCTGGAGCGCCACGGGATGCCCGTGGACGAAGAGTTCTTCGCCCCGCCGGAGGGGCGTCCTTCATGAGCAGCCCGCGGCGCCTCATCCCCTGCGTCGCGGTGCTTCTCTGCGCGTCGCTCGCCCTCGCCTGCGTCGGCCGCCAGGCCCGCACCGGCCAGCGGCTCTTTGCGGGCTGCGACAAGCAGGGTGTAGACGATCGCGCAACCCTGCGCAAAGGCGTCTTCGTCTGCGAGGGCAAGCGCGAGGAGACACCCTTCGGAGGCAACGGCCGCACGTGCGGCACGTGCCACATGCCGGGGGACAACTTCGGGATCTCACCCGGGAGGATCGCCGCCGAGCCGGCGGACTCGCCGCTTGTGTTCGATGGGCTCGATGAGGACCTCGAGCTGTTGCGCGCCCACGGCCTCATCCACGTCATCACGCCGGATGGGCTCGACGAATTCCGGCAGACCCCGAAGCTGGTCCACCTGGCGAAACTGTGCGACCGCTACGGCAAGTGCGACGCGCTGGGGCTGAGAGCCGACCGCACGCAGGACCTGTGCACGTTCTCGCGCCAGGCCGTCGCCAACCATATGGCGAAGACCACCGGACGCGTGGAGGGTGTCGACTTCGTGTTCCCGGATGAGAAGGAGTGCCGGGCGCTCGTGCGGTACATGCTCAGCCGCCTGGTCTCTGGCCAGGACGAAAGGACGCGCAAGCGGTGACGCCGACGACCTTCCCCCAGGCGAACCTCACCCTGACGGCGCCCCCTGGCATGCCCGAGTGTGGTGAGCTGCCCGTCTACCGGGGCGGCACCCAGTGCGTGAGCTGCTGGCAGGTGTCGTGGCGCGAGCGGCTCGCGATCCTCTTCTTCGGCCGCGTGTGGCTCCAGGTCTGGGGCGGCAGGACGCAGCCCCCCGTCGCACTCAGCGGAGAGCGGACCATCTTCCCCGAGGACCTGCCCCCCGAGGACCGTGAAGCGGCGGAGGCCGAGATCGAGGAGCCCGCAGGGATCCCGCTGAGTCGGCTCAGGATAGCGTGCGGTCTTCCCGAGCCGCAGAGGCAGGGGCCGTGAGTGAACAGCGCCTGGAGGCTCTGAGGTACGCCGTCGATGCGGCGCGAGATCTCGACGCCGCGGCGGCAAGGGCTGCCGCAACTGGCCCCTTGCCGGGGCCCGGCGCTGCCGGATGCACGGCGGGGCGAACGAGCAGGCCAAGCAGCAGCGCCTCCGGGACATCGCCGAGGCCCAGGGCCGGCCACAGAAGCACGGCATCTACGCGCGCCACATCAAGGATCGGGAGACCTCCGAGGACTATGCCGCCGCGACGGTCGGGAGTCTCGACGACGAGATCCGCGTGGTCAAGGCGCTCCTCGCCTGGGCTATCCGAAACCAGTGGGGGAGCAAGAGCGGCGGTCTCGCCGAGACCATCACGACGAAGTCGGCGAACAAGACCACCCGCGTGCACAAGACCGTCCGCGTCCGCTCCTACGTCGACACCGTCGGTGAGCTCGCGGATCGGGTCCGACGCCTCGAGCTCGCCCGCGAGAAGCTCACCGAACCGGGGGGGACAGATGAACCCATGCAGGAGTATCGCGAATGGGTGAACCTCGGAAAGGCAAGATCCGGCTCTCCGAAGCGAGCGCGGAAGTCACGGCCTGGCTCGTCCTCGCCGTCTGCGGACTCGGGCTCCTCGTCCACGGAGCCTGCCCACTCGTCACAAGCCACCAAGGGGTCCAAGTAGACCGCCTCGCCGCGATCCGCGATCCCGCCTACCACCGATACCTGTGCTTCGGCGCGGCCGACGCCGTGCTGGAGCGCGAGCTGGGCCGGCCGCTGCAGACCCACGAGCGTCAATCCGATCTGCCCTGGCCGCAGCTCCAAGTCATCCGCAGGATCGAGCAGGCGGTGCGCGACAGGACAGGAGAGGTCATCACCGTCCGTTTCGCACGTCAGGGGGGCAAGAACGAGACCGAGGCCCAACTCGAGGCTAGGTTGCTGACCGTTTTCCGCGGCATCCCCGGCTCGCGCTGGATCCGGATGGCGCCCACCAAGGATCCCCAGCTGGTCAACAGCAAGGCGCGCCTCGACAAGTTCCTGGCCAGCGACCCGCTGCTCGCCGGCCGGTGGAAGAAGAAAGAAGGGGGGAGAGTCCAGGTCGGCCACGCGGAGGTGCAGTTTCTCTCCGCCCATCGCACCGCGCGCGTGGTGGGAGCCTCCGCCACCCTGGGGCTGAGCCTCGACGAGGCCCACAAGATCGACGCCGGCAAGTTCGAAGAGGACCTCGCGCCGTTCACGGCGTCCACCAACGCTCCCATCGTCCTGTGGGGTGTCGGCGCCGACAAGCAGGACCTGCTCTTCGAGTACGTCGACCGCAACCGCGGTACTGACCGGCTCCTCGAGTTCCCCGCGGACGCGTGGTGTGAGTTATCTGCGGCCTACGCCGCCCATTACGCCGGCCGCGTCGCGAAGCTCGGCGCCGAGCACCCTTGGATCATGACCCAGTACCGGCTCCTCGACGTCGAGGCGCTGGGGGCCTATCTCAGCGACACGCAGCGCCGGGCGCTGTTTGCCGGCGAGCATCCCAGGCTAAGCGCCCCGCGCGACGGGATGCTGTACGTCCTCATCCTCGACATCGGCGGGGAGTCGGAAGTCGATCTTCCCGACGAGCTCGTGCGCGAGCAGGAACCGGGCAGGGACTCGCTCGTCGCATGGATCGGGGAGTGGGATCCATCTGCGGGGGTGGAGCCCTACCCCGAGGTTCGGGTGGTCGACGGCCATTGGTGGACGGGCCGGGACCACATGGCCGTCGCCCCCGAGCTCATCGACCTGTGCCGGCATTGGGGGATCTCCGGCGGCTGCATCGACGCGCGCGGAGTCGGCGAAGCCGTCGCCGGCGCCGTCAACCGCGCCTATCCCTGCGTCCAGGCGTACAAGGCGACAGACGCCACGGTCTCCGAGGATTGCTACGACCTGCTCGCCCGCGTGAACACGGGCCGGGTGCGCTTCTGGAGAGGCGACCCTGCGGCCGACACGATCCTTCGGGAGATCCAGCAGCAGGCCCGCCACACCCGCTACGAGATCGCCCGCCACGATCTGATGCGGATCACCAAGCCCACCGGGCGCGGATCGTCGGACGCCCACATCGACGGGGTGAAGGCGCTGACGTATCTCCACCGGGCGATGCAGATGGAAGACGCGGCGATCTTCGCGCACGTGGCGAAGAAGGCCCAGGCTGTGAGGGAGGGAAGAGCGTGAGCGAGACGAAGCGAACGCCCACCCCCGAGCCCATCCGCAGGCGCCTGATTGCCTGCGACGATCTGGCCAACGACGTCTCGCTGGTCTCGCTCAGGGGTGCGCCCGTCGCCAGCGAGCTGGGGCCTGGTCCCGAGGTCAACGTCTACCGGGATTCGGCGAGTTATCGCATGGCGATCAGATTCAGCTTCTCCCGCAGCGACCTGATGATGCTGCGCGAGATCCCGCGGATGGAGGAAGGCAAGTTCAATGCCGACTCCCCCGAGGCGCGCGCGATCGTCAGGATGCTCGATGAGCTCACGCGACGGAGGTCCGAGTAGACCCCACGCCGCGCCTCTACGGCCGTGACGGCACCATCCACGGCTCCGAGCACCTGGACGTCGAGGTCGACGCCACCGGCACCGTGGTCGCCGTATGGTTCCGCTGTCAGCCGCTCCCCTTCAAGCAGGCGGCGGCCGACGAGGGCCGCGCGAAAGTGATGCGCGAGATGTACCAGCAGCAGCCGCCCACCAGGTTGATCGCCGTTGAGGTGATCGACCCGCCTAGGAGGTCCTCGTAGTGCGCGGGCTATTCATCGTGGGTATTTGTGACGAACACCTCGAGGTCATCGGCGTCTTCGACGACGTTCTTCTCGCCCTGCTCGCGGCCTCGGAAGATGAACGCGCGTTCGTGGCGCCCATCAACGTCAACATGGTGCGGGACATCAGCAAGCCCTGGCCGGGCCTCGTGTTCCCGTTTCGCGATCGCATCAGCAGGCCCGGCATGGTAGCGGGGGCGCGGTAGACACAGCACGACGTCCACGTAGTACCGCCAGCGATATCGCACGGGGGGACGACCTCATGTAGACCGTCTCCCGCCCAACGTCGTCAACGTCGAGCGCATCGACGACCGCGTCCCGCTGCTGGTCGGCGCCGACGGCCGGCCCCTGCGCGTCGAGGGCCTCCGCCCGGGCGAGAGAGCCTTCGGGCCCGGAGATCCCCAGCGCGCCACGCTCCCGCCGGGTGAGCCTCCGCGCACCCTCGAGCCGCCCATCTCCCAGAACCTGCGCACCCGTCCGCGCGACTGGGGGGGCAAGCGCCTCACCGCTTTCCAGCAGCTGCGCGCGCTCGCCAGCTCCGACTTGGTCCGCATCGCCATCCAGGACGTCAAGGGCCAGGTCCTCGGCATGTCCGTCGAGGTGGCGGCCAGAGAAGGCGTTGCCGAGACGCCCGATCTGAAGAAGCGCCTCGAGCGCGCGAAGGCCTGGGTCGACAACCCGGATCCATCGGCGCGGCTGAAGTTCCGGCGGTGGCTCGGGAAGGTCCTCGAGGAGGTCCTCGTCACCGACGCCCTGACGCTCTATCCGCTGCACGACCGCGGCGGGAGCTTCACCGACCCTGCGGGCAACCCCTACGGCCTGCGCCAGCTCGACGGCGCGACCATCGTCCCGCTCGTCGACGTACTGGGCGCGCCGCCCCTTCCGCCGGCGACCGCCTTCTACCAGGTCATCCACGGGATCGTCGAGACGCACTTCGAGCTGGGCCGGCTGTGGTACCTGCCGAGGAATCTCTCGCCGGACAGCCCCTACGGCCGCTCGCCCACCGAGTGGGTGCTCATCACCGTCAACATCGCGCTGCGGTCGCAGCTCTACGACCTGGCCTACTTCACCTCCGGGACGATCCCCGAGGGGCTGTTCTCCATCACCGCGCAGTGGTCCCAGCAGCAGATCAACACGTACCAGGAGAACTTCGACACGATGCTGGAGGGGCGCGACGACGCCCGCCGGCGGCTCCGGTTCGTCCCCTCCGGAGAGTTCCACGACACCAAGGCGCGCCAGTGGGACTACGAGTTTCAGGAGTGGCTGGGGCGCGTGATTTCTTGGGCCTTCGGCGTCTCGCCCATGCCGATCGCGAAGATCATGAACCGCGCCACCGCCGAGATGCAGGAGGTCTCCGCGATCGAGAGCGGCGTCAGGCCCCTGGCGGAGTTCCTCGAGGACGCGATGAACGACTACATCGCGGGCCCCCTGGAGAGCCCCGACATCGAGGCGCACTTCGGCGCGGACGAGACCGAGGACCCGGCCACGGTCTACCAGCGCAACGTCGCCTACATCAACGCCGGCGTGCGCTCCGTCGAGTCGGTCCGCAAGGAGATCGGCGAAGCGAGCCCCGAAGGCGAGGAGGAGGTCCCCGCCTTCGTCATGACCCCCACGGGGCCCGTGTTCCTGCAGGATCTCCTGGCGCAGAAGGAAGCCGCCGAGCAGCAGGATCAGGCCCGCATCGATCCGGGACTCATCCAGCGCGCCTTCCTGGAGGTCCCCTTCATGACGCGCGACGAGCTGCGCGCGAGCCTGGGCCTGCCGTCGGTGGGCGGCGCCTTGGGCGCCGAGTACGTCGTCATCGAGAAAACACCGATCGGCGCGGCGCCGGGACCTCCCACCGGCGAGACGCCCCCCACGAAGGCCGAACCGAAGCAGGCGAAGGACGACACGGATTCCGACGCCGACGTCGCCCTATTCGGGGACACGCCCGAGCGCGAGCTCGCGCGGTGGCGCTCCTTCGCCATGACCCGGGTCGCGCGCGGCCGCCCGATGCGCAAGTTCCAGACGTCTGCACTTCCTGTCCGCGATCGCGCCCGCATCGAGGTAGGCCTGCGCCGGCTCTACCGGCCGGACCTGGGCGTCATCCCGGCGCCGGAGGCGGTGCGCGCTCTGTTTGACCTGGGCAAGCTCGACTTCCAGGAGGTGCCGCCGGCGTCGCTCGAGGGACCAGCGCAGAGCGTGCGCAGCCTCGTCGCACGCTGGATCGGGGATCACCGGGACGCTCTCGTCGCAGGCGCTCTCGAGGAGCTGCCCGAAGAGACCATCACCGGGAAGCTCGCTAGGCTGTGGCCCCGGCGGATGCACAAGAAGCTCGCCGACGTCGATCTCTCGATGGACGACCTCATCGAGGACATGACCGCGGCGCTGCAGCGCGCGGTGAAGGCCGGCTCCGACGACACGATCGCGATCGGCGGCTTTGACTTCAGTCTCGACTCGCTCCCCGAACAGGCCGTGGCCTACGCGAAGCAGCGCGCCGGCGAGCTCGTTGTTGAGATCCCCCAGAAGCTCATGGAGGACATCCGCGCCAAGGTGACCACCGCGATCGCTGAGGGCTGGTCGACCGACAAGCTGGCCGTGGCGCTCGTCGACGGGACGATCACCCCTGGCCGCGCGGAGCGCATCGCGCGCACCGAGACCGGCTTTGCCTACAACGAGGGTGCGGCGGACGTCTACGAGGCGGCGGGACAGGAACACGTGGAGGTCCTCGACGGGGGCGGGTGTCTGCCCGAGGGCCACGACGACACCGCAGACGATCCCGAGCTGGTCGTAGGGATCGTCCAGGACGACCGGCTCGCCAACGGCCAGGTCTGGACAATCGCGCAGATGCGCCAGCATCGGCTGGGGCATCCGAACTGCGTGAGGGCCTTCATCCCCTATGAGAAAGGAGCCTGACGTGTAGCGCGCGTCTACGAGTTAAAGCAGGCCGGAGCGGTCACAGGTGGCGGGCCCGCCGGCGAGGTCCCGATTCCCGTCCACTCGATGGCCGTCGTCACCATCGACATCACGGCGGTCTCCGGGACATCACCGACGGCCGACTTCTGGCTGCAGGGCTACGACCGCTTCGCCAAGCAGTGGTTCGACGTGCCCTACGACCAGCAGCTCACGGCCAACGCGGCCGCGGCGGACCTGGCGGCGAACACGAATCGCAGGAACATCAACGGGACATCCGCAGCGACGGGCGTCAGCAAGCACGTGGCCGTGTACAAGCACCTGCCGTTTGAGAAGGTCCGGCTCCAGTGGGCCCTTGGTGGCACCACACCGAACTTCACCTTCTCGTCGGCGATCTCCGGGAAGTAGGAGGCAACACGTGTAGGCGTATCGGGTGACGGAAGGCGCATCGAGCTGGAGGGATTGTTCGCCCACACGGCGGACGGCCAGGGCGTGAGCGTTCCGATCCCGTCTCTGACGATGGCGCAGGTCTGCCTCAACATCACCGCAGGCTCCGGGACATTCGGTGGCGGCGAAGGCCTCGCCGTTTGGTTGCAGGGCTCGGATGACGAGGGGCTCACTTGGTACGACCTGCCATCCGACCAGCAGGGAAAAACCGCCGCCTCCGGAAGTGAAGTCGACGCCGCGCTCAACCGCCGGAACGTCACGGGCACGACGCTCCACACCACAACCGGCGCGCACCAGTTCCTGGCGCTCTACAAGCACCTGGCGGCGAAGATGATCCGGGCGGTGTGGGACATCGCGGGCACGACACCGTCTTTCACCTTCACGGTCGTCCTGGTGGGGAAGTGAACCATGCCGATCATCGTCCCGAAGACAACCGAAGACAGCTTCGAACTGGTGCCCTTGAGCCTGAAGAACCCAACGCTGTTTCCGGGCCCCACCAACTGGTACGACGTCGGGCGCTTTCGGGAGGGGACGGTATGCGTGCGGATCCCAAAGGCTGTCGGCTCGGGGATCAGCGTAGTGATCTGGGCTCAGACAACCGACGACGATCCGGAGCATCAGCCCGACGACACTCTCTGGAAGGCGTTCGACCTGTACCACGACAACGAGATGAAATCGGGCGACGGGACCACGCGCGACAACAAGCGCAATGTGGTCAACGGCGCGGGGACCGGGAGCGTCCCGGGATCGTGGAGAGCCATTTACAAGCACCTGGCCTGCCGGTATCTGCGCCTGGATTTCAACTATGGCGGGTCGTTCGGCGGCTCGGACGGCTTCACGTGGGGCGCGCGGTTCGTCGGGAAATGACACGACTTCATTCGAAGCGGGCAACGGGCCCGCAGGAGGTAGGAAGGTAAAGACCAACAACAAGCTCCACCTGTTCATCCCCCTCACGAAGATCGACGAGCAGCAGCGCATGGTCTACGGCGTCCTGGCCGAGGAGGTCGTCGACAAGACCCGCGAGATCATGGATTACGCGCGCTCGAAACCCCACTTCAAGGCGTGGTCCGAGTCCTTCGATCAGATCACGAAGGGAAAGTCCAAGGGCAATCTGCGCCGGATGCACCAGCCCCACGTGGCCGGACACTTCGAGCAGGTCGTCCTCAACGACGAGCTCAAGCGCGTCGAGGTGGCAGCCAAAGTCACCGACGACGATGACTGGAAGAAGTGCCTCGCCGGCGACTACACCGGCTTCTCGGTCGGCGGCGACTACGTCGAGACCTGGCAGGACGACGTGCTCAAGGTCCTGCGCTACGAGGGGCGCCCAGCGGAGGGGTCTCTGGTCGACAACCCGTGCATGTACGGCGCGCAGTTCTCCCACGTGAAGGCCGACGGTGCCGAGGAGCTGCGCAAGTTCGCCGGTGCTGCGCGGCTCGAGAAGATCAAGCCGATCGAGGCGGCGCTCACGAAGCTCGCCGAGCTCACGAAAGACGACGTCCCCGCCGAGGCGGCCGCACCCGCGGCCGTGGCGATCGCGGGCATCGCCGAGGTGAAGGCGAAGCTCCAGGAGGTCCTCTCGAACTTCGCGCTGCTGCCGACGGACAGGACCAGCTTCGAGATGCACGAGCTCATCAACGCGCTCAACGAGCTGGACTACGCCGCCTACACCGCGCGGCAGATCCGCGCCGAGGCGCTGGCGTCCGATGGAACCGCGAAGGCGGCGACACCCGAGGTGACGAAGGACGCCCCGACGGATCCCCCAGCCGCTCCCCCCGCGGATCCCCAGGCGAAGCCGGCCGATGCTCCGCCCGCCGCACCAGAGACGGCGGATCCCGCGGTTCCAGACAACACGCCATCACCGGACGCAGCGAAGACGGTCGACGTGGCCAGCCTCGCGAAGTCCGTGCACGAAGCGCTCGCAAGTTCCACCGAGCTCATCAAGGCGCAGCTCGCGTCCCTGAAGGACGGCCTGTCGGAGACGGTCACAAAGACCGTGGACACGGCCGTGAAGCAGGCAACCGAGAGTCACCAGAAGAAGCTCGAGGAGCTGGGCAAGCGCATCGCAGAGGTCGCAGCCACACCGGCAGCGATCGGAAGGCCGGCCCAGCCGGCAGAGAAGACCCTCGGCGGGACGCCGGGGGCGGCCGAGACACCCATGGACGCGGACGCGATCCAGAAGGTCCTCGGAGCGATGAAGGGCAAAGTCAGCGACCAGGTCCTGCGCGCGACAGCGCTGGACCTCGCGTCGAAGGCGATGCCCAGGTAACGACAACGACAACCTCAACCTGAGTTGCAAAGGAGACAACACTTGTAAACGGACTCGAACAGATCACGCAGGAGACGCTCGCCAAGGCGGCGCTCGCCTGCAAGGAACTGTCGAAGGCCGGCGAGACGGTGACGGTGGAAACGGGCCTCACGGGGTTCAACCTCGAGGTGCCCGCCAAGCTGCTCGTGCCGCTGCTCTCGCCGTTCCGGCAGTCCATCGCACGCGTCACGGTTCCCGGCAAGGGGACCAACCACAAGAAGATCACCGCGGTCACGCCGACCTCGAGGTTCTTCGCCGCGCAGGGCACGAAGGCGAACAAGTTCGCCCTCACGCTCGCCGACGTCGCGGTGAACTACAAGTCCTACGGCCGCGGGGGAGACGTCACCTGGGAAGCCAAGATCGCGGGGCAGAACTTCGAAGACCCGAAGGCCCGCGCCCAGGCACTGCTGCTGCTGGGAGCCCTCAGGGAAGAGGAGCTCGTCATCATCGGCGGGAACGTCACGGCGCTGCCAGCACCCACCGGAGGAGCGGGGGTGGCGGCGGCCTCAGGCGGAGCGCTCGCGGACGCGACCTATCGGGTCCGCATCTTCGCCCTGACGATGGAGGCCGTGGGTAGGGCCTCGAGGATCGCCCGTCCCGCCGCAGGCAACAAGTACAACTTCACGGAGGTCCCGACCATCGACACGTCGGTCGGATTCTCCGTGGCGTCCTCGGAGGTCTCAGCGACGGTGACCGGAGGCGGCGGTGCGGGGCAGGTGACCCTGACCTGGACCGCGGTCAACGGTGCAGTCGCCTACGCGATCTACGCGTCGACGACCACCGGTGCCGGCAACCAGAAGCTGCAGGGCATCGTCACGCAGACCGAGGTGGTCATGACGCACATGAACACCACGGGCGCAGCGGACCCCACCGGCGGCGACACGTCGGCCGACGCGCAGGCCTTCGACGGGATCGTCCCACAGCTGTTCGCGGCGAACTCAGGCGCCTACAAGAAGCGCCTGAACAACCCGCTGTCGGCGGCCGTGGGTCACCAGATCCCGGAGATCAAGGAAGCCCTCATCGACATGTACGACCGGACGAAGGTCGTGCCGGACCGCATGCTGGTTGGCTCCCAGGAGAAAGAAGTCATCGACGAGAAGCTGTCGTCCGTGGCCAACGACCGGATCAACATCGTCTACAACGCCGCCGCAGGGGGCGTGCAGTTCCAGACGCAGCAGTGGTATCCGGCGCCCGTGGGCAACGCCAAGCAGATCATGATCGAGGAGAACCCCAACCTCCCGGGCGGGATGATCCTCTTCCTGATCGACAGCGTGCCCTACCAGGACAGCCAGATCCCCGCGGCCTGGCAGATGCACATGGGCCAGGACCTCGCGCGCCTCGACTACGCCCTCACCAAGCCGGCGGAGGAGTTCGAGATCCGCTTCTACGGAGCCCTGGCCGGTTACGCGCCTGGGCTGCAGGGAGTGATCCACGACATCCACCGCTTCTAGTTCTTCCGACATGAAGCGACTTTCCCCGGGGCGGGGACACATCGCTCCCGCCCCGGGCATCAACCTCAAAACAGGAGGAAAGAGCATGGCGAACAAGAAGACGAAGGCAAGCACGCAGGAGCCGGAGGCGAGTGCCCCCGAGATCGCAAGGTCGGGCCCGAAGATGGTGGTGCTGAAGGCGCCGCAACATGTTTGCAGCATCAGCGGAGAGGGCGACGGCGCCGAGCCGATCGAGATCCCAGAGAGCGGCCTGGTGGAAGTCCCAGAGGAGCGCGCGTCGGTTCTCATCAATCAATGCGGCTTCACGGTGCACCGCGGGTGATGAGAAGGCTCGCGCTTCTGGTCGGGCGGCTGCGGATCCTCAAGAGGCTCCGCGCGCTCGAGGAGAAGGTATCACTCATGCATCCGTGCCACGACTGCGGCGGGTGGGTCCTGCCCGGGCACCGTGCCGTGGGGCTCACGCCCAACGGGCAGGGTCAGCTCGAGCCGCGGTGCAAGTGGGACCAGGCCGCCTACGAGAGAAGCGCCTTGAAGCGCGCGCGTGAGGCGGCGCAGCAGCAGAACAACAGGAGGAAGGCCGGGTAACGCCACTGGTAGATATCGGCATCGCGAAGGGCCTGGCCTTTCGCGATCTCACCGACGCCAAGCACGACGAGCAGATCCAGTTCGCCCTGGAAGCGGCCACCGTCGAGATCGAGAGCGAGATCGCGCCCCGGCGCATCATCGCCGCCGATTACGACGAGTGGTACGAGGGGCGCCTCTGCCTGGGCCGGTACAGCGAGACCCTCTACCTCGAGCAGTGGCCCCTCATCACCCTGACGGTGGTGACCGAAAACGGGATCACCCTGACGGCGGGCAAGGGCTACAGCACGACCCTGCAGGTCCTCCAGGAAGACGCTCTGGGGATCCTGCGCCGCAGGGCCGGCGGGGGAGACTCCCTGGTGCTCGAGGCTCACGCGATGGCGGGATTCCCCAGCTACCGCGGCTGGAGCAGCGGGTGCCAGAACATCCGGGTTACCTACCGCGCCGGGTACGAGCTCGACCAGGTCCCGCGCGATTTGCAGATCGCGTGCGCGGAGCTGGCCCGGCTGATATTCCGCCAGGTCCCGCGCTCGGGGACCTCCGGTCGCTCGCGGCCGCGTGGATCGACCAGCTTCGCCGAGGCGCTGCCCGAGAGAACCCGGGCGGCCATCCACCGCTACTCGCCCCTCAACCGCCCGCGAATGCGGGCCGCAGCGGCGTAGGAGATCCGATGTAGCGCGCGTCACCATCAACGTCGAGACGGTCCAGAACCTGCTGACGCAGTTCGGCCGCAGGCTCCCGCGCACCATCGAGCGAGGGATACGCTCAGGCCTCGGGCTGATGGTCCTGGACGTCACCAAGAACCGCCTGCAGGGCCAGTACCTCAACCGCCGGACCGGGACGCTGATCCGGTCGATCACGGCATCGCCCTTCGTCCAGGTCCTCGACACCGTGATCCGCGGCATCTGGGGGAGCAACCTCTCCTACGCGCGCGTGCATGAGGAGGGCTACCGGGGACGGATCCGCGTTCCTGGGCACGAGCGCGGCGCCCACCGTAGAACGGGTCACTCCAGACGCGCCCACCGCAGGCGCCCCTACACCTACACCAACCGCGCCGGCACGTCCGTCACCGTCCGCGCGCACACCGTGCGCGGCGGGGTCATCCGCACTCACCGGGTCCGCGCGCACGCCGTGCGGTCGCTCTCGCGCCTGGTGAGCTTCCGGGCGCGCCACTTCATGCGCGACACCGTGCGCGATCAGGGCCCCGAGGCCATGCGCCGGATCCGGCGCGCGCTCATCCACCTGGTGCGCACCGGTGAGGTCCCGAGCGCCTCTCAGCTGGGAGGTGGGTGATGGTCGCCGGCAACTGGAAGCTGTCAGGTGCGGTCGAAGACTGCACGGTGCGTTCGTGGGACGCGGCCGCCGGCGACGATCCCGATCTGGGCTACGGCGAGCTGCTGGTGATCGTCGAGCTCTCCTTGCACCTGGCCGAGGACGGCCTGGGCCCGACCGGGCCGCACCATTCATGGGCGGCCGTCTCGGCACTTGTCGAGCAGCTCAAGACGATCCAGGGCGGCTCCGAGTACTGGACCAACCTCGAGGAGCGCGTCTTCACCAGGTCCTGGCTGCCAGACGACGACGCCTGCCCATCGATGCCCTACCTCTCGGTCGTGCTCGAGCTGCCCGAGGGCAACTTCCTTTTCAACGAGGGCTCCATCGTGCGCGACGTGTTCCGGATCAACGTGATCGGCTGGGTGCCCGAGAACACCGAGTCGCACGCCGAGACAAGCGCGGTGGAGGCGGCTCTGAAACTGAAGGACGACATCGTCAAGGCACTCATGTAGGAGGACGCACGCAATGACCAGCACCAACGGAAAGGTGGCGAGCTTCACGGGCAAGACGATTCAGCCGGGCCAGTGGGCTCCCTACAACGACGAGGACGGCAACGAGCGCAGAGCGAAGCACGGCGCCGAGATCCCCGTCGAGAAGGTCAGCAACATCGATCACCTGGTGGATCGCGGGATCGTCGTCGTCAAGACGCCCGCGGCCGCCACGACCAAGGAGACATCCAAGAAGTAGCGACCACCACAACCACACACGCCGAAGTCGCCCTGTCCTCGGCCCCACTCATGAGGTGAGGACATGGCGAACAATCTGGGAAAGATCGTCATCGGCAAGGCCGATATCTCGATTTCGGACTACGTCACCGCCGGCGGCGCGGGAACTTTCACCGACATCGGGTACACAAAGGGGCCGTGCACCATCGAGCCGAACATCACGGACTACAAGATCGTGCCCGAGCAGGTCCTCGGGGTGCTCCGGTCGATCCCCGTGAGCATGGACTACAAACTGAAGTTCTCCATGATGGAGACCGATCTCCCCAAGCTCCGGAGGGTCCTGAGACTCCCGGCCGCCAATCTCGTGGTGACGGGCACCACGCCCAACATCACGGAGACCCTGTCGGTCGGAGATTCCGTCGAGACCTACAACCAGCTCAAGGTCATCACCTCCGGTGCGAAGCGGGCGATCCAGGATGCGGTGGTGACGCGCACGTACACGTTCTGGAAGGCGACGTGCGAGTCGATCGAGCCCATCGGGCACACGAAGGAGCAGGAGGCCGTCGTAGGCGTGACCTTCTCCCTGACGCTCGACGACAGCGTCGCGACCGCGGACAAGTACTTCAAGGTGGCCGACACCCCGCTGGTGTAGTGGGGACGGCAACCTCAACACCTGCAGAGGCATGGGGCGCGGACTCGCCCTCCGGGGCGGGCCGCCCATGCCTCCTATGGAGGTTTACAGATACGTGAACATCCGATCGCTGATGCACGAGCACACCGTCGTGGTTCACGCGGGGCGGAGGTTCGTCTGTCGCAAGCCGACCTGCTCGACGGTGACACTGGCGCTGGGGTCATTCGGGGCCGAGATCCTCGGGTTCAGGCGCGTGTACCGGCAGTCCCAGGCGGTGTTCGACGCTGTGGACGCGATCCCTCTGGCTCTGCGCCACATCAAGAACCTGCCGAGACTCGCCAGCGTTCTCGCCACGTGCTGCGAGCTGCACGACGGCGCCCCGGGCGAGCTCGAGGAGCTGCTGGCCGGGCGTGGTGGCCGCATGCTCGCCGGCGAGCTCATCGCGGGGATCCTGTCGCTCTGCGATCTGGAACGGCTCATCGCGGCGACCGAGATGGATCGACTTGTCGACGAGTTGGAGAAGGAACCGGCGCCGGGCCCGGCGGTGGCGCGAGAGACGGACGGGCCCTCCGCGATGGAGCTGCTCGCCGCGAGTCTGGGCGAGCGCTTCGGGGTCGCCCCACACGAGGTCATGACCTGGCCGTATCTGGAGGTCATCGATCTCGCCGAGCGGATCCTCCCGGCGCTCGCCAGGATACGCCGCGGGAAAGGGCCGGAGGTCTTCGGGCTCTCGGCCGAGGAATGGGAAGACGAAGGCGTGACGCTGCACTGAGGGAGACACGGTAGACAAGAACCTCACGATCCGCGGACTCATCGAGTTCGTGCTGAACCGCAAGGGCCTCACCGTGACCGAGGCGGAGCTCAAGAAGCTCGCCAAGGAAGCGGAGGCGGTCGGCTTCAAGATGGACCAGACCGCCCAACGCAGCGAGAAGAGCACCTCGCGCATGGCGAAGAGCTTCGACCTGGTCGGCCGCTCGATCAAGCAGGTCGGCTCTGCCCTGCTGGGCGCGTTCGGTGCGGTCGCAATCGTTCAGGGGATCGCGTCACTCATCGCCGAGAAGCTGAAGCTGCGCCGGGCAGTCTCGGGGCTCGAGAAGGACCTGGTCGGGCTCGGGGTCGCGACGCGCGAGCAGGCCTCCGAGGTTGGCGCCTTCCTCACCCGCCTGAAGTCCGCCACCGGCGCGATCGAGAGCGAGACGATCCCGGTCATAAAAGAGCTGACCCGCGCGACTAAGGATCTCGGCGAGGGGCTCGCCCTCACGCAAACGGCCGCGGTCCTGGCCGCGAGCGGCTTCGGAACGCTCGACGAGGTGGCGGGGAGCCTGGCCAGGCTCGTCAGGGGGGACATCCCGAGCGTGGCCGAGGCCTTCGGCATCGACGCGAAAGCGGGGGGCGAGCTGCGCTCGCAGATCGACATCGCCAACGACATGCTCGACCTGTTCACCAAGAAGCTCGAGGAGACGGCTCGGGCGCGTCGCGAGGCGTTGTCGATCGAGCCCGCGGCTACGCGGGTGGACCCGCGCACCGGCGCCGAGGTGGGCGAGGAGATGTTCAGCGCGCGCTCCGCGGAACAGAAGCGCCTCCTCGAGGAGTTCGAAGCCACCGAGAAGAAGATCCAGGAGGGCTTCGTCGCATTCATGGAGGGTCTCTTCGGCAACGCCGCGGCCGCAGACAAGAAGGTCCTCGAGGAGAAGGCCAAGCGCGACGGGGAGACCGCGAAGCGGATCGTTGAGAAGCGCGCCGCGATCGAGGCGCGGGCGGCGGAGGCGCTCATCCAGCAGAAGATCGCGATGGAGGAGGACGGCTCGCTGCGCCGGCTGGCCCTCGAGCTGGAGCTCCTCGACGACCAGAAGGAAGCGGCTCTCCGCGGCGCCGGCGACTCGGCCAAGGCCAGAGTCGATATCGAGGCCACCTTCGCTCTCGCCCGGATGCAGAAGGAGCAGGAGTTCATCGAGTCCCAGGAGGCGCAACACCAGGAGTATCTCGGAGGCAAGCTCGAGCGCGAGGAGATGCACGCCGAGGAGCTGCAACGGATCCGCGAGGCGGACGCGCAGCGCCGGCTGGACCTGATGGAGTTCGATCTCGAGCAGCTCGAGGAGGGGAGCGACGAGCGGCTGCGCCTCCAGGAAGACTACCTGATGGATGAGATGAACAAGGAGACGGCGGCCGCGGCGGGGAGAGAGGAGAACG
>Ga0210379_10000129_pt1 | contig 20382 bp, 20 predicted proteins | sample PLMedo_2_FD_155468 | JGI IMG/M metagenome (GOLD analysis project Ga0210379, IMG submission 155468) | Groundwater sediment microbial communities from an aquifer in East River, Colorado, USA - PLM4_32_coex redo | ecosystem: Environmental > Terrestrial > Soil > Riparian zone | place: USA: East... | reverse complement strand
GCCTGCATGGACACAAGAGTCGCCCTGTCCCCCGCCGCCGGCCAAGGTGAGCTTGCGTTGGCCTTGCGGCTGATCCGCGACTATCTCGGCCCGCAGAAGCTGATGCTGTTTTTCGCCGTCCTCTGCATGGCGGGCGGCGCGGCGACGACAGCCGCGCTGGCCTGGCTGCTCGACCCGGCCATCAAACTCATATTCCTCGACAAGCGCATGGACATGCTCTTGATCATCCCGGCCGCGATCGTCGTGGTCGTGTTCCTGCGCGGTGCGCTGAACTATGGCGAGGCCGTGCTGTCGGCGACCATCGGACAGCGCATCATCTCGAATGCGCAACGGGACATGGTGCGCAGCATTGTCGCCTTCGATTTGGACACGCTTAACCGCGTCCATTCGGGCCAGTTCATCTCGAATCTTGTCTACGACGCGACGCTCTTGCGCGAGGCGATCGTCAGAGGCGTCGCCAGCATCGCCAAGGAAGGTTTATCGCTCATTCTTCTCGGCTCCGTCATGCTCTATCAGGACTGGCGGCTGGCGGCGATCGCGGTCGCGACTTTGCCGATCATCGCCTGGGTGACGCGCAATCTCGGACGCACAACGCAGAAGGCGTCCGTCAAGGGCATGACCGAGACGGGCAACCTCACAACCGCGCTTGCCGAGATGCTCGACGGACGTCGCGTGGTGAAGGCTTACGGCCTCGAGGGGCAGTCGATCGCACGCGCCGACGACCGCATCACAAAGCGGCTGCACCATTTGATCCGCGGCGTGAAAGCGCGCTCGGCGTCCGCGCCCGCCGCCGACTTCTTCGGTGGCCTCGCGATGTCGGCCGCGATTCTCTATGCCGGCTACCAGGGCATCGCCGGCCGGCTCGAGCTCAATCAGTTTGCCTCCTTCGTCGGCGCGATGCTGTTGGCGCAGACTCCGGTTCGCAGTCTTTCGCAGCTCTGGACGCAAATGAAGGAAGGGATCGGCGCCGCCAGGCGCGTGTTCGCGATCATCGATGCCAAGCCGTCGATCGTGGATGCCCCGAATGCAACCGTTCTCACGATCGCTCGCGCGCCGTTCGGCGGCCATGTGCGATTCGAGAATATCACCTTTGGCTACGATCGGGGTACCGAGGCGCTGGACAGGTTGACCTTCGAGGTGCCCGCGGGAAAGAAGATCGCTCTCGTGGGCCCATCTGGAGCCGGCAAGACGACGGTGTTCAATCTGCTCCAACGGTTCTACGACGTGTCGAAGGGGGCAATCACCATCGACGGTCATGACATCCGTTCGGTCACGATACGCTCGTTGCGCGACAGCATGGCGCTTGTGACCCAGGAGCCTTTTCTGTTCGACGACACCATCGCCGCCAATATCGCCTGCGGGCGCGAAGGCGCAAGCTTCGATGATATCGTGGCCGCCGCCAAAGCCGCCGCCGCGCACGACTTCGTCCACGTTCTACCTGATGGCTACGACACTACTGTCGGCGAAGCGGGGCTTCGCCTCTCCGGCGGCCAGCGACAGCGGATCGCGATTGCGCGCGCCATGCTCCGCGACGCACCGATCCTTCTGCTGGATGAGGCGACCTCGTCTCTCGACAGCGAGAACGAGCGCCAGGTGCAAGAGGCTCTGAGGCGCCTGATGAAGGGCCGCACGACGATCGTGATCGCGCATCGCTTGACCACGGTGCTCGACGCGGATGCGATCTGCGTGCTCGATCGCGGACGCATTGTCGAGACCGGTACACATGGGGAGCTGATGGCAAAGAATGGTCTCTACTCCCGCCTCTACCAGCATGAGCTCCAAGACGAAGACGCGCCCGCTGCAAAGCTCGGCTGAACCGAAGGGGATCGCCGCGGAAGGCGCGCTCGCGCTCTATCGCGGCGCCTGGGGCATTGCGTCGGCGATCGCACCCTTGATGCTGCGCGCTCGCGCGGGGCGCGGGAAGGAAGATCCGGCGCGTATCGGCGAACGGCACGGTCGCGCGTCGCGCGCACGCCCCGAGGGCATTGTCGTCTGGGCGCACGGCGCCAGCGTGGGTGAGTCGCTCGCGGCCCTTCCCCTGGTTGGCGCGATGCTGGAGAAGCAAGGGCGCTGCGTGCTCGTCACCACGGGGACGGTCACATCGGCGCAGTTGATGGCGGAGCGTCTGCCGCCGCGTGCGTTCCATCAATATGCGCCGCTCGATTCCGTCGCGGCCGTGCGGCGTTTCCTCGATCATTGGCGGCCCGACCTCGCGCTTTTCATCGAGTCGGAGCTCTGGCCGAACCTCATCCTGGAGACACACGCGCGTGCCGTACCGATGGCGTTGATCAACGCGCGGATGTCGGAACGTTCGTTCCGCGGCTGGAGTCGCGCGGGTGGGCTCGCGAAGCTCCTGCTGTCGTCGTTCGACGAGTGCCTCGCGCAGGACGACGTGACGGCTGGCCGGCTGAAATCGCTCGGAGCGCGAACGGTCAAGGTTTCAGGCAGCCTCAAGGCCGACGCGCCTGCCCTACCCGTCGATGAGATCGCGTTGGGCGAATTCAAAGCCGCGGTCGGATCGCGACGGCTGTTCCTCGCGGCGAGCACGCATCCGGGCGAGGAGGCGATGCTGCTCGAGGTCGCGCTCAAGCTGCGAGAGAACTCGGCACATGCGTTGTCGATCATCGTGCCGCGTCATCCCGCGCGCGGCACCGAGATCGAAGCCATCGCCCGAGAACGCGGCTTCGCCACGCGGCTGCGTTCCGCAGGCGCACTCCCGGACACGACGACAGAGGTGTACGTCGCGGACACAATCGGTGAGCTCGGGCTCTTCTATCGTGCGGCACCGTTCGCGTTCCTGGGCGGAAGTCTGGTCCCGCATGGCGGTCAGAACCCCCTCGAGCCGGCACGAGTGGGCACGGCGGTGATCACGGGCCCACACACGCACAATTTCGATGAGACGTTCCGCGTGCTCCTCGCCGCCCAAGGCGAAGGACTGGTTCGGACGACCGAGGATCTGCACGCCCTCGTCGCGCGCCTCATTGATGATCGCGCGCTGGCGCACCATCTTGGAGAGAGAGCGCGGACGGCAGCCGCCGGAATGGCCGGCGCGCTCAAGCACAGTACCGAGCTTGCGGAGGCTTTGCTCGCGCGCCATGCGTGCACCTAAGTTCTGGAACGGAGACGGACTCGCGGCGCGGGTGCTGGCGCCGCTTGGCGCGCTCTATGGCCTCTCGGTCCGAGCCCGGCAAGCGCGCGCACGTCCTTTCCGACCCAATGCGCTCGTGCTGTGCGTCGGTAACTTGACCGCCGGCGGGTCGGGCAAGACGCCAATTGCGATGACACTCGCGCGAATGCTCATCGCGCGAGGGCACAGGATCGTCTTTCTCACGCGCGGCTATCGCGGGCGCCTGCACGGCCCTGTCGCCGTCGATCCCCACAAGCACAGCGCCGCCGACGTCGGCGACGAGGCGCTGCTGCTCGCCGGTGTCGCACCCACGGTCGTCGCGCGCGACCGCGCCCGCGGCGCCACACTCGCAGACACGCTTCGCGCGACCGTGATCGTCATGGATGACGGCTTCCAGAACTTTCAGCTCGCCAAGGATGTATCGCTTGTCGTCATCGACACCGAAACGGGATTCGGCAATGGCCGCCTTATCCCCGCCGGTCCACTGCGTGAGCCCGTCGGACAAGGCCTTGCGCGTGCCGATGCCGTCGTCCTGATGGGGGAAGCACCGCTCGATACCCTGCCGTTCGCGGGCCCCATCTTTCGCGCTGCCTTGCTTCCGACTGCGCCGGAGCGGTTTATAGGGCGCGCCGTATTCGCGATAGCGGGCATCGGCCGGCCGGAAAAATTCTTTCGCACGCTCGCGGCCATCGGCGCGCGTGTTGTCGGGACGCGGGCGTTTCCCGATCATCATCACTACTCGTTGTTTGAGATCGAAACGGTCAAGCGGATCGCAGCCAACGCGGGCGCGCAGGTGGTGACGACGGAAAAGGACTTTGTCCGAATTGAGGCGGATCGCCGCCACGGCATCTTTCCCGTGCCCGTGCACGCCGTCTTCGCTGACGACCCGAATCCGGGCATGCTTGACAGGCTCGCCAAGGCGCGGGCATGAGCGAAGAGATGAATCAGAACGTTCCGCCGCCCGCCGCCTCGCGCGCAGACACGATGCCTCTCTCCAGGCGTCTGCGGTACTATCTCGAAACCGCTGGTTTCTTCTCAGTCATCGGTTTCTTCAGGCTGTTCGGCATCGATACCGCATCAGCCATCGGCGGCTGGATCGGCCGCAATCTGATTACGCCGACGCCGATGTCGCGGCTCGCGACGAAGAATCTCAAAGCTGCGTTCCCCGAAAAAACGCCCGGCGAGATCGCGGCGATCGTGCGCGCGATGTGGGACAATCTTGGTCGCGTGATGGCGGAATACGCGCATCTCGACAAGCTGCACATGGATGGTCCCGATCCGCGCATCGAAATCCGCGGTCTCGACATCATTGATGCCGCCATGGCCAGCGGGAAGGGATACCTTCTCGTCTCGGGCCATTTCGCCAATTGGGAGATCATGCCGTTTGGCGCGCGCGACTATGGCATCACGGGCGGCGTGATCGTGCGACCGACGAACAATCCCTATGTCAATCGCTGGCTCGAGCGGGCGCGGATACGCAACGGCATGGCGGAACAGGTCCCGAAGGGCGCGTCCGGCACGCGGCGGATCTTCTCGCTGCTGCGCAAAGGCGAAGCGGCGCTCATGCTTGTCGACCAGCGCGCGAGCGAAGGGATCACGATCCCCTTCTTCGGGCGCGACGCGTTCACGACGCCTGCACCGGCCGCGCTTGCGTTGAAGCTCGGCGCGATCGTCGTGCCGGCGTCCAACGAACGCGTGGGCGGCGCGCGCTTTCGCATGACGGTCCACCCGCCGATCGAGCCGCCCAACACCGGCGATCCCGATCGCGATCTTGTGGAGTTCACCGCTGCGATGGCGCGCTTCATCGAAGAGCGCGTGCGCGAGCGGCCGCACGAGTGGTTGTGGATACACAAGCGCTGGGTTCGTAAGGATGCGCCGTTAGGAAAGCGCGCTCAGGCCCTGTCGCCTTTGCGCGGCGGCGACAGCAACGCCACGTCCAACCGCGTCTGAAACCAGTTCAGCCGCCAGCACAGATGCGGGCCGGTCACGCGACCGGTCTTGCCGACAAGGCCGATCTTGTCGCCCTGCTTGAGGCGATCGCCGACCTTCACGTGCATCCGGCTCATGTGGAGATAAGACGTCGACACGCCGTGTCCGTGATCGATCAGCATCGTGTTGCCGGAGAGATAGAGCTCCTCGGCCAGCGACACGATCCCATCCACGGGCGCGACGATCGGTGAGCCCTCGGGCGCCGCAACGTCCACGCCGTAATGCGGTTCGCGCGGTTGACCGTTGAGGATGCGCTGGCTGCCATAGATGCTCGAGATCGGTCCGTCGGCCGGCCAGATGAACTTGTCGGCGAACCACATCTCGTCGGTGTCGCGGGTGCGCGCTTCGCCGACGGCGTAGGCATCGCGCTTGATGCGCTCGAGAATCTCGGGCGGCGGCGAGACATATTGCTCGGGCAAGCCGTCGATGCGCTGGATGACGAAGTTGCGCTTCTGCGGGGCGACCATCCGCGTGATCTCACGGCCGCCGTCGAATCGGACATGCACTTCGGCGGGCTTCGCCGCATCGCGTCCAAAGCCGAAACAGAAGCGGCCGCCCTGAACGCGTACGGGTTTTCCGTCGATTGAGACCTCAGCGCCTGGTCCCACGTCGCCGATGATCAGCCCGCCCTGTGGCGCATCGCTCGCAACCGAAACGTTCGAGCCCTGCGCACGCACGACTGTCGGAGCCGCCGCGGCGAACGCCGCACCGGCCAGTACGAACTCACGCCGCCCCCATACGCTCATCGTGGCGTCAGACCTTTTTCCTGCATCCGTCTCAAGGCGGCGCCGGGCCCGATATAGGCTTCCTGCAAATCCACGCTCCAATAGCGCAGCGCTTCGAGCGGGATTTTCGTGCCCGTCACAGCGCAGACGACATAGGCGCCGGGGCTCACCACGCGGTATTCCCCATCGAGATATTCGAGGATGGCGGGCCGCCCACCGATGTCGCGTTCAAACTGGTTCATGACCCGTAATGTAGCGCGCGGAACGGTTAAAAACCAATCACACGCGTCAGAACAAATCGCCTTGACCGGCCTTCGGGTGGCGAATCGGCTTGTCCTTGGTCGCCACAGCCCGGGTCTCTCCGTCCGCGAAAATGAGCGCCAAGCGTTCCCCGGGTACCACTTCGACGGACCTGCGCCGCAGTTCGCCGAGGGGCCCCCGTATGAGAGCGAACCCTCGGTTCAAAATGGCGCGATAGCTGAGCGATTCGAGCACGCGCACGCAGCCATCCAGCGAATTCCGCGCCCGTTGCGCGCGGTGGCGGTAGGCGCGGAGCAGGCGGTTCTCGAGCTTGGCGACATTGTCACGGCAGGTGGCGATCTCGGCGGAAACGATTCGCGGGCGCAGCAAGGCGGCGGTCTGGGCGAAGGCGGCACGATGGCGCTGCAGGTTCTGGAACAGCGCGCCGCGCAGCTGCGAGCCCGCGGTGTCGAAGCGCTGGCGTGGCAGCGCGAACAGCGTATCGGCGCGGGGCAGCGCGCGCGCCAAGCCCTGCAGATGACGCCGTCTCGCATCCATCAGGCGGGAAGCGGCGCGCAAGCCGCGCCGCTGCAGCGAGAGCAGCGTCTCGGCGAGCTCGCGCAACACGGGAACCGCCATTTCCGCCGCCGCGGTCGGGGTCGGGGCCCGCTTGTCGGCGGCGAGATCGATCAGCGTCGTGTCCGTTTCGTGCCCGACACCGGAGATCAGCGGGATGGCAGACTCGGCAGCGGCACGCACCACGTCCTCGTCGCTGAACGCGAGCAGATCCTCGAACGAGCCGCCGCCGCGCGCGACGATGATCACATCGGGGCGTTCGCCACGCGGCAGCGCGTTGAAGCCGCGGATGGCGGCCGCGATCTCCGCCGGCGCCCGATCGCCCTGGACGGCGACGGGCCACAGGATTACCGGCCGCGGGCAGCGATCCCTTAGACGGTGCATGATGTCGCGAATCACCGCGCCCGTCGGCGAGGAGACGATGCCGATGCTGCGGGGTAAGTACGGGATGCGCTTCTTCCGCGCGGCGTCGAACAGACCTTCCGCCGCGAGCTTTTTTTTGCGCGCCTCCAGCATCGCCATCAGCGCGCCGAGCCCCGCGAGCTCCATGCGATCGACGATCAGCTGATAGCGCGAGGAAGCCGGATAGGTGGACACCCGTCCGGTGCAGACGACCTCGAGCCCCGGCTCCGGCTTTATCTTGAGGCGCTGCGCGGTGGTGCGCCACATGACCGCGTTGAGAACCGCCTTGTCGTCCTTCAGGTCGAAGTAGACGTGGCCCGACGAGTTGAACTTGAGCCCGCTGATCTCCCCGCGCACGCGCACATAGGGAAAAGCGTCCTCGACCGCGCGCTTCAGGTTGCTCGCCAGTTCGCTGACGCTGTACTCGGGAAGATTGCTCTGTGAGCCTTGAGCGGCCGGGGTTTCATCCGCCATGCCGCAATGATAGAGCACAGCTTCGGCGGCTCCAGCAAGAAAGCCAGGCGTGAACATCCTTCTGATCGGATCGGGCGGCCGCGAGCACGCGCTTGCCTGGGCGATTTCCGCCAGTCCGCTGGCGACGAAGCTCTATTGCGCGCCTGGCAATGCGGGCATCGCGCAAGTGGCCGAATGCGTTCCGATCGATGCGATGGCGCTCGATCGCCTGATCGCCTTCGCCAAGGAGACGCGAATCGAGTTCGTGGTCATCGGACCGGAAGCGCCGTTGACCGCCGGGCTCGCCGACCGATTCGAGGCCGAAGGCATCAAGTCGTTCGGACCGTCGGCGGCCGGCGCACAGCTCGAAGGGTCCAAAGGCTTCGTCAAGGACCTCTGCCGCGAACATGGCATTCCCACCGCCGCCTATCAGCGCTTCCGCGATTCCGATTCAGCCAAGCGCTACGCCGCCTCATTGCCGCACCCGATCGTGGTGAAAGCCGACGGGCTCGCGCAAGGCAAGGGCGTGATCATCGCCGAGACGCCGGACGAATCGGCGAGTGCGATCGAGTCGATGTTCGGCGGCGCGTTCGGCGACGCGGGTAAAGAGATTGTCGTCGAAGAGTTCTTGCGGGGCGAAGAGGCAAGCTTCTTCGTGCTGACCGATGGCGAGCACATCCTGCCGCTCACGAGCGCGCAGGATCACAAGCGCGCCTTCGACGGCGATCAGGGACCGAACACCGGCGGCATGGGCGCTTATTCGCCTGCACCCGTGCTGCCCCCCGCGCTCGAACGCGAGGTGATGGCGCGGATCATCCGCCCGACGGTCGATGCGATGCGCGCCCGGGGTACGCCTTATCAGGGCGTGCTTTTTGCCGGCCTGATGATCACGAGCGAAGGCCCGAAGCTGATCGAATACAATTGCCGTTTCGGCGATCCCGAGTGTCAGGTCCTCGTGCTGCGGATGAAGTCGGATTTGCTGACGGGCTTGATGGCGGCGCGCGACGGCGTGCTTGGGACCTTCGATCTCCGCTGGTTCAACGATGTAGCGCTCACCGTCGTGATGGCGTCGAACGGCTATCCCGGCGCGTACCAGAAGGGCACCGAGATCAAGGGCCTCGCCGACGCCGCAAAGGTTCAAAGCGTCGAGATCTTCCACGCCGGAACGGAAGCGCGCGACGGGCGCATCTTCGCCACCGGAGGACGCGTGCTCAATGTCAGCGCCACCGGCAAGACCGTGCGCGAGGCGCAGTCCCGCGCCTATGAAGCAATTGCGCGCATCGATTGGCCGGGCGGGTTCTGCCGCAAGGACATCGGCTGGCGGGCGATCGCGCGAGAGACGGAAACGGACAAGCGCTCGCCATGATGCTGTGGCTTGCGCTGCTGTTTCTTGTGGCCGGACTTTACTGCCTGTCGATCGACCGACGGATGGCGCATTATTTCCGCGAGCGGCTCGCGAAGCCGATCTTCCGATTCGCGTTGCGCATCACCGACTGGGCGAAGGGCGGCCCGTGGATCGCGGCGGCGGCGGTCATCTACGTCGCGGCGCAAGGATGGATGGCGCTTGCCGAGGAAACGCCGACGGTCCACGCGATCTCGGACTATGCGCTGGCGCTGCTCGCGAGCTTCGTTGCGGGCAGCATCATTCTGCACGTGATCAAGATCTTCCTCGGCCGGCGCCGCCCGCGCGACGATTTCGAGCACGGGCTGTATGGGTTCCGCTGGTTCACCTGGCAGCTGCAGCACGACTCGTTCCCGTCGGGCCACTCGATGACGATCTTTTGCGTGGCGGTCGTGCTGTCGGCCGCGTTCCCGCTGCTCGCGCCCTTGTGGCTTCTGCTGGCGTTCGGTCTTTCGCTCACTCGCGCCATGTTGACCGCGCATTTCCTCGCCGACGTGATGGTGGGCGCCGCCATCGGGATCATTGCGACGCGTGAGACGTTTCTGCTGGTGTTCCCGGCTCTGTCGCCCGGTTGGCTCTGAGACCTAGGCGCGGCGGGCGCGGAAGAAGTCTTGCAGCACGCGGCCTGCAGCATCCGCATCGCCAGCGCGGGACACCATGGGCCGATGGTGACAGGTCGGCTGCGCGAAGAAGCGCGGGCCGTGTTCGATCGCGCCACCCTTCGGATCGGCCGCGGAATAGACGAGGCGCGCGACGCGCGCGAGGCTGATCGCGCCCGCACACATCGCGCAGGGTTCGAGCGTCACATAAAGTGTCGTTCCTATAAGCCGCTCGTTGCCCAGCGCCTTGGCGTTTTCGCGCAGCACGAGCATCTCGGCGTGTGCGGTCGGGTCCTTGAGCTCGAGGATGCGGTTGCCGTTCTTCGCCAGCACCCTGCCCTCGGGCGACACCAGCACCGCGCCGATCGGCACTTCGCCCCGGTCGCCCGCGGCCTTGGCCTCGGCGAGCGCAAGCGCCGCCATCTCGTCGTCTTGCTCTTTCATGGTTGGCACGTTACCCGAAAGCAAAGGAGCCCGCCCACCCGTGCCGAAACCTCACCCCGAGCCGTCCGAACCGAAGACCGGCGAGCGCATCGCCAAGGTGATCGCGCGCGCCGGCGTCTGCTCGCGGCGCGACGCGGAGAAGCTGATCGAGGCGGGCCGGGTCGCCGTCAACGGCACCCCGATCGCCTCGCCTGCGCTGAACATTTCGGACGATGTCATCGTCACGGTCGACGGCAGGCCGATTCCGAGCCTTATGCCCACGCGGCTGTGGCGCTATCACAAGACTCAAGGGCTCGTCACCTCGCACCGCGATCCCGAAGGCCGCCCCACCGTGTTCGCGAGCCTGCCGCGGTCCTTGCCGCGCGTCGTCTCGGTCGGCCGGCTCGACATCAATTCCGAAGGCCTGCTGCTGCTGACCAATGACGGCGAGCTGGCGCGCCGGCTGGAACTGCCGGCGCAGGGGTGGATCCGTCGGTATCGCGCGCGCGTCCACGGTGACGTGACACAGAAAGACCTCGACCGTCTGGCGAACGGCATCACGGTCGAAGGGGTCCGATATGGCCCGGTGACGGCGGAACTGGAACGTACCAAGGGACACAATTCCTGGGTTACGATCAGCCTCAAGGAAGGCAAGAACCGCGAAGTGAAGCGGCTGATGGAGCATCTTGGGCTGAACGTCGCGCGGCTCATCCGCACCAGCTTCGGGCCATTCCATCTCGGGCATCTGCCCGAAGGTCAGATCGACGAAATTTCAGGCAAGGTCTGGCGCGAGCAACTCGGCATGCAGAGGCCGAAGCCGCCGAGGGAACCGACACGATGACCTTCCATGTGGGGACCCTTTTGTTTCTAGACTGTCGCCGCGCCTATACTGCCGTTTGAGGGGGGACTGCGGGTTGGCCCTAGAGAACGCCGCAAAAGCCGAAGCTGCCTTGCCTGAGCGTATCCACGGGCTGGATGCTCTGCGCGCGACGATGCTTTTCCTTGTCGTACTGTTTCATTGCGCGATGTCCTACACCGTCAGGCGCTCTAATGTGTGGACGTTCAAGGACGAGACGACCACCGCCGCCGCGGACTTCATCGTAAGATTTGTCCACGTCTTCACCCTGCCGACATTTTTCATGTTGGCGGGTTTCTTTTCGGCCATGTTGTACTTGCGGCGCGGACCCGTGGAATTCACGCACAACCGCGCCATGCGGATTGCTTTGCCTTTTGCAGTCGGCTGGACGGTATTGCACCCGATCGTCGGTTCCGGGTTCATTTTTGCAAACGCGGCGAAGGGAGCTTCGCTCGCCGAGGGCTGGGCGGCCGTGCAGGCGGCATTGATTGACGGCTCCGTGCTCTTCCCCGATGACACTATGCACCTTTGGTTTATGTACAACCTGATCATCTATTATGTGTTTGCCGTGGCCGTAGTACCTTTGGTGATGTTTTTGCCGGCCACTTGGCGCAACCGTTCCCTCGAAGTCTTCGCGTTTATTATTGCTCGCCCCTGGCTGCGCCTGGTCGTTCTCGGCGTCGTTGCAACGGGCATGCTCAGGATGGTGGGGGGCTCGCTTTATGTCTCGCTCTCATTCATTCCCAATCTGCTGCTGCTGCTGGCGTACGGCCTGTATTTCAGCTTTGGCTGGCTTCTCTATCTGGTTCGGGATCAGGTGCGCGGATTCGCGAACTTCGCGTGGACGCAGACTCTCCTAGGCGTAGCGATCTTCGTTCTTGTCGGCCCAGCTTTGAGACTGCTTGTTGACGGTCCGCTGCCGCGGGGGCTGGTGTTCGTCGTTTTAACGATCCAGGGCGCAGCGCTCGTTTGGCTGTTCTTCTTCGGTCTGACGGGACTTTTCCTCCGGTACTTCAACCGCGGCTCGCCCGGGATCCGTTATGTCGTCGACGCTTCGTTCTGGATCTACCTGGTTCACTTGCCGCTGGCGATCTGGCTGCCGGGCTTGCTTTCCGGACTCGCGGTGCCGGCCTCGATAAAGATCCTGATGGTGCTCGGCATGACATACGTGTTGGGGTTCGCGACCTACGATCTCTTTGTCCGGTCGACCATCATCGGTTTCGTTTTGTGCGGACGGCGGTACCCGCGAAGCCTGTTCGGCTCTGCCAGCATGCCCGCACCGACCCAAACAGCACGCTGACCGGCGCTACGGACAGGCGGGGCTCCCCTGCCCGTTGTCGAGGTCGTTGCCCATCGGATCGAGGATCGTGATCGACTGCTCGAACTGCAACGCGTCGTGCGTACCGACGGCCGCGCTCGCTTCGGTGATGTAAAGTCGATTGTCCCACATGTAGACGGACGCGCGCAGCTGGTTGCCGTTGGGCTCCGTCATATTGAGCTGCCGCCCCGGAATTCCGGGATCGTAACAATACGAGTAGTTGAACTGCGCGGTGCCCTTTTTCAACAGCTGCTCGGCGGTGAAATCCACATGCGCCTTGTCGATCGGGGGGCCATTCGGCACGCGGACCATTGTCACCGTGTAGCGCTCGCGTCCTCTCTCCAAATAGAACTGGCGCGCCGGGAGCGTCGCGCCGTCCTTCGTCGTGTACGTGGCGTCGCGCGCCATCGGTTGAACCTGGTTCGGGAAGATGACGCCAAACCGGTATTCCAGGTTCTTGTACATGATCGACGGCCCAGGCTGCTCCGTCTGCGCGAAAGCCGCGGCCGACAACAGCACGACAGAGGCGGATGCAATACGGGCGATGACACGCATGAATTCGTCCTCCCTGATGTTCATTTTGCGAAAACCTAGCACGCGCACGCAGCGCTTCGCAGTTGTTTCTTCAGCACTTATGTGCCCTTGCCGTCTCGAATTCCGGTCAACACGTCGCGCAACCGACGAAGGTCGACGGGTTTCGACATATGGGGAGGCACGCTGAGGCCGGACTCGATCGCGATATTTCGGGTCAGGTCGCGAATCCAATCGGCTTGTCCGCTGATGATGATCAGCTCTCCGGTGAAGGCGCTTTCCTTGATCAACGAGATGACTTCCATGCCATCGATGTTGGGCAGGCAAAGATCGAGCGTGATGACGTGGGGCTGCCACTCCCGGATGGTCTCGCGGAGCAACTCGGCATCCGGCGACGTGCGGGTCGCATACCCGCACCGGGCGGCCACACGAACGATCAGATCCGCGCTATCCGGATCGTCTTCTACGGCAAGAAGCCGGTGGGCAGTTGGTTCAGCCGGTTGAGTCATTGCTCATGATCACAGCGCCGATGATACGTCGTCAACCGACTAAGGAAACAGGCGTTCGGTCACCCACGGAGAATTGAGCGTCTCGCGGCTGTAGCGCAGGCGTTCGTGCAGGCGGAACGGGCGCGCACGCCAGAATTCGATGGCAAGCGGCTGCACGCGGAAGCCCGACCAGTGCAGCGGCCGCGGCACGCGTGACAGTGCATATTTTGCGGCAAAACGCGCGACTTCCTTCTCCAGCGCGAATCGACCTTCCAGGGGGCGCGATTGACGCGAGGCCCAGGCGCCGATCTGGCTGTCCTTCGGGCGCGACGCGAAATAGGCGTCCGCCTCCTCTTCGCTGACAGCGACCACCAGCCCGCGCACGCGAACCTGCCGTTCCAGCGACTTCCAGTGGAAGCACAACGCGGCCTTAGGATCGCTCGCCAGCTCCGCGCCCTTCGCGCTTTCGAGATTGGTGTAGAAGACGAATCCGCGTGTATCGACGCCCTTCAGCAGCACCATCCGCACGTCCGGCAGCCCGCTCGCATCGACGGTCGCGAGCGCCATCGCATCCGGATCGTTCGGCTCGCACGCCATCGCCTCCGCGAACCACGCGCGGAAGAGCTCGATCGGTTCGTCGGTCGGTGCGATATCGCCGTCTTCGCGCGCGCTCACCGGTACAGCCGGTCGATGAAGCCGCTTCTGTCGAGCTCCGTCATGATGCTCGAATCGTAGAAGTCTTCGGGCTTGTATTTCCGCATTTCGGGGGAGTCATAAAGAACGAATGTCTGCCTGATCCCTTCGACGGACGGATAGGGCTTCTCCGGCAGCTCAATCTCGCCATACATGCGGTCCAGAGCGGCCTTGTCCGTGATGTTCAGCCATTTGGCGAGTGCCGCATCGAACGCCGCGCGGTCCTTTTTCATCAGCGCAATCGCCTCAAAGGCCGCCCTGACGAACCTCACAGCTGTGTCGCGATTGGACTTCAGCCACTCGCGATCCGCCATGATCCCGGAGCCCGCAACAGGAAATCTGTACTGCGTGAGATCGATCAGCAGCTTGAGGTTCATCTCGGGCGCCATCGACACGTTCATGGCGCTCCCGAAAAACGCGTCGGTGCGCCCCTCTTTGAGCGGATTGATCCCGTTCGCGTTGCCGATCAGCGACACGTCGCGGTCGGGGTCCCAGCCCATACGCTTGGCGAAAGCAAGCCCGGCAACGTGAGTGACAGTCCCTCGCACCGAATAGCCGAGGCGCTTGCCCTTCAGGTCCTCAACCTTTCCAATCGCTGACGTGGTGATGATGGTTTCGCGGATGATGTCTTCGCCGGTGGTCAGCACCACGCGGTGGACGGCTTTGGGATCGTGCGTCACGCGGTACATCATCGGCGTACCGCTGCCGAGCGCGATGGGCGCGTTGGCGACATCCGCCTTGATGGATTGGGCGGGGACGACCACGCCGGACCTGCGCGCCGTTTCGGCTGCAGCGGGCGTTATGTATTGCCGGACGTCGAGCCCATTGCGCGTATAGGTGCCGGTATCGGACGCGATCAGATACGGCACCTTGTTCAGCGAGATGTCGCCCATGTCCACGTCGAGCGCCACCAGGCGCTCAGCAGACCCCGCCGGCTCGCCGGACAAGCAGGCAAGCGCGAGCGCGAGAACGACCCGTGACCAACTACTCATCTTGCCCTCATGAACCGCGGGGTGCGCTCACCGGTACAGCTGGTCCAAGAAGCCGCTCCTATCGAGTTCGGTCATGAAGCTCGAATCGTAGAAGTCCTCGGCCTTGTATTTGCGCATCTCGGGCGAATCGTAGAACGCGAGCGTGGCCCGGATGCCCTCGACCGTGGGGAAGGGTTTGCGCGGAATTTCATCGATCTCCGCGTACATGCGCTGCTGGACCACCGGATCGCGCACGTTGAACCACTTGGTGAGCGCCGCATTGAAGGCGGCGCGATCACGCCTCATCAGCGCGAGCGCCTCGTTAGTGGCCCTGACGAAACGCATGGCAGTGTCGCGGTTCATCCTGAGCCAGTTGCGTTCGGCAAGCACACTCGAGCCGCCAACGGGAAAGTTGAACGGCGTCAGATCGATCAAGAGCTTCAGATTCATTTCGGGCGCCATTGAGAACGTCATGGCGCTGCCGAGGGCGCCGTCGATACGGCCTTCTTTCAAAGGATTGAGCGAGTTGCCGTTGCCTATGAGCGAGATATCGCGCGCCGGGTCCCACCCCATGTGCTTGGCGAAATGCAATGCCGCGACGTGCGTGACGGCGCCGGGCACCGAATAGCCCAGCCGCTTGCCCTTTAGATCCTCGACGCGCGCAATCGCATTGCTCGTGATGATCGTGTTCCGAACCGTGCCCTCGGTCGTCAGAATGGCCACGCGGTGGATGCCAGCCGCATCGTTGGCCACGCGATAGATCATTGGACTTGCGCCACCGACGGAGATCGGAGCCTTGCCGATATCGGCGCGGATATATTGCGCGGGTACCTCGACGCCCGACTCGCGCGCGTCTTGGGCGGCGCCCGGCGTGATGAACTGGCGCACATCGAGCCCGTTGCGAGTGTAAATTCCGGCATCGGCCGCCATCAGGAACGGCACCTTGTTCAGCGACACATCGCCGAGTGCAACTTCGAGCGTGACCAAGCGCTCGGCTGCGGCGGCCGGCTGAAGGCAAAGCCAGAACAAGGCAGCGGCCGCGATCAGGCGTATCCAAATATGCATCGAATCCTCCCGGAACTATCCGCTAGGATCATAGCGGATCGCAGCTACCCCGCGCGAGCCATGGGACTTCACGCCTGACGCGGACTGTTCCTATATAAGGCCCCTTGAGAGGAGTCCCTTGGGCGATGGCTCGAGATCCCTACGAAGTCTTAGGCGTGTCCAAGAAGGCGACCGAGGCCGATATAAAAAAGGCCTTCCGCACGCTCGCCAAAAAGCATCACCCAGACAAGCACGGCAACGATCCGAAGGCGGTTAAGCGGTTCCAGGAGATCAGCAGCGCCTACGAAGTGATCGGCGACAAGGAGAAGCGCGCGCAATACGACCGCGGCGAGATCGACGAGGCGGGCCAGCCCAAGGGCTTCAATCCCGGCGCAGACGCTGGCGGGTTCGGTCAGGGATGGGAAGGCTTCCGCCGCCAGCAGCAGCAGGGCGGGCGCGGAGGCGAATTCAATTGGAGCAACGAGCAAAGCGGCGGCGGCGGCTTCTCCGCCGAGGACATTTTTGCCGACATCTTTGGGGGGCTTGGCGGCGGTGCAGGCGGAAAATCGCGCCGCTCCCCGCGCAAAGGCCAGGACGTCCAGTTCCAGACCACGGTGTCGCTGGAAGAAGCCGCTCTTGGCGGGAATCGCCGGGTGGTGATCGATGACAAGCAACTCGACGTCCGCATCCCCCCAGGGGTCAAGGACGGCCAGCAGATTCGCTTGCGCGGACAGGGGCAACCGGGCGACCGTGGCGGACCGCCGGGCGACGCGCTGATCGGCGTCACCATCGCGCCTCATCCCTACATGCAACGCGACGGACGCGATCTGCGGATGGATATCCCGATCACCCTCAAGGAGGCCTTGGAGGGCGCCAAGGTCGAGGTGCCGACATTATACGGGCCCGTGACACTCACCATCCCGCCGCTGTCGAACAGCTTCCGAGTGTTGCGGCTGAAGGGCAAAGGCCTTCCGGGCACAGGGTCCGAAGCGCCCGGCGATCTCTATGCGCGCCTGATCGTGACCCTGCCCGAGCCGTCCGATCCCAAGCTCGCGGCCGCCCTCAAAGGCTGGGACGGCAATTATGACCCGCGGGTCAGGCTCAAGTAGCAAGGTCCCGTGCACCCTCACAGGGATTGTTTTCCGTTTGCCCTAATCCTTTGGCGCTTCGAAGCCGGCTTCGCTATAGATGACCTCAGCCCCAAGGGATCAGTGGATGAAAAGCAGTACTGGCGTCATGGCCGGCAAGCGCGGCCTCATCATGGGCGTCGCCAATGACCGGTCGATCGCCTGGGGCATTGCCCAGTCCTTGAGCACCCATGGCGCCGAGCTCGCGTTCACCTACCAGGGCGAGGCGTTCAAGAAGCGGGTCATCCCCCTGGTCGAGCCGCTCCGACCCGCTGCGCTGATCGACTGCGACGTGACCCAACCCGCCTCGCTCGATGCCGCCTTTGCCGAGCTCGGCTCGATCTGGGGCAGCCTCGACTTTGTCGTCCACGCCATTGCCTTCTCGGACAAGGAGCAGCTGAAAGGACGCTACATCGACACCACGGTGGACAATTTCGCCATGACCATGAACGTGTCCTGCTACTCGTTCACGGCGGTTGCGCAGCGCGCCGAGAAGCTGATGCCGGCCGGTGGCAGCCTCGTGACACTCACCTATTACGGCGCGGAAAAAGTGATGCCGCACTACAACGTCATGGGCGTCGCTAAGGCGGCGCTTGAAGCGAGCGTACGCTATCTCGCCGAGGACCTCGGCAGGAAGAACATCCGCGTTAACGCGGTCTCCGCAGGACCGATCAAGACGCTCGCGGCGTCCGGCATCGGCGACTTCCGCTACATCCTCAAATGGAACGAGCTCAACTCTCCGCTGCGCCGGACGGTGACGACAACCGAGGTCGGCGACACGGCGCTCTTCCTGCTGTCCGATCTCGCGCGCGGTATCACGGGCGAGATCCTGCATGTGGACGCCGGCTACCACATTGTCGGCATGAAGGCGGAGGACGCGCCCGACATCGCCGTCGTGAACAGCAAGACCAACGGTGCTTGACGCGCCATGTCGTACAACACGTTCGGGCATCTCTTCCGCGTCACCACGTTCGGTGAGAGCCACGGGCCGGCCATCGGCTGCGTGGTCGACGGCTGCCCGCCCGGAATTCCGCTGACCGAAGCCGACATCCAACCCTGGCTCGATCGCCGCAAGCCCGGCCAATCGAAATACGTCACCCAGCGCAAAGAGCCCGACCAGGTGCGGATATTGTCCGGCGTGTTCCAGGACGAGCGGATGCCCGAGCAGCTCACCACCGGGACGCCGATCGCGCTCGTGATCGAGAACGTGGACGCGCGCTCGAAGGATTATTCCGACATCCGCGACAAGTTCCGTCCCGGCCATGCCGACTACACGTACTGGGCGAAATACGGCCTCCGCGACTATCGCGGCGGCGGGCGGCAGTCGGCGCGAGAGACCGCGACGCGGGTGGCTGCGGGTGCGATCGCACGCAAGATCCTCGACAAGATGTACGGGAGGGTGACGATCCGCGCAGCGCTGATCCAGATGGGCACGCTCACGATCGACCGCTCCCGCTGGGACTGGGACGAAGTCTTGCGCAATCCTTTCAACTCGCCCGATGCGGGCGTGGTCAATCAATGGGCGGATTATCTCGAGGGTCTGCGCAAGGCGGGCTCATCTTGCGGGGCAACGGTCGAAGTCGTCGCCGAGGGAATCCCGGTCGGTCTCGGCGCGCCGGTCTACGGCAAGCTCGACGCCGACATCGCATCCGCGCTGATGGGGATCAACGCGGTCAAGGGTGTCGAGATCGGCGCCGGCATGGGCGCTGCGGCGCTCACCGGCGAAGAGAACTCCGACGAGATGCGCGCGGGCAAAGGCGGCACGCCGGAGTTTCTGAGCAACCACGCCGGCGGAATCCTGGGCGGCATCTCGACCGGTCAGCCGATCGTCGCGCGCTTCGCGGTCAAGCCGACGTCGTCGATCCTGACGCCGCGCAAGACGATCGACGTCGAAGGCAAGAACACCGAGATCGCCACCAAGGGCCGCCACGACCCGTGCGTCGGCATCCGCGCCGTGCCGATCGGCGAAGCGATGATGGCCTGCGTGCTCGCCGATCACGCACTGCGCCATCGCGCGCAGATGCTGGGCTAATTCCCCGCGAACGAATACGCGGTCAGGCTCTGTGCGATGTTGAAGCCGATGCTCACCTGGGGCTCCGACGGCGGCATGGCGCCTTCAGCCACTTCGCGCTGCGCGACGCAATCCTGAACCTTGATCGCGAGCATCGGGAAGTCGCGCGATTGCGGGATCGACTCGAGAAAGCACTGATCGAAGAAGGTGTACATGTTCGCTTCGCCACAGCCGAAGGATGTGCGGTCAGGCCGTGCCGCCGTCAGGATCATCCGGTTCTCGGTCCTGAGTGCGGGGACGAAAACGCCGGAGAAGCACGCGGATACGACCACCACGGTCATGCGGTCGGCGCAGGCTTCGTTCACCATCTGCGCGATGACATTGGGCGCAACGAGGTTTTGGCCGATCAGGATGCCCTGCGGCGCACCGTGCGAGGTGAAGTAGAGGAAGCAGCCCCCGCTGCTGTAGCGCGCGAGCTTGCGGAACTCGGTGTCGATGGTTTCGATGTCCGAACGGAGCGGATTGGTCTCCATGTCGGTCTCGGGTCGGACGGAGAACGTCTTGATGTGGCTGGGCCCGAAGCCGAGATTCACCAGCGCCTTCGTGAGATCGCGCCGGCCATTGTCGAACACTTCGCTCGGTGCGCCTGAGTGTGCCCTGAAGTCGCCGGCGACCACGATCGCTGCCCAGGTCTCGAAGCCGTTGGCCGACGCGCGCGATGCACCCAACACGAAAATGAGCGCAACGAGAAATCCGAAGGCGTATCGAGACATGGCGCGTTCCGTTCAGACTGGAATTCATCCTTGCACAGAGGGCCCCAACCGGCAAATCGCACGTTCCTAGCGCGAGAATTCCGCGAACAGCTCGACGTGGGGCGACCAGAGGAACTGGTCGATCGGTGAGACACGCTCCAGACGATAGCCGCCGTCGGCAAGGATGCGGGCGTCCCGTGCGAAACTCGCCGCGTTGCAGGAAACGTAGAGCACCTTCGCCACCTTCGACTCGGCCAGCGCCTTCGCCTGGGCGCCGGCGCCCGGCCGTGGCGGGTCGAGCACGACCGCGTCGAAGCGCGCGAGCTCCGCAGCGAGGAGCGGCCTGCGAAAGAGATCGCGCGACTCACCCGTGACGCGGGCGTTGCCGCGCCGGGCAGCCGCGAGCAGCGCCTCGATTTGAGCGGCAACGCTATCGGCCGCGTGGACCGTATGGCGTTCGGCGAGGGCCAAAGCGAGCGTGCCGCAGCCCGAGAAGAGATCGGCCACGTTGCGCGCGCCCGACGCAGCATCCAGCACGAACTGCTGGAGCATGCGCTCACCTTCCTTCGTCGGCTGGACGAACGCGCCCGGTGGCAGCGCGACCGTGAACCGGCCAATGCGGAGCGATGGCGTCTCGGCAATCGCAACGTCCTCG
>Ga0210379_10000128_pt1 | contig 20407 bp, 17 predicted proteins | sample PLMedo_2_FD_155468 | JGI IMG/M metagenome (GOLD analysis project Ga0210379, IMG submission 155468) | Groundwater sediment microbial communities from an aquifer in East River, Colorado, USA - PLM4_32_coex redo | ecosystem: Environmental > Terrestrial > Soil > Riparian zone | place: USA: East... | reverse complement strand
CGCCAGGCGTTGTACGCCTTGCGCTCATCCCGCCATCTGACTTGATCTCCGTAGCGGATACCGAGCGTTTGCCTTGCGACCATCGCCGCAGTTTCAGGGTCATCGCCGATCGCCACGCGCGCGGTGAAGCGCGGGGGCTGCTGCTCTAGCTCCTCCAGCAACGATAGCGCCACCTCGCGGCGTTGGTATGCCGCTCTAATCTCAAGGCGCAGCGCGGGGGAATAGATCAACGCTACCTCTCCCGGCAGCCGCCGGAAGTCGTGCATGATCTCCTTATCGACCGGCGCCTTGGAGAGATAGAACACGCTGATGGGCCGCTTATAGGCCTTAGCGAGCGCGCGAAGCTGGTTCATCGTCGGACGCTCTTCGCCGTCCCCCTCCCATGAGCTCAGCCGGTCAGGATCGACACCGGCCTTGGCGGCCGCTTCCTCAACGCTTAAGCCGGCCGAAGTGCGTCCCCACTCCAGCAGCTCAGACTTCACCTTTGCGCGTACAACCGCCATTGTCCTGGTTATTCCAAATCGTTCTAGATTCTACAGCAATTCTTGCAGCCGTCACGAACCACATAATTGGCCTTCGTGGTGGTCGTTTTCGAGGGGGCGCCCCTTCGAAGACTTCATCGTCAAGCTGGCCACAACCGAACCACCGCGGGCACCCCGCACACGCGCCGCTTCTTCATGCTATGTCCCGCTGATGGTATTCACGCTCGACCTTAAGAACGCGGCCGGCGAGGTTGTCGAAACTGCGGAGGCGTCCTTTGACGACGCCAGTGTGGAAACGCTGCGTCGTTTCAACGCTGCCATGTGGCGCGTCCGGGACGCGGAGCTGATGAAGCGGGGACTGCCGACAATGACGAACCTCGCGCTGGATCCGCAGCAAGGTCTAAAGCTGACCTGCCGAGCATACACAAACAAGGATCTGTACGAGTTACTTCACGTCCTTCGCCCAGTGATGCTTTTCGAGGAAAACACGTCGTTTGACCGGGTATGTGCGGTGCTCAAACGGGGCTTCTCAAGCAGGAGGTTCAGCGACTTGATGAAGGAGCTTCGCCACAAGTATCAGCACGGCGAGTGGGCGAGCTTCATGCAGTTCTGTCTAGGTAGCCGAGCGCTGTTTCATGAGTCGCTGCTGGATGACTGGCTGAATGGAACGCAGTACCACACGGACCAGGATAAAGCCGAGGCGTGGCGGGTCGTGGAGAACTCCCTCCAGACCGAAAATTCCAGAGCGCTGATCATGGGCCAGATTTCAAGCCGGGTTAATGCGCTCTCAATCGTTCAACATCTCGCTGATCTTGTCGTTCGGGACGTCAAGGGGGCTTCCATAAAAGTCGAGTGGTGGACCTGAGCGAGAATGTGCACAAAAGTATTTGCGGTTCGGAAATCGTGTCCCCGCGCGTGTCCCCGACGCGTTTTGTTCTTCGCGAAGCGGTGGCTGAAGATGCGTAAGTGGTTGATCCCGTTGGTGGGCGCAGCAGGACTCGAACCTGCGACCCGCTGATTAAGAGTCAGCTGCTCTACCACCTGAGCTATGCGCCCTGACTGCTGGGTGGGCTCCAAAGAGCCCGCGGGAGGCGGGGTCTTAGCAAAGGGTCTTCTGGCTGTCCACCGACGCGGAAAGGTCCTGCTTCTGGGACGCCAACCAGCCTCGGCGTGTCAGATGCCGCTCGAGGGGCTGGGCACGGTCACCTGCCGGTGCACGTGGACGCACATCAAGAGACCGAAGCCGATCATCACCGTCATCATCGCGGTGCCGCCATAGGAAACGAGGGGCATCGGAATCCCGACCACCGGGATGAGGCCCATCACCATCAGGCCGTTGATCATGATGTAGAGAAACAGGTTCAAGGTCACGCCCATGGCGACGAGGCGGCCGAAATGGCTGCGCGCCTGGAACGAGATGTTCACCCCGTTCCAGATCACGGCCGCGAACATGCCCAAGAGCAGCATCAGGCCGAGAAAGCCGAACTCCTCGCCGATGATCGCGATGATGAAATCGGTCTGCTTCTCGGGCAAGAAATTGAGCCGGCTCTGCGTGCCAGCGAGGAACCCTTTGCCCAGGAGTCCGCCCGAGCCGAGCGCGATTTTCGCCTGAGTGATATTCCAGCCGGCGCCGAGCGCATCCGTGTCCGGATTGAGAAAGGTCAGCACGCGCTGCTTCTGATAGTCGTGCAACAGGAATTGCCACGCAGACGGCACAGCGATCGCGAGCGCGATCGCGGCCGACGTGATCCATTTCCACGACAACCCGGCAAGAAACAGCAGCATGGCGCCACCGACCACGAGCAACGTCGCGGTTCCGAGATTGGGCTGCATCAGCACAAGCACGGCGGGCGCGATGATCATCAGCAGCGGGACAAAGAGGCGCAGCGGACGCGATATATCATCAGGCCCGATCCCGTGCAGATAGCGCGCCAACGCCAGGATCAGCGTGATCTTCATCGGTTCGGAGGGCTGCAAGGCCAGCGGACCCAGCTCGAGCCAGCGCTGGGCGCCCATCCCGATGCGTCCCATGAGCTCGACGGCAACGAGCAGCAACAGGGCGACCGCGTACGCGGGATAAGCGATGTTCATCCACACGCGCAAGTCCACGCAGGCGATCGTCAGGAGAAGTATGAGGCCGATGCCGAAGCGGGCCATCTGCGGCGCCGCCCAGGGCGACATGCTCCCGCCCGCCGCCGAAAACAGAGCGGCAAAGCCGAAGCAGGCGATCAGCACAATCAGGACCACCAGCGTCCACTGGACATCGACGAGCTTATGCGTGAGGGGAACAGAGCGATACGTCGCGTCGAAGGCCCGCACCGTCATAGCGACGCACTCGCCGACTTGACGGGATACGCCGGAACGCGCCCCAGGATGTCGCGCTGTTGCGCGAAGAGCAGCGCATCGCGCGCGACCTGAACGTTGGGATGAGCGGCCACCGCGCCATGTTCGATCACGACCGCGCAGGCGTAGCGCGGCTTCTCGATCGGCGCATAAGCCACGAAGAGCGAATGGTCGCGCAGCGCCCACGGAAGAGACTCGTTCGTGCGCACCCCGGTCGCGCGTTCCGCACGCGTGATGACGCGCACTTGCGCGGTTCCGGTCTTACCCGCCATCGCGAAATTCTTGTCCGTGATCCGCCACCAATAGCCGGTTCCGCCGGGCTCGTTGGTCACCGCGCTCATGCCTTCGCGGACTGCGGCGAGCGCCTTGGCGGAGAATCCAATCGGCTCGGGCGGCGTGCGCGGGATCACTTGCGCGCCCAGCGAATGGACGATGCGCGGGGTCACCTGCATGCCGCTTGCGACACGCGCGGCGAGCGTACAGAGCTGGAGCGGCGTCGCCAGCACATAGCCCTGTCCGATGCTCGCAACCAGCGTCTCGCCGACTTGCCATGGCTCCTTGAACGTCGCCTGCTTCCAGTAACGGTCGGGAATGAACCCGCCGCGTTCACCGGGAATCTCGATTCCCGTGGGCTGACCCAATCCGAGCCGATGCGCCGATGCCTGAAGCGCATCGATGCCGAGCTTCAAGGCCACTTGATAGAAATAACAGTCGCAGGAATTCTTGATACCCAGCTTCAGGTTCATCGTGCCGTGGCCGCCGCGCTTCCAGCAATGGAAGAGGTGCGTGCCAAGCCGGTAGGCGCCCGTGCACGAGAACGTGGTCTCGGGCGTGATGACGCCGGCATCGAGTGCCGCAAGCGCCACGACCATCTTGAAGGTCGAGCCCGGCGGATAGGCACCCGAGAGCACCTTGTTGATGAGCGGCTTGTAGTCGTTGTTGGTCAGATCGTTCCACTGATCGGGCGTGAGTCCGACGTTGAACGAGTTGGGATCGAAGCCCGGTGTGGAAACCAGGGCAAGCACGTCGCCGGTTTCGACATCCATGACCGCGCAAGCGGCGCTGTCGTTCTTCAGCTTTTCGTGGATCAGGCCCTGCAGCTCGCGGTCGATCGTCAGATGGACATCCGTTCCGGGCGTTCCCTGATCGCGCTCGAGCTCGCGGATGACGCGGCCATAGGCGTTGACTTCGACGCGGCTTGCGCCGGCCCGGCCGCGGATCGAAGTCTCGTAGGTCCTCTCGATGCCGCGCTTGCCGACCCGAAGTCCCGGCACATCGTGCAGCGGGTTGTCGACTTCGAGCGTATCGGCGAGCGACGCCTTATCGTCCACCGAAAGCGGCGCGACATAGCCCAAGACGTGGGACAATTCCTCCGTGTAGGGATAATCGCGCGTATCGCCCACCTCAGGCTGCACGCCCGGCAGGTAAGGGAGATCGAGATTGAGGCGCGCGAAGTCTTCCCAGCTCAAATTCTCCGCCACCACCAGGGGGACGAAGGAGCGATTTTGGGAGGCGTCCTTGAGAACCTTGGCACGCATGCGGGGATCGATGGGAATGACGTTCGCAAGCGCATCCAGCGTGGCGGCGACGCCGCCCCTGGTCTGCTCGGGAACGATCAGAACGCGGTAGTTGCGGCGATTGCCGGCAAGCGCGACGCCGAAGCGATCCATGATGCGGCCACGCAAAGGGGCGAGCAGCCGCTGGTTGATGCGGTTGTCCTCGGCCTGGTTGCGATAGATCTCGCCGTTTTCGATCTGTAGCTGATAGAGCCGTCCGGCGAGCACGCCGAACACGGTCGTCATACCGCCCGAGAGCAGCAGCGAGCGGCGCGTGAACGTCGCGTGGCGGCTTCGCGGTTTCTTCTCGAATGAGCGCATGGTCTATCGCACCATGCGGATGGCGCCGACGGCCCGGCGGTGCATCCAGCCCAAGATCAAGGCGACAACAGGATAGAGCATCACCGTGAACACGCTCGCGAGCAGCAGCGGCGCGAGCGGCGGCTGGCGCAGATACATGATCCAGGTGAGCGCGAATGTCGCAGAGGCTGCGAGAGCCATCGCCGCGGCAAAGCCGAGAACAGCCGCACCGCCGGCAAGCCCGGCCAGATTTTCGCGCTGGCGGTCGACAAGCGCGTACGCCGCAATGAAACCGGTCGCCCACACACCCGGCGGTCCGCCCGAGAGAAGGTCTTCCAAAAGGCCGACACAGAGCACGACGAAGGGCGGCATCAGGTCCGGCCGGACCAGCGCCCAGAAGTAAATCGCGGTCAGCGCCAGCAACGGCGCCGGGAAGAGACCACCGGTCAGCGAAACCGGAAGATTGACAAGCATCACGAGCAACACAGCCGAGAGACCCGGGAGAAACGAGCCCAGAAGACGAGACACATTCAGGGCAATCGGATCAGCCACGCCTAGCGGTCCTCTGCGGTCTCGGTTGCGCCGACCGGCGCTTGGGGGGCAACAGGCTTCGGCGGCAGGGACGTCGACACCGCAATGGTCGGTGTCGGCTGCGGCGGCGTCGCGGGCTTCAAGCCCACCGAAGCGGGCGCGGAACTGGCGGTCGCCGATGGCGGCGCGGGAACGCCATACTCGAGAATACGAACATAGTCGCCGGCCGACCCGGCAAAGAGCGCGACCCTAAGATCGTATCCGTCCTTCACCACGACGCCGACTGGAACGCCGGCGGGTAGGAGACCGCCATCGCCCGTCGACAGCACGCGGTCGCCCGGCGCTGCGGTTTCCGGGGTCGCCGTTCCTCCGGCAAGATCAAGGTCGAGCTCAGGCATCGGCGAGTTGTCGCCGGCCAGAATGGCGCGGCGCTGCGAGGATTCGATCACCACAGGCACGCGGCTGCTCAGGTCGGTCAGCAGGATGACCCAGGAGGTCCGCTCGCCGGTGAGATAGATCCGGCCGATCAGTCCACGGTCATCGGCGACGGCCTGTCCCTTCCTCACGCCATGTTCCGTGCCGGCGTTCAGGATCATCGTTTTCACGAAGGGGCGGTTCGACTCGCCGATCACGCGGGCGGTGATCGCGGGCATGACTTCTTCGGGGACGGCGTTCAACAACTGCTCGTAGCGGCGTACGCGGTTCTCGAGCGAGAGCGCGACGTCCTGCCAGCGGCGAAGCTCGGCATTCTCGCGCTTGAGCTCGAGATTCTCGCGATAAACGCTGAAGAGGGTGCCAAGACCCACAACCCAATTCTCGAGCGCGACCAGCGGGGCGCGCACTTCGAGCAGCGCGGGCGCGGTGATGTCCGAGAGCTTCGCTCTTGCGGTGTCGAAGATCGAGGCTTGGGCCCTGCCGAGAAAAGCGATGGCGATGGCTAGGATTCCACAGACGACGACGGAGGAGCGTATTGATAACGCCCCCCGGCTTCGCGCCGGCCTCATGCCAAACCACGCCATTCCCAACTGCCCCCACAAATACCCGACGGGCGCTTCTTAGAACGCCGTCGACAGCATGTGACGCATCGCCTTTGCGTTCTCCAGCGTACGCCCTGTTCCGAGCGCGACGCAGGAGAGCGCGTCATCCGCGATCGACACGGGCAAGCCCGTCTCGTCGCGCAACACTTGATCCAGATTCGACAACAGCGAACCGCCGCCGGTGAGCACGATGCCCTTGTCGACGATGTCGGCCGCAAGCTCGGGCGGCGTCGCTTCGAGAGCGACCTTCACCGCTTCGATGATCGCGCTGACCGGTTCGGTGAGCGCTTCGGCGATCTGACGTTGCGTGACGGTGATTACCTTCGGCACGCCGTTCAGAAGATCGCGGCCCTTGATCTCCATGCTCGCGCCCGTGCCTTCGAGCGGCGGCGCGGCCGAGCCGATTTCCTTCTTGATGCGCTCAGCGGTCGATTCACCAATGAGCAGATTCTGGTGGCGGCGGATATAGGCGATGATCGCCTCGTCCATCTTGTCGCCGCCGACGCGTACCGAACGCGAATATACGATGCCGCCGAGCGAGAGCACGGCGACTTCGGTCGTGCCGCCGCCGATGTCGACGACCATCGAGCCGGTCGGCTCGTTCACGGGAAGCCCGGCGCCGATCGCGGCCGCCATCGGCTCCTCGATGAGGAACACGCGGCGCGCCCCGGCTGAGAGCGCCGATTCTTGAATGGCGCGGCGCTCAACGGCGGTGGAGCCGGACGGAACGCAAACGATGATGACGGGGTTCGCGAAGGAACGGCGGTTGTGCACCTTGCGGATGAAGTGCTTGATCATCTCTTCGGCGACTTCGAAGTCGGCGATGACGCCGTCGCGCATCGGGCGGATCGCTTCGATGCCGCCGGGCGTGCGCCCGAGCATCATCTTGGCGTCGTTGCCGACGGCCAAGACCTGCTTCTTGCCGTTCTTGTTCACCATCGCAACCACCGATGGCTCGTTCAAGACGATCCCGCGTCCTTTGACATAGACGAGCGTATTGGCGGTCCCTAGATCGATCGCCATGTCGCTGGACAACATTCCTAACAAGCTTCCGAACATGCCCCCGTCCCGTTCCCCTTCTGTGGGGAGACTAAAGTTAGCGTCGCCTTGCGTTCCGACCGTTACACTTATCGCGCAACGGTTAACGCTTCCGGTGCAGTCTTCTTCCGTTTGACCAAAAGTTTGTTTAGAGCGTTCACGTAGGCATAGGCCGCAGCGACCATGGTGTCGGTGTCCGCGCCGCGCCCGGTAACCGTCCGGCCATCCTCCGCCAGCCTCACGCTGACCTTGGCTTGGGCGTCGGTGCCTTCCGTCACGGCGCTGACCTGGAACAGTTCCAGGGAGGCCGGATGCGGGTAAAGCTTTCTGATGGCGTTGAAAATCGCATCCACGGGGCCGTCGCCGGTGGCCACGCCAGAGCGGATTTCGCCGTCCACAATGAGGGAGAGATCGGCCGAGGGCACGATGCCCTTGCCCGCGTTTACCCTTAACGCGTGGACCTGGATGGGGTCCTGCCTCCGCAAAACCGAGTCGTCGACGAGAGCGATAATATCTTCGTCGAAGATGTGCTTTTTCTTGTCGGCGAGATCCTTGAACCGCCGGAAGGCATCTTCGAGCGAGTTGTCGCCGAGCTCGTAGCCCAAGGCCTTCAGCTTGTCGCGGAAGGCGTGCCTACCCGACAGCTTGCCCAGAATCAGCGACGTTCCCATGACGCCGACATCCGCAGGATTCATGATCTCGTAGGTCTGCGCATTCTTGAGCATTCCGTCCTGATGGATACCCGATTCGTGCGCGAACGCGTTCTTTCCGACGATGGCTTTGTTGTATTGCACAGGAAATGCAGTGACGTTCGACACGAGCTTGGACGCGCGCGCGATCATGTCGGTCTTGATCGCGGTCGTGTAAGGCATTCGGTCCTTGCGCACGCGTAGCGCCATTACGATCTCCTCGAGCGCGGCGTTGCCGGCGCGCTCGCCGATGCCGTTGATCGTGCACTCCACCTGACGCGCGCCCGCCATCACGCCCGCGAGCGAGTTGGCGACGGCCAAGCCCAGATCGTTGTGGCGATGCGTCGAGAACACGACATTATCCGCGCCCGGAACGCGCTCCCGCAGCTGCTTGATGAGCTCGAAATATTCCTGCGGCAGCGTGTATCCGACGGTGTCGGGAATATTGACCGTCGTGGCGCCGGCCTTGATCGCCAGCTCGATCGCGCGGCAAAGGAAATCCTGCTCCGTGCGTGTCGCGTCTTCCGCGCTCCACTCGACATTGTCCGTCCAGTTGCGCGCACGCGCGACCGATGCGGTGATCGCCTCCAGCACCGTGTGAGGTTCCATCTGAAGCTTGTGCTTCATGTGGACAGGACTCGTGGAGATAAAGGTGTGGATGCGCGAATGCTTGGCCTTGCGCAGCGCCTCCCCTGCCCGGTCGATATCCTTGAAGCCGGCGCGGGAGAGACCGCACACGACCGCGTTCTGCACGCGCTCGGAAATCAAACTCACCGCCTCGAAGTCGCCGTTCGATGCGATTGGGAACCCGGCTTCGATGATGTCGACGCCCATCTCGTCCAGGAGACCGGCGACCTCCAGCTTCTCTTCAAGCGTCATCGCCGCGCCGGGAGACTGTTCGCCGTCGCGCAGCGTGGTGTCAAAAATCCGTACACGGTCTTTTTCGTTCGTGTACGGAGGGGGCGCCTTTGGGTTCATAGTCGGGGTCATATCTCAAGATCCTTCGGTCTTCGCCTCTCAGGCGGTGCTTCCATGGTCCTCGGCCGATGTCGCCGCTAAGCGTGCGCCCCGATGTCGGGACGAACGTCGCCTAGGGGCGGCTAAGGATGAGGAGCGAAACCTGGAGCGTACCGAACGGACGACCGCCCGCCGGGGAGCATAGACGGGGCCGTAGAGAAGCAGTGCTTCTCCGCATGTCGCCCTGTCGAGTGCTCGCCATAGCAGCCATTCGCTTCCGGATCGGGACCGTAATGTTCTTGGATAAATCATAACCGCCCGTAAATACGGGAGGTTTTCCGCTTATCCACAGTCCATTTACGATACTTTGTCGTCTGCCATCAAGTCAGCTGAAGTACTTAGGCATGGCCTCAGTTCCGGGACCGGTCGACCAGCTTGTTTTTGGCGATCCACGGCATCATGGCCCGAAGCCGCTCGCCCACCTCCTCGATGGGATGGGCGGCCGAGGCAGCCCGCATGGCCTTGAACGAGGGCTGGCCGGCCCTGTTCTCGAGGACCCAATCCCTAGCGAACCGGCCGGACTGGATGTCGGCGAGGACCTTCTTCATGGCCGCCCGGGCTTCCGGACCGACCACGCGCGGGCCGGAGACGTATTCCCCGTACTCGGCCGTATTCGAGACCGAATAGTTCATGTTGGCGATACCGCCCTCGTAGATGAGGTCGACGATCAGCTTCACCTCGTGCAGGCACTCGAAATAGGCCATTTCCGGGGCGTAGCCGGCCTCGACCAGGGTCTCGAACCCGGCCCGGATCAGCTCGACCAGGCCTCCGCAGAGCACGGACTGCTCGCCGAACAGGTCGGTTTCGCACTCCTCCCGGAAGGTGGTCTCGATGATGCCTGCCCGGCCGCCGCCAATGGCGGAGGCGTAGGCCAGCGCCAGGTCATGGGTGTTGCCAGACGCGTCCTGGTGGACGGCCACCAGGCACGGCACCCCACCCCCCCGCTGATACTCGCTGCGGACGGTGTGGCCAGGCCCCTTGGGCGCCACCATGGCGACGTCCATGTCGGACCGGGGCTCGATCAGCCGGAAGTGGATGTTGAAGCCATGGGCAAAGAACAGGGCCGCGCCCTTCTTCAGGTTCGGCGCGATGTCGGTCTTATAGAGGTCGGCCTGGAGCTCGTCGGGGACGACGCACATCATCACGTCCGCCCACTTGGCGGCTTCGGCCGTCGGCATGACGGGGAAATTGGCGGCCTCCGCTTTCTTGGCCGAGGGGCCCGGGCGGCTTGCGATGGCCACTTCCTTGACGCCCGCATCGCGCATGTTCAGCGCGTGCGCGTGACCCTGGCTGCCGAAGCCGATGATGGCGACGCGCTTGCCCTTGATCAAATTCAGGTCGGCATCCCGGTCATAGTAAACGCGCATGGTCTTTCCTCGTCAGCTTGGCGGATGGGTCTGTAGCGTAAGGGGCACGATGTGTCATGGGGCCAAATAAAGCGATCCGTCTCGTCAGGCCTAGCGCCACGATCTCGGCCACGGGACGAACTCCGGGAAGAAATAGGCCGTCGGAATGATGAGAAAGATCGCCATCGAGGCGTAGACGGACACAAAGGCTAGCGGGATCGACAGCGCATAGATGCAGGTGAAGAATCCGTCCTTGCGGATGATCAGCGTATGGATGCGGTCGAGCTTTTCGTCGCGATCGGCCAGGCAGGCGGCACATCGGTGCAGGAACGTGAAGCCGATCGAGTTCGCCGTAAGCACCGCGCCGTAGAAGGCCACGGCAAGCGGCTCCTCGGGTGCATCGCCAAGCACGGCGGTCGACAGCGGGATCAGCGACATCCAGAACAGGAGATTGGCGTTCCACCAATAGAGCGTCGTCGTGGCATGCGTCGCCGCGCGCATCAGCATGTGATGATTGATCAGCATGATCGCGATCACGATGAACGACAGCGCATAGACCGCGAGATGCGGCCCGAACTCGCCGACGATGTCCTCCACCCGTCCGGTGGAAAAGACCTCCGCCGGGAGATGGAGCTCGAGGACCATGATCGTGATGATGATGGCAACCACGCCATCGAAGAACATCTCGATCCGTGCAGTGCCGGGAGCCCCCTGCCCCGCGTGCGGCGCTGTCGGTTTGCCGACGTCGTTCATGTCACATCGGCTCGGCGCCGCGCGAGATCGCCGCGACACCCGTGCGGCTGACTTCCACGAGACCCAGCGGGCGCATGAGCTCCATGAACGCGTCAATCTTGGACGGCGTGCCGGTGATCTCGAAGACGAAGCTCGAATGCGTGGTGTCGAGCACGCGCGCGCGGAAGATCTGGCTCACGCGCATGGCCTCGACGCGCTTGTCGCCGGTGCCCGCGACCTTGATCAGCGCGAGCTCGCGCTCGATGCCGGGCTTCTCGACGGTGATGTCGACGACGCGGTGCACGGGAACGAGCCGGCCGAGCTGTGCCTTGATCTGCTCGATGACCGACGGTGTCCCCGACGTCACGACCGTGATGCGCGATAAGTGCTTGGCGCGATCGACTTCGGCCACGGTGAGACTTTCGATGTTGTAGCCGCGGCCGGCAAACAGCCCGATGACGCGCGCGAGCACGCCCGGCTCATTGTCGACGGTGACGACGATCGTGTGGGATTCGATCCGGGTGTCTTTCTGCATCGCTAGTCCAGTGCGTAGGTGGCGGATACGCGGGACACAAGACCGTTGCGGCCGAACTCCATGAACTCGGCGCCGTGACGGCCATCGTTGGTGTGGAATTCGAGCACGACAGCGTTCACCCCGGAGAACACACGATCGAGCGTGAAGCGCAGATCGGGCACTCTCTTCAGCGCGAGACCCATGTAGTCGCGCAGCGCGGCCTTGCCGCTGATCGTGCCGTCGTCCTTCCCGAGAATGAGCCGGATCCGTGGCGAGGTCAGCACCACGTCCTCTTCGTAATGCGCCAGCACGCGGTTGAGATCGTGGGAATTCCACGCCTCCACCCAATCCGTCGCGAATTCCCGATGGTCGGACCACATGGCTACACCATCATCTTGCCTTCTTCCGACACTTCGGGCTCGGGCTCGCCTTGGAAGAGGATCATCTCGTCGTGCGCCGCGCCCGAGGGAATCATCGGGTAGCAATTCTCGTGCGGGTCGACGCGGCAATCGAACAGCACGGGGCGCTTGACCGCGATCATCTCCTTGATCTTGTCGTCGAGCTCGTCGGGCTTCTCGGCGCGGATCCCGACGGCGCCAAAGGCGTCGGCCATCTTCACGAAGTCGGGCAACGCCTCGGAATACGAGTGCGAGTAGCGCCCGCCATGCAGCAGCTGCTGCCATTGGCGCACCATGCCCATGTACTGGTTGTTGATGATGAAGATCTTGATCGGCAGATCGTACTGCACCGCGGTCGACATCTCCTGCATGGTCATCTGCACCGAGGCTTCGCCAGCGATGTCGATGACGAGCGCATCGGGATGCGCCATCTGCACGCCGAGAGCCGCCGGCAAGCCGTAGCCCATGGTGCCGAGGCCGCCCGATGTCATCCAGTGATTGGGCTCCTCGAATTTGAAGCGCTGCATGGCCCACATCTGGTGCTGACCGACCTCGGTCGTGATGTAGACCTCGCGCCCGCGCGTCAGCTCGTAGAGGCGATCGATCGCATATTGCGGCTTGATCAACTTGGTCGAGTTCTTGAACGCGAGCGAATTCTTCGACCGCCAAACATCGATCTGCGCCCACCATTGTGGAAGCGCGGGATCGGCTTTCAGCTTCTCGTCCTTCCAGATGCGGATCATCTCCTTCAGTGCGCGGGCCGCATCGGCGACGATGGGAAGATCGACGCGCACATTCTTGTTGATCTGCGAGCGATCGATATCGAGATGGATCTTCTTCGAGTTCGGCGAGAAGGCATCGAGCCGTCCCGTCACCCGGTCGTCGAAGCGAGAGCCCAGCGCGATCAAAAGATCGCAACGGTTGGCGCAGAGATTGGCTTCGTAGGTCCCGTGCATGCCGATGGGCCCGAGCCATTGCTTGTCGGAAGCGGGGAACGCACCGAGTCCCATCAGCGTCGAGGTGATGGGAAATCCGGTCAGATGCACCAGCTCACGCAGCAATGTGCTCGCCTCTGGCCCGGAATTGATGATGCCGCCGCCCGAATAGATCACCGGGCGCTTCGCGGCCGCCATCATGCGGACCGCGGTGCGGATCGCGCTTTCATCAGGATCGAGCTTCGGCCGGTAGGTCTGATGCTTGATGTTCTCCGGCCCGACATAGCGCGCCTTCTTGAACTGCACGTCCTTCGGTATGTCGACGACCACAGGTCCGGGACGCCCCGTCGTCGCGATATAGAACGCCTCGTGGATGACGCGGGCGAGGTCGTTCACATCGCGCACCAGCCAATTGTGCTTGGTGCAGGGCCGCGTGATCCCGACCGTGTCGCATTCCTGGAACGCATCGTTGCCGATCAAATGCGTGGCCACCTGTCCGGTGATGACGACCAGCGGCACTGAATCCATCAGCGCATCGGTCAGCCCGGTCACCGCGTTGGTCGCGCCGGGACCCGAGGTCACCAGCACAACGCCCGGCTTGCCGGTCGAGCGCGCATAGCCCTCGGCCGCATGCACCGCGCCCTGCTCGTGGCGCACGAGCACGTGGACGAGCTCGTTGTCCTCGAAGAGCGAATCGTAGATCGGGAGCACTGCACCGCCGGGATAGCCGAAGATGTGGCGTACGCCCTGATCCTTGAGCGCCTTGATGACGATCTCGGACCCGGTCAGCTCCGGCGCCTCGGTGGTGTTCCCATTGCTCTTCGACTTACTCATCGCCAGTTCCTTCGTACCCTGATTCCAAAACGAAAGGGGCGTTTCCGCCCCTTGCATAACCCCGCGCCCACGGTAAGCGAAGCCTTCAGCTTCGTCCGTGTCGCGGTCCGATTACTACGAGAAGTCCCCGCATCCCCTGCACCTGTAAAAATCGGCGGCGACCTTAGTTGCGGCGCAACACGAGGTCAAGCAATTTCATGTGTAATATTATGTCGTTTGTGTAATTAAATTGCTAATAGAGGCGCTTTCTAGCCATTTCCAGTCCTTCATCCGGTTGCGAAACCAGGTCAGCTGGCGTTTGGCGTATTGCCGTGTGGCGATCTGAACCTCGGCAAGCGCATCGGAATGGGCGCACTCGCCCGATAGATGACGCGCGAACTGCGGCACGCCGAGCGCTTTGGCCGCGGGAAGCGACGGGTCGAGACCCCTGAGCGCGCGCACCTCGTCGAGGACGTCGCGCTCGGGCATCGCCTTGAGGCGCGCCCCGATGCGTTCGAGCAGAATCTCGCGCGGCGGAGACAGGACAAAGCGCGCGAACCGCGCCTCGCCAAGCACAGAATGGCCGCGCGCATCCTGCCATGCGCTCAAAGAGCGCCCTGTTGCTTCAAGCACATCGGCTGCGCGCAGCAGCCGATGCGTGTCGCTCGGTCTGAGCTTGGCCGCCGTGACGTGGTCGCGCCTCAAGAGATCGGCAAAGAACGCGTCACGGCCCAAGGTTTCGAAGCGTCGCCGAACTTCGGTCCGCACCGCGGGGGGTACGGGTGGTATCGGTGAGAGACCTTCGGTCAGCACACTGAAATAGAGACCGGTGCCGCCGACGAAGATCGGCAACAGCCCGCGCTCGCGGGCCTGGCGCAGCGCTTGCGCGGCCTCTTCCTGATAACGTCCTGCCGAGTAGCGCTCCGACGCGCGCGCATGACCGTAAAGAAAATGCGGCACGCGCCTCTCGTCTTCTGGCGTCGGCCGCGCCGTCAGCACGCGCAGCTCGGCATAGACCTGCATCGAGTCGGCATTGATGATCGCGCCGCCGAATTTCTCGGCAAACGCAAGCGCCGCGGCTGACTTGCCGCTTGCAGTCGGTCCTGCGATAAGCACCGCGTCCACGGGCATGGACCTACGCATAAGCACTTGCTTGGAAAGGCGCAAATCTGGCCGCGCAGTACCCTTATGTGCTCAATGTCGCGGCCGGCGCGGCTTCGCTCGCCGCCGAACATGCGCGCGCGATTCACGATGCCTGCGCGGGCGCGGCCAAAGCGGGCGACATCGACTGGCTCGCGACCGACAAGGTGTTCGACGTTGCCTTCTCAGGCGACCCCGACACCATAAGAGCCGTCCTTCGCCAGACGGTGCGCGACGAGTGGCTTCTGGACATCAACGTCGTCCCAGCCGCGAACCGTCGCAAGACGCTCCTGATCGCCGACATGGATTCGACGATCGTCGGTTGCGAGTGCATCGATGAACTGGCGGACTTTGTGGGCTTGAAGCCCAAGGTGGCGGCCATCACCGAGCGGGCGATGCGGGGTGAACTGGACTTTCCCTCCGCGTTGCGCGAACGCGTCGCGCTGCTGAAAGGCCTGCCGCTCGACGCCATGGCGAAGGTTTATGGCGAGCGCGTGAAGCTCAATCCGGGGGGGCGTGAACTCACTGCCACGATGCGCGCGCACGGAGCCTATGCAGTGCTCGTATCCGGCGGGTTCACCTATTTCACGAGCCGCGTCGCCACAGAGGCGGGTTTCGATACGCATCAGGGAAATCGCCTGATCGATGACGGGAGCGCGCTCACCGGACAAGTGGCTGAGCCCATCCTCGGGCGCGAGGCCAAGCTTCAGGCGCTGGAAGGCACCTGCGTCCAACTCAAGTGCTCGCCCGACGACGCACTTGCCGTCGGCGACGGCGCGAACGATCTCGACATGATCAAGCGCGCCGGTCTTGGCGTCGCCTATCACGCAAAGCCCGTTGTCGCGGCGGCGGCCGCCGCCAGCATCGTGCACGGCGACCTGACGGGGCTGCTCTATCTGCAGGGCTATCGCGAGAGCGAGATCAGAAAAAACTAAGCCCTCCGCGAGGGAGGGCCTAGCTCATCGGACGCGCAAATGGCGTCAGTTGGGATCGAGACGCACGGGAATGAACGTCAACTCACCGCCACGGCTGACTTGGAGCAGCACAATGCGGTGGTTGGCCCGACGCTCTTCGGCAAGCTTAGCCGTGAAGTCCTCGACCGAGATTATTTTCTGCTGTGCGATTTCGGTGATCACATCGCCAGCGCGGATGTTCTTCTGGCCGGCGGCACTGTCCGCATCGACATCGGTCACGACCACGCCTTGAACCTTGTCATCGAGGCGAAAACGGCGGCGCGATTCGCCAGTGATCGGAGCGAGCGTCATGCCAAGATTGGTTACTATAGGACCGCGCGGTGCCTGCTTCTGTTTGTTGGTGTCGGGGTCGCCGCTAGCCACTTTCTGGTCGTCATCGACCAGGCGCTGGACGGTGACGGGCACCGTTCTCTTCTGACCGCGCCGCATGATTTCGAGATTCACCGTCTTGCCGATCGGCGCATCCGCGACCATGCGGGGTAACGCGCGGTTGTCGGAAACCGGCCTGCCATCAAAGGTCAGGACAACGTCGCCGTTTTGCAGACCTGCCTTCTGCGCCGGGCCGTTCTGGTCCATGCCTGAGATCAGCGCGCCTCGGCCCCTGTCGAGACCGAGGCTTTCGGCAAGCTCGTCGGTCACCTCCTGGATGCGGACGCCGAGCCAGCCGCGCCGGACGACGCCGGCGGTGCGCAACTGCGCGATGACATTCTTTGCGGCGTTGATCGGGATCGCGAAGCCGATACCCACTGAACCGCCGGTCGGCGAATAGATCGCCGAGTTCACACCGATCACGTCGCCATACATATTGAATAGCGGGCCACCGGAGTTTCCGCGGTTGATCGGTGCATCGGTCTGGATGAAGTCGTCATAAGCGCCGGCATTGATATCGCGGTTCCGAGCCGAAATGATTCCCGTCGTCACCGTTCCGCCAAGGCCGAACGGATCGCCGATCGCCATCACCCACTCGCCGACGCGCGCCTTGTCGGAATCGCCCATCCTGGCCGTGGGAAGCGGGTTCTTGGACGCGACCTTCAGCAACGCGAGATCGGTCTTCTCGTCCGTGCCGACAAGCGTGGCCTTCATCTCGATGCCGTCATCGAGGATGACCGTGATTTCGTCCGCGCCTTCGATGACGTGGTTGTTGGTCACGACATAGCCCGCGGGATCGATGATGAAGCCCGAGCCCAGAGACTGCACGCGCCGTGGGCGGTTGTCGCGATCGCTGAAATTCTTGAAGAACTCGTCGAACGGCGTGCCTTGCGGGACCTGTTGGCCCTGCTGGCCCTGCTGGTCCGGGCGACGCTTCAAAGTCTGCGACGTCGAGATGTTCACCACCGTCGGCAGCAGACGCTCGGCCAAATCGGCAAAGCCGGTCGAGCCTGCGAGCACGTTCGCCGGCACGGTGACCGGCAACTGCGGGCTTGCCGGCAGCTTCGGCGAAGTCGCGGCAGGGGCAGGTGCTGCAGGCGCGGCACCCGCAAAGGCCCAAGGAAGGGCGGCCATCGCAAGAACCGGCAGAATCATGCCTAGCCGGAACGGCCGGCTGCGTGCTGGACGCGACGAAAGAGCCTTCGACATCGAACATATCCTCTAATGGTTCTAGGGGCGGCGGCAGGCGTCTCCCAGACCCTCATTATGTAGCAAATTCGGGCGGGCTTAAGGAGCCTTTATCCCGGCGATCTTCATTTTCCCTTGAGCCGCGGCCAAGGCGCATCGGCGCCTCGCCCGCGGTCAGGTCAGAGGATTTGAGCTTAACGCCGGGTCGCTTGGCCGCCGAAATAGCGGAAGAACTCGCTGTCCGGCGAGAGGATCACGGTCGTGTTGTCACCCTTGAGCGACGACTGATAGGCGGTCATCGAGCGGTAGAACGCGAAAAAGTCCGGATCCCGGTTAAAGGCATCGGCGAAGATGCGGTTCTTCTCGCCATCGCCTTCGCCGCGCGTGATGTCGGCCTGACGCTGCGCTTCGGCCAGAATCACGGTGGCATCGCGGTCGGCCTTGCTGCGGATCTCCTGCGAGACCTGCTCGCCCTGGGCGCGATACTCATTCGCCTCGCGCACGCGTTCCTGCTGCATGCGACGGTAGATCGCATCGCTGTTCTGCTGCGGCAGGTCGGCGCGGCGGATGCGCACATCGACGATCTCGATGCCGAAATTGCGCGTCTCGGCGTTCACGCCATCGCGGATGTCAAGCATCAGCTTGGCTCTTTCGCCCGAGAGCACCGAGGCAAAAGTCTGCGCGCCGAGAATCCGGCGCACATTGGAACCGAGAATCGGCTGCAGGCGCACCTGGGCGACGTTCTCGTCCGTCAGCGCCTGATAGAAGCGCAAGGCGTCGGTGATTCGCCAACGCGCATAGGCGTCGACGACGAGACGCTTGCGGTCCTGCGCGATCACTTCCTCGGTCGGGAGATCGAGCATCAGCACGCGCTTGTCGACATAGTGCACGTTCTGGAACGGCCAGGGCGCTTTCACATGCAGGCCAGGCTCGGTGACCACCGCAGCCGGCTCGCCGAACTGAAGCACGAGCGCCTGTTGCGTCTGGTGGACGGTGTAGAGCGAAGACAGGATCACGATCAGCGCAAAGACGGCGCCGACGGCAATCACAACGGGGCGCTGGGTCTTGGTCATCTGCGTGCTCCACTCGCATCAGCAACCGGCGGGCCCGGACGGGTCTGCTGGCGCTGCAACTCCGGCAACGGGAGATAAGGAACGACGCCCTGGCCGGACCGGCTGTCGAGGATCACCTTGTTCATGTTGCCCAGGACGTCCTGCATGGTCTCGAGATAGATGCGCCGGCGCGTGACGTCGGGCGCGCGCTTGTACTGGTCGTAGACCGCGATGAAGCGCGACGCTTCACCTTGCGCCAGAACCGTCACCTGCTGCTTGTAGCCCTCGGCCTGCTGGATGATGCGGGCCGCACCGCCACGCGCTTCGGGCACGATGCGGTTGGCGTAGGCCTCGGCTTCGTTGCGCATGCGGTCCTGATCGGTGCGCGCGGCCTGCACGTCGCGATAGGCTTCGAGCACCTGCGCCGGAGGATCGGCCTTCTGCATCTGCACGCGCGTGATGCTCACGCCCGCGCCATAGGAATCGAGGATACGCTGCATCAGCCCGCGCACTTCTTCCTGGATCGGCTCGCGGTTGGCAGTGAGGATCGGCTCGATCTGATTGCGGCCGACCACTTCGCGCATCGCGCTTTCGGCCGCGGCTCGGATCGTCAGGTCCTGCGTCGTTCCGAGATTCTGCACGTTGAAAAGGAAATCGCTCGCATCGCGGATGACCCAGAATACCGTGAAGTTGATGTCGACGATATTCTCATCCCCGGTAAGCATGAGGCTCTCCTCGGGAACGTCGCGCACGTTATCGGTGTTGGTGCCCGGACGCGGCAGCGCGTAACCGACATTGAGCTGGTTCTCGCGCGTGACCTGAGGTGTCGAAACGCTCTCGAGGGGCCAGGGGAGATGGTAGTTGATCCCCGGTGTCGTCACCCGGTCGAACGCGCCGAAGCGCAGGACCACGCCTTGCTCATCGGGATTGACGACATAGACGCCCGAAAGCAGCCAAACGACGACGACGATCAGGCCGGCAATCGTCGCTCCACCGCCGCCGATACCCCGTGGCAGCGCCTGGCGCAGCTTTTCCTGGCTGCGCTTCAAGAGCTCCTCTAGATCGGGCGGGGAGCCGCCAGAGGGGCCGTTACCCCAGGGACCGCGGCCGCCACCGGGGCGCCCGCCGCCATTCTGATTGTTCCAAGGCATGGATCGTCCTGACCTTCAGCTGTGAGTCCGCGACCAAACGCCGACATCGGCCCACGAAGAGTTGGTTTCACCGGACTCGACCTATATATGGACTAATCCCTTGTCACGCAATGAAGAGAGGCCCATGGCCGGCTTGACTGAAGCGGATGTCGCCAAGGCATTGGCGGAAGTAAGAGATCCCGCCTCACAAAAGAGCGTTACCGAGGCCGGAATGATCGAAGGACTCGCCGTGCGCGGCGGCCATGTGAGCTTCGCCATCGAAGTTCCGCCCGAGCGCGGCGCCATGTCGGAGCCGCTGCGCAAGGCGTGCGAGGCCGCCGTCGAGAAACTGCCCGGCGTGCTCTCGGTCACTGCAGTGCTGACGGCTCATCGCGAACGCAGCGCACGGCCCGCGCCGCAACGGCCTGGGCGCGCTGGCCCGAGCCCCGTGGCTCAAGCGCATGGGCACGCTCACACGCATGAGGCGCCCAATGTCGCCAAGGGCATCGCCGGCGTGAAATCCGTCATCGCAGTCGCGAGCGGAAAAGGCGGCGTCGGCAAGTCCACCGTTGCCGTCAATCTCGCGCTCGGATTGCAAGCGCTCGGGCTCAAGACGGGATTGCTGGATGCGGACATTTACGGTCCCTCCGTGCCGCGACTGCTTTCGATCAAGGAGAAGCCGCGCTCCGACGGAAAGACGCTCAAGCCGATCGAGCGATACGGGCTGAAGGCCATGTCCATCGGCTTTCTCGTGAATGAGGACACGCCGATGATCTGGCGCGGTCCGATGGTGATGAGCGCGCTCACGCAAATGCTCGGCGAC
>Ga0210379_10000126_pt1 | contig 20502 bp, 14 predicted proteins | sample PLMedo_2_FD_155468 | JGI IMG/M metagenome (GOLD analysis project Ga0210379, IMG submission 155468) | Groundwater sediment microbial communities from an aquifer in East River, Colorado, USA - PLM4_32_coex redo | ecosystem: Environmental > Terrestrial > Soil > Riparian zone | place: USA: East... | reverse complement strand
GACGGCGACACCGGGCACGGCGGAATCATGGCGGTGCGGCGCCTGGTGCGCGAGTGCATCCGCGCTGGCATCGCGGGTGTGCGCATCGACGACCAGCCGATCGAGGGCAAGCGCCGCACGCAGACCGCGGGCGTGGAAGTGGTGCCGCTCGAACAGGCCATCGCGCGCTACCGTGCCGCGGTGGACATGAAGAACGAGCTCGACCCCGATTTCGTGATCATGTCCCAGTGCTACGCGCGCGACGCCGCCAACGGCGGTCTCGAGAATTGCATCAAGCGCCTCCAGGCGTACCGGAAAGCGGCGGGCGTGGACTGGGTGCAGCTCGAGTCTCCCCATTCCGTGGAGGAAATCAAGGCGGCGCGCGCAGCGGTGGAAGGGCCACTCTCATTCATGAAGGGCAAGCTGCCGCGCCACCTCGGTCTGGACGAGCATCTCGCGCTCGGCATCAATATCGCCTGGTTTCCCGGCTTCACGCACCAGGTCATGTGGGCGGCGCTGTGGGACTTCATGCAGGATTTCCAGAGCCGCGGCGTGGCGGCATGGGAGGATTTCCAGGCGAGCCGCAAGGACCGGCCGTACCCGCGTCCCGACGTCGGCCCGGAGGGCGAGGGCGGAGACAAGCAGCGCGAGCTGGAGGAGCGTTACTTCCCGCCGGACACGCTCAAGAAATACCGCCGTTAGGTAACCAGTAAAGGATCCCCGTGGCACGCAACGGTTTCAGGATATTCGATTCCGATACTCACGTTGGCCCGGTCATGGAAGTGCTCGACAAGCACCTTTCCAGCGCGGAGAGAACCAGGCTGCCCGCCTGGGAACAACACAAGACGGCCAACAAGCGCGGCCACGTCACCTATACCAGGGGCCAGCGCCGTTATCGCCGCCGTCTGGGCGCCGCGAATCCGGAAGAAACGCCGGGCGGTTACATGGCGGGATTTACCGGCGTCAAGCGGAAGAGGGAGGCGACCCCGTTGGTGGACCACGATCCCGCCGAACGCATCAAGGACATGGATTACGAGGGAGTGGACGTCAACCTCACGCTGCCCTCGGGCTGGTTCGGCACCTGGACGACGGGCGACGACCCGGCGCTCGAGATCGGGATGTACCGCGCCTACCACCGCTGGATGGAGGAATACTGCGGGGCGTTTCCGGACCGCCTGGGCGGCGTGATACTCGCCAGCGCGCGCGACATCGAGGGCAGCGTCGCGGAAATCAGGCGCTGGGGCAAGTCACGCTGGGCCTGGGGCGTGCTGCCATACGCGCCCTACGGCATGCCGCTCGATCACCCCGATCTCGAGCCGGTGTGGGCCGCGGCACAGGAGTTCAACCTCGCGGTCACGCTGCATACCTTTACCGTGATGCCGCCGTACGCCCCTGGCGGGCTCGATACCTGGGACAACCTGTTCCTGCAGCGCTCCGCAGCGCATCCATGGTGCGGCATGCGTAACATGGCTTCGCTGATCGGCGCCGGCGTAATGGATCGCTACCCGAAACTGCGCATCGGAACGCTCGAGGCGGGGCACGGCTGGCTGCCGTTCTGGATGGCGCGCATCGACGAACACGCGGAGACGATCCGCGCGGCGATTGCGCCCCTCAAGGGCAAGCCGAGCGAGTACGTGATGGGCGGCCGTTACTTCCAGAGCATCGAAATACCGGAAGGCGAAAAACTGACCAACGCCGTGACCGATCTGGTGGGCGAGGGCGTGTTGATGTACGCCTCCGACTACCCGCATGGGGAAAGCCATTTTCCGGAGTCGGTCGGGCTGGTGCTCGGCTGGAACATGGCGGAGGCGCGCAAGCGCAAGCTGTTCTGGGACAATGCCGTCCGGCTCTATGCCCGTTGCGGCTTGGGCCAATAGCTCAAGCCGCAATAAAGAACCGGAACCCGGGGAAAGAGCGTGAAGCGTGGCTGGCTGATAGCGGTATTGGCCGCGTCGTTGCTCGTGCCCGGCGCTGTTTTCGCGCAAGGATCGGGCGAAGCATATCCAGCCCGAACGGTGCGGGTGGTCATCGGGCTGGCGCCGGGTGGCGGCACCGATATTCAGGCGCGGCTGTTCGCGCAGAAGCTCTCGGAGAATATGGGGCGGCCGTTCGTGGTCGAAAATCGCACTGGCGCGGGAGGAACGATTGCCTATGCGCAGGTTGCCAAGTCGCCGCCGGACGGCTATACGCTGATGGGAGTCACCAGCGGCTATACGATCACGCCGGCCGTCTACAGCAAGCTGCCGTACGACCCGGTCAAGGACTTCGCGCCGATTTCGCTTGTTGCCCAGGCGCCTTTCCTGCTGCTCACGCACCCCTCGCTGCCGGTGAGGTCGGTCAAGGACCTGCTGGCTCTGGCCAGGGCAAAACCCGCGATGCTTGATTGCGGCTCGGCCGGCCACGGCAGCTCCACGCATATGGCGTACGAGCTGTTCAGGACCATGGCCGGCGTGAACATCGCCCATATCCCGTACAAGGGCACCGGGCCCGCGCTGATCGACGCGATGGCCGGCCAGGTGCACATGCTGTTCGGCAACGTGCTGTCTTCGATGACGCACGTGAAAACAGGAAAGCTGCGGGCGTTGGCGGTAACGACGGCAAAGCGTTCCATAGTGCTGCCGGATCTTCCCACCGTCTCGGAATCAGGCGTGACGGGGTACCAGAACAGCACCTGGTTCGGCTTGCTCGCTCCGGCCGGCACGCCGTCGGCGGTTTTGAGCAAGCTCAATGCCGAGTTGGTGAAAACGAGCCAGTCGCCGGATATCGTCGAGCGGCTCGCGCCCGATGGCGGCGAGCCGGTCGGCAGCACGCCTGAGCAGTTCGGCCGTCATCTTGCCCTGGAAATCGCCCGTTGGCGCAAGGTCGTCAAGGATGCCGGCATGAAGGTCGAGTGAGCTCAGTATTTTGATTAAAGGCAGCCGACACCTCGGATCCCCGTTCTTGCCACAGACGCTGCAGAGGCTGCGCGCAAGTCCGGCCAATGCGATGTCGCAGCCACTCCCAAGTCCTCTCAGCGGTGAATTGGACCGCCCCGGTCTGGCACGTGCAATGGGCCTTTATGGCAGAATCCCTGTTGAATTCAATTACGGAGATACGAAGATTCCGCCCCTTTCAAGTCGGCGGCCGTCGCGCGTGTGCGCATGGCGGCGCGCGGCGAACGTCCCCGCGTTTTCGCCGGGGCTGATGCAGTGCAAGTAATCTACGCGACGACCGAAATCTATCCCGCACTCAAGACCGGTGGTCTCGCTGACGTGAATGCGGCTTTGCCCGGGGCCCTGCTCGATGCGGGGGTGGACGTCCGGATTCTGCTTCCGGCGTTTCCAGACATCTTGCGCGCGGCGCACGACGTGCACCCGGTAGTCCGGTTGAAGGCGCCTGTCGGTGGCGTGGACGTGCACATCCTGCGCGGACTGCTGACGGGTGTTCCGGTCTATCTGATCGAGGCGGGACCACTCTATGCGCGGCCCGGCAATCCTTACGTGGATGAAATGGGGCGAGACTGGCCCGACAATCATCTGCGGTTTGCGCTGCTGGGCTGGGTGGCGGCGCGCTTCGCCGATGGCACCATCGACGGCTGGCGCCCCGATATCGTGCATGGACATGATTGGCACGCGGGCCTGGCGCCGGCGTACCTCGCTGCCCGCGGCGGCGCGCGGCCCGGCAGCGTATTCACCGTGCACAACCTGGGTTACCAGGGCGAGTTTCCTGCAACATCGTTCAATGAACTCGCGCTGCCCGCGAGCTTTTTTTCGCTGCACGGCCTGGAGTTTTTCGGCAAGGTCAACTTCATGAAGTCCGGGCTGCATTACGCGGACCGCATCACCACCGTAAGCCCTACCTATGCGCGCGAGATCCAGACTCCCGAGTACGGGTTCGGCATGGACGGACTGCTGCGCTCGCGTGCCGGCGTGTTGACCGGCATACTTAATGGCGTTGATCGCGCCGTCTGGAACCCCGAGACCGACCAGGGCATCGCGGCCCGCTACAGCCACGAGGATCCAGCGGGCAAGACCCGGTGCAAGGACGGCCTGCGCGCGGAACTGGGTCTCGCGTCCGGTTCCGGTCCGGTCTACGGCGTCGTCAGCCGCCTGACAGCCCAGAAGGGCCTGGACCTGGTGATTGAAGTACTTCCGGAACTGGTCGGGCGCGGAGGCCAGTTGGCGCTGCTCGGCTCGGGCGACGCCGGGCTCGAGGCCGAATTCAGGGCGGCGGCTGCAAGGTATCCCGGCGCGGTGAGCGTCCGCATCGGCTACGACGACGCGCTGGCCCACACCATCATCGCCGGCAGCGACGTAATACTGGTGCCGTCCCGTTTCGAGCCCTGCGGCCTGACCCAGCTGTACGGGCTTGCCTACGGGTCGCTGCCGCTGGCGCGCCGGGTCGGCGGCCTTTCCGACACGGTGTGCGATGCCACCACCGATAATCTCGCGGCCGGCACCGCGACGGGCTTCCTTTTTGCCGAAGCAAGTGCCCCTGACCTGCTGGGCGCCATGAAACGCGCAAGCGCGTTATGGAAAAATCCCCGGCGCTGGGCGCGCGTGCGCCGCACCGCGATGCTGCAGGACTTCGGCTGGGCGCCCATGGCGCGCCGTTACCTCGAAGTGTACCGGGAATTGCGGCCGCTGGCATGATCATTGCATGATTCAGGCAGGCACGGCCAGGCCGGGCGGCCGGCTCTTACTGCGTGATAATGCAACGCCACATGACGCGGTCGACTGAGCAGGGATTCTGAAGGGTACAAATTTGAAACCAGTGAGCAACTCGGAGACCGCTACGCCCGAAGCCGATGTCGAATCGCTGCGCGAAGCGATCACAAGGCATCTCGTCTATACCGTCGGCAAGGATGCGTTTGCCGCCTCCAAGCGCGATTGGCTGTACGCCCTGTCGACCGCGGTGCGCGACCGGCTCATCGAGCGCTGGATGGACACCACGCGCCGCTCCTACCGCCAGGACGCCAAGCGGGTCTACTACCTGTCGATGGAGTTTCTTCCGGGCCGCACGCTGTCGAATGCCCTGATCGCGCTCGGCCTGCACGACGTGTGCAGCGAGGCGTTGCGCGAACTGGGTCTCGATCTCGACGAGCTGGACGCCCTGGAGCCCGATCCCGCGTTGGGCACCGGTGGTCTCGGCCGCCTCGCCGCCTGTTTCCTCGACTCCATGGCGACGCTCGGCCTGCCGGGTTTCGGTTACGGCATACGCTACGAGTACGGCATGTTCGCGCAGCACATCAACGATGGCAGGCAGGTCGAGTACCCGGACCATTGGCTGGTCGCCGGCAACCCGTGGGAGTTCGTCAGGCCCGAGGCCAAGTACACGGTCCAGTTCGGCGGCCGCGTGGAGACCCGCGACCGGGTGGCGTGCTGGGTCGATACCGACGACGTGTTTGCCATGGCCTACGACACCATCGTGCCTGGTTGCGACAACCAGGTGGTCAATACGCTGCGGCTATGGTCTGCCACGTCGACCGAAACAATCGACCTGTCGCATTTCAACCAGGGCAACTACACCGCCGCGATCGAGCGCAAGAACAGTTCCGAGAACGTTTCGCGCGTGCTGTACCCGGACGACAGCACCGAGCGCGGCCGCGAGCTGCGGCTGCGCCAGGAGTATTTCTTCGTCAGCGCGTCGCTGCAGGACCTGCTGCGGCGCTACTTCGAGACCCACTCCGGGGTCGAGCAGTTGACCGAAAAGGTCGCCATCCACCTCAACGATACCCATCCGGCGATCGCAGTCCCGGAATTGATGCGGCTGCTGATCGACGTGCACCATATTCCCTGGACCCTCGCGTGGCGGCTGTGCACGAGGATCTTCTCGTACACCAACCATACCATCATGCCGGAGGCGCTGGAGACGTGGCCGGTCGGGATGCTGGAGCGGGTGTTGCCGCGCCACATGAAGATCATCTACAACATCAACGAGATGTTTCTCGACCAGGTGCGGCAAAGCCATCCCGGGGACGTCGAGCTGATGAGGCGGGTATCCCTGATCGACGAGACCAACGGGCGGCGCGTGCGCATGGCGCACCTGTCGGTGGTTGCGAGCCACAAGGTGAACGGCGTGTCCCGGCTGCATTCGCAAATACTGCGCGACACCGTGTTCACCGATTTCAACCGGCTGCTGCCGGGCCGCTTCATCAATTGCACCAACGGCATTACGCCCCGGCGGTGGCTTGCGCTGGCCAATCCGGGGCTGGCGGGACTGATCGACCGCCAGATCGGCGGGCACTGGCGCACGCGCCTGGAGTTGCTCGAGCCGCTCGCCGGGCTTGCCGGGGACCCGGGATTCCTGGCCGCATTCCAGGCGGTGAAGATTGCCAACAAGCGCAGGCTCGCCGACTACGTCCGGCGGGTCACCGGCGTGGCCATCGACCCGGCCTCGATGTTCGACGTGCACATCAAGCGGATACACGAGTACAAGCGGCAGTTGCTCAACGTGCTGCACATCATCACCCGCTATAACCGGATACTTGCCGACCCGCAGCGAGACTGGGTGCCGCGAACGGCGATTTTCAGCGGCAAATCGGCATCGGCGTATGTCATGGCCAAGCTGATCATCAAGCTCATCAACGACGTGGCGGCGACCGTCAACGCCGATCCCCGCGTCGGCGGCCGCCTGAAAGTGGCGTTCGTGCCCAACTACGGCGTGTCGGTCGCCAGCCTCATCATCCCGGCCGCCGACCTGTCCGAGCAAATATCGACGGCGGGTACCGAGGCCTCGGGCACCGGCAACATGAAGCTCGCGTTGAATGGCGCGCTGACGATCGGCACCGAGGACGGCGCCAACATCGAGATCCGCGACGCGGTAGGCGCCGACAACATGTTCATGTTCGGCCTGCGCGCCGAGGAAGTGCGGCAATTGCGCGAGTCGGGATATCGGCCGCGCGACACGTACGCGTCGAATCCGGAACTGAAGCAGGTCATCGACCAGGTCGCCGCGGGCGGCTTCTCGTCCGATCAGCCGGACCGGTTCATGCCGATCGTGCAGGCGCTGCTCGACCACGGGGATCATTATCTGCTGCTGGCCGATTACGCGCAGTACGTCGCGGCGCAGGAACGGGCGGATGCGTTGTATACCGACGCGGACGCCTGGACGGCCAAGGCGATACGCAACGTCGCGGCGATGGGGCCGTTTTCGAGCGACCGGACGATACGCGAGTACGCAAGCCAGATCTGGGGCGTGCGATCGCTCGATCCGTGATTCACCGCTCCACCCGGTTGACATGCTGAGCCGCGACGACGTCGAAGCCCTTGCGGCCGCGCGCCACGGCGATCCTTTTGCCGTGCTTGGCGTGCACGAATACCAGGGCGCCCTCTGGGCGCGGACGGTTCAACCGGGTGCAGCGGGCGTGGAGGTGATCGACGCGTCGTCCGGACGCGCTGTTGCGAACCTGAAACCGGTTCACGCGGATGGCGTATTCGAGGGGCGGATACCGCGCCGGCGCCGCTCGTTTGCCTACCGCCTGCGCATAAGGTGGGATGCGGCGACGTGCGAGATCGAGGATCCGTACCGGTTCCCGCCTGTGCTGGGAGAGATGGATGTGTGGCTGCTGGCGGAAGGCAGGCACACGCGTATCTATGAAAAACTGGGCGTGCATGCCGCCGCAGTTGACGGGGTGGACGGTTTTGCATTCGCCGTCTGGGCGCCGAACGCGAGCCGGGTCGCGATCGTCGGCGATTTCAATCACTGGGACGGCAGGCGCCACCCGATGCGCCTGCGGCGCGAATGCGGCGTCTGGGAACTGTTCTTGCCCCAACTCCACGCCGGCGCCCGCTACAAGTACGAAATTAGAGATGCGGCCGGGGCGCTGCTCCCGCTCAAGGCCGATCCATTTGCCTTTGCCACCGAGTTGCGCCCGGCCACGGCATCCATCGTGAGCGTGCCGCCGGGCGGGGCGGGCGATCGCGCCGCCCCCGTCGAACTACCGGTGCGCCTGCCGTCCGCGGCGCGCAGCCGGCCTGTATCGATCTATGAGGTGCACGCCGGCTCCTGGCGGCGCGGTGAAAACGGCCGCGTGCTTTCCTGGCGGGAACTGGGCGATCGCCTGCTGCCCTACGTGCTCGAAATGGGTTTTACCCATGTTGAGTTCATGCCGGTGATGGAGCATCCGTTCGATGGCTCCTGGGGCTACCAGCCCACCGGGCTATATGCCCCGACCGCGCGGCACGGCGCGCCGGCGGATTTCGCCGCGCTGGTCCGGCATTTCCACGCGTCAGGCATCGGCGTTCTGCTTGACTGGGTGCCCGGGCATTTCCCGGCGGACGCGCATGCGCTGGCGCGCTTCGACGGCTCCTGCCTGTACGAGCACGCGGATCCGCGCCAGGGGCTGCATCCGGACTGGAACACGCTGATCTACAATTACAGTCGTCACGAGGTACGCAATTTTCTTGCGGCCAACGCGCTGTTCTGGCTCGAGTGCTACGCCGTGGCCGGACTGCGGGTCGATGCCGTGGCTTCGATGCTGTACCTGGATTACAGCAGGCCGCCGGGCGATTGGCTGCCGAATGTACACGGCGGACGCGAAAATCTCGATGCCGTGGCTTTCATTCGCGAAACCAATGACCGGATCGGCTCCGGTCACCCCGATGCGGTCGTGATCGCCGAGGAATCCACCGCGTGGCCCGGGGTGTCGCGGCCTGTGCGCGATGGCGGGCTCGGCTTCCATTACAAGTGGAACATGGGCTGGATGCACGACACGATCGAATACATGCGGCGCGACCCGGTGCATCGCCGTCACCATCACGATGCGCTGACGTTCGGCCTGATTTACGCGTTCAACGAGAATTTCATCCTGCCGCTCTCGCATGACGAGGTCGTGCACGGCAAGGGCTCGCTGCTGGCCAAGATGCCGGGTGACCGCTGGCAGCAGTTCGCAAACCTGCGGCTGTACTTCGGATTCATGTGGGCGCACCCCGGCAAGAAGCTCCTGTTCATGGGCGGCGAACTGGGGCAGGCAAGCGAGTGGAATCACGACGCGGAGCTCGATTGGGGCGCGCTGAACGACGAGCAGCACCGGGGCGTGCAGCGGCTGGTGGCCGATCTCAACCGCGCCTATCGCGATACACCCGCGCTTCACGAGTGCGATTGCGAGGCACGCGGATTCGAATGGATAGACTTCGCCGATCGCGACCAGAGCGTGATCGCATTTCTGCGCCGCGGCCAGCGCGAGGACACCATGGTGGTTGCCGCCTGCAATTTCACGCCGGTGCCGCGCACGGGCTATCGCATCGGCGTGCCGCGGCCCGGCCATTACAGCGAGATCATCAATACCGATTCGGCGTGGTACGGCGGCTCGAACGCCGGCAACGCGGGCGGCGTCGATGCGGTGGCGGCGCCCTGCCACGGTCACGCCTATTCGCTGACGCTGACGTTGCCGCCGCTGGCATGTGCGATGTTCGCCTGGCGGGCGGCGTGAGCGCGGGTCAACCAACGGCCGCGCGGCCATGAGAAAGCGCGCCGGCGTCGACCACGCGGCGGAAGCGCGCCTGGAGAGAGGGCGTCCCGCTCCGTTGGGTGCGACCTGGGACGGAGGCGGCGTCAATTTCGCGCTGTTCTCGGCCCATGCCACGCAGATCGAGCTGTGCCTGTACGACGCCGACGCCGCGCACGAGGTGGCGCGCGTGGCTCTGCCCGCGTGCACTGACCAGGTATGGCACGGTTACCTGCCCGACGCGCGGCCCGGCCTCGTTTACGGGTATCGCGCGCACGGGCCGTATGAACCGGCCGGGGGCCATCGCTTCAATCCGCACAAGCTGCTGATCGATCCGTACGCGCGGGCGTTCGCCGGCGCCTTCAGCTGGTCGGACGTCCATTACGGGTATCGCGCAGGGCATGCAAACGCCGACCTGTCGTTCGACCGCCGGGACAACGCGTCGGCGATGCTCAAGTGCCGTGTCGTGGATCCCGCGTTTTCCTGGCGGGACGATCGCAGGCCCCGAACTGCGTGGGCGGACACCGTGATCTACGAAGCCCATGTCAAGGGTTACAGCATGATGAACCCGGCGGTGCCGGCCGCGCTGCGCGGCACCTACGCGGGCTTGGCGCATCCGGCGTCGATCCGTCACCTGCAGCACCTGGGCGTGACCGCGATCGAGCTGCTGCCGGTGCACGAGTTCATCGACGAGCGGCGACTGGTGCAGGGCAACCTGGTCAACTACTGGGGCTACAACTCGCTGGGCTTTTTTGCGCCGGCGGCGCGTTATGCCGGCGGCGGGGATCCGATATGCGAGTTCCGCGCCATGGTCGGGCGCCTGCACGCCGCGGGGATCGAGGTCATCCTCGACGTGGTCTACAACCATACCTGCGAGGCGGACGAAACGGGCCCGACGCTCGCGTTTCGGGGCATCGATAACGCAAGCTATTACCGGTTGCGTGGCGGCCGGTGGCACGATGACGTAACCGGCTGCGGCAATACGCTCAATGTCGCGCATCCGCGCGTGTTGCAGATGGTGATGGACTCGCTGCGCTGGTGGGCGAGCGAGATGCACGTCGACGGTTTCCGCTTCGATCTCGCGACCGCGCTCGCGCGCGAGGCCGGGGGCTTCGACCCGGGCTGCGCGTTTCTCGACGCGCTGCGCCAGGACCCGGTGCTCGCCGGAGTCAAGCTGATCGCGGAGCCGTGGGACGTCGCGACCTGCGAGACCGGGCGCTTCCCGCCGGGCATCACCGAGTGGAACGACCGCTTCCGGGATGCCGCGCGCGGCTTCTGGCTGACCGGGGCCACCGGCTGCGGGGAGTTCGCGTCCCGCCTCTCCGGCTCGAGCGATCTCTTCCGTCACGGCGGGCGCACGCCCCAGTCGAGCCTGAACTTCGTCACTGCGCACGACGGCTTTTCGCTTGCCGACGTGGTCTCCTACGCGGGCAAGCACAACGAGGCGAACGGCCAGGCGAACGCGGACGGCCACAACGATAACGCCAGCACCAACTGCGGCGTCGAGGGCGCCACCATGGAGGCCGCCGTGCGCGCGCTACGCGCGCGGCTGCAACGGGCCTTGCTGGCAACGTTGATGCTGGCGCAGGGGGTGCCGATGCTGCTGGCCGGTGACGAACTGGGCCGGTCGCAGGCCGGCAACAACAATGCGTACTGCCAGGACAATCCCACGTCATGGATAGCCTGGGACGGCATGGACCGTGAGTTGTGCGAGTTTACAGCGAGGCTGATCGAATTACGCCGCACCCATCCAGCTCTGCGCCGGGTCAACTGGTTCGACGGCTCGCCATCGCCGCTGGGCGAGCGCGACATCGCCTGGCTCTCTTGCGACGGCGGCGAGATGACGCGCGAGCACTGGGAGGACGGAGCGAACCGGTGCTTCGGTTTCAGGCTGGGACGCGATAGCGCGCAGGAAGCGGCTTTGCTGGTGCTGATAAACGCGGGCAGTGCGGACATTCCATTCACGCTCCCGCCCCCGCCTGGCGGCGCATGGGAAATGGAGCTCGACACCGCGCGGACGGACCTGCCGCGAGCGAGCACAGGCGTCGGGGTGCCGTCTGTCGCGGTGCCGGCGCGCAGCCTGCTGGTGCTGTCCTCCGCCCCGGGTGCATCGTGAACGAATCACTCATGCGCCTGGCCGGCGTTGCCGGTATAGAGAGCGTGTACTGGGACGGCCTGGGGGTTAGGCGTGATTTGGGGGAGCCTACGGCCGCGGCGCTGCTGGAAGCGCTCGATTTCAAGTCATTAGCCGATGCCGAGGCGCAATGCAAGGCGCTCGAAGACGACGCGTTCCTGAAGCCGTTGCCGCCGTCGGTGGTGGTCCGGCTCGAAGCGCCCCTCGCTTTAGTGGTGGCGCTGCCGCTGCAGCAACTCGGTGAAACGATACCCTGGGAGCTCGCACTGGAAAGCGGTGAGCGCTTGCGCGGCGAGTTCGTTCCGGCGCTGTTGACCCAGGTGGAGCAGCGCGAAATCGACGGCCGGCTCTATGGCCGGTACCGTTTGCCACTGCCGGCGGCCATTCCTCCCGGCTATCACCAGTTCCGCCTGCCGTCGCTGGCCTGTGCCGCGCCCCTCGTCGCAGGGCCGGCGCGCTGTTTCATTCCCGATCCGCTGGAGCGCGGCGTGCGCTGCTGGGGGCTGGCGGTCCAGCTCTATGCATTGCGCTCGTCGCGCAATTGGGGCATCGGCGACTTCGGGGACCTCGCCGCATTGGCCACGGCCGCCGGGCGCGCCGGCGCGGCATTCATCGGGCTCAATCCCCTGCATGCCCGGCACCTCGCGCGGCCCGACGAGGCGAGTCCCTATGCGCCCTCGTCAAGGCTTTTTCTCGATCCTCTCTACATCGACGTCGAAGCCGTCGACGACCTCGCTGCCTGCCCGGAGGCGCGCGCCGCGATCGCCGCTGCCGAATTTCAGGCGCGGATTGCCGCGGCGCGGAACGAGCGGCTGGTTGATTACGGTGCGGTGACGGCGCTGAAACTGCCAATCCTGGATCGCCTGTTTTGCCGCTTCCGGCAGCGGGCCGGGGATCCGGACGATGCCCGCGTTCTCGATTATCACGACTTCTGGCGTAGCGGTGGCGAGCCTCTCGCGCGGTTTGCCGAATTCGAAGCACTGCGCCTCCATCTCCGGGAAGCGACCGGCCGGGCTTCGGAATGGTATGACTGGCCGCAGGAATTCCGGGATCCCGCGGGCACCGGGCTGGCGCGTTTCCGGAGCGATGCCGCCCACCGCATTGAGTTCCAGATCTACCTGCAGTGGGTGGCGGCCATGCAGTTGCGGGACGCGGCCAGGGCGGCAAGCGCCGCCGGCATGTCGATCGGGCTCTACCGCGATCTTGCGGTCGGAGCGGCACAGGACAGTGCCGAAGCCTGGAGTGAACAACACCTCTTTGCGCGCGGCATGAGCGTCGGCGCGCCGCCGGACATGCTCAACCGGCAAGGCCAGACCTGGGGCCTGCCGCCATGGAATCCGCGCGCGCTCGTGCGACAGGGATACGCGCCGTTTCGCAGGCTGCTGGCTGCCAATATGCGCGACGCGGGAGCATTGCGCATCGACCACGTGATGGCGCTGACGCGGCTGTTCTGGATACCGCAAGGCATGAGTGGCACGGACGGCGGTTACGTGCGCTACCCCCTCGATGAGCTGGCGGCCATCGTGGCGCTTGAAAGCACGCGCCACCGCTGCATGGTCATCGGCGAGGATCTGGGCTCTGTGCCCGAGGGCTTGCGCGCTCGCCTGCGCGATTGGGGTTTCCTGTCTTATCGCGTGATGGTGTACGAACGCCACTGGCGGGGCGACGGGCGCTTTTGTCTTCCCGACGAGTACCCGCCACAGTCGCTCGCGATTGTCGCCACGCACGACATGCCAACCATGACGGAGTACTGGCGTGGCGACGACATCGCGCGGCGCGCGGCACTGGGGATGTACCCGGGCGAGCAACAACGCGAGGAGGACGCGGCACGGCGCCATGCCGAGCGCGCTGACCTGTTGCGGCTGCTGGGGGAGACCGGCCTGTCGCCGGCCGACCCCTCGGATGCCGGGGACGTCGTCGGGTCGCTGCATGCGGCCATCGCGCGCACCCGTTCGATGCTGGCCGTGGTGCAACTGGACGACCTGATTGGCGAAATCGAACCGGTCAACATACCGGGCACCCATCGGGAATATCCGAACTGGCGGCGCAAGCTGGCGCTGCCGATTGAGGAAATAGTCCGCCATGAGCAATGGTCGCGATTGACCGCGGTCATGCGCGAGGCCGGACGCGGCTGAATCGGCCGCGCTGCCTAATGCAGGCGGTCGAGCATGTTCCCGGTGACCAGGGTCACGCCACCTTCCGTGCGCTCGAAGCGCTTCGCATCCTCGACCGCATCTTCCCCTATGACCATTCCCGCGGGAATGGTGCACCCGCGGTCGACCACCACGCGCGTCAGGCGGCAATGCCGGCCGACAGTGACGCTCGGCAGCAATACCGCTTCCCGCAGGCTGCAGTAGGAGTTGATGCGGCAGCTGGAGAACAGCAGCGAGCGATCCACGTGGGAACCGGAGACGATGCAGCCGCCGGAGACCAGCGAATCCACGGCCATGCCGCGCCGGTCGTCCCGGTTGAATACGAACTTGGCGGGCGGCAGCTGCTCCTGGTAGGTCCATATGGGCCACTTGGTGTCGTACATGTCGAGCGTCGGCTGGACGGCGGTCAAATCGATGTTGGCCTCCCAGTAGGCATCGATGGTGCCGACGTCGCGCCAGTACGGCTTGCTGCTCCTGTCCGTGGTCACGCAACTGGCTTCGAACGGATGCGCCGCCGCCACGCCTTCCCTCACCGCACGGGGAATGATGTCTTTTCCGAAATCGTGGCTGGATGTGCTGTCCGCCAGGTCGGCTGCCAGCGTCTCATACAGGTAGCCGGCGTTGAAAATGTAGATGCCCATGCTCGCCAGCGCGACCTCCGGCTTGCCCGGCAGGGTCGGCGGGCGGGCGGGTTTCTCGACAAACCCCGTGATCCGCCTTGACGGATCGACGGCCATCACGCCGTAACCCTGCGCGTCCTTGACGGGAACCTCGGTGCAGGCAACGGTGCACTGCGCGCCTTTCTCGACATGGTCGGCGAGCAGGATCGAATAATCCATCTTGTACACGTGGTCGCCCGCGAGTACCAGAATATATTCCGGATTGTTGCCCTGGATGATGTCGAGGTTCTGAAACACCGCGTCGGCGGTGCCGCGATACCATGCCTCCTCGGAGATCCGCTGCTGGGCGGGCATCAAGTCAATGTGCTCGTTGAGTTCGCTCTTCATGAACGACCACCCGCGCTGCAGGTGGCGCAGCAGGCTATGGGACTTGTACTGCGTGGCCATGCCGATCCGGCGGATTCCCGAGTTCAAGCAGTTGGACAGCGTAAAATCGACGATGCGAAATTTGCCGCCGAAATAGACCGCCGGCTTTGCGCGCCGCTCGGTAAGCTGCTTCAGGCGGCTGCCGCGACCGCCCGCGAGCACCATGGCAAAACATTTTTTCGGCAGCCTGAGCTGCTCGACCCATTCAGCGCGCGTCGCCATGGTCCGGTTCCTCCGCTAGCCGGCTCGAACGGCCGAACCTGGCAACGCGCCGGCGCCGCGTGCGCAGGAATTCTAGCGGCTATCATGCCACATGCCGTCGTGCCGACGGTTTGATCTCGCGCAAGTAATGTCCCGTCCGGCGCCGGGAGCCCGCCCCACAGGCACAGGCGCCAGCGGCTAGCCGCTGTTGCGCAGCCCTGCCGCGACGCCGTTGATGGTGAGGTGAATCGCCCGGCGGGTGCGCTCGTCGGTGTCGCCACAGCCGCAAAGCGGCACCGGGATGCTCCAGGACGACGACGTCGTCGTCTTGAAGGATCTCAGGGCCTTGGGGGACTGACTAGCCTTGCCTGTCTCCGGAAGACAACACCCGACGTTACGTCTTGTAACAATTTACCCGCAACCGGCGCCTGTGCATTGCTTAATATGATTGGATGAAAAGATCTCTTGTTACCGAGGAGGCGTCATGAAGGCACTCAGCGCAAAATGGCTGTCCGCTGTTGTCCTCGTGCTGGGCGTGACCGCCACCACCGCTGCGTTGGCGCATGGCGGCGGCTACCCGCGCGCGCGGGTGGGCGTCTACATTGGGGGGCCGGTGTTCGCGCCGTGGTACTACGGATACTACGGATATCCGTATAGTAATTACTATTATTCCCATCCGTACGCGGTGGCGAGGCCGTCCGGACCAACTGAATACATCGAGCAAGGGCAGTCGTCGTCCGCGCCTGGCTCCGACCCGTACTGGTACTACTGCCCCGAGGCCAAGGCCTATTACCCGTACGTCGACAAGTGCGCCGCCGGCTGGCAACGGGTGAAGCCGCAGCCGCCGTCGTGACCGGGAGACCGTCATGATCCGCTTGAATTCGTTGCTGCTCGCCGTGCTGCTCGGGCTCGGCGCGTGCGCTACCCTGCCCACCGGCCCGGCCGTCATGGTGCTGCCCGGTACCGGCAAGAACTTCGACCAGTTCCGCTTCGATGACGGCGCGTGCCGGCAGTATTCATACGACCAGGTGGCTGGCGTTACGCCGTCGCGCGCGGCCGACGACAGCGGAGTGCGCAGCGCAGCGGTAGGCACGCTGCTTGGTGCCGCGGCCGGCGCTGCGATCGACGGCGGCTCTGGCGCGGCGGCGGGCGCAGGCATCGGCCTGCTGTTCGGCGGACTGGCGGGGGCCGGCGCGGCCGAACGCTCGGCCTACGGCGCCCAGCGCCGCTACGACATCGCTTACCAGCAATGCATGTACGCCAAAGGGCACCGCATCCCGGTTGCGGCGCGTTTCACGCAGGCGCGGTCCGCGACCGGCTACACGCCTCCGCCGCCCCCGCCCAATCAGCCGCCCCCGCGCTGACGTGGTGCACCCGGGAGTTTGTCGGCATCACGTCCGACAAACTCCTAAAAGGTCCGCGCCGCAGTACAATATCCGGGTAAATCAACCTCAAGGGCGGGGGGTAAATGTCTTACCTGGTAGAAGGCGTGAGCGGTCACGGCGATGCGGATAACAGCAAGGTTCGCCGCATCGGAGAGTACGACGCGCTCCCGGACGCGATAGCGAGCGCGAAGCGGATCGTTGACGGATTTCTGCGGCGGGAGCACCGACCGGGCATGGATCCGGGGATGCTGCTGGCACGCTACCAGGAACTGGGCGAGCACCCGTACCTCTTCCGCGACGACGACAAGACCTTCAACGTTCCCGGCTTCAATCATCTCCAGTACGCCACCACCCGCAGCGCGGACATCTGCAGCGGAAAAAAATAGCGTAGCCAGGGCGTTTTCGCGTGCGCGGACCGCCTCGGGAAGGCTGCGCCTCGGCGCCTGTGCTATCGTTCCCCACTTTCAACGTCGGCGCGGGAGGAATGTGACATGCTGAATACGGCGATCTACGGGCTGGGGCGGTGGGGCAACCGACTGACGGAGGCGGTGCAGGCGAGCGACAAGATCCGCTTCGTGAAGGGAATTTCCCGCGACCCCGAGCGCCACAAGGAATACTCGCAGAAAACCGGCGTCAAGATCGTTTCGTCCTACGGCCGGGTGCTAAAGGACCCCGAGATCGGCGCCGTCGTGCTCGCCACGCCGCACTCGCTGCACATGAAGCAGATCATCCAGGCGGCGAAGGCCGGCAAGCATGTCTTCGTAGAGAAGCCGATGGCGCTGACGCGCAAGACCGCCGGGAAGGCGATCGAGGCATGCCGGGCCGCGGGAGTCACCCTGGGCATGGGCTTCAACCGCCGCTACGCGCCGTCCTTCGTCGAGATGATGGGCCGCATCCGCGCCGGCCAGATCGGCGACGTGCTGCACGTCGAGGCAGCGCATTCGGGGCCCACCGGGTACAGCCTTACTCCCGACAGCTGGCGGGCCACCCGCGCCGAGGCGCCGGGCGGGGGAATGACGGCGCGCGGCATCCACACGCTGGATGCAATGATCCAGGTCGCGGGCCTCGTGAGCAGCGTCTACGCGTTCAGCGACAATCGCAAGTTGCCTGCGGGCGTGGACATGGACGACACGACTTCGATGCTGCTCAAATTCGCGAACGGCGTCACCGGTTACTTGAGCACCCTGTTCACGACCGCGGAACTGTACCGCGTGCACGTCTTCGGCTCGAAAGGCTGGCTCGAACTGCGCGGCGACACCGAGCTCACCTTCCGCGGCCTCCAGGGCGCCCCCGAGAAGATCACGCTGCCGGCGGTGGACAAGGAAAAACTCGAGCTCGAGGCGTTCGCCGACGCCGTCGAGGCGAAAAAGCCTTTCCTGGTGCCGCCCGAGGAGGCGATCAACGGCGTAGCGGTGCTGGAAGCGATCGTCGCTTCGGCGGCGAAGGGCAAGCCCGTTCAGATCAAGTAACGTCGCAGGTGGTGCGTCGCAGATAAGGCGTCCCAGATAGGTCGTCGCAGGTACGGCGTCCCACGGCGCATTATCTGGGACGTTTCACCTGAGTCGCTTCACCTGAGTCGCTTTATCTGAGACGCTTCACCTGAGACGTTTTATCTGAGACGCGTTACCTGCAACGCCTGTCAAAAAACCCGGCTTCGGCTGGGTTTTTTGTCAGTCGCGCTTCAGAATCTCCTGCACCTTGTCCTCCGGCACCTGGATGTCCACGCCGGCGCGCTCTTCCTGCAGCAGCATGAAGATGCGCGAATCGCGCTTGGCCCACCCTTCGCGGTTCAGCGCTTCCGTCATTTCCTGGAGCACCGTGTTCGCGAGCTTCATCGGGACGTGAAATTCGCGCCCAAGGTCGGTGGCCAGTGTCACGTCCTTGTGAGCGAGCTCGAGCGAGAAGGCGGGCGGGTCGAACTTCCCGAGCAGGAACTGCTCGGCGAGACGGTCGAACGATCGCTTGCGGCCGAACGCGCCCTGGCGCACCGCGGCCCACAACGCGAGCGGCTCGACGCCCGCCTTCACTCCGAGCGTGAACACTTCGGCGAGCGAGGCCAGGATCGAGTAGCCGGCGCAGTTATGAACGAGCTTGGCGACGGTGCCGGCGCCGACCGGGCCGATGTACACCGCCTGGTCGCCGATGGCGTCGAGCACGGCCTTGTGCTTGTCGAAAGCGGACTTGTCGCCGCTCACCCACAGCGCGAGCTTGCCACTCTTCGCGCCCGAGGGACCGCCGCTGACCGGCGAGTCGAGCATCGCGATGCCCCTGGCCGCGAAGCGCCCGGAGATTTGCCGGACCACGGTCGGCGAGTTGGTGGAAAGATCGAACCACGCCGTGCCCTTGCGCATGCCGGCGAGCAATTCCTCCGCAACAGCCTGGACCTCCTTTGGTCCCGGCAGCGACGTGAACACCACGTCGGCCGCCTCCGCCACTTTGCGCGCTGAGTCCGCCCAGGTCGCGCCCACCTTGAGATGCGGCGCTGCCAGCTCGCGCCGCACGTCGTTGACGATTACGTCGTAGCCCTTGGCGCGGACGTTGAGCGCCATGTGGCCGCCCATGGTTCCTATTCCGATGAAGCCTACTTTCATGCGTCGTTCCTCCTGAGATGCGTGATAAGTGATAGGTGATAGGTGATAGGTGCTAGGGTCTACTTGTGAATCGCCCGCGCTCGCGCGGGAGTTGGCTCCTATCACCTATCACTTATCACCTGTCACGCCTTTGCAGCAGCGGCAAAGCCGCGCTCGAGATCGGCGACAAGGTCGTCGGGGTCTTCGAGGCCGACATGGAGCCGGATCGTCTCGCCGCCGGGATTCCACCTGGTCGCGGTGCGGATCTTCTCGGCGTGAGCGACGCTGACGAGGCTCTCGTAACCGCCCCAGCTCGAGCCGATGCCGAAGAGTTCGAGCGCATTGACGAACGCGGCGGTCTGCCTGCCGTCCGCGACGGCCATCACGAACGAGAACAGGGCGGCCGCCCCGCTGAAATCGCGATTCCAGATCGCATGGCCGGGATCGTCTTCCAGCGCGGGGAAGAGCACGCGCTTCACCTCGGGCCGCGCCCTGAGCCAGCCCGCGACCTTGAGCGCGCTCTGCATCTGGTGCTTCAGACGCACGCCCAGCGTGCGCAGGCCGCGCAGCGCGAGGTAGCAGTCGTCCGGGCTCACGCTGTACCCGTAGTCGGCGACCGTGCGGCGCACCGTGCGCCAATGCTGCTGGTTGGTGACGATGATCCCCATCATCGCGTCGGCATGGCCGACGATGTACTTGGTTGCTGAATGGATCGAGATGTCCACGCCACGCTCGAAAGAGCGGAAGAAATAGGGCGTGCCCCAGGTGTTGTCGGCGAGCACCGGTATTTCACGGGCATGCGCGGCTGCGGCGATTGCGGGGATGTCCTGCATCTCGAAGGTGAGCGAGCCGGGGGACTCGCAAAAGATCGCGCGCGTGTTGGGGCGAATCAGCCGGGCGATCCCGGCGCCGATCAGGGGATCGTAGTACTCGACGTCCACTCCGTTGGGCTTCAACCGCGCGTTGCAGAAGTTCCGCGTCGGCCCGTACACCGAGTCCACGACCAGCAAATGGTCGCCGTTCTTCACGAAGGCGCACAGCGATGCCAGGATGGCCGCGAGCCCGGAGGGCACCGCTACCGCGCGGTACCCGCCCTCGAGGCGCGCGACCGCTTCCTCCAGCGCCCGGGTAGTGGGCGTGCCGTTGCGCCCGTAGCTGATTCTCTGGTAATCCTCGTCGCGCGGCGCCTCGTACGATTCGAGGTCGGGATGCAGGACCGTGGACGTGCGGAATACCGGCGTATTGACCATCCCCTGGTAGCGTTCGGGGTCGCGCCCGGCATGGACCAACAACGTATCCTTTTTCATCGGTGATTGAGTGATTAAGTGATTGAGTGACCGAGTGATTGAGTAACTGAGTGAGCGGGCAATTTCCGGGGAAGATGCGACCTAATCACTTAGTCACTCGATTACTCAGTCACTTGCGCCAAGCGCGCTATTGTGCGCGGTGCGCCGGGCAGGTGCAATAACATATGGACTCGCGGATTGCTGGCCGGCGCGGTATGCCTGATAATCACCTGCAGGCGCCCTCGGTGCGGGAACCGTACCGAGGCGCATTCCTGCGGTTCCAATTAACGGACTTTCCCGGTAGATCGTCATGACGGACGC
>Ga0210379_10000124_pt1 | contig 20554 bp, 19 predicted proteins | sample PLMedo_2_FD_155468 | JGI IMG/M metagenome (GOLD analysis project Ga0210379, IMG submission 155468) | Groundwater sediment microbial communities from an aquifer in East River, Colorado, USA - PLM4_32_coex redo | ecosystem: Environmental > Terrestrial > Soil > Riparian zone | place: USA: East... | reverse complement strand
CTCGCTTGCGCCGGGTCTGCCTCTTAAGCACCTGTTAGTCTTGCTGAATCTATCATGAGCCGACTTGCGCAGCCGCCGATTCCATCGCGCGCGGGCGTCGCGAAACGATAACAGGGAACAAGGGCGGCATTCGAGATGCGCGACTGGCTCGCGAGAGTGCGCAAGTCGAAGCTCAGCACGCGCGTAGCGGCGGTGTTCGCCGTCGCGTTTGTCGCTCCCTGGTTCGCTTATGCGTGGCTGACGATCACAGACCGCGCCGATCAGGTGGAAAGAACCGAGCTCCATCTCGCAGCCCTGGCCTCGGCTTATGCGCAGCACGCGACGACGACGCTGCAACTCGGCGGCCGCGTGCGTGTCGGCGAGGCCGCGGGTCTTCCGCTTTGGACGACGCGCGTCGAAAGCGAGATGGCCAACTTTCACGCCGCACTAAACGTTCCTGAGGTCAGCTTCTCGCTTCGCAGGGCCACGTCCGCGACAGCACTCGACCATCGCAGTGGTGCGATCTTTGCCCGGGCGATTCCTCCGGGGAGCAGTCTCGCCGCCACCGCCGCGATGAGCGAGAGCGCCGCGCTGAAGGATTGGCTGTCGGGCGCCTACACGCAGGCCCTCGCTCTCGTCATCCGCTCGCTCTTTGTCGTTGGCGTCGGGTGGTTCCTGGTCCGTCAGCTGCGCTGGCGCGAGGCCGCCGAAGAGGAGCTCGTGCGGGCAAAGGAGAAGGCCGAAGCCGCCAACCGCGCGAAGTCCGAGTTCCTTGCCAACATGAGCCACGAGCTCAGGACGCCGCTGAATGCCATCATCGGCTTTGCCGATATCATCAAGAGCAGGATGTTTGGGTCTGGGAGCGAGCGTTATCCCGAATATGCCAATGACATCTTCAACAGCGCCAATCACCTGCTCGCGCTCATCAACGACATCCTCAATCTGGCAAAACTGGAAGCAGGAAAATTCCAGCTCCAGGAGCAGGAGGTCGATCTCCCCGTCACGGTCAATGAGTGCGTGCGCCTCGTCGAAAGGCAGATCCGCGAGGGAAAGATCAATCTCTCGGTCGCGCTCGATCCGGAGGCGCTCCTGCTGCGCGCGGATGAGCGCCGGCTGCGGCAGGTTCTGCTCAATCTCTTGTCGAACGCGGTGAAGTTCACGCCCGAGGGCGGCGATGTCCGCGTAACGAGCGCGAGACGGAATGGCGGGCTCTTGATATCGGTGAGCGATACGGGAATAGGCATCGCATCCGACGACATTCCCAAGGTGCTTGCCCCGTTCGGCCAGGTCGAAAGCAAGATCCGCCGCAAGCACGAGGGCACGGGATTGGGCCTTCCGCTCGCCAAGCAGCTGGTCGACCTGCATGGCGGGCTCCTGACGATCGACAGCAAGCTCGATGCCGGCACCACGGTCACGATCCTGCTACCGGCGTCGCGCATGATTGCAGCACGGTCACGCGCGACCGCGGCCAGCGCGGTCGCCTGATCGATTCTGCCGGCTACGCTTTCAGGTATGCGCTGCCGTCCATGATGACGCGCGCGGTGCGTCCGATGATCGCGGATTCGAGCGCCGGCGGCTTGTTGCTGACCGGATCGAGACGCGCGCGCACTTCGAGATGCCCGCCGGGGTGGCCGATACGCACGCTGTAGGGTTTGCCGCGTTCGCTTTTGCCGCGATACGCTGCGTTCGCGATCGTGCCTTCGATGCCGCACGCAACCGACGTACCGATCGATCCGGTGCCGGGATGCGCCTTGGAGAAGGCGCGGCGCGCCATCGAACGCGACAGGATGTCGTGATCGTCCTTGTGGACCACCACATTGTTCAGCGCCTTGTAGGTCACCGGCTCGGCCACCGCGAAGAGCAGCGGATTGACGCGCACCTTCATCTCTTCCTCGACATCCTCGGTGACAAAGCCGATGTCGCGCGAAACGGTGGCGCGGATCGCTTCGAGCCGATCGATCAGCGCCTTGTTGGCCTGGAGCTCTTCGACGCCGGTCAAGGGATCGATGCCGACATCCTCCACGCGCACGAAGATGCAGAGATTGGCTGCGTCGATCACGCTGACATCGATGCGGCCTAAGCCCGGCACGTCGAAGCGATCGACGGGCTTGCCGGTTGGGAGCACGCCGCGCTTCATGGCCCCGCCGCCGAAATCGCCGAAATCGAGATCGATGCGCGGACCCGCACCCGGCACGCCGCCGATGGCGAAGTCGCCTTTCAGCGCCGCTCTTCCATCCTGCAACGGTACGGACGCGCGCAATCGCCGTCCGGTGTTGACCTGATGGATCGCGATGTTCGCAACCTCGCCATCGAGCGCGACATAGCGCTTGTGCACGGCGTAGAGCGCGGCGCCGGCCGAGAGGTTTCCGCAATTGCTCGTCCAATCGACGCGCGGGATCACGGTGCCGACTTGGCCGAACAGATAATCGATGTCGCAATCGGCGCGCGTGGGCTTGCCCATCACCGCGACCTTGCTCGTGAGCTTGTCGGCGCCGCCAAGACCATCGATCTGCCGCACGTCGGGACTACCGAAGATATCGAGGAGCTGGCGGTCGCGCTCTTTGCCTTCGGGCGGCAATTGATCGCGCTCGATATAGATTCCCTTGCTGCTGCCGCCGCGCAGAATTGTGCATTGAATGGCGCTCATTCGCCTTGTACCCCCACGCGGGTTCCCGCCTAGGAACCGCCTTAAAGCCTTCACATTGCAATCTAATTCATTTGGCACAACCCCGCCACTTCGGGGCGCGGATGTTCCTCGATGGATAAAAACGCGACCTTGGCCGTTATCTATACGTTGGGTAGGAGGGTTGCTCCATGACGAATCGATTTGCATCGAGAGTTGGTCTGAGCGCAGCGGCGGCGATTCTGGCATGCACGCTTGCGGTGTCTGCGGACGCGCAGATTTCGCGGTCTGTGCCGACCGCGCCGGAAACCGTGGCGCTGTTCTTCGATGTGCAGAGCCCATTCTTGAGTCCAGAAGCGCGAAAGATCGTGCTCGGCGCGGTCGATGCTGCCGAACGCGCGCACGCGGGACGGATCGAGCTCGCCGCTTACGCGGCGCCCGATGAGATCGCGCGCGATCCTGCGCTCGCGGCGCGCCGTGCCGCCACCGTGAAGGAGCAGATCGCCAATTACGGCTTCCAGGGTCTGGTGATCGTCGATGACGAAGCCTCCGACCCGCCGCTGACGGCAATCGCCAACGATACGTTCCATCGCATGGCGATCCTGCGCATCAGCGACTGATCAAACCGGTGAGTGCAAGAGCATGGCCCGATATCCATCGGGCCATGCTTTGCTTTCTGAAGACATGCTCTAAGCTGCATCTCGTAGTCCCGGAGCATTGTCCATGAGCAGTCCCAGGCGCTATCGCGAGTTGACCCGCGACGAACTCAGTGCGGAGCAGAAGGCGCTGTTCGATGCGATTGCGTCGACGCGCGGCGGGGTGGTGCCGACACCGTTTCATGTGCTCGCGGAGAGCCCACCGCTCGCGTCGCTGACGCAGGCCTTGGGCGCGTTCTGCCGCTATCGCACCGGACTGTCGCCGCGGCTCTCCGAGCTTGCGGTGCTGATCACCGCTGCGCATTGGGGCGCGGACTACGAGTTCGCGGTGCATGCGCCCGAAGCGCTCAAGGCCGGGGTCCCGCAAACGGTGATCGACGCGCTGCGCGCCGGCAAGCCCCCGACGTTCGAAGACGATGAGTCGAAGCTCATCCATGCGTTCGCGACGACGTTCTACGCGAAGCACGACGTGCCCGATGATTTGTTCGAAGAAGCAGTGACGCGGTTTGGCCGCCGTCGCGTGGTCGAGCTCGCGGGCGTGCTCGGGTATTACTCCGGCCTGGCGATGCTGCTACGGATCTTCCGCGTCGCCGCGCCCTGAAGCACGGGCCTGAAACGCCGATCGCCTATTCCGCGGCTTCGGCGTTGCGGCTTTTGCCCGCGTCGCGCAGACCGAGAATGCGGCGCGCGTTGCTGTTGAAGATCTTTTCCTTGTCGGCGTCCGAGAGCTTGATCTCGTCCAGCAGCGCAAGTGCAGTCGCCGGATCCCAGCAGGGATAGTCCGAGCCGTACATCACGTTGTCGATGCCGTAATACTCGAGCGCGAACTTCATGCCGGCGCTGTGCGGCGACACGGTGTCGGTGAACATGCGGCGGATGTAAGTGCTGGGTGGACGCGGCAGCTTCGCGTTCTTGCCGTTCTTGTCCATGCGGCCCGATTGATACGGTAGGGCGCCGCCCGTGTGCGACATGACGACCTTCAGCTGAGGATGGCGCTCCATCAGGCCCGAAAAGACAATGCGCGACGCCGCCACGCTCACTTCGATGATGCGTCCCAGGCTCAGCTGCAGCGCGCCGCCATAGCCTTCGAGGTCGTCGCCGAACACGGCGTCGGTCGGATGCAGGAACATCGGTACGCCGAGTTGCTCAACACGCGCGTAGAAGGGCGCGAGGCGTTCCGCATCGATCCGCGGATCGCGGCCGATGCTGCCGGGGATGTTCACGCCCATGAGTCCGAGCGTGTGGATCGCGTGATCGAGCACGTCGATGGCGATCTTCGTGTCGGTCAACGGAACTGCGGCGCTCGCCCAGACGCGGCCGGGGTATTTGCGCTGTGCGCCCGCCATCGCTTCGTTCCATTGCAGCGCGGCATCGCGCCCTTCTTCCGGCGGCAGGTCGGAGAAGTAGATCGAGAACGGCCCGAGCGAGCACACCACGCCGACCTCGTGGCCGAGACCGTCCATGTGCTCAAGCTGGCGATCGAGATCGAACCATTCGGTCCAGCTGTTCAGTGATGGCCGGCCCGCTTCGCCGATATAGTTGTAGCCGCCCCGCGCGTTGCGCTCGCAGCGCGGATAGGTCTCGCGCTTGCAAAGCTGCTCGAAGATCGGTCTCGGCCACCAGTGGAAGTGGGAGTCGATGATGCGCATGCGACTAATCCTCCGCGGTCTGGCTAAGACGGCGCTCGATCCGCGACCACAATGTAGCACGTTGTTCGGACAGCAGGAGCGCGTCTTGCGGCGGCAAGAGGCGCTGCCATTTGTCGGTTAACAGCTGCGTAAGGTCGCGGCCGTCATGGTCGAACGGTGCGGCGATGACGGTTTCTTCGAGGCGCTCTCCGCCGGTGCGGATCGCCACGCGTGCCGGCCAGCGATCGGGCCACGGGGCTTCGAGATCGTTCGCACTGCTCACGGACACTCGCGCGACGAATTCGAGAAGCGCATTGCCGGTTGGGATTGCGCGCTCGGGATCGTAGAGAAGTGCTGGCGCGAGCGCGGCGGCGGCAAGCTGAAGCCCGAGATTGCACAGGCGGCTCAGCCTGTCGGTTTGTGAAACGGGCCGGTTCAGCAGCGCGAGATTGATGGCCGGGACGAAGACCTCAACGGCATCGATGCGTTTGGCGTCGATGCCTTTCGATAGCAACCGTTGAAACGCAACGACAGCGTTAGCGCCCTGTCGTGCGATCGGGAACGGCTTGAACCCGACTGTCGCAATCGATGCATCGGGCGCTATTTCCAGGTCGATACCCTCGGGCAGGACGTTGAGGTCGCCGTGCGCGCCGCGGGCAGCAGCGTCTGCCGCGCGGAGTCCGCGCAAGACGGCGTCTGCGAGCAGCATCCATCGTTCGGCGGGATCGCCAACACGACCGTCCGCTCCCGCGAGCGACAATGCAATCGCATGTGCGAGCCGTTCCGAATCGCTGCGTGCAAGAACAGAGGCCGTCACGGCGGCCATCACCGGCGCGACCAACAGCGTCGGCCAGACGCCGCGTGCGAGTGCGTGCGCGCCGCCGATGGCGGCTCCGAGACGCAGACCCGCAGCGTACCCAGCCGCCACAGCGCGGTCGACTTCGCTCGCATCGCCGGCGCCCGCAAACGCGAGGGCGACAGGGATCACGACCGCGCCGGGAGTCACGCAGGACGCCAGATCGATGTCGTCGCACTCGGACAGGCGCGCGACCGCCGCGACCGCGGCCGCTTGTTCGATGCGATCCGAGAGTTGATTGTGGCGACCCGCTATTGCCCGGCCATCGTTTGTGCGAAGGCCGGCCAGGAACGCGGCGACGACATCCTTCACGTGGAGGTCGATCACGTCCGGCGGTCCGGGTGCATGCAGAAGACGCTCGGCCCACCAGTGCAGAATCATGCGACGGTTCCAACCAGGCACGCGCCGCACCAAGCCATGTTTTCGATGGTCAGCGCAACGGTCAGGATGAGTGCGGGTGCGGGCGCGAAGGTTTCGCTCGGCGCCGCAGATGAGTCGACCACGGCGAGCGGCCGCGTGCCCACCGGAGCTTCCGCCAGCCAGTCGATGAGCTTCGCACTTGGGAGACCAGCGGCAGCGGATGCGACCTGGTCGTGAAATGGCCGGCTCGGCGAAATGCGACCAGCGAGGGCTTGGAACCATGTGTCCGCGCGTTCGATCGCGAGGCGATCCTTGCTGTCCTGCGAGTAGGTCTTCGTACGGCGGGCCCAGCTTCCTTTGTAAGCGACCGTCGCGCGGATCGCGAAGCGGCGGCCTAACGGACGATCGCCGGACAGCCTCAGAAAGCGGCGGTCCGAATCGAGGTTCGGTGCGATTGCGACGTAGACTTCTTCGGCTCCGTGCCGACGCGCGTGCACTTCGACAGCGCCGACAGCGGCGCCGACGGCGTTCGCCGCAAGCGGAATAGCGAGCGCGTCTCGGGCGATCGCGTCCGCGCGTTCGAGGAGACGCCGCTCGACCGCGTCGGCGGGCACGCGGGCCGAAGCGAACGCGTCCGATCCGTCGACGAATTCGACGCCGGGGAGCGCAGCGGAGAGCTCGGCGTAGAGCCCTGAGGGAAACGCATCGAGCTCGAGAATGGCGACGCGGCGCACGCCGCCCGCTTTCGCCAAACGCTCCCCGAGCATTTTGCCGGGCGTCGGCGAGTTGACGAGGTCGCCCACCGGTTTCACCGACTGGATCCAGGTTCCGACCCGCTTGGACAACGTGGTGGCAAACACGATCTCGCCCTGACGCGGCACGAGAAGCATTCCGTCCGCCCAGTAGGGCGAGAACGCGCTCAGATGCGACACCGCGGCCGAGCGGATGAAGTTCGTGTACAGGATCATCGCATCTTGATCTGCCGCCGCCATGGCGGCCTGCAAGCGCGCGGCTCGTTCCGTCAGTACACGGACCGGTATTTCGTCGGCGTCCCAGGCCATCAGTCCACGTCGCATCGCCGGTTCCTAGCTCGCAGGGACGGAGAACAGCTCTCGGGGAGTCCGGGTCAGGACTTCGGCGCCGGAGGCGGTCACGATGATGGAGTCGCCCAGCACCATGTAGCCGACCTTCGGATGATAGGTGTTGGGATGCACGATCATGGTCATGCCCCCTTCGATGCGGGTGTTCACGTCCTCGAGAATGTGCGGCTTCGTATCGACGAAGAGGCCGAGCCCGTGGCCACGCACGCGCGTATACGCGTCGGTGACATAGTCGCCGAGATCATGGCGGCGGAAGATTTCGTTCTCGGCGCGCGCGATATCCGCGGCGGTGACGCCGGGCTTCGCCGCGGCGATGCCGGCCTCCAGCGCATCGCGATAGACCGCGAATGCGGCTTGTTGCTCTTGATTGGGCTCGCCGATCACAAGCGTACGGCAGATCTGGATGTAATAGCCGTTGACGCACGGCGTGAGCTCGGTCGTGACAAGGTCGCCCCGTTTGAGCCGCTTGCCCATCGGTGGCGCCATGCCGCGCACCTCTTGGCCGCCGACGCCAATGATCATGAAATTGTCGTCGACGCCGCGGGCGCGGAAGAACCCCTCTACTTCGGCGACGAGCTCGTAGTCTGCACGCCCCGCACGTGCCGCGTTCTTGAACACCTCGTATCCGTCATCCGCGATTTCGGCGGCCGCGCGGATGGCCGCGAGCTCGACTTCGAGCTTGTGCATCAAGAGGTGATCCATCATCGCGGTGCGATCGACGATGTTGAGCTCATCGGCACGCGCGGCGATCCGGCGCGGCAGGAGGCGTTTCGGCGCCGATGCGAGGCGGCTGTTGCCGGCGCGCTCGAGCAGGGCCTCGACATCGGCAAGCATCGCGGGCGCGAAAACGACATCGATCCCCGGACTCTCGATAACGGCGCGATCGGCTTCGAGCGGGCTGTCGAGATAGAGCGTCGTTTCGCCGGTGCGCCGGACGATGGCGAGCCCTTCGCCTTCGAGGATGCCGTAGTCGGTCGCGTACCGCAGATAATCGCCCTGCCACGCGTTGCCGTAGATGACGAGCAGGTCCACGCCCTGATCGCGCATGGCTTCGGCGAGCCGCTGCCGGCGCGCTGTGGCGATGGCGCTCGCGCTCATCGCTCGCCCCCGTAAGCTGCTGCACCCTTTTGCGTCACGAGGCCTTCGGCGAGATCGCGCTCGATGTCTTGGGGGTCGCGTTCGGACGGGTCCCCATAACCGCCGCCGCCCGCGGTCAAGAACGTGACGCGGTCGCCCGCGTGCAGCGAGATTTCGGTCTCCTTGTAGACCGTGGTCTCCGTGCCGTCGCGCCGCCTGATGATCGCGAGATTGATCGCGCCTGGACCGCCGCCGTGAAGGCCCCATGGCGGATTCGTCGTGCGCTCGAAATTGATGTTCGCCTTGCACGCCTGGAGACAGCGATAGGAGAGCACGACGCCCAATCCGCCGCGATTGCGGCCCGCACCACCACTGTCGGCACGCAGGCCGTGCTCTTCGATCACGAAGGGATATTTGATCTCCTGCAATTCGATCGGCGTGTTGCGCACGTCGCCCTGACAAATCGAGACGCTGGCGGATTCGCCGTCGCCGTCCGGACGACCGCCCCAGCCGCCGCCGAAGATGTTGAGCAGCAGGAACCGGCTGCGGTCCTGCTCGCGGAAGCCGAAGAACGAGCAGCCGCCCATGTCGCCCTTGTGCGCGGCGGGAACGGCATCGGGGATCGCGGGCGCGAGCGCTTTCAGGATCGTGTCGATCACAGTCGGGAGCGGAATGCTCCACAAGCCGAGCGCCGCTGGCGGCCGCGCACTCAGCATCGTGCCCTCCGGCAGGATGACATCGAGCGGCCGGAAACAGCCCTCGTTCACGTCGAGCTCGGGCGAGGTCAGCGCCTTGAACGCGACGCGCGCCGCCGCGATGCCGCCCGAGCGTCCGGAATTGAGCGGGCTCGCGACCTGCGGGTTCATCTCGCTGAAATCGACCGTCATGGCGGAGCCCTTGACGAGCACCTTCACCTTGATGCGCAGGCGCACATTGAGATTGCGCCCGTCATTGTCGAGGAAGCTTTCCGCTTCGTACTCGCCGTCGGGGATCGTCTCGACCACGCGGCGCGCCGCGGATTCCGCCTGGTCCCACACCGCCGCAATGCAGGTTTCGACCACATCGCGGCCATATCGCTGCAACAGCTCGGTGTAACGTTGCGCGCCGACCTGGCAGGCGGCAATCTGCGCGCGCAAGTCCCCGAGGCTCGCCTCGGGATAGCGGATATTGTCCTTGATGATCTGCCACAGCGTCTCGTTGCGTTCGCCCGCCGCGTAGATTTTCAGCGAGCGCAGCTGGAGCCCTTCGCCGTAGATCTCGGTGGTCGCGCTCGAACCGAAGCCCTGTCGCATGCCGCCGATATCGACCCAGTGCGCGCGGTTGGCGGCGAAGCCGACGATCGCGCCGTCGAGGAAACAGGGCACATAGACCACGACGTTGTTCAGGTGCTGACCGCACACCTCGCCGTGATTCATGATCAGCACGTCGCCGGGCTTGAAGCCGGTAAGACCGTAGCGCTCGATGCCGTCTTCGACGGCAGGGCCGAGGTCGGCGAGGAAGATCGGCAAGCCGCCGCGGTTCTGCGCGATCATCCGGCCCTGAACGTCGAGCAGCCCGCAGCAATAATCGCGCACCTCGTAGATCATCATGTTGTAGGCGGATTTCGCCAGCACATGCGCCATCTCATCGGCGTAGGCGACGACCGCGTTGCGCACGACTTCGACCGTGATCGGATGTGCCTTGGTCATGCGCGGCCCTCCTGATGGATCGCGATTCCGATGTGGCCCGCCGGGTCGACGGTCGCGATATCGCCGGGATGCACGAGTGTCGTCGAGTTCGGCTCTTCGATCACCGCAGGTCCGTCGATGCGGAAGCCGACCGGGAGCGACGGCCGCCACAGGATGCGCGCCATCAGCGGTTTTTCCGGATCGTCGAAGACCACTTCGCGCTTGGACTCTTCGATCGTACCTTCCGGCTGCCACGGCTCGCTCAGCCAACGCTCAGCCAATGTATCGGCGCGCGGGATCGTCACGACGAGACGCACGCTCACGATCTCCATCGATTCATCGGGCGCGGACTGGCTATAGCGCTTGTCGTGCTCGCGGTGGAACATGTCGCGGATCACTTGGAGATCCCCAACCAGCAGCTTCGGATTGCTGACGGGGATCGGAATCGTGTGCTCCTGACCGACATAACGGAGGTCGGCATAGTAGGCGAAGTCCGCGTTCTTCGCCGCCATATTGTCGCGCGCGATCTGCTCAGCTCCAGCCGTTGCGAGCTCCGCGAACACCGCCTCCACCTGACGCGCGTCGAGCGTCCCGAGCCTGCCGATCAACGTGCGGACGAAATCATGGCGCCACGACGCCATCAGCATCCCGAGCGCCGAGAACGTTCCCGGGAGCTTCGGGATGACCACGGTCGGCACGAAGATCTCGCGTGCGATTGCGCTTGCGTGCAGTGGGCCGCCGCCGCCAAAGGCAACGATCGCGGTATCGCGCGGGTCGACGCCGCGATGGACCGAGACTGCGCGCACGGCGAGCGACATGGCGCTATCGGCGATTCGGATGATGCCGAGCGCTGCGTCGCGCACGCTCAGGCGCAACGGGTCCGCGATCTTCTCCTTGATCGCGCGTTCCGCGGCCGCGACGTCGAGCGGCATGTTGCCGTTCAGGAAGCGCTTCGGATTGATCCGTCCAAGGACGAGATTCGCGTCGGTGACGACAGGATCGATGCCGCCGCGGCGGTAGCACGCTGGGCCCGGGTCCGCGCCCGCGCTTCGCGGTCCGACATGGATTCCGCCGTTCGCGTCCAGCCATGCGATGGAGCCGCCGCCGGCGCCGACTTCGACGATATCGACGACGGGAAGCTGCATCGGCTGGCCACTGGCCTTCTCGCCGATGACATAGCCTTCCTCGATCGCGGGGTGGCCGTTGGTGATGAGCGCCGTCTTGGCGGTCGTTCCACCCATGTCAAAGCCGATGCAGCGTTCGAGCCCGAGCTGGTCGGCAAGCCGGCCCGCGCCGATCATGCCTGCGACCGGTCCCGACTCCATCATCGCAACCGGCTGCACTTGTGCGAGCGCGATGGACATCACGCCGCCATTGGAGCGCATGATCTGGATACTGCCGCCAAAGCGTTTCGCGCGCAGATGACTCTCCAGCCGATGCAGATACGCCTGGACCACGGGACCGACATAGGCATTCAGCGCGGTCGTCGAGGTGCGCTCGTATTCGCGGTATTCGCGCAGGATCTCGTGCGAGAGCGTGACGAACGCATCGGGCATCGCGCGGCGGACGATCTCGCCGATGCGCCGCTCATGCGCCGGGTTGGCGTAAGAGTGCAGCAGGCACACCGCAACCGCCGCGACGCGCTGCGCGCGCATCGTGCGTGCGAGCTCGTCCACCGCGGCCTCGTCGAGCGGAATCAGGACCTCGCCAGCCGCATTGACGCGTTCGGGCACCTCGAAGGTCAGGCTACGCTCGACCAGCGGTCGCGGACGATGGAAGAAGAGGTTGAACGCCTCGATGCGGTTGCCGCGACCGATGGCGTAGACGTCGCGGAAGCCCTTGGTCGTGATGAGGGCCGCGCATGCGCCCTTGCGCTCCAAGACCGTGTTGATCGCGATCGTCGAGCCGTGCAGCACCTCGCCAAGCCGCGCCATGTCGACACGTGCGAGATCGAGCGTCTCGGCGACGCCTTGCGTCGGATCGGCGGGCACTGTGGACGACTTCGAGGTCACGATCTTGCCGTCGATGACGCCGACGAGATCGGTGAACGTGCCGCCGATGTCCACGCCGACCGCGTTCATGGCCCCTTCCAGCGCGTGAACCGGCGCTCGATCACGCGGACGATCTCGTTGAGCCCGATGGCCATCAGCGCGAGCGTCCCAATCAAAGCGAACAGGGGCGACGGATCGAAGGTCTCAGCGAAGAGCTTCGTGAAATAGCCAACGCCCGACGTGGAGACGTAGAGCTCGGCGAGAATGACGCCGAGCAGGGTCATGGTCATGGCGAGGCGAAGCCCGGTGAAGAAACTCGCGACCATATGCGGGAAGATCACGTGACGGACGATGTCGCCGCGGCTCGCGCCCATGGACTGCGCCGCGCGCAGGTAATGCGCGTTCACGTTGCGCATGCCGGCCACGACATTGACGATCACCGGGAACACTCCGTGGCTGAAACCGAACGCGATCTTCGCGGCGGGACCGATGCCGAAGCCGAGCGTGAACAAGGGCAGCAGCACCGCCTGCGGGATCGCATAGAGCAGCAGGATGATCGGGTACAGGCTGCGCCGGCTGAAATTGGTCGAGCCGACGGCGAGCCCAATGGTCAGGCCGCCGATAATGGCGAGCGCATAGGCGGCGACGACTTCGAGCAGCGCCAGCAAGATTGCGCCGCGGATTTCGGGATCGGGCAGAACCTGGGTGAAGAGCGCGTTCACGATGGAGGAGGGCGGCGCGATCACAATCGTGTCGCCCGCAAGGCGCAGCCAGGCTTCCCAAATGAGGAGCAAGCTCGCGAGGATCAGCACCCGCGTCCACGTGACGCTCAGCCCTGGTCGCTTTCGCTCGACGACGTTGGTGAGGCTCATCTCAATGGCTCCGCATGCGGTTTTCGAGTGCGGAGACGAGCGCGTTCAGCACCAGAGCGGCCACGATCACAAACGCGATCCAGGCATACATGCGCGCGGGCTCCATCAGCTCCGCGGCCAGCGCGATGTTGCGCCCGACACCCGAGACCGAGGAGATCGTCTCGCCGCCGAGCACCGACGCAAAGCAGATGAAGAAGCCGATGCGCAAACCCGTCAGGATCACCGGGAACGCGGCGGGGAAAAGCACGTGACGGAACAATCCGAAGCCCGACACGCCCAACGAACGCGCTGCGCTCAGATAGCGGTCATCGACTCCGATGAGCCCGGCGATCGTGTTCAGCGCGATCGGAAAGAAGCCATACGCCGCGCCATAGGCGACTTTGGATTCCGGACCGATGCCGAACATCAGAATGAACACAGGAAAGAACAAGGTGATAGGAATGGCGAACAGTCCACTGACGATGGGCTCGAGCACACGCGTCAGAAAACGCGAGCGGGTCACAAGCCAGCCCGCAAGGATGCCGAGCACTGCCGCGATCAAATAAGCTTCGATGATCGTCGTCAGCGTGGTGCCGACCGCCGACCAGAACTCCGCCGTCTGCACCAGCCGCACGAGCGCGGCGGCGACAGCTTCCATCGGCGGCAGGAACAGCGGGCTGATCGCGCCGGTGCGACCGATCGCAAACCACGCGACGAGCAGCGCGCCGAGGAACGCGAACTGGATCGCGCGGGCCTGCAACGCTGCGGTCATGGCGGTGTGCCTTCCGCTGTCGCAATGGCCTGGCGGATTTCGTCGCGGAGTGACGCATAGCACTCGTTGCGCCATTCGTTGAAGCGCGGCTCGAGCATGAATGCGGGCAGGCGCGGGTGGGGCTCTTCGATCTCGATGATCTTCTTGATCCGTCCTGGGCGCGCGGTCATTAACGCGATGCGATCGGAGAGGAACACGGCTTCGGCCAAACTGTGCGTCACGAACACGATCGTTTTCGCCGTTTGCGACAGCAGCACGGAGAGATCTTCGCCGAGCAGCATGCGGGTCTGCTCGTCCAGCGCCGCGAACGGCTCATCCATCAGAAGGATGTCGGTCTCGCTCGAAAGCCCGCGCGCCACATTCACGCGCTGCCGCATGCCGATGGAAAGCTGGTTCGGAAAGTGATCGGCGAAGGTGTCCATGTGCACCGATTTGAGCGCCGCCATCGTGCGCTCGCGCCACTCGGAGCGTGCGACGCCACGATATTTGAAATTGAGTGCGAAATTCTCGGCCACGGTGTACCACGGGAACAGTGTGCTCTCCTGGAACACGAAGGCGATCGCTTTCGGCAACGGTCCGCGGACGGCGGTGTCGTTCACCGTCACCGCGCCCTCCGTCGGCACGACGAGGCCGCCAATGATGTTCAGCAGCGTGCTCTTGCCGCAGCCCGAGGGGCCGAGCAGTGTGAGGAACTCCCCGCGCCGGATATCCAACGACACGTCGTCGAGCGCCAGCACCGTCTGCGGCGCACCCGCTTCACCAAAGCGCTGCGTCACGCCACGCACGGAAATGACCGGAGGGCTTTGGGCAAGCGTGGCCGCTGGGTAGGTCGGCGCTAACTTCAAGAGCTTCCTCGCTCGGGGTCGCTTGAAACCGGCCCCAAGCTACACAGCAGCGCCGCGCGCGTCAGTTAATTTTCACCGGGACGAACGTGCCGTTGTAGAGAGCCGAGGTCGCGGGCACGAAATCCAGGATCGCCAGGTCCTTCAGCGACTGCCGGGTGGTTTCCAGCGCCTTCGGGTCGAACTGGCCGTCGAACGACATCATGCCGAGCTCGATGTCGTAGGTCTGGGCCACGATCTTCTCGCTCACCCTGAGTGTCGCCGCGACCGATTGGATCGTCTCGGGCTTGTGGTCGCGCATATAGGCCGCGACTGTGAACCAGCCTGTGAGGAAGCGGCGCACAAGATCGGCGTCGGTGCGGATGAGTTCGTCGCGCGCGAAGACGACATGGGTGTGGAAGTTCGGCACGACCTCGCCGAACGTGGTCAGCACCGTGCCGAGATTGTTGTCCTGGATCTGGAACGCCTCCTGCACGGAGGTGACCGCGCCCGCGAGCTGGCCTGCGCGCATCGCGGCAAGACGCGTGCGCATCTCGCCCATCGGCACGATCTCGATGTCCGTCGGCTTCCAGTTGCGCGAGACCGCGATGTTGCGCGCGAGCCAATCGGTGAGCGAGCCTGCGGTCGATACGCCGATGCGCTTGCCTTTCAGGCCATCGATGGTGGTGATGCCGCTCGACTTGGCGACGACGAGCGCCATGTTCGCCGGCCGGTTGGCGACGACCGCGACCGCGTGTGCGGGCACGCCTTTCGCCGCATAGCCCATTCCCGGGCCAGACCCGAAGCCGAAATCGAGCGAGCCTGCCGCCAGCGCCTGCTGCATCTGGCCGTCCCCGCGGAAGGCGGAGATCTGCAGCTCGAGGCCGGTCGCGCGCCAGATGCCCTGTTTCGCGCCGAGCTCGAGTCCGGCGAACGGGAAGGACGAGTTGATCGCCTTGCCGACGCGCACGCGGCGAAGCGTCTGCGCACGGGCGGTCGCCGGAAGGGCAAGCCCAGCCACACCGCTCGCGAGCAGGGCGGAAAGGTCACGTCGCGTGAGGTGCACGGTCTCTCCCAAAGGGCCTTGTTTGGCGCAAATCATAGCGTCCCACCCCACGGACGGATAGCGCAGGCCGTCCATGCCGGCTCACGTCTGCTCGACCGCAATCGCCAATGCTGGTATCAAAGACGCCAAGTTTCGGAAGCGCTTTTCCGGAATCAAGGAGGAACCCCATGCGCATTCGCACCGGTCTTTTGTCGCTTGCCGCAGTGCTCGCTGTTTCGTTCGCCGCCGACGCCTCGGCGATGGAAGTCACACGGAACCAGAAGATCCTCACCAGCGCCGCCGCCCGCGCGCTGGCGGATGCTTGCACCGAATGGGCGACCCAGAACCGGGTCAGCGTCGCGATGGCGATCCTCGATTGGGGCGGCAATCTGGTCGAATCCCACGCCATGGAAGGCGTGGCGATGAACGGGATCGATACGGCGCTCTTGAAAGCGAAGTCCGCGCTGCGCTGGCGCCGCGCGACGTCGGAAACCAACCGCATCGTGCGCACGGGCGAGAATCTCGCGCCGGCGTTCATGGGCGACTTCCCACAGAACGGCGCGCTGCCGATCATGGTCGAAGGCCAGGTCGTGGGTGCGATGGGGGTCTCCAGCGGCGATGGCGAGAAGTGTGCGCAGTACGCCTTCGACAAGGTGATCGGCCGCCAGGCGCAGACCACCGCGCGGTAAGCAGACCTAAGTCCCGACCCGGAGCGGCGCTCTGAATTTGCGGAGCGCCGCGACGACGCTGAGCGCCGTGATGCGCCCGGTCTTGGGATTCTCGCTCGGGATGTTCTGGATCTGCATCTCGAAGCTCGCGGAATCCGAATCCACGACGATGCGGTGAACGTTGCGCGTGAGCGCAGGGTCCGCCCAGATCTCGATGGTCGTGCGGTCAGGGCCGATGCCGGCCAGCGCGAGCGCGGCCGCGACGTTGACGTTCTCCGGGAATCCGCGCGCGGCTTCGCGCGCGCTGCCCTGGAAGATGCGCAACGGCTCGGTGATGCCCGCAATATCGATGCCGCGCTTCTCCAGATAGGGCGCGCCGAGCAGGCCTTTCACCGGCTTGCGCGTGATCATGTTCACCGAATTGATCTCGCCTTCCGCCGCCGCCGTCACGGCATCGAGACCGAGCAGCGCGCCGGTCGGCACGATGATCTGGCCGCCATATTCCCTGGCGAGCTCGATCAAATCGGACCGCTCGAGCAATTGGCCGGCGCTGATCGCCATGAAGGACTTTCCTGCGGTCAGCACGGGCACGGCGATCTCGACGAAGGCGGATGCCGGCGCGCACTCGATGACGAGGTCGGCTTCGCGCGCGAGACTCTCGATAGAATAGATGTGCGCGTGGCTGCCGATGCCGTCGAGGAAATCCTGCGCTCTCACCGGATCGCGCACGGCCACGCACTCGAGCTCAACGCCGGGCACGTCGCCGTTCGCGAGCTTGCGCGCGACCACTTTGCCGATTGTGCCCAAGCCGGCGATGCCGACTTTGATCGCGTCCATTCAACTCGTCTCCAGCGGTTTCTTTTTCGTGGGCGGACGGAAATGGCGGTCGAGCTCCGCCAGATCCTCATCGCCGAAACGGATGCTGAGCGCCTTGTGATTGTCGCGCACATGCGATTCGCGTGAGGCCTTCGGAATGGCGAACACGCCCGGCGCCCTGATGGCCCAGGCGAGCGCGATCTGCGCGGGCGTCGCGCCCTTGCGCTCGGCGACATGCATCAGCTCGCTCGACCGCATCAGGTGCCCCTGATCGAGCGGCGAATAGGCCATGATCGGGATGTTGCGCTTGCTACTCCAGGGTAGCAGCTCGAACTCGATGCCGCGGCGTCTTAAGTTGTACATCACCTGATTGGTCGCGACCTGATCGCCGCCCGGCAGCGCCAGCAGCTCCTCCATGTCATCGACGTCGAAATTGCTGACGCCCCAGTGGCGGATCTTGCCGTCGCGTTGAAGCGCGAGGAATCCCTCCAGCGTCTCGCGCAGCGGAATCGATTCACGCCAGTGCAGCAGATAGAGATCGATGCGATCGGTCTTCAGCCGCTTCAGGCTCTGTTCGCACGCCGCGATCGTGCCCTTGCGCGTCGCGTTCTGCGGCATCACCTTGCTCACCAGAAACACCTGGTCGCGCCGGCCGACGATCGCTTCGGCGACGACGAGCTCGGAGCGGCCGCTGCCGTACAGCTCGGCCGTGTCGATCAGGTTCATGCCGAGATCGAGGCCCAAGCGCAGCGCGGCCACCTCATCCGTCCTATCGCGCGCACTGTCGCCGATCATCCAGGCGCCCATGCCCAGCACGGGGATGGCGTCGCCCGAAGGCAGCTTGGTCGTGGGGACGGCTGTGGTCATGTCGCTCTCCGGTAGCCCCCGGTCGGACCCATCTTACGCGACTTGCGCGATGCGCGCTTCGGCCTCGCCTTTGAGCGCGGCGCGGTCGACCTTGTTGGTGGAGGAGAGCGGCAACTTGTCCACGAACCAGACGAAGCGCGGATGCTGATAGGCGGGCGCGTGCCTCAGCGCATACTGCTTCACGTCGGCGTCGGTCAGTTGCTTGCCGGCCTTCAGGATGATGAACGCGACGGGCTTCTGGCCCTTGATCTCGTCGTCGATCGGCACCACGCAGGCCTGCGCGATGTCGGGATGGCGCTCCAGCATACGCTCGACGTCGCCGGGGTAGATGTTCTCGCCGCCCGACACGAACATGTCGTCGGTACGGCCGACGAAGAAGTGGAAGCCATTCTCGTCGCGGCGGAAGACATCGCCCGTGAAATAAAACCCGTCGCTCGTGATCGGCGAGGGCAGGTCGGGCCGATTGTGGTAGCCGTTCATCATCGAGGGCGCCTTCATCTCGAGCGCGCCTTCGCCGCTGAGGCGAACCTGCACCTGCGGGTGCGGATAGCCGACCGACAGCTCGGGCTGCGGCAGCCCCTTTGGGTGCGGTCCGAACACGACGGGGCCGCCCTCGGTCGTGCCGTAAGCGTTGGTGACCGTGGCATGGGGCAGGGCGCGCTTCAGCCCCGCCATCAGCGCCTCGCTCACCGGCGCCGATCCCATGCGCACGAACTCGACGGATGAAAGATCGGCGCGTTTCAGCCGCTCGCCCTCGCGCAGCATCATCGCGATCATCGGCGGCACCGCGGTCAGCCAAGTGCAGCGGTGCCGCTCAATCGCATCGATATAAGCCGCCGCGGTGAACTGCGGCAGCAGCACGATGGTCGCGTGCGCGGCGGTCGCGAGCTGCGAGAGCGCGAGTGCGTTCATGTGATAGAGCGGAGCAGCGATCAGATAACGGTGCCGCGCGAGATCGCTGTTCAGCCGCGTCTGCACCACCCAGAGATGGCTTTGATGCGAGAGCACGACGCCCTTCGGCACGCCGGTCGAGCCGGACGTGTAGAGGAACATCGCCGGTTCGCGTGGACGCGGTACGATCGTCGTGAAGGGGCCGGGATCGACGAACTTGTCGAACGCATCGGCGCCAGTACCGCCGAATTCGATGATCGGCAGTCCCTTCGGACAATCGGCGCGCCGCTCGGGATCGCAGAAGACGAGCTTCGCGCCTGAATCGCGAATGATGAATTCAATCGTCTCCGGCGGAAATTTGAAGTTGACCGGCACCGCGACGAGCCCGGCGCGCATGATGCCGAACATCGTCGCGATGAACTCTGCGCGGTTGGCTGAGAGGATCGCTATGCGATCGCCGCGGTTGAGCTTGCGCGCGGACAGCGCGCGCGCGACGCCCGATGCGAGCTCATCCATCTGACGATAGCTGAATTCGCGCGGGCTACCCGTGCCGAGATCGATAATTGCGATCTTGTCCGCGTCGAGATCGGTGTCGATCAGATCGCCGAGATTTTCAAAGCGCAGCATCGAGGCCGGGACTTACTTGGGCGGCGCGGTGAAATAGGTGCCGCGCCCGCTCGCGAGCAGCTTTCCCCCCGCATCGTAGACATGCGCCTCGGCGGTCGAGAATTGGCCGCCCGCGCGCACGACGCGCCCTTTGATTGTCAGATCGCCGGGCATTGCGGCCGCGTGATAATCGATGCGCATGTCGATGGTGGGCACGCCGCGCCCGGTGCGCTTGACCAACGCCCAGTCCGCCGCGAGATCGACCAGCGCGGCGAGAATCCCGCCATGCGTGTAGCGCCGGTCGGGGTTCACGACCCATTCCTCCCGCCACTTGGCCTTCAGCTCGATGCCGTCGTCGTGCAGCGCGACGACCTCGAGCCCCAGCCACTGATGGAAGGGCGCACGCGTGATCAGCGCCTGGACCTTTTCGAGTGTGATGTCTTCGCTCATGGCTCGACGATCACCTTGCCGATGACCTTGCGGTCCTGGATCAGTCGGAGCGCTTCGGCCGCACCTTCGAGCGGCACCACCGTGTCGATCACCGGCTTCATCTCGCCGCTCTTGATCATGTCCATGAGCGCCGAGAGATTGTCGTCATAGAAGCTGTTCGAACCGATGACCTGCAGCTCGAAGCTCCAGATGTAGCGCAAATCCTCTTTCGGATCGTAGCCCGCGGTCGCGCCGCAGACGAGCAGCTTGCCGCCGCGCTTCAAGCAGCGCAGCGACGGCACCCAGGTGTCGCCGCCGGTGAAGTTCACCACCACGTCGACGCCGCCGTCATAGGTGCGCCTCTGCGGCTTGCCGTATTTCTCGACGGCCCATTTGGACCAATCGACCTTGGTGTAGTCGATCACTTCATCCGCGCCCAATTCCTTCAGCCGCGCCATCTTCTCCTCGCTGCTCGCGCACGCGATCACGTCGGCGCCGAGCAGCTTGGAGAGAATGACCGACCCCGTGCCCACGCCGCCGGAGGCGCCGAGGATCAGAACGCGATCGCCCTTCTTCACGGTCTTGTGCGTCACCAGCATGCGGTGCGCCGTGCCGTAGGCGACCGGAAGCGATGCCGCTTCGGCATAGGTCACGCCCTTCGGCATGCGGATGAGCTGGTCCGCGGCGACGAGGCAATATTCCGCCATGCCGCCATCCAGCATCTCACCCATCAGTCCCTTCTTCTTGTTGAGCGGATTGACGAGGACGGCGTCGCCTTCCTTCCAGCCCGTCACGCCCGGGCCGATTTCGGCGATGTCGCCCGCCATGTCGAGGCCGATCACCACGGGCAG